>CAJDVP010000018.1_pt1 | contig 26101 bp, 21 predicted proteins | sample 7391311 | NCBI WGS metagenome assembly CAJDVP01 (sample SAMEA7055711, study PRJEB34461) | soil metagenome | biome: terrestrial ecosystem; feature: Peninsula; material: soil | place: Antarctica | collected 2016
GTGGCTTGCGCGGACCAGGATGTGTTCGTCAACGCGGTCGGCGGGGTGCGCATCAGCGAACCAGCGGCCGACCTGGCGATGATGCTCGCCATCACCTCAAGCCTGCGCGCAAAGCCATTGCCCAAGGGTTTCTTCGCGTTCGGCGAAGTCGGCCTGGCCGGCGAAGTGCGGCCGGCGCCGCGTGGCCAGGAGCGACTGCGCGAGGCAGCCAAACTCGGTTTCAGCGTGGCGGTGGTGCCCAAGGCGAACATGCCAAAAAAGGCGATTGAAGGCCTGACGATCCATCCGGTGGAGCGAATCGAGCAGGCGATGGACGTCGTGCGCGGTCTGGATTGAGCACGCTGCGCGCTGGCCCGGGCCGCTAGCCTGTGGGGCGCAAGGCCAGTTCAGACTCGTGGCTACAGTGAGAACAGGCGTTGATTGAGCGGCCTAAAATGGCACATCGTGTTGGCCGCGCGCTGCTGACATGGTTGTTCCACCCTGATGCCGCTTGCGCACCCGCTGCGCAACCATCCTGTTTCTTGCCCATGCAACAACTGCTTTTTCGCGTCGGACTCCCTTTGGCAGGGATTGCCGGCATCACGCTGGCCTGGCAGCGTTTCGGCTGGCAAGGCGTCATTGTTTTCGGCTCAGCCCTGGTGTTGTGGTTCATGCTGCAGTTCAACCGGACGATGCAGGTGCTCCGGCGTGCCGCAGACCGGCCGCTCGGACATGTGGACAGCGCTGTCATGCTCAATGCCAAGCTCAAGGCCGGCGTGAGCTTGTTGCACGTCACTGCGATGACGCATGCATTGGGCCAGTTGCAGAGCATCAAAAATCGGCAACCCGAGATTTACCGGTGGCGTGACAACAGCGATTCGTATGTGGATGCCACCTTTCAGGACGGGCGCCTGACGGGCTGGCAACTGGTACGGCCGACCCAGCAGACCGAGCCGTCGTCTGCGTCTGCGCCGGCTACTAAAATCGGTCGTTTTGGCGCCGCAGTCAATCAGCGCGACCCATCCGTTTCCAGTTCCCAACCCAACCCCGGCCCCAAGCGGGCGCCAGACAACAAGGAATGACCATCATGAGCGCAGTACCACCCTCCATGGCTGACCGCGACGGCAAGATCTGGATGGACGGCCAGTTGGTCGAGTGGCGAGACGCCAAGATCCATGTGCTGACACACACGCTGCACTATGGCTGTGGCGCGTTCGAGGGCGTGCGCGCTTACAACACCACCGGCGGCACGGCGATCTTCCGTTTGCGCGAGCACACCGAGCGCCTTTTCAACAGCGCCAAGATCCTGCGTATGAAGATCCCGTTCACTCTGGAAGAGGTGATGGAGGCGCAAAAGCAGGTTGTGCGCGAAAACAAGCTCGAGAGTTGTTACCTGCGACCGCTGACCTGGGTCGGTTCGCAGAAACTGGGCGTCAGCATGAAGGGCAACACGATCCATCTGATGATCGCGGCCTGGCCCTGGGGCGCTTACCTGGGTGAAGATGGCATGAAGAACGGCATCCGGGTCAAGATCTCCAGCTACACCCGGCACCATGTCAACATCACGATGACACAGGCCAAGGCGGTCAGCAACTACACCAACTCCATCCTGGCCAACCAGGAAGCCACCGACGATGGTTACGATGAAGCGATGCTGCTCGATGCCAGTGGCTTCGTCAGCGAAGGCGCCGGCGAAAATGTGTTCGTGGTGAAGGACGGCGTGGTCTACACGCCCGACCTGTCGGCCGGTGCACTCAACGGCATCACCCGCAACACCATCATCCACATCTGCAAGGACCTGGGCCTGGAGCTGGTGCAAAAACGTATCACCCGCGACGAGATCTATATCTGCGACGAGGCCTTTTTCACCGGCACCGCGGCCGAAGTCACACCCATCCGCGAACTTGACCGCATCGCGCTGGGGCGCGGTTCGCGTGGCCCGATCACCGAGAAGATCCAGAGTGCGTTCTTCGATATCGTGAACGGCCGCAATCCGAAATACGCACATTGGCTGGCGCGAGTCTGATCACCATGAGCAAGAACCAAGTGGAACTGCTGGTCAAGGACCTCAATCCCCAGGGCGGCATATTTTGTCCGCACCCCAAGGCCGACATGAAAATCTGGAACACCCATCCCAGGGTCTACCTGGACCTGGGGCACACCGGCCAGGTCATGTGCCCGTATTGCGGCACCGAATATGTGCTCAAGGCGGGCGAACACTTCGACGCGAATCACTGAGCGCACAAAAAAGGCCACCCGAAGGTGGCTTGAAAGAGTCCTGTGAAGGACATCATTGGAGACGGGATCCGGTTGACTGACCCGGTTTCTGAATAGGGTGATCCAGCGGTGGACTGTGACAGCAGTTGCCACGACTCTACCGAGGCGTCCCCTGTGGTGCCATCCTCCATTCAGGGGATGGCGCTTCGTTTTTCCACAAATTCGGTACTTTTCCCGGTCGCAGGCGGTGTGCTCAGCTCGCGATCGGGGTGATTTGGGGTAGGCACACCCGGAAACAGACGCCTGCCGGTGCATGCGATTCACAAACCACGGTGCCGCCGTGGCGCAGCACGATGGCTTTCACCAGCGCCAGACCCAGGCCCACACCGCCGTCACGCTCGCTGGCGCCAGGTAGACGGAAAAACGGTTCGAAAATCCGTTCGCGGTATTCGGCGGGCACGCCCGGCCCCTGGTCGCAGACAGCCAGCTGTACCGTGCCAGCGGCAATCGACAGCTGCAGCGTCACCACACCTGCGGCGTGCCGGTGCGCGTTTTCCAGCAGATTGCGCACCACCCGACGCATTAATTTCGCCACACCCAGCACGGCCAGTTTGTCGGCAGCGCCCTCGACCAGCAGTTCTGCGTCCAGACGCGCGCATTCTTCTGCGGCAATGCCCACCAGATCCAGTGGCTCCAGGGTACCAATATCGGCCTGGCTGGCGTCGAGGCGGCTGGCCAGCAGAATCTCGTCGATCAGTTGGTCGAGTTCGTGGATGTTGCGCGCGATCTCGGCCTTGGCCTCCGCGCTGGTCTGGGCATCCATCAGCTCCAGGCCCATGCGGATGCGGGTCAGTGGCGAACGCAGTTCATGTGACGCATTGGCCAGCAAGGCCTTGTGTGACTGCACCAGCGTCTGCACCTTCGCAGCCGCTTCGTTGAAGCCATGGGCCAGGTTGGCGACTTCGTCCTGCCCGTCTTCGGGCATGCGCCAACCCAGGTCACCCTGACCCCACTGGCGCACGCCTGATTCCAGGCGTTCGAGGCGCTGTGTCAGGCGCCGCACCACCGGGTAGCTGCCCAGTGCGACGGCCGCAGCAATCAGCCCCAGCATCCATACGAAATTCATGCGCGCACTCGGTGCCCCATGGCGCGGACCACCATCACGTGGTGAGGCTGCGGGCCCGCGCGGCCGTGGCAACTGGATGTACAAGGTCTCGCCGCTGTGCGTCGTGACCTGGAATTCCGGCACCTGGCCGGGGGTGCGGATCGGTCGGGCGGGTGCCTGTCCGATGATGGTGCCGGTGCTGTCGCGCAACACGATCTCGCGTCCTGGGCGCATCGCGCGTTCGTGTTCGGCCTCGACGCGCCACAACCAACCCACCAGGACCAGCATCAGCACGACAGCTCCGACAACCGCCAGCCACACCCGCAGATACAGACGCTGGAACAAAGGGATCTTCATCGGTGAACCCCCGGCCTTGTCTGCGGGAGTCCGTTCAGTCCTGCTGGCGCGCAAAAACATAACCAACTCCGCGCACCGTGAGGATACGCCTGGGGTTCTTCGGATCCTGCTCGATGGCCGCGCGGATACGTCCCATGTGCACGTCGATCGAACGGTCGAATGCATCGAGTTCGCGCCCGCGCACCGCTTCCATGATCTGGTCGCGGGTCAGCACCCGTCCGGCACGTTCGGCCAGGGCCACCAGCAGGTCGAACTGGTAGGAGGTAAGTTCGCATGGCTGGTCCGCCACCGTCACGGTGCGTGCATCGCGGTCGATCTGCAGCGAGCCGAACTGCATCAGCTGCGTGGGCGCCTCGGATGTGTTGTGGCGGCGTAACACGGCCCGGATACGTGCCAGCAGTTCGCGCGGCTCAAACGGTTTGGGCAGGTAGTCGTCGGCGCCGATCTCCAGCCCGACGATGCGGTCCATCGGATCACCCTTTGCCGTCAGCATGAGCAACGGCACGCGCCCGGCCGGTCCCGGCATGGCGCGGATTCGCTTGCAGACTTCCAGGCCGTCCATGTCGGGCAACATCAGGTCCAGGATCACCAGGTCGGGCAAGGGCTCAGGCGTGCGGCCTTGCAACCGCTCCAGTCCTGATGACGCATCCGGTGCATGCGTGACCTGATAACCCGACTGACCCAGGTATTGCGACACCATCTGTGCCAGACGGGCATCGTCCTCGATCATCAACAGCCGTTCCACCATGCAGTCAGTGTAGGTCGCGCAGTTGCGGGTGACTTGAAGCGGTGGTAAAGAGCAGGTAAACCAGCGCAAGCTGGCGGCGGGCGGAGGTTGATGAGCGCGTCAGCCGTCAGCGCGTGGTCGCGGCCGCCGCGGGCGATGGTGCTGCGCGGCCATGGCCGGCCCAGGAAGCCAACAGGATGAGCACCAGCACCGGTATGCCGAGCAAGGCGGTGGCGGTGAAGAAGTCCGCGTAGCCGAAACGATCGACATACTCCCCTGAGAAACCGGCGAGGAACTTGGGCAGCAACAACATCAACGAGCTGAACAATGCGTATTGGGTGGCCGAATACTGGATGTTGGTCAACCCGGAAAGGTAGGCAATGAAGGCTGCCGATGCGATGCCGCTGCTCAGGTTGTCGGCCGACACCACCGCGATCAGCGCGGTCACGTCGTGGCCGTGGCCAGCCAGCCAGGCAAACAGCAGGTTCGTCGCGGCGCTCAGCACCGCGCCCAGCAGCAGGATCCGCATGATTCCGTAGCGCACCGACATCACGCCGCCGATGAAGGCGCCCACCAGAGTCATGGCCACGCCATAGATCTTGGTGACCGCGGCCACTTCGTCCTTGCTGTAGCCCATGTCGACATAAAAGGGATTGGCCATGATGCCCATCACGACGTCGCTGATCCGGTAAATCGCGATCAACGCCAGGATCAATACTGCCTGCCAGCGGTAACGACCCAGGAAATCCGCAAACGGGGCAATCAACGCACCGTGTACCCATTCGCCGATGTTCTTAGCCGGCGCCAGTACCCGGTGTTGCGGCTCCGGCGAGAGCAACACGGTCAGGATGCCGACCAGCATCGACACGGCCATGACCAGATACGCAGTGCGCCAGGCCAGCGGCTGGTACAGGCCGGTGTTGGCGATCTCGGCGCGTGCGGCGATCCACAACACGCCGGCGCCGGCCCAGATCATTGCGATCCGGTAGCCGGCCTGGTAGGTGGCGGCCAGCACGCCTTGGCGTTCGCTGGAGGCTGACTCGATCCGGTAGGCGTCCAGTGCGATGTCCTGCGTGGCCGAGCCGAACGCCACTGCCAGCGCGCCCCAGACCATCGGTGCCAGCGTCAGGCGCGGGTCGGTGAATGCCATCGCCACCAGTGCGCCGATGATGACGCACTGCGACAGCAGCAGCCAGCTGCGCCTGCGCCCCAACCAGCGCGTCAGCAGCGGCAATGGCAGGCGGTCGACCAGCGGCGACCAGGCCCACTTGAAGCCATAGGCCAGGCCGACCCAGCTCAGATGGCCGATGGTGGTGCGGTCGATGCCCGCCTCGCGCAGCCAGAAACTCAGAGTGCCGAACACCAGCAACAAGGGCAGGCCGGCGGAGAACCCCAGCAGCAACATGCGCAGGCTGGCTGGCTCCAGATACACCCGCAATGCATCGCGCCAGGGTAGTCGAATTCGGTCGGAAGAAGCGGTGTTGTCTGACATGCGCAATTGAAGTGCTTGCGACTATTATTCACTGATGTGTATCCGTTGCCTCTCTTCGCGATCCTCCTGGTCAGCGCGCCGCGGCTTTCTGCTCACCGCCACCGCACTGGCAGCAGCGCCCGCAATGGCGCAGGTCAACGTCGGAAAGCGCTCGGGATTTCGCAAGCTGGTGTCGGCCGACGAGATCGAGCAGGCGGCGGCCCAGCAATACGCCAAGATGCTGGCCGAGGCACGTGCGCAAAAGGCGCTGGCGCCGGACAACCATCCGCAGTTGCGTCGTCTGCGCGCGATTGCAAATCGCATCATTCCGTTCACCCGGCAGTGGAACGAGCGGGCCAGTCGCTGGCGCTGGGAGGTCAACCTGATCGGCAGCAATGAGATCAACGCGTTCTGCATGCCTGGCGGCAAGATCGCCTTTTACAGCGGTATCCTGGATCGGTTGCATCTCACCGATGATGAAGTCGCGATGGTGATGGGTCACGAAATGGCCCATGCGCTGCGCGAGCACGCGAGTGAACGTATCGGCAAGACGCAGGCGACCGGCATCGGTCTGTCGCTGGCTGCGCGGTTGCTGGGCCTGGGTGACCTGGGTGACGTGGCAGCCAATTTTGGTACCCAGTTGCTCGCGCTCACCTACAGCCGCGAGGACGAAAGCGAGGCGGATCTGGTCGGTCTCGAACTCGCGGCACGCGCCGGGTACGCACCGCAAGCCGGTGCCAGCCTGTGGCGCAAGATGGCCCAGGCCTCCGGTGGCGGTGGCGGAAACCTGGCATTCCTGTCCACCCATCCGAGTGGCCCTCAGCGGATTCGCGAACTGCAGGCGAATGAGCCCAAGGTACAAGGGCTCTATGAGCGGGCACGCCGGGGCGGGTGAACGACCGGGTCCTGCCCGTCCCGACCCACCCCCGCTGTGCTAGGCATATCCAGTGCGATCGGTAGTGTCGGTATGCTGACCTCACCTACGTGTTGGATGGGTGCGAAAATCCAAGCCAGCGAACTGCCCGGTGGCACTGTGGTCCTGTCCCTGACAGGCGCACTCAGCGGGTAGTACGTCACACGCAACTGCTGCAACAAACTCACCAGGCATCCGATGCCAGTTTTGACCCAACCGCCAGCCGCCAGGCCCCTTGCAACAAACCCTGGAAAACATGCTCGACGAGGCCATTCGTCGTGTCATTGGCGGAGAGCCGCTAGCGTCTTTTTGCGCGTGGTTTGTCGCCACCCTGGAGCCTGCGATGGCCCTGGCAGACGCCCGGGTTGCCGGCGATGCCGATTACGCGCGCCGTTTGCTGCTTACCATGGCGCGCCACTTCTGGCGTGATGTGCCGATGCCGAACAACCGCTGGCGCACCCAGCCGCTGCCCAAGATCGAACGCAATGACCGGTGTTATTGCGGCTCGGGGCGCAAGTTCAAGCAGTGTTGCGCAGATTTGGCCGATATGCCGCCGGTGTTCAATCCCGAACACGCGCTGGGGTTGGTGATTGGCTCGATGGCGCCGGAGCTATTGGGCGTGGCGTCGTTGCGTCAGGTGCCGCCGTCCGCGCTGGCGATTGCAGCGATGAAAATGCGGGACGACCTTGGCGACGAACGTGTGGCCGCGTTACTGGAGCCCTTGTTCCTGGATCCTGCGGGCCTGGACGCACGCCACGACGACGCGTTCGAGGTCCTGATGGATGTCTTGCTCAATCTTGGTCAGGAATCGCGCCGTGAACGGTTGGTGCAGGTGGTCAGCCAGAGCACCGACAAGGCGCTGGCCACCTCGGCGCGTTGTCGGCGCGTCAGCATGTTGGCCGATCGCGGTGAGTACCAACAGGCATGGACGCTGTTTCATGAAACCCAGCGCCTGAGCCCCGACGATCCGCAACTCTTGCATCTGGAAATGCTGACTCTACTCAGCGAAGGCCGCGACCAGGAGGCGCGCGCCCGCGCACCCTTGCTGGCCGCACGGGCGCGCAAGCTCGGGTTTCCTGAACTGGCACAGGTCTTGGTGGACCTGGGTCAAAGGGGCCTCGCTGCCACCGCGGAACTGCCTTCAGACGACGAAACGCTCGATGACGAAGAGCAAGCCTGGGTCGATCTGCTGCGCTCGGTGCCGCCGACGCTCGATACCGCACATTGCCACAGCTTGTACAGCGTGGAGTCTCTGCCACCACTGGACGGTCAGATCGAGCCGGTGCTGCGCCTGTGTCCGGGCAAGACCCTGCAGACCATCGACAAGCGCTGGCGCAAGATTTTCCCGGTGGGCATCCCCATGATGACCGAGCTGGATGCCGACGCGGACGCGATCCTGGACGACCCGTCCGCCGTGCTGGCATTTCTGCGCAAACATCCCGACGCCTGGTGCAGTGTGCAGGTGCAGGACGATTTGCTGATTGCCGCGCGCGAGATGGTGGACATGTCGGATGCCCAGGCCTTGTTGTCAGCGGCAAAGGCGTTGGCTGCGCATGCGGTCGCGCTCTGCCGCGCCGTCCTGGGTGATGCGCGCGGGCAAATGGTCTGGGGCATGCTTGAGAGCCGGCCGCTTCTGCGTGTGCTGGCGCAGGCGATCACGTTCGCGCTGCAAGCACCCGATCAAACCGACGTCGGCGGTTTGATGCGCTGGTCACTGGCGCTCAATCCCCACGACAACCACGGATGGCGCGAAGCGGTGATCGTGCGTGCCTTGCAATTGGGTCATCCCGATGAGGCCTTGGCGTGGCTCGATCGGTATCCGGGTGACCGCCCTCCTGCCAGCCACCAGCGCGCGTTGGCGCAGTTCATGTTGGGTGATGTCGCGGCGGCCGAAGCCACGTTGCGGTTGGCCCATGCGGTGGCGCCCGCCATGCTCGCCGCCTTGTTGCCCGAGTTGTTGGACGCACCACCCGAGCAGGACGAGCGCGGCATGGTCATCGGCGGCACCGAGCATGCCTATGAGTTTCGCAGCATGATGCGACCGGTGTGGGTGCGCACCCGTGCCCTGGCCTGGTTGCGAGGGCTGGATCTGCCAAAACCCAAACCGCTGTCGCGCGCCAAAACCAGAAAGAAAGCGACAAAAGAGGGCCCACCGCCCAATGCGGTGTCCGTGGTTACGAGCGCGATGCGCAATGCCGATGCAAGCTTGTCGGCCGCGCAGGAAAAACGCCTGCGCAAATGGTTTCCCGATATGCCACGCCTGCGCGGCTTCCTGACCGCCATCGCCTGGTCACCGGGCGTCGTGATGCCCAATATCTGGATGACACCGCTGATGGAGATGCTGCAGGCGGCGCAGGGCAGCAAAGCCAAGGCGCCGACCTTGGGGGTCATGAACACGGTGCTGGGCGACCTCATGCATCTGTACAACCATCTGAACGGCATGGTGCTCACTCACGATCCGAACCGACTCCCTGACGTCTTGCCATCTGGCGATGCGGTTTGTGCCTGGGCGGCGGGTTTCGTACAGGCTGCCGAACTGTGTGCAGCGCAATGGCGTGGCGCAGGTTTTGCCGTCAACAGCAATCAGATGCCATTCAAGGCGCTGTTTGCGCTCGCCGCGCAGGCGGCCGCCCAGCCTGATGCGTGGCGCGCGACCGACGATCATGGGCAAGTAGTGTTGACCGGGGTTTGTGCCGACCCGCCCCCGCCTGAAGACGTGTTGACGCATGCCCTGACGCCGTTATGGTGGGTGATCGCGCCGCAGCGCCAGCAACGGGTTAAGCAATAGGGTCAAGCGACAGCTGCACGCTTGATTTCAACTCGCAGCGCTGTGTGATGACATCAAAGCGGCGCCGAAGCAGAAGGGTTTGCGTTGCCGACGTCCGATCATGGGGCTGTGGATGGCGTGGGGCCCGCATCGCCGCCCCGGAACACCGCGTTGTGGCGGATGTCGGCGACGATGGCGCGCCAATCGTCGCGCGGCGGGTCGGCATGTCCGATCAGCCAGTCCCATAACTGCGGGTCCTGCTGGTCGAGCAATGCATCGAATGCGGCCAATTGCGCTTCGTCCGGGGATGCCCGGTGCGTTTCCAACCAACCCTTGAGCAAATCGTCGAGCTCACGTGTGCCCCGCCGGCAACGCCACGCAAGGCGCTTCAGACGCCTGTCTGCCGGTGACAAGACGGGTTCGCCGTCGTCGACCGATCCGGTTGTGCTCACACCGTCCGGTCAATCATCAACTGTTTGATTTCGGAGATTGCCTTGGCAGGGTTGAGGCCTTTCGGGCAGGTGTTGGTGCAGTTCATGATGGTGTGGCAGCGGTAGAGCTTGAACGGATCGTTCAGGTCATCGAGCCGTTCGCCGGTCGCCTCGTCGCGTGAATCGATGATCCAGCGGTAGGCGTGCAGCAGTATTGCAGGGCCCAGGAAGCGATCCGGGTTCCACCAGTAGCTCGGGCAGGCGGTGCTGCAGCAGGCGCACATGACGCATTCGTACAGGCCGTCGAGTTTCTTGCGGTCCTCGGGTGACTGCAGGCGTTCGCGTGGACCCGGCGCGCTATCCGTCTGCAACCACGGCTTGATCGACTCGTATTGAGCGTAGAAGTGCGAGAGATCGGAAACCAGGTCCTTCACCACCGGCATGTGGGGCAACGGGTAGATATTGACCGCGCCCTCTGGAAGCTCGTCCAGGCCCTTGGTGCAGGCCAGCGTGTTTTCACCATCGATATTCATCGCGCACGACCCGCACACACCTTCGCGACAGGAGCGGCGCAGCGTGAGCGTGGGGTCGATCTCGTTCTTGATCTTGAGCAAAATATCGAGCACCATGACAGACCCGGTGACATCCACTTCGTAGGTATCGAGCCGCGGATTGCCGCCGACATCGGGGTCCCAGCGATACACATTGAAGCTGCGCGCCTTCGCGGCGCCCGGTTGCGTGGCGTGGTGCTTTCCCTTTTGCACCTTGGACAATTTCGGGAGCGTGAATTCAGCCATGGCCCTTCCTGATGTTTGGCAATCTGTCGTCGTTGCGCGAGGTGACTGCTCCGCGAGAGCCGATCAATAAACGCGCTTGGCGGGTGGGACGGTTTCGACTTCGTCGGTCAAGGTGTTCGAGTGCACCGGGCGGTAGTCGAACGAACAGGCGCCCTTGTCGTCCAAGCTGACCAGCGTATGTTTCATCCAGTTGACGTCATCGCGCTCGGGGAAATCCTCGCGCGCGTGCCCGCCGCGCGATTCCAGACGCTGCGCGGCCGAATGCATGGTGCCGACCGCCTGTCCCAGCAGGTTGGCCAACTCCAACGTTTCGACCAGATCGGTGTTCCAGATCAGCGAACGGTCGCTGACACGGATGTCGGCAAACTGCGCGTTGACCTCGTCGATCTTCTTGCAGCCTTCCTCAAGCGTCTCGGCGGTACGGAACACCATGGCGTCTGCCTGCATGGTTCTTTGCATCTGCAAGCGCAACTGCGCGGTCGGTGTCCCGCCGCTGGCGTGGCGCAATTGATCGAGCCGGGTCAGCGCGGGTTCGAGCGCATCGTCCGGCAGCTCGCGGTGCGGCGTATGCGGCTCTATGAGTTCGGCGCAACGGTTGGCGGCGGCGCGGCCGAACACCACGATGTCGAGCAAGGAGTTGGTGCCCAGGCGATTGGCGCCATGCACCGACACGCAGGCAGCCTCGCCGATCGCGAACAGGCCCGGCACCACCGCGTCGGGGTCTCCGTCAATGTTCTGCACCACCTCGCCGTGGTAGTTGGTCGGGATGCCGCCCATGTTGTAGTGCACAGTCGGCAACACCGGGATCGGTTGCTTCGTGACATCGACACCGGCAAAAATACGTGCCGTCTCGGAGATACCAGGCAGGCGTTCTTCCAGCACATCGGCGCCGAGGTGCGCAAGGTTCAGGTTCACATGGTCGGCGTGTTCGCCAACGCCGCGGCCTTCTCGGATCTCCATGGTCATCGCGCGGCTGACCACGTCACGCGAGGCCAGATCCTTGGCGGTTGGCGCATAGCGCTCCATGAAGCGCTCACCCTTGGAGTTGGTGAGGAAGCCACCTTCGCCGCGTACACCCTCGGTGATCAGGCAACCGGATCCATAGATGCCGGTCGGGTGGAACTGCACAAACTCCAGGTCCTGCAGCGCCAGGCCGGCGCGCAGGGCCAAGCCGCCGCCGTCGCCGGTGCAGGTGTGCGCCGATGTGCAAGAAAAATACGCGCGTCCGTAACCGCCCGTGGCCAGTACGATGGCGTGTCCACGGAAAAAATGCACGCTGCCTTCGTTCAGGTCAATCGCCAGTGCGCCCACGATGCGACCATCGGCCGGGTCCTTCACCAGGTCGGTCACGAAGTATTCGACGAAGAACTTGGCGTCGTGCTTCAGCGCCTGCGTATACAGCGTGTGCAAGATCGCGTGGCCGGTGCGGTCGGCGGCAGCGCAACTGCGTTGTGCGATCCCCTCGCCAAAGCGGGTGGTCATGCCGCCGAACGGGCGCTGGTAGATTTTGCCGTCCTCGGTACGCGAGAACGGCACGCCGAAATGTTCCAACTCTACGACAGCCGGAATCGCCTCGCGGCACATGTATTCGATCGCATCCTGATCGCCCAGCCAGTCACCGCCTTTGACGGTGTCGTAGAAATGGTAGCGCCAGTGATCCTCGCCCATGTTGCCCAGTGCCGCGGCGATCCCGCCTTGTGCAGCGACCGTGTGCGAGCGCGTGGGAAATACTTTGGTGACGCAGGCAGCAGACAATCCCTTGGCCGCCAGCCCCATCGTGGCGCGTAGCCCGGCGCCGCCGGCGCCGATCACCACCACGTCGTATAGATGTGTCTGGACTTTGTAGCTTTGCGCAGGCATGTGGCCCCTTTCGGCGTTCGATCTCAGTAAGGCGTTGCGCCGCTCAAAGCGATCGCAAGTACCGCCAGCACGCTGGCCAGTGCACCCAGGATGGCGCCAAAACGCAAGGCGATCTGCAGCGTGACCTCCAGCCAGCGCGTGTGCACGTAATCTTCGATGATGACCTGCAGGCCAAGCGCGCCGTGCCAGAACAGGCACACGCAGAGCACTATCAACAAGACCGCGTGTACCGGTTGCGCGATAGCGCCCAGTACCATCGGATAACTGGCATGCACCAGGTCACCCATGAGAAACAGCAACCAGATGGAGAGCGGAATCAGCGCGATGGCGGTGACGCGTTGCAGCCACCAGTGATGCACGCCCGACTTGGACGAACCCAATCGGCGTGCGATCTTCAGCGGTGTGCGAAAGGAATCCTGACCCGGATAGGCGCTCATACCGAACCTCCCATGCGCAAGATCAGAAGGACCCACACCAGCAGGGTCAGCGCCACGCTCACGCCGATCACGATCCAGCCAGTGGACCAGTAGACAGGCTTGTGTGCGAGGTTGCGCGTCGGTGGGCCGAAGTTCTTTCCCATATCGCGAATCAGATGCTGGATGCCGTTGCACAAGTGAAACAACAACGACCAGGTCCACAACACCAGCAGCAGCATGCCAAACCAGCTGCGACAAAAATCCGCGAACACAAACCAGGCGCCCTCGCTGGTCGCCGCTGCGATCAACCCCCAAGCCAGTAGCAACGTTCCCACGCACAGGAACAGGCCGGTCAATCGGTGCAGCGTCGACTGCAACATGTTGACGCGCCAGCGGTAGATGTCGAGATGCGGCGAAAGCGGCCGGGTATGAGGCATGTTCTGGCTCCTGATCACTGCGCGCAAATCACGGCCAGCACGCTTTGCCGGTGTCTGCGCTTGGGCTGTGTTGCGGCACGCACCACTCTGACCGACCAATGCGAGACATCGGCGTCACCGATGCAAGCGTTTTCAAAAGTCGATGCAGCGGCCATTTTTTTCCCAATCGCCGTAACGCGTCGGATCGAGTCTCTCACGTTGTGGTTTCGCCGCTTCGCGTGTCGCCGGGCTTGGCAACGGCTCGGGCACAGGCACCGAATCGGGCACGGGGACATCGGGTGATTCTTCGGTCATGGAATGCAACGACTATACAACTTGAAACTAAACCAACCGGATGCTATACCGATTGCGCTCGGGCCGCGATCCGATCGTTGCAGATCATGCGTTCAATTGCCGACGCTCAACAAAGCCCCCATTTCCATCAGTGCCGACACCGCCCGGCGCGACGATTCCGGTGATCTGCGGTACGCTGGCGCTAGTTGGTGGGGTCGTCGGCGAACCTCGCGTTTGGATGACAGCTGTCCTGCACACTGCCCACATTCGGACCGCCGCGTGGATGAGGTTCAGGCACGTTTGGGGAGGCACTTTATATGACGAGTGACAGCTTTGGCACGCATGACACACTTGCGGTTGATCAAACGACGTATCACATCCATCGGCTCGATCGCATCAAGACCGCACACCGTTTGCCCTACAGCCTCAAGGTGTTGCTCGAGAACCTGCTGCGCAACGAGGACGGCCGACTGGTCACCGCCGAACAAATCCAGTCCCTGGCGAACTGGCAGCCGCAGGCCACGCAGCAGCATGAGATCCAGTTCACGCCGGCGCGTGTCCTGATGCAGGATTTCACCGGCGTCCCGTGCGTGGTGGACCTGGTGGCGATGCGCGATGCGATCATCGGTCTGGGCGGCGATCCACGGCGCATCAATCCGTTGATCCCCGGCGAACTTGTCATTGATCACTCGGTGATCGTCGACGTATTCGGCCGGGCCGATGCGTTTGCGACCAACGCCGCGCTCGAATTCGAGCGCAACGTCGAGCGTTACCAGGTATTGCGCTGGGCGCAGCACGCGTTTTCCAACTTCAAGGTGGTGCCCCCGGACACTGGCATCTGCCACCAGGTCAACCTGGAGTATTTGTCGCGCGTGGTTTTTACCCGCGAGGGGCCAAACGGCATGCTGGCCTATCCCGATACGCTGGTGGGCACCGACTCGCACACGCCGATGGTCAACGGTCTCGGTGTGCTGGGTTGGGGCGTCGGTGGCATCGAGGCCGAAGCAGCCATGCTGGGCCAGCCGATGAGCATGTTGATTCCGCAGGTGGTCGGTATCAAGCTGACTGGCGAGTTCCCGCCCGGAACCACTGCTACCGACCTGGTACTCACCGTGGCCGAACTGCTGCGTCGTACCGGCGTGGTCGGCAAGTTTGTCGACTTCTACGGGCCCGGTGTGGCCAACATCCCGCTGGCCAACCGTGCCACGCTCGGCAACATGAGCCCGGAGTACGGCGCGACCTGTGCGATTTTCCCGATCGACGACGAGACCCTTGCCTACCTGCGCCTGACCGGCCGCCCCGAGCATCAGGTGCGCCTGGTTGAGGCGTATGCCAAGGCGCAGGGTCTGTGGCATGACCCGGCGCACGAGGCTGCGTATTCACAGACCATTGAACTGGACCTTGGCACGCTGGAGCCGTCCATTGCCGGACCCAAGCGGCCGCAGGACCGCATCCCGGTCCGGATTGCTCCCAGTGCCGTCGGTGCGCTGCTCGTGGGCGAACCCTACGAGAAAGCGATCCTGGGTGATCTGGACGAGGCGATCGACGAATCGTTTCCCGCCAGTGACCCGGTGTCGATCGTAAAGGGTAGTCCCGACGATGCGCCCCATGCTCCCGGCAAAAGCGATGTGAAGCGTGACTGGCCGCACGCGCGGGTGGACATCGGCTTTGCCGACGGCAGTACAGCCACACTGGACAACGGACACGTGGTGATCGCTGCGATCACCTCTTGCACCAACACCTCCAACCCTCTGGTGATGATTGGTGCCGGCCTGCTGGCCAAGCGCGCCGTCGAGAAAGGGCTGTCCCGCAAACCGTGGGTGAAGACCTCGCTGGCGCCCGGCTCGCGCGTGGTTAGCGACTACTACGATCGTGCCGGGCTCACGCCCTATCTGAACAAGCTCGGCTTCAACCTGGTCGGTTACGGGTGTACCACCTGCATCGGCAATTCCGGGCCGCTGATTCCGGAAGTCGCTGCTGCGGTGGCCGAACACGACCTGAACGTTAGTTCCGTGCTCTCGGGCAACCGCAATTTCGAGGGTCGCATCCACCCGCAGACGCAGATGAACTTCCTGGCTTCGCCATTGCTGGTTGTGGCCTATGCGCTGGCCGGCACGATGAAGACCAACCTGCTCAAGGACTCGCTTGGTACCGGCAGTGATGGCAAGCCGGTCTATCTGCGTGACATCTGGCCATCGGCGCGGGAAATCCAGGATGTGATCGACCGCTGCCTGCAGGCCGACATGTTCGCCAAAGGTTATGCCGACGTGTTTGCCGGTGACGACAACTGGCGCAGTCTGCAGGTACCCGAAGGTGACGCATTCCAATGGGTTGCCGATTCCACCTACGTGCGTCAGCCACCTTATTTTGACGGTGTGGGGCGCAAGCCCACCCCACTGACCGACATCAACGGCGCGCGTGTGCTGGCCCTGCTGGGTGATTCGGTGACCACCGACCACATCAGTCCAGCCGGCGCGATCAAGCTCGACTCGCCCGCCGGCAAATACCTCACCGAGCATGGGGTGGAGCGCAAGGATTTCAATTCCTACGGGTCACGGCGTGGCAATCACGAGGTGATGATCCGCGGCACCTTCGCCAATATCCGCCTGCGCAACCAGCTCGCGCCCGGCACCGAGGGCGGTTTCACCCGCGACTTCACCCAAAACGATGCGCCGGTCGCCACCATCTTTGACGCATCGGTCAACTACCTGCGCGCCGGCATACCGCTGGTGATTCTGGCCGGCAAGGAGTATGGCTCGGGTTCCTCGCGCGACTGGGCCGCCAAGGGCACGGCGTTGTTGGGCGTGCGCGCGGTGATTGCCGAATCTTACGAACGCATCCACCGCTCAAACCTGATCGGCATGGGTGTGTTGCCGCTGCAGTTCGCCGCCGGCCAGACGGCCGCTTCCCTTGGTTTGACCGGTGAGGAGAGCTTCCAGATCGCCGGCCTAGCCGGTGTCGAAACGCCGCCGCACAGTGTGCGTGTGCGTGTCACGCCTGCGCACGGTAAAACAATGGAATTCGACGCGGATGTGCGCATTGACACACCGGCCGAGGCGGCTTATTACCGTCACGGCGGCATCCTGCCTTATGTGCTGCGACAACTGCTTGACGATGCACCGACGGCATCGATGAACGCCTGACTATCGTCGTCGGCGACAGATCGGGGCCGCCGAACCATCGACCATCTCAACGTCCGGTACATATCACGCGAGGAAAGCATCATGCAAACCAAAATAAAGCTGATCAAGAAGGAAACGGTTGCGAACGACACCATGTCGTTTCATTTCGCCAAACCGCAAGGGTTCGAGTTTCGCGCCGGCCAGTTTGCTGAATTTGCCTTGATCGATCCACCGCAGACGGACGAAGAAGGCAATAGCCGCGCGTTTTCGTTGGTCCAGGCGCCCTGCGAGCCTGATCTGATCATGGCGACACGCATGCGCGACACCGCCTTCAAGCGGGTGCTGAAGGATTTGCCGATCGGCACCGAACTCAAGCTTGACGGGCCCTATGGCGACTACACGCTGCACAAGACCGAATCCACACCGGCCGTCTTCATCATCGGCGGCATTGGTGTGACTCCGGTGCGCAGCATGATCGTCCAAGCCATCCACGACAAGACCAGTCACAAGATCACCCTGCTGCATGCCAGCCGCACACCGGCCGATCTGCCGATGAAGGACGACTTCGCGCAGCTGGCCAAGGACAATCCGAATTTCACTTATGTCATGACAGTCGACGAAGCGGTCGGTGACTGGCATGGCGAGCGAGGCCATGTGACGGCTGAGATGGTGAAAAAGTATGTGCCCGATCTGGGCAAGCCGATCTACTACCTGTCAGGGCCCGAAGGCATGGTCAAGGCCATGCGCAAGCTGCTGGTCGATCTCAAGGTGAATGAGGACAACATCCGCACCGAGGAGTTCACGGGTTACTGACGCAAGTCTTCCTGCACCACTTGGGGTGCCTGCCGCAAGGCAGGGCTGGGGACGCTCACAACACCCGTATCCAATGAAGCGGCGTAAGAATGTGACGATTCCGGACCGCGCGAGATCCCGGCATCCGAGGGCGAAGTCATTCTGGTTGGAGAGGCTGTTCGCCGTGTGAAACTGTGCTTCGACGATCGATTCTTCGGCTGAGAACGATCGACGTCTGGGTCTGGTTGATGCCCTCAAACTGCCCCAGCTGATCGATCAGCTGGTCCAGTCGTTCTGGTGTGTCACACCGCAGAAGGACCATGTAGTCGACCTGGCCGCTCACGGCCCAGACTTCTTCCACTTCAGGCATACGTTCGAGCGCCCGGATGACCGCCGGCGCACCTTTGGCGTTGACGCTGAGGCCGCAAAACGCGCGGATCGCGGCTTGTTCAAGTCGCTGGCCCAGGCGCACGCCATAACCCGAAACGATGCCTCCACGCTCCAGCCGTGCGATGCGCGCGACCACCGTGGTTCGGGCAATCTTCAGCTTGCGCGCCAAGTTGGCGGTAGGTTCGCGGGCGTTTGCCTGCAGCAGGCTCAGAAGGTCGCGATCGAGGTCATCAAGGCGTAGGTCCATAGGTGGCTTTGCACGGTAACCAATGATTGTGGCATGTCCGAATCAGGTCAGATCCGCACCGAGGTCCATCACTGGCAGCGCAGCACCGTCGATGTCCGCGATGGTGTGCAGCAGTTTCAACTTCGGCTGCCAGGCCTTCGCACCGTGCAGGCTCGACGACCGTCGTCGTCGAACCGACGAAGATGGCGATTTTTTCGACGAGATGGTCTCTACCAATGGTCAAGTCCCACACCTACAGTTCTATTAACGGGCAAACGTGACCCAGTGGAGAAATGAAAATGACGAACTCGCAGGTTGAAAAGGTTCTGGTTCTGGGCGCCGGCAAAATCGGCAGCACCGTAGCGGACATGATTGCCGAATACTACGGCTGGCCGGTCACGCTGGCCGATGCAAAACCCGATCAGGGTGGACAGGACGACCCGCTGGTGCGCCCGATCTCGCTCGATGTCGAGAACGTGGAGGATTTACATGCGGCACTCACCGCGCACTCGGTCGTCATCAACTGTCTTCCGTTCTATCTTGCGCAGCGCGTGGCCACCGAAGCAGCGAAATGCGGAGTGCACTATTTCGACCTGACCGAAGACGTGGCCGCGACAAAGGCCATCCGCCAGATCTCGACGAATGCGACGGCGATCCTGATGCCACAGTGCGGATTGGCACCTGGGGTGATTGGCATGTTGGGTGGGTATCTTGCCAGTCGCTTCGACGATCTCTACGACCTGCGCCTGCGCGTCGGCGCCCTGACGCGCAACGCGACCAACCGCTTGCGCTACAACTTCACCTGGAGCATCGACGGCGTGATCAACGAGTATTGCAACCCGTGTGATGCCATCGTCAACGGTCAACGGGTATCGGTCCAGGCAATGGAAGGGCACGAAACCTTCACCCTCGACGCAGACGCGTTCGAAGCCTTCAACACATCGGGCGGCCTGGGTACGCTGTGCGAAACATTGAAAGGGAAAGTCAGGAACCTCGACTACAAGACCATTCGCTACCCCGGTCACCGCGACGCGATGGACTTCCTACTGCGCGATCTGCGCCTGATTGAGCGCCGCGATTTGCTGCGTCAGGTGCTCGAGCACGCCGTTCCCCACAGCCGCGAAGACGTCGTGATCCTTTTCGCCTCGGCATCCGGCCTGCGCGCCGGCCGGTTCGAGCAGGAGACCCGCGTGGCACGCGTGTACGGCGCACAGTTGCGCGGCAAGGATCGCACCGCAATCGAACTGACCACTGCTGCAGGCGTGGTTGGTGTGTTCGAGTTGCTGCAGCAGGGAATGCTGCCGGCCAGCGGCTTCGTTGGCCAGGAGCAGGCGCCCCTCGAACAATTCATTGCGACCAAGGTTGGCCACTACTACAACAGTCTCGGCGTGCGGTCTGGTGCCAAAACCACCAAAGTCGCCGAAACCGCCAAAGCCGCCAAACCTGTTAAAGGCGAGCTCGCGCACGCGTGATCCGCTCCCATCTTCATCAGTCGGAAAAACCATGAATGAACTGTTGTCGGTCTTCAAGCGTTGTGGCATCGAGCCGGCCGAATATATGGGAGGGGCACTGACCGTCTGCTCGCCCATCGATGGAGCACAGCTGGCCCAGCTGCACGAAACGCCTGCTTCGCAGATGAACGAGGTCATCGCCAGGTCGAAGTCCGCCTTCCTCCAATGGCGCAATGTGCCAGCACCGGTGCGCGGCGAACTGGTGCGGCTATGGGGCGAGGAACTGCGCAAGGCAAAGCAGGATATCGGCTACATCGTCTCGATCGAAGTCGGAAAAATTCTCGAGGAAGGACTGGGCGAGGTTCAGGAGGCTGTCGACATCTGCGAGTTTGCGTCGGGTCAATCTCGCCAGCTTTGCGGCAAGACCATCGTGTCTGAACGACCCGGTCACCGGATCATGGAGCAGTACCACCCGCTGGGCCCGGTCGCGATCATCACTGCGTTCAATTTTCCGAGTGCGGTATTTGCCTGGAATGCGGCACTCGCCCTGGTATGCGGCGACCCGGTGATCTTCAAGCCATCGGAGAAGGCGCCGCTGTCGGGTCTCGCAACCTTCAAGGCCCTGGAGCGCGCCATTGCGCGCTTCGGCGACAAGGCGCCCGAAGGTCTGGCCCAGATCGTGATCGGCAACGCACCGTTGGGCGAAGCCCTGGTCGACAGCCCCGCGATTGCCCTCATTTCCGCCACCGGATCCACGCGCATGGGGCGTGCGGTCGGCCCCAAGGTCGCAAGCCGGTTCGGCAAGCGGATCCTCGAACTGGGTGGCAACAATGCGATGGTCGTCACGCCCGCTGCAGACATCGACATGGCGCAGCGCGCCATCTTGTTTGGGGCGGTCGGCACCGCCGGTCAACGCTGCACGTCACTGCGCCGTCTGATCGTGCACCGCTCGGTCAAGGAAGCGCTGCTGCAGAAGTTGCTGACGGCGTATTCAGCGCTGCGGATCGGCAACCCTCTGACGCCCGGCACCCTGGTCGGACCGCTGATCGATGAAGAAGCCTACAACGCGATGCAAAAATCGATCGTGGCCGCCAAAGAACAGGGCGGGAAGCTGTTGATCGGCGGCGACCGTGTGCTCGCCAAAGAGTTTCCGAATGGGTTCTACGTTCAACCGGCCATCATTGAAATGCCGGAACAGACAGCGATCGTGCGTCACGAGACCTTCGCGCCGCTTCTCTATGTGCTGAACTACGACGACTTTGACCAGGCGATTGAAGTCCACAACGACGTGCCGCAAGGCCTGTCGTCATGCATCTTCTCCAACGACATGCGGGAAGTGGAGCTCTTCATTTCCGCGGCCGGTTCGGATTGCGGCATGGCCAATGTCAACATCGGCCCGAGTGGCGCCGAAATTGGCGGTGCTTTTGGCGGTGAAAAGGAAACCGGCGGCGATCGTGAAAGCGGCTCCGACGCATGGAAGCAGTACATGCGCCGCACCACGAACACGATCAATTTCTCCCGGGAGATGCCCCTGGCTCAAGGCATCACATTCGGTTGATTCGAAAACAAGGCTGCGCTGACAACCGGATGACTCACGAGATCTTTGACATGTTCGAGATCGCGCCACAGAAACTCAATGCGCAAGAGCCATCAGACTTGGCGCCCGCTCACAAACGCGCCAGACATGCGTCCTGCGTGACGCCGCGCATCTTTGGCGCGGGAATGCCAACGGATTGCGGCGGCACAGTCATATGTTGAGCCCGGGCACGGTGACAGAGCTAGGTGAAAACCCGTGTTTCAACGTCATTTCTTCCAATTAGAATAATTTTTACGAATTGTTTTCCAATTGTTAAATTTGGCGGCCAATTGATTGTCATGAGAAAAATTCTTGACGTAACAAACCAGAGCCCGCTGCGACCTGTCGTGGACCAGCACCATCGAGAGAGTCACGCCCGGTTGCCGCTGCGCAGCGGCTTGGCAAGTACCTCGTTCGCCTTGAATTCCTGCTGCGCGTCCGTCATCGCCTCATGAACGTCGTTGCAGAATGTTCACGCTATTTTCCGCTAGCTTCCTAGTCGTCCAGCCCGCTCATGCCCTTGCGGTGCGTGAGCGGCTTCGCCCCCGCGATATAGAAGGCGACCATTCCCGGCCACGCCAGCGCGCCGCTTCTCTTGCGCGCAAACAAGATACCGTCGGTGCGGGACAGCATCGGGGTGCGTGCCGCTGCCCCGCGCGGGTCAGCGGGATCGATGATGTCGCAGATCGCGTCGCCCTTCTTGACCTTGGCGCCAGCGGGGGCGTGGTAGGTCAGGTATCCGGTTTTGGGACAGTACCCGACATCCATCCCGCTGATCGGGGTGATAGGCGACTTCAGCCGTGGCAAGGACGCAGCCCGCCCGGCAATGACGCCCCGCCGCACCAGATGGCGCAAGAGGTTGTCGGCGTCTGCCGCACCCAGCGCATGGGTGACATCGTGCTGGCCGCGCAGCTCCAGCGTGGCGGCGAGGCACGCCTGCGGAATCACGGCCTCTGGAAACTGCTCAGCCAGCCGTGGCCACAACGACCCGTTCACGCCCGCGAACGTCAAGGAAGGCGAATACGGTTCGGTGTTCATCGTTGCGGCCACGCCCAGATCCGCGGCCAGTTCCCGGACGGCGCCGTCGATATCTGGCTGTGCCGTGAAGAGATGCAGTACCGCCTCGTTGTCGCAATGCAGGTCGAGCACGATGTCGGCGTCGATGGAGAGTTTCATGATCTCCACGCGCATGGTCTGCAATTCGTTCACCGGCTGCATGGACTTGAGCTCGGCCATCGCCGCCTTGCGGATCAGCTCGACGTTGGCCGACGGATCTCGCCCCAGTCTGGCTCCGACCCGTTCTGCGACCGCACCAGACAGGTCCAGCCAGTTGCGGTTGAAGTTGTCGCGGCTGAGCAGGTCATAACGGCCCAGGTGGGTGTTGCCGATCAGCTGCGACTGGCCGATCGGATTGACCGTGGGCACCACGATGATCTCGCCGCGGATCTTGCCCGCACGATCTGCCTCGCCGAGCAGCGGCATCAGGTGGTGCAGCAGCATCGCGCCCGGCAACTCGTTGGCGTGAAGCGCCGCCTGAAGGTAAACCTTCGGGCGGGCTCCCTTCTGTCCATACCGAAACCAGGTGATCGAGCGGGTCGTTCCGGGGGTCATCGCCGGGAGTCGAATTGCATTTTTTTTCGGCATCGTCACGATTGGGACCCCTGAATAGATGAAATGCTTGCAGGAAATTTTCGAGGAATTCTAACCATAGCTTTTGGAGACAGACATGAAAGAAACGGAACTGAGGGGGTTGATCGAGGGAGTACGAAACGGCACCATCGCGCGCAGGAAGTTTGTCGAAACGCTGCTGGGTGTGGGGATTGCGGTGCCCATCGCGGGCCAGCTCCTGATGCATGCGGGCATTGCGCAGGCACAGCCGGCGTCAACGTACAAGGGTACCAAGCGCGGCGGCGGCGGCGCACTCAAGGTGTTGTGGTGGCAGGGCGCGACCCTGCTCAACCCGCACTTCGCCACCGGCAACAAGGATCAGGATGGTTCTCGCATTTTCTACGAGCCGCTCGCGAGCTGGGACAACGAGGGCAACCTGAATCCTTTGCTCGCGGCCGAAATCCCGTCGGCAGCAAACGGCGGCGTGTCCGCCGACGGCAAGTCCATCACCTGGAAGCTGAAGCGGGACGTACAGTGGCACGACGGCCAGCCCTTCACCTCGGCCGACGTCGTCTTCAATTGGGAATATGCGTCCGACCCAGCAACGTCCGCGGTCAGCATCGGTTCGTACAAGGATGTGGTTGTCACAGCGGTAGACGCCTACACGGTGCGCGTGGACTTCAAGAAGCCTTCGCCGTTCTGGGCCATTCCGTTCGTGGGCGTGCATGGCATGATCATTCCCAAGCATGTGTTCGAGGGATACAGAGGCGCCAAGTCGCGCGAAGCGCCGGCCAACCTGAAGCCGGTCGGTACGGGACCGTACAAGTTCGAGAGCTTCACCCCCGGCGACATCGTGCGCGGCACGCTCAATGCCAACTACCACATGCCGAACCGTCCGTTCTTCGACACCATCGAGATGAAAGGCGGGGGCGACGCGGTTTCGGCCGCGCGGGCCGTGTTGCAGACCGGCGAGTTCGATTACGCGTGGAACCTGCAGGTCGAGGACGAGATCCTGACCAAGCTCGAGCAGGGCGGCAAGGGCCGCATCATCGTCGTTGACGGCGGCGACCTCGAATTCATCCAGTTCAACTTCACCGATCCTTGGAACGAGGTCGACGGCGAACGCTCCAGCATCAAGTCCAAGCACCCGCTATTCACCGACCCGGCGGTGCGTGAGGCGATCAGCCTGCTGGTCGACCGCGATTCGGTGCAGAAATTCATCTACGGCCGCACCGGGATCGCCGCCGCGAACTTCGTCAACAATCCGCCGAAGTTCCGGTCGCCCAACAACAAGTTCGAATTCAACGTCGACAAGGCCAATCAGATCCTCGAAGCGGCAGGCTGGAAGAAGGGATCCGACGGGATCCGGGAAAAAGGCGGCAAGAAGCTCAAGATCGTCTATCAGACCACGGTGAACCAGCCGCGCCAGAAGGCGCAGGCGATCATCAAGCAGGCCGCGCAAAAGGCGGGCATCGACATGGAACTGAAGGCGGTCACCGCGTCGGTGTTCTTTTCGTCCGACTTCGCCAACCCGGACGTCTACACCAAGCTGTTCTCAGACATGCAGATGTACACGACGACGATGACGCAGCCCGATCCGGAAATCTTCATGAACCAGTACTGCTCCTGGGAAGTGTCCTCAAAAGCCAACAAATGGCAAGGTCGCAATGTCACGCGCTGGATCAGCGACGATTACGACAAGGCGTACCGCGCCGCCGCAGGCGAGATGGATCCGGTCACGCGGACGGCGCTGTTCATCAAGATGAATGATCTGGTGATCCAGGACAGGGCCATCATTCCGCTGGTGACGCGGCCGCGCGTGCGGGCGGCCAACCTCAAGCTGAAGGCGCCGCAGAGCGGATGGGATAGCGACTTCTGGGGGTTGCAAGACTGGTATCGCGAAGCATGAACCTGCCGGGGACGTATGTCCTCAGGCGGGTGCTGATCGCTGTGCCGAGCCTGCTGGGTATCAGCATCGTATTGTTCACAGCGCTGGCGCTGGCGCCGGGCGATCCGTTCGGCGACATCGTCAGCAATCCGAACATACCCGCCGACACGGCGGCCAATCTGCGCAAGACGTTCGGAATGGACGATCCGGTGTATCTGCGCTATTGGCATTGGCTGACCGCGATGCTGCAGGGCGACTGGGGTTTTTCTTTTGCCAGCCGGATCGACGTCGACACGCTGATCATTCAGCGCCTGTGGACGACGCTGATGGTGATCGGCTCGTCCCAGGTGCTGGCGCTTCTGATTGCGTTACCGGTCGGCGTCTATGCGGCCACGCGTCCCTATTCGCTGTTTGACCAGGTCGCCAATACGCTGACGTTCATCGGCTTTTCGCTGCCGACGTTTTTCACCGGGCTGTTGCTGATCCTGGTGTTTTCAATCCAGCTCGACTGGTTGCCGTTTGTCTACCGGTCCGACATTACTGCCACCGGATGGCGATTCTATTGGGAACATTTCCGGCAGGCGATCATGCCGGTCAGCGTGCTGGCACTGTTCCAGGCGGCATCGTGGACGCGCTATGTGCGCTCGGCTGCGCTCGACGTGATCCGGCTGGACTATGTGACTACGGCGCGCTCCAAGGGATTGACTGAACGCGCGGTCATCATCAAGCACGTCGTGCGCAACGCGCTCATCCCTGTCGTCACGCTGGTGGCGCTGCAACTTCCCGCGATCTTCGGTGGCGCGATCGTGACCGAGCAGATTTTCCGGGTGCCTGGCATCGGGTCCCTCCTCATCAGCGCGATCCTCGCCAACGACACGCCAGTCATCATGGCCATCACTTTTGTACTGTCGTGCCTGGTGATCATGTTCAACCTGCTCGCGGACATCCTGTATGGCTGGCTCGACCCTCGCATCTCCCTCAATTAATCCGGCCTCGCCGGTGCGGTTGGCACCCACGGTGTCGCTCACGCAGGACATCTGGCGGCGTTTCAAGCGCCATCGGCTGGCGCTTCTGGGCGCGGTGATACTGTTGGTGATCATCGTCGGCGTCACCATCGGTCCGCTGATCTGGACCGTGCCAACCAACGAAATCGATTTCACCGCGCGCCTGAAGCCTCCGTCGTGGCAACACCCTTTTGGAACTGACGACTTGGGCCAGGACCTGCTCGCGCGAATGCTCTACGGCGGCCGGATCTCGATCGCCGTCGGGCTGGCGGCGATGCTGATCGCGATTGTCGT
>CAJDVP010000057.1_pt1 | contig 25257 bp, 26 predicted proteins | sample 7391311 | NCBI WGS metagenome assembly CAJDVP01 (sample SAMEA7055711, study PRJEB34461) | soil metagenome | biome: terrestrial ecosystem; feature: Peninsula; material: soil | place: Antarctica | collected 2016
CCGGGAGCGTCCTTGCCACCGTTGGGCTGGATCGACAGGTGATAGTCACCCATCAGGTAGGGCAGGTCAGCATCGGGTTCCTTGAGCGTGAACACGACCGTGTCGCCGTCGCGCTTGATCGAGTCGATACCGCCCATGATGCCCAGCGCGCCCGATTTGGAGTTTTTGTCCGAGTGGCGCTCCATCGTCGCCACCACGTCGGCGGCGGTCAAGTCCTTGCCATTGTGGAACACCACGCCCTTGCGGATCTTGAAGGTCCAGATCTTGGCGTCCGGGGTTGACCCCCATTCGGTGGCCAGCATCGGCTCCAGGTCGCCATTTGCCGCCGTGCGTACGAGTTCCTCACCCCATGTGCGCTGGGTGTTGAACGCCACCTGACTGAGATTCAACGCGGGATCAAGGGTGTTGGTCGTGGCGCCACCGACAAGACCGACCTTCATGATTCCGCCTTTGACCGGGCCCGCTGCCAGTGCGGCACTGCTGAGCAAGGCATTGGCAAAAGTGCTCGACACGCCGAGGGCGGCCGCGCGACCCAGGAAATCTCGGCGCGAGGTGCGGCCTTTGGCGACCTGTTGGCTCAAATACTCAAGTTCTTGTGACATGCGTCATGCTCCTGTGGGATGGGTCTGCGGTTGATGTCCGGCGCCAGCCTGTGTGCCGGACCTTTTTCCAGTATAGGGTGCCGTCGAAAAAGTGAGCATCGGGGAAAACACCACCCCTGTGCGATGCGTCGCTTTGCACCTTACCTTGGTCGCAGACAGGACGCTTTGCCCTGTCAAGCGCTTATGACATGCGCATCAAGCCAGTACGATCCTTCGGCGGATGAGCACGGATGGCCAGCCATCGCATTGACCCGCCGCACTGCAGGGGCCCGTCAATGCGATACAAGGAAAGATTGTCAATCAAGGAGGATTGCATATGTATTACATCGTCGAAACCGATAAACCATTCGCCCAGGCAGCAGAGGACCTGGACGCAGCCGTCAAGCGCAACGGCTTTGGCGTGCTGCATGTTCATGATCTGGGCGCAACCTTGCGCAGCAAGGGCATCGACTTTGCCGAGCAGTGCCAGGTGTTTGAAGTCTGCAACCCGGCTCAGGCGGCCAAGGTACTGTCGACCGACATGCGACTGAACATGGCCTTGCCATGCCGCATTTCGGTCTATACCGAAAAGGGCACCACACGGATCGGCCTGATCACGCCGGTCCAGATGCTGACCTCCCTGTCGCAGGACCCGGACCTGCTGCCGGTTGCACGTGACGTCGAGGACAAGACGATACGGATGATTGACGAGGCAAAATAGGTCTGCGCAGGGCGCTGCTTCCGGGCGCCACCCTCCGGAGCCGATGTCCTGTGCTATGCAGGAGCCACGGAGCCGTCAACACATAATCGGCTGACGAGGCACTGGAGAAATCTTCCGATGGGATTGTTCGAACGTTTTCTCACCCTGTGGGTTGCCCTGGGCATCGTCGCCGGTGTCGCGCTGGGGCTGTGGTTGCCGGGCCTGTTCCAGTCCATCGCCACGATTGAATGGGCCCATGTCAACCTCGTGATGGCGGTCCTCATCTGGATCATGATCTACCCGATGATGATCCAGATCGATCTGGCGGAGATCAAGAATGTCGGTCGCAGGCCGCGAGGGCTGATGCTGACGCTGGTCATCAATTGGCTCGTCAAGCCGTTCACGATGGCGGCGCTGGCGGTGCTGTTTTTCCACACCATCTTCGCGCCCTGGGTCGACCCGCAATCGGCCAACGAATACATCGCCGGCATGATCCTGCTCGGCGTGGCGCCGTGTACCGCGATGGTTTTCGTGTGGAGCCAGCTCACCAGGGGCGACCCGAACTACACGCTGGTGCAGGTGTCGGTGAACGACCTGATCATGGTGTTTGCGTTCGCGCCAATTGCCGCCTTCCTGCTCGGTGTGACCGATGTGCACGTGCCCTGGCAGACCTTGTTGCTGTCGACCGTGTTGTATGTGGTGCTGCCGCTGGTGGCGGGCGTGCTGACGCGTGCCGCCTGGTTACGCGCCGGCGGCGAACAGCGACTGGCCCGGGGTATTGCTGCGCTCAAGCCCTGGTCGATCGTCGGTCTGATCGCCACCGTGGTGTTGTTGTTCGGCTTCCAGGCCGAGACACTGATTGCCAGGCCGCTGATCATCGTCATGATCGCGCTGCCGCTGGTGTTGCAGAGTTACGGCATCTTTGCCATCGCTTATGTTGCCGCTCTCCGATTGAAGTTGCCGTATGCGATTGCGGCGCCGGCCTGCCTCATTGGCACCTCGAATTTTTTCGAGTTGGCGGTGGCGGTGGCCATCTCCTTGTTCGGACTTCATTCCGGCGCTGCGCTGGCCACCGTGGTCGGTGTGCTGGTCGAGGTGCCGGTGATGTTGTCGCTGGTGGCATTTGCCAATCGCACGCGGCATTGGTTTCCAGCTTGACGCAATGTTCGTTCCGACATGGTGATGAGACGTCTGCGGTGGGACCAGTGGGGTGGGTGGGGGGCTCCGCTCATGTCCTCCTCAATGGGCTTGCGCCCATTGATTCCCCTCCCAGAACAGGGCCAGCCGCGACCTTGCAGGCGCTGGACACGGTCCGGCACATGCCTTCGACAGGTTCGACGCGTCAGCCGGTTGCCGCTTTTCCTGCGGAGGTCTTGGGTACACGAAGCAAATACTGACCGCGCCACTTGATCCTCCTGATCTCACCGACCAAGTTGGCTTGCGGGCAGCAACCAGGCATCACCGAGCCCTCCCAAAAGGCGCGAATGTTCACGCCAGCGGATCCAGCAATGCCCGCCTCAGTCACTCGGTACTACCCAGAACAGGGCCAGCCGCGACTTTGCAGGCGCTGGAGACGGTCCGGCATATGCCTTCGACAGGTTCGACGCGTCAGCCGGTTGCCGCTTTTGTGCCCCGCGTCAGGCTCAACGCGGCCAGCGCCATGATCTTGCTTGAATCGAGCATGGCCTGGATGCCGATATATTCGTCGGGCTGGTGCGCCAGGTCCAGGATGCCCGGGCCGTAGGCGATGCACTGGTTCAGCTTGCCGGTGCGCACGATGTGTTTCTGGTCGTAGGTGCCGGGGCTGGAGATGTAGCTTGGTTCGCGGCCCAGCACCCGTGCGATCGCGCGTGCGGTGGCGTCGACCACCGGCGCGTCTTTCGGTGTGGCGGTCGGCAGGAAACTCATGATGTCGCGCAGCCCGTAATCAAAGCCGGGCCGCTTCGCCTTGAGTTCGTCCAGCATCGCGACGATCTCGGCCTTGACCGACTCCAGCGATTCTTCGGCGATGAAACGCCGATCCAGCACCGCCCGGCAGCTGTGTGCAACCACGGGTGACGGCAGATCGCCGGTGGGCCGGCCCTCGCCATCGACACTGAAGGTCTGCTCGATCTGTCCGCCGTGCAGGCTGTTGATGTTCAGCGTGCTCACCCGCGCGCCCGGCGGCTCCACCGGTTGGGTGGTGCGGCGGTCGCGCAACTTGGGGCCCAGTTCGGTGTCGAGCAGATGGATGAACGCGCTCATGTGGTTGATCGCCGAGTCACCCAGGAACGGCATCGAGCCGTGTGCGATGCGGCCGTGGGTTTCGACTTCAGCCCACCAGACGCCGCGGTGGCCCAGGCAGATGCGGTCCACACCCAGCGGCTCGGGAATGATCACGTGGTGTACCCGCGGCGCGCTGAAATAGCCCAGGCTGGCCAGATGGCCGACGCCGGCGTAACCGCCGGATTCTTCGTCCACGGTGCCGCTGATCTCGATCGCTCCGGGAAACTGGATGCCGGCATCGAGGATCGCCTCCACTGCGATCACGCTGGCTGCGATGCCGCCCTTCATGTCGCAGGTGCCGCGCCCGTAGATGCGGTCGCCGACCACTTCGGCCGCAAACGGGTCGTGTGTCCATCCCGGGCCGGGTTCGACCACGTCGATGTGGCCGTTGAAATGCACGTTTTCGCCGCCGGAGATGCTGCCCTGGTACCGAGCTACCACGTTGATGCGCGGATGGCTGTCCTTGTCGCCCGGCGCGCCTTCAGCGCGGATGTATTCGATTGCAAAACCGCGCTTGCGCAGCCGCTCGCCGAGCACCCGTGCGCACGCCTCGTAGGCGTCGCCCGGCGGGTTGACGGTGGGAATGCGGACCAGTTCCTGGGTCAGCGCGATCAGTTCTTCGCGTTTGGCGTCGATGCGTACCAGCAGGGCGTCAGTGTCTGGGGTCATCGGTTACAACCTTCCCGACAATTGCCGATACGCCAGCATCGGGTCCGCGCCAGCCGCACTCAGATAGGTTGGGGCGATGCTGCGCAGCGAGCTGGAAGTGATGCCGAGCGTGTCCAGGCCAGGGACTACACCGGAGGCGACGTTGTCGATCTGCATCGATGCCAGGTTGTCGCGGCTGATCATCGGTTCACCGGGCATCATTTCCATCATCCATGCCTGCAGTCGCCCCAAGGCCCGCGGTAGAGCGATCACCGGTCGGGGATTGCCGGAGATCTGCCCCGCCAGTTGCACCAGTTCGCGCAGCGTGAAGACTTCGGGACCACAGGCTTCGATGACCGCGGGATGCTTCGAATCCATCAAGCCCGGTATCGGGCCGTGGCGCTGCAACAGGCGCACGACGGCGTTGGCCACGTCCTGTACCCAGACCGGCTGGAACCGGGCGTCGGCACACGCCAGCGGCATCACCGGAAACAACTCCTGCAAACGGGCAAACAGGTTCAGGAACCTGTCATACATGCCGAACACGACGCTGGGCCGCACGATGGTGTGATCCAATCCGCTGGTGGCCAGGACCGCTTCGCCCTTGGCTTTGCTGCGCAGATACAGTGAAGGTGCATCCGGGGCTGCTCCCAGCGCGCTGACATGCACCACGCGATGTACGCTGGCCGCCTGGCAGGCACGCACCAGCTTTTGTGGCAGATCGACATGCACATGGTCGAATGCAGCCACGTCACCATGCAGGATCGCGATCAGGTTCACGACAGCGTCATGGCCGTGCACGAGTCGCCTCAAGGCTGCTTCGTCGTGGATGTCGGCCTCGATCACATCGACCCAGGGCAGAGACTGCACGGCTTGTGCATTGTTCCGGCGCCGCGTGGGCACGGTGATGCGGCAGTCAAGCCTGGACGCCTTTTCGCAAACATGGCGGCCGATGAACCCGCTCCCTCCCAGTACCAGAATTCGTTTCACGCGTGTAACTCCTGCATTGGACCGCCCTTACCAGGTCAGGGTAGGTCGTTGTTGATACCGGGTGCGTCGCCGGTGCGCGGCCCCACCATGCCCAGCCGGGCCTTGAGCGATTGCGGTTTGCCGGTCAGCATGGCCGCGTAGTTGGTGGTGTTGCTCAGAACTTTCTTGACATAGTCGCGGGTCTCGGGAAACGGGATGTTTTCGGCCCAGATTGCTGCCTCCAGCACCGGGCCGTTACGCCAGTTGCGCGGGCGCCCCGGTCCGGCGTTGTAGGCAGCGGCGGCCAGCGGCATCGAACCGGCGAAATCATCCAGCGCCAGCTTGAGGTAGGCGGTGCCGATCACGATGTTGGTGCCTCGCTCGTTGATCTGGCTCGGCTTGAAGTCGTTCATGCCGATCTTCTTGGCGGTCCAGCGGGCGGTCGCCGGCATCACCTGCATCAGGCCTGATGCGCCCACTCCTGAGCGTGCGTCCATCAAAAAGCGGCTTTCCTGCCGGATCAGGCCATAGATATAGGCCGGATCGAGGCCGATCTTCTGCGCTCGTGGTATCACCGCATCGTGCAGCGGCATCGGGAATCGTTGCGCCATGTCGATGAAGCTGCGGGTACGTTCGCTGGTATTGATGCAGTTCTTCCAATCCTCGTGAGAACAGGCCAGTTCGGCTGCTGCCAGCAGGTGCCGGTCGTCCATGCCGCCGGGGTCGTGCAGGCGCACCGCGTAGTTCCATTCGCGGTCGCCTTCGCTGCGCAGCCCGATCCCGATCGCGTACTGGCTGCGTTGCAATGCCGGATTCTCGCGCGCTTCAGCCTTTTCCTGCTCGGTAGAAGGGCTAGGGGCTTCGGGTACGGTGATGCTGCGGCCGAGTTCTTCCAGGGCCAGTTGTTCGTAGAAGCCACGCACGCTGGCAATACGCTCGAACATTGCAGTGGCCTGGACCTTTTCATCCGGTGTCCGGCCATCGGACATCAGCGCACGGGCACGCCAATAGGTCCAGGTCGGGTCCATGCGCTGTGTTTCGTCCATCTCCGCCGTGGTGTCGAGCACCTGTTTCCAGTTGCCGGCGCGCAGTGCGGCGCGCACCTTCCATTCCAGTTGTTCGGATGACAGGTATTTGTCCTGTGCATGGGCGTAATACGCACTGGCATCGTCGGACAGGCGTTGCGCAGCGCGTTTGCCGATCACGCCCCAGACGGTGCTGCGCTCTTCCTGAGTCAGTTGGGTGCGCCAGCGCAGCCTGCCCATCTGCTCGGCAGCCTGTGCCGGATCGCCGGCTGCCAGCCGGACCAGTCCGAGCGTCACCAATTCCTTGGTGCGCGGTAACAAGGCGGTGAGCTTTTCGTCCAGATACCGCTCCGGGCCGGAAAAGATGGTCTTGATCTTGTTCGTCCAGTCGGGATTGAGCAGACCAACCGCCTGCGCCACCACCGGTAGCCGCCCGGTCTCCATGCCGATACGCGCGCGTCGCCAGGCCACATCGGGTTTCATCTTGTGGGCCTCGAGCAGGACCTCGGCCGCATGCGCGCAACCGTCATCCGCGTTGCGTTGCTCCAGCCACAATTGTTCGACCTGACCGGCGACGGCGGCGCCGGCGGCATTGAAATCGGTCAACAGCGCATAACAACGCACCTCGGGATCGTCATTCATACGAAAACCGGGATATTCGGCCATGAAGGTGGCCCAGTCGCGCACCTGGCCCAGCAGCAGCAGCCAGTCATTGCGCAGCCGGTCTTCCTGGTAGGTGCCGGCGTACTTGCGCAGAAAGCCGCGTATCTCATCGTTGGGCGCGTCGACCAAACGCGCCCGGAGTTCCCAATAAGCGGCCCAGGCCTCCAGCGCATGCCCTCGCACCTGCGGCAGCAGGAGGGTCAGCCGTTTGCGGTCGGATTTGCGGAACGCGTCCTTCATCTGCAGGATGATGTCGTCGCCGGCTTGGGTCGATGCGTCTTGCGCCCACGCCGCGCCGCCAGGGGCATGCACCAGCGCTGCCAGCAATGCGATCGATGTCAAAATGCCTGCAAACTTCATGGTCAGATTATGGACAACTCCGACGACGGCAAAACACTGGAAAAGAAAGCCCTTCGCAAGGCGCTTGTCGAGCAGCGCCTGCAGATGCCGGATCGCCAGCAGCGCTCGGCGCTCTTGCAGGATGTGCTGCGGATCTGGCTGGTTGGCAGGCCCGACACCGTGATTGGCGCCTACTGGCCGATCAAGGGTGAATTCGACCCCTTGCCGGCGTTGCACCGCTGGAAGGAGGACGGCGAGTTGATCGATCAGCCGCAACCGCGGCGCATTGGTCTGCCGGTGGTCGACAAGGTGCACAAGACCATGGTGTTCCATGCCTGGTACCCCGGTTGCCTGATGGAGGAAGACGCCTACGGCATTCCGAAACCCAAGGACACCGAGGTGATCGTTCCCACCTTGATGTTCATCTCGTGTGTCGGTTACGGTCCGGGCGGTTACCGGCTCGGTTACGGCGGCGGTTTTTACGACCGCACGCTGTCGATCCTGCAGCCATGTCCCTTTACCGTCGGCCTGGGCTATACGCAGGGTTATCTGCCCGATTTCGAATCCCAGTCGCACGACATCCCGCTGGACGCCATCCTCAACGAGAACGGCGCGGTCTGGCCGGCCTAGCGGGCGTTGACAGCAGCCCTGAATCAGGCCCCTGGCGGCTTGTTCTGCGGACGCGGTCGGGCTTTGGTGCGGCGCACAGGTTTCGCTTCATGGGCCTTGCGCGCGCTCATCAATGCATATCGGGCCCATGGTGCCATTGCCGATGGGGACTCCATGGCGTCGACCGGCGCACTGTAATAACCCATGCTGACCGGCACGTGAGCACCTTTTTTCACCATCGTCATCGTGAAACGCTGGCACCCTTGGGCCTCGAAAAAGGGCTGGCTACCGGCATCCGCCTTGAGCCACAATTTCTCGCCGCTGCCGAGATCGGCAATCAGCGCCAGGTTCAGACCTTCCAGCGCCAGGCCCCAGCCCCCGAACATGCGTTTGGCATGGCAAACGCCGATATCGGACAACAGTTCCAGGCAGTAGTCGACAAAATCGCGGTTGGCGGCCATGACGGCAGTCTACAGAGCCAGCGAACGCGGAGCATGCGGCCTGTCACGACGTGCGACAGATTTCCGGTCGCACGGCCCCATCCCGCTGTTGCAAAATGGAGGGCCGTTTTCTTGCGGCAACCATGACACCCGAACTCTCCCAGAAGCTTGCCGCCGCGGTCGATCGCATGCCTGCGTTCCCGCGCAGCGTGCAGCAGATCCTGGAACTGACGCGCGACGTGAACTGCTCGCCCAAGGATCTGGTGCGGGTGATCGACCATGACCCGGTGGTCACGGTGAAAATCCTGCGGGTCGTCAATTCCGCCTATTACAGCCTGCCCAAGCAGATCACCTCGATCAGCCATGCCGTGGTCTACATGGGTTTCAACAGCTTGAAGAATCTGGCACTGAGTATTGCTGCCATCGGCATGTTGCCCAAGGACGGGGTACCGGGGTTTGATGCGCACCAGTACCTGCTGCATTCGCTGACCACCGCCAATATCGCCAAGATGCTGGCGCCACGGGTTGGGGATGTGGACCCGAATGACTGTTTCATTGCCGGGTTGCTGCATGACTTCGGCAAGGTGGTTTTCGCACAGTTCATGCCAAAGGAGTTTCGCCAGGCTCTGATGAAGAGTGACTGGACCGGGGCATCCCTGTACCAGACCTTGCGCGAGGTCATTGGCACCGACCATGCTGTGGTCGGCGGCATGTTGTTGGAAAAGTGGCGTTTTGCGGCTCCGCTGATCGAGACGATCCGCCATCAACATGGTGACCAATTGCGTGACACGCCAATGATCGCCTGTGTTTTTGCCGCCAATCAGATCAGCAAGAAGCTGGGTTACGGCGCCGCCGGCAACCCTTGTATTGAAGAGTTGCCTCCTTTCGTCGCGCAGCGTCTGGGTGGCACCCTGGACGAGGTGATTGCGTCACTGGGTGACCTGGGCCCGATGTACGAGGAAGCGAAAATCTTTGCGAATTCCTGAGGGTGGCGTTGTAGTTGGTGTTTTCCCTTAATACGCCTGCCCGCGGCGAACTTTTATCTACGGCTGCGCTCCATCGTCCGTCAGTCTTTTTTTTCCGTCCACATCATTCAATTCTGTCAGGAGTTTTCATGAAATTGTTCGCCTCGTTCGTATTCGCCGCTGCCGCAGTCACCTTGGTTGCGCCGGCCCAGGCCCAATTCGCCAAACCGGAAGACGCCATCAAGTACCGCCAGTCGGCTTTTACCGTCATGGCAGCGCATTTCGGCCGGGTCGCGGCCATGGCGAACGGGCGTGCGCCATTTAATGCTGCTGATGCGGCGAGCAATGCGGCGATTGCCGAATCCATGTCGAAGCTGCCTTACGTCGCGTTTATTGACGGCAGCGATAAGGGTGGCAACACGGAAGCACGGCCTGAAATCTGGTCCAACAGGGCCAAGTTCGATGCGGCAGCCGAAAAGCTGCAGGGGGAAATGACCAAACTCGCGTTGGTCACCAAGGGCGGCGACTTCGACGCCATCAAGACCCAGGTCGGTGCGACCGCTGGTGCCTGCAAGGCCTGCCACGACGATTTCCGCAAGAAGAAGTGATGCGACGCGCCATTGGCGCTCAATCACGCGTCACGGTTGGCGAATGGGTAACATCAGCTGAATCCCAAGGAGAACCCGATGTCCGATTCCAATACCCCCACCAAGGCGTTCGCTTCCCAGGCTGACCTGGACGACAAGAAGATCACGTTTGAACAGCTCAGTGCGCATTGCTGGGCCTACACCGCCGAAGGTGACCCGAATTCGGGGGTTATCGTTGGCGACAAATACATCATGGTCAGCGACGCGACCGCCACGCCGGCCATGGCGCGGGACCTGATCGCGCGTATCCGCACCATCAGCGACAAGCCGATCAAATATGTGCTGCTGACGCACTACCACGCGGTCCGGGTACTGGGTGCCAGCGCCTTTATTGCAGAGGGCGCAACCGAGGTGATCGCCAGCCAGGGCACGCTGGAGCTGATCCGGGAGCGGGGCGCGCAGGACATGCAAAGCGAGATGGAGCGGTTTCCGCGCCTCTTTCGTAATGCCGAGTCGGTACCGGGGCTGACCTGGCCCACGTTGGTCATCGGCGGCGGCGACCCGACCCGTGGCGAGGTGCCCGGCAAGATCACGCTCGACCTGGGCGGTGTCCAGGTTCAAGTCTGGCATCCCGGGCCGGGCCATACGCGCGGCGACACGATTGCCTGGGTCGCGGAAGAAAAGGTCCTGTTCAGTGGTGACCTGGTCGAATACAACGCCGGTGTTTATACCGGCGATGCGCAACTGGCCGAATGGCCCGCCACGTTGGAAGTCTTGCGTGCGCTGGGTGCGCAGGCCATTGTGCCGGGCCGGGGAGAAGCGATGAAGGGCACGGCCGACGTGAACAAGGCGCTGGACTATACAAAGTCCTGGGTCGAGACCCTGTTTCGCTGCGGCAAGGAGGCCGCAGCGGCCAATATGGATCTGAAGGCGGCGATGGCCCATACCCGCAAAAGCATGGACCCGACTTTTGGTGAGGTGTTCATTTATGAACACTGCCTGCCGTTTGATGTGAGCCGTGCCTATGACGAAGCCAAGGGCATCAAGAACCCGCGTATCTGGACGGCTGAACGCGACAAGGAGATGTGGGCCGCGTTGCAGGATTGATCGCGGGGCCGCCGCGACGGAGACGGTGGGGCCTAGCGCAAGGCCGCCGCCGGTTTCAGTACCGTCCGGCCGCCATTTCGAAGGTGCTGACAGCCTCCTAGTAGTGTGCCTGCCCGGACAACTGGCGTGCCATCGGGGGCAGTACCGACACCTTTTGTACCAGGTCGCGGATCGTCTCGCAGCAGGTTTTCATGCGGATGCTGCGCAGTTGAGTGCGAACGGTCGAGATCCGGACTCCGTGCTTGTGCGCGATCTGCGCTGGCCGCAGCCCTTTGCAGACCTGGGCGAGCACCTGGCCTTCGGCGCTGGTGAGGCCGCGTTCACGCGCGAACAAGGCCATCGTCGAGTCATCGCACAACTGCTGCTTGGAAAATACCAGCAACGCGTAGCTGGGTGGCACGGCCGACCCCAGCAAGCCGCCCGGCCCGCCTTCGCCTGACGGGCGCTGGTCAACCAACGGCAGGACGGCGACCGCAGTGGACTGCGCGCCGTCACCCAGACACAGAAACCCGCGCAGGCCGACCCTGGCCCGATCCAGGGTGCGGCGCAGCGTCTCGTTGTCGGACGGGCGTTGTGCCATCACCCGTCCGTGCAACAGGCGTAATCCGCAGCCCTGGGGTGTCGCGGTCGGGCCATCCGCGCACTCCAGCAAGTTGCCTTGACCCAGCGCGTTGGCGAACTGGACCATCGCGGTTTCGGCATCCACGATGACCAAGCCGTAGTCCATCTGGTTCAGCGCCAGACGCAACAGCTGGGGCTCGGACGTGTCCATCGGTGGCGACGAGAACGCCCAATGGATGGATGGGAGCGCTGGTGAAACGGGATGGGATGCAGTGCGGGACATGGTGGTCTCCTTTTTGTGGCGCACCCGGGACACGTTCGTGTTCCTGTACCAGTGCGTTGGCCTCAGGTTAAGAAAATCCACTCGTTGCAGGGTGTGCAACTGTCTGTGTATTTGTGTGACGTATGCACCATTTGCGACGCAAGTACACCGGGCTGTCACCAGCGTTGCGGCAACTTCGCCAGCAGCACGATGCGGTAGTCCTCGATTGCCAGGTAGTTGCCGCTGACCAGGTCCTTCAGAATGCGGCTGACCATCTCCCGGCTGCAGCCCACACGGCTGGCGATGGCCTGGTGCGTGATCCGCTCGGTGATCATGTGCCGCCCGTCTGGCTGCAGCGTGGCCATGTCGTTGATGAGCCGGGTGATGCGGCCGTAGACGTCGATGAACGCCAGATTGCGCGCATCGCGGGTGGCCAGGCGCAGACGCTGGATCACCTTGGACAGCAACTCGGCCGCAAACTCGGGACGCTCGCCGATGAACAGCATCAAGGCGCGCCGGTGGATGACAGCGCAGACCGTCGGCTCGAGTGTGATCACGCTGGCCGAGCGCGGGCCGCCGTCCAGGGCCATCTCGCCGAAATATTCTGCTGCGCCGAACAGGCCGAAGGTGATTTCCTTGTCGTTGGTATCCATGCAATACACCTTCACCCTCCCACGGAGCACGATGAACACTGTCTCACCCACGTCACCCTCGTGGATCAGTATGCTGGCCTTGCGATAACGTCGTACCTCGCCGCGCGACGCGAGCAGGCGCAGCGATTCGGGATGTTGCGGGTTGGCGACAAAGTCGCCGAGTTCCGTCGCCATGGACTGCTGCTCCTTGTTCGGCCGGTGCCGGATATATGTGCGTCAGACTGTAACAAGTGCACACACGGCCGCGGTCACGCCATCCACCCGATGGGGGATGACCTTTCAGGGCAGCCGGGCCAGTTCGCGTGCGTCACGTTCGTAGGCGGCAACCCGGGCGATGGCACGCGCACGTTGTTGTGCGCTGGTGCTGTTGTGCAGTTGTGCGTAAGTCCGGCAGTTTTCCTGCGTGGCTGTCTGCCAGTAGGCGCGGTAGGCTGGATCGGGCGACTGCAACAACCGGTCCAGGTAGGCGTGCAAGGCGTTGGCAGCCTGCTCCGCCGTGGGTTGTGGCGCAGCACCGGCGCCACTGACCGTCTGCACCAATTGCAGCAGATCCTGTTGTCGGCGCAGCCGCTCCGTGTAGCTGCGTTGCGGGTCGAACCCCGCGCTGGTCATGCCCGCCTCCAACACGTCGCGTTGCCTGTCGTCCAACGTGCCGTAGAACTGTTCGGCGCGCTCGATCGACGCTTTCAGGCGCTTGTCCATTCGCTCGGTCCGGTTGCCTGCCAACCATTTGCGGCGCCACTCGGCATTGCGTTTGGCGAACCTGGTTTCGAGGTGCCGGATCTGGGCTGGCGACAAGGACATCGCCAGGGTCACGGCGACCGGCACAGCCTGCACACGGAGTAGGTCCACGCGTTCACGCACCTGCTCATAGAAACGGCAGACGTCCTGCGCGCTGGTGTCGGACTGCGCGCCGAGCTGGACCTGCTGCAACAGGTCGGCGGCTTGGAGCAGTTCGTTGGCACGATGCCATGCATGCAACCGCGCCAGATCGCGGCGCAGTTGGACTGACTGCACCTCACCCAGATCGGCATATCCGTCGATCCACCAGTAGCCAATTTCAGGCAGATTGTTGTAGCCGAGCTTGACCGCGCTGCATCCGCCCATCAGCACCAGTGCGGTGGCGACCAGCAGCGGACCGATAATCCGACTCCAAAGCACTAACAGGCGGTGGGAAACAGTCATGGATTCAAGTGTTGGCATCGTGGATGTGGTCATCATGGCAGCGGGCAAGGGCACCCGCATGAAAAGCAAACTGCCCAAAGTATTGCACCGCTTGGCCGGGCGTGCCCTGGTGCACCATGTATTGGCCACCGCAGCGGGGTTGGGCGCGCGCAGTGCCGTGCTGATCACCGGTCACGAAGCCGACACCGTCGAAGCAGCGTGCCGGCCCGGCAGTGGTCTGGACAGCTCCCTGCCGCTGCAATTTGTACGCCAGCAGCCGCAATTGGGCACCGGCCACGCGGTGCAACAGGCCGTTCCGGTGTTGCCCGACGATGGTGTGGTGGTGGTTCTCAGCGGCGACGTGCCCTTGACCCAGACGCAGACCCTGCGCGATTTGATCGCGCTGTGCGGCGGCAACACACTGGCATTGTTGACGCTGGAGCTGGCAGACCCCACGGGTTATGGACGTATCGAATGCCCAGAAAGAGTATTACCTGACCGACATCGTCAAGTTTGCGGTGGCCGATGGTGTGCCGGTGCTGGCGCACCGCATCAAGGATGCGGTGCAGGTGGCCGGTGTCAACAGCCCGGTGCAATTGGCCGAACTCGAGCGTGCCTATCAGCTGCGCCAGGCGCAGCGGCTGATGGAGCAGGGTGTGCGTATCGCCGACCCGGGGCGTTTCGATCTGCGCGGTGAACTGCAGTGCGGGCAAGATGTCGCGATCGACGTCAACTGCGTTTTCGAAGGCACGGTATGGATGGGTGACGATGTGCGCATCGGCGCGAACTGCGTGATCGCCAATGCCCGCCTCGAAGCGGGCGCCGTGATCCACCCGTTCACCCATATCGATGGTGAGAAGGCGGGCGTCACCGTCGGCGCCGGTGCCCGGGTTGGCCCGTTCGCGCGGCTGCGTCCGGGTGCGCAATTGGGGCCCGAGGTGCATATCGGCAACTTCGTCGAGGTCAAGAATTCCACCCTGGCCAAGGGCGCAAAGGCCAATCACCTGGCGTATCTGGGTGATGCGACGGTCGGCGAGCGGGTCAATTTTGGCGCCGGCAGCATCACCGCCAATTACGACGGTGTGTTCAAACACCGCACCGTCATCGAAGCCGATGTGCATGTGGGCAGCAATTGCGTGCTGGTGGCCCCGGTCACGCTCGGCGCTGGTGGCACCGTGGGCGGTGGTTCGACGATCACCAAGGACACTGCGCCGGGCACGCTCTGTGTGGCGCGTGGCCGGCAGACGACGATTCCCGGATGGAAACGCCCGCAGAAATGACGCCGACGCCTACCGACGCCCAGCAGCGTATCGAGCAACTCGAGCGCGAACTGGCGCAGGCACGCCTGGTGCAGGAGGACTTCACCTATTCGGTATCACACGACCTGCGTGCGTCATTGCGCCATGTGCATGCCTATTTGCGGATTGCCCGCGAAGACCTGGGCGAGGAACTCGATCCCGCCATCGCCGCGCATCTGGACACCGCCGCCGGGGCGGCCGCGCAGATGGGACTGCTGATGGACGGCCTGATGGAGTTATCCCGGGTGGGTCGCGCGGTTCTGCAACCCGGGGTTGTCGACATGGGACGCCTGCTGGACGATGTGCGCCAGCAGTTGTATGTCCAAACCCAGGGACGGGACGTGATCTGGCAGATTGCACCCGACCTGCCGCGGGTACGGGGCGACATGGCGCTGCTGAGCCAGATGGTCACCTGCCTGCTCGACAACGCCCTGAAATTCAGCCGCGATTGCAGCGTGGCGCGTATCGAGCTCGGATGGAGCCGGCAGGCTGATGGCGCGTGTGACATCTTCGTCCAGGACAACGGCGTGGGGTTTGACCCACGTGGGCAGGATCGGCTGTTCCGCGTGTTCCAGCGCCTGCACAGCACGCGCCAGTTCGATGGCATCGGTATCGGCCTGGCGCTGGCACGCCGGGTCGTCGAGCGCCACGGCGGACAAATCCGGGCCAGTGGTGCGCTCGATCAGGGATGCCGCATCAGCTTTTGCCTGCCGCAGGCTTGAACGGTGGCTGGCGCAATGGCAGCTGCGCCCCAAACTTGGCGCGTTTGACGCTGAAAAATGTCTTGACGTTGCGCACATTGGCGTCGCTGGTGAACAGGCGCTGCGCCAGCGCGTGGTACTGCGGCATGTCGCGCGCATGCACCACCAGGATGAAATCCGGCCCCGGTGAGACCCGGTAACACTGTTGCACGCCGTCGTCCGGCAGCACGTGCTGTTCGAACGCATCGAGCCACTCGGCGCCTTGCCGGTCCAGCGTGATCTCGACCACAGCCGTCAGCCCGTAACCCAGCGTGGGCGCCAGCGTGTCCGCCGACAACACAGCGATCTGCTGTTCGATCACGCCGGCCTCGCGCAGACGCTTGACCCGGCGCAGACAGGTGGGCGCCGATGTGAAGGCGCGTTGCGCCAACTCCTGGTTGCTCAGTGATGCGTCACGCTGTAGCTGATCGAGAAGTCGCAGGTCGATTTCATCAAGTTCGATTTGTTCCATGTATGGATGTTCCATGAAATAAACCGTCAAATCAATCGTTTTGTGAAACCATCATTCAATGTTGTGCACAATTTGGCAGATTATTTTCCTCCACTGACCGTACCATCGCGCCACAACTTCTGGAGCATTCCGTATGTGTGGCATTGTCGGCGCGGTTTCCACCCGCAACATCGTCCCGATCCTGGTTCAGGGCCTGCAGCGACTCGAATACCGGGGTTATGACTCCTGTGGCGTTGCGGTCCACGTAGACGGTTTGCAGCGCGCGCGCTCGACCGCCCGGGTGGCCGAACTGATGGCGCAGGTCAGCAACGGCAAATTGCAGGGCAGCACCGGCATCGCCCATACCCGCTGGGCCACCCACGGTGCGCCGGTCGTGCACAATGCCCACCCGCATTTCAGTCACGGCCCCGGTGCCGACGCCTACGATCGGCCGGGCCGGATCGCGCTGGTGCACAACGGCATCATTGAAAACCATGATGAGCTGCGCGCTGCGCTGATCGCCAAGGGATACGTATTCCAGAGCCAGACCGACACCGAGGTCATCGCGCACCTGATCGACAGTCTGTACGACGGTGACCTGTTCGAGGCGGTCCAGGCGGCGGTGCTGCAATTGCGCGGCGCTTACGCGATCGCGGTGTTCTGCAAGGATGAACCACAACGCCTGATCGGTGCGCGGGCGGGTTCACCGCTGATTCTGGGTGTCGGCAAGGACGGGCAGGAGCATTTCCTGGCCAGCGACGCGATGGCGCTGGCCGGTGTGACCGACCAGATCGTCTACCTGGAAGAGGGGGATGTGGTCGATGTGCAACTGGGCAAATACTGGATGGTCGACAAGGCGCACAAGCCGCTCGAGACGGCCAAACGCCCGGTCAAGACGGTTTTGGCGCACAGCGGCGCGGCCGAACTGGGGCCGTACCGGCATTACCCGCCAAATACTGGCTCGAGAGCATCGCCGGCATCCCGACCCAGGTGGAGGTGGCCAGCGAATACCGTTACCGCACCTCGGTGCCCAATCCCAGGACCCTGGTCGTCACCATCACCCAGTCCGGCGAGACTGCCGACACGCTGGCCGCCTTGCGCCATGCGCAAAGCCTGGGCATGCAGCATACGCTGACGATCTGCAACGTCGCCACCAGCGCGATGGTGCGTGAATGCAAGCTGGCCTACATCACCCGTGCCGGTATCGAGATCGGAGTCGCCTCGACCAAAGCCTTCACCACGCAACTGGCCGGGCTGTTCCTGCTCACGCTCGCGCTGGCGCAAAGCCGCGGACGTCTGAGTCAGGAACAGGAAGACATGCACCTCAAGGCGATGCGGCACCTGCCGGTGGCCTTGCAGGCGGTGCTGGCGCTGGAACCCCAAGTCATTGCCTGGGCGCAGGACTTCGCGAAAATGGAAAACGCACTGTTCCTTGGCCGCGGCATGCATTACCCGATCGCGCTCGAAGGTGCCTTGAAGCTGAAGGAAATCAGCTACATCCACGCCGAAGCCTACCCGGCGGGCGAACTCAAACACGGCCCGCTGGCCCTGGTCACCAGCGCCATGCCGGTAGTGACCGTGGCGCCGAACGACGCCTTGGTGGAAAAGCTCAAGAGCAACATGCACGAAGTCCGCGCTAGAGGCGGTGTGTTGTATGTTCTGGCCGATAGCGATACCCGTATCGAAGGCGCCGAAGGCATCAACGTGATTCGCATGCCCGAACACTACGGCGCCTTGTCTCCCTTGCTGCACGTAGTGCCGCTGCAGTTGCTGGCCTATCACACCGCCTGTGCTCGCGGGACGGATGTGGACAAGCCACGCAATCTCGCCAAGTCAGTGACCGTCGAATGACTGTCACCCTTTTTCGGCGCAATTTGACGCGGACAAATGCAGTCGACTCCGCGTATCTTTCATTGGGAGAAAAAACATGACGTCGAAGTGGGGACGGTACGCGTCGCTGGCAATTGTCTGCGCCGCTCTCGGGGTGGGTCCGTCGTGGGCCGACGACAGTGGCACTGCAAAGTTTGTTCGAGGCGATGTGCGCGTGGGTCCGTCGTGGGCCGACGACAGTGGCACTGCAAAGTTTGTTCGAGGCGATGTGCGCGTCGAGCGTGCTGGATCGTCCGTTCCCTTGCAGGTGGGCGACCCAGTGAAGGAGAAGGACCGCATCATTGCGGCCTCAGGCGCAAGCGCGGGGATTACGCTACGCGACGATACGCGCATCAGCATTGGCTCCAACTCGACGCTGGTGATCAACCGCTTCAGTTTCGACTCCAAGACGCAGGAGGGCGCCGTGGACACCTCCATTCTGAGCGGCACCATGCGATACATCACGGGATTGGTCGGTCGCCTGCACCACGGCTCGGTGCGGGTGGCCACCAGGTCAGTCACGATCGGCATCCGTGGGACCGATTTCATCGTCGAGGCCGCCGATGACGAATAACGCTTTGCGCTGCTTCACCTGTGCGCTGTTGCTGGGTGCACTTGCCGCCTGCGAGTCGCCTCCCCCGCCAAAGCCCGTCGTGCCCAAGCCCGATCGCATCATTCTCCTGCCGCAAGCCAATGGGTCGCCCAGTGCGGTGGTGATCCGCGCAAACGGTGGCGCCGAAGAAACCGTGCTCGCTACCCCGTACGCAACCGCCAGTGTTGCAAAGGGCAGCGTCCAGACGTCAATGAGCAATGCTCAGGACGTCCAGAGTCGCTACGAGGCCTTGCAAGATGCGATCCCGCCTCAACGCAAGAGTTACCTGGTGTATTTCGAAATCGGAGGAGACAGGCTGACGGAGGATTCGGCGCAACAATTCAACGACATCCTTGGTGAAATCGCGAAGCGTCCGGCGCCCGAAATCCTGGTTGTCGGGCATACCGATACCGTGGGCAAAGATGCCGTCAACGATGAACTGTCGATGCAGCGGGCACGCATCGTGCGCTTGGCACTGATCGAAAAAGGAATAGACGCCAAGCGCATCGACGTAGTCGGCCGCGGCGAGCGTGAACTGCTGGTGCCAACGCGAGACGGCGTGGCCGAACCCCGAAATCGCCGCGTCGAAATCCAGGTCCGATAACACGCCGATCGGCGATCATGCGTACAGCAGACTCTGCGGCATCCATGCGTTCCGGCTTCACGACGGCGTGACTGACTGCCTCCGATTGGAGGTCCGTCACTCGCCGCGTTTGCCCACCGTGCTTGCTGCCAGTTTGTCCAGCAAACGCTCCTGCTCGCGGCTGAGCTTGTCGGGAAAACGCGGCACGACGATCACGATCTGATCGGCGCGTTTGCCGTCGTCGCGCGGCAGGAAGCCCTGGCCGGCCAGCCGATAGAGCACCTGCCCGCGTTGCAGGCCGAGCGGCTGCTTGCCGCGGAGTGTGGGAACGTCGATCGTTCGGTTGGCGATCCAGCTGAAACCGTCGACCGGCAGTTCGCATCGCACCGTCCCGTCATCGTCACGCACCAGCGTGGGATGCGCCTGCAGTTCAACCCGGATGTCCAGCGCAACCGGGCGGCCACGTGCCGTCGAGACGTGGAGCTTGGCGCCGTCTCGGACATCGGCCGGCAGCCGGACCGACACGCGATAACGCACCACCTCGGCCTTGCCGTCGCCGTCACAGGCTGGGCATTTCGGCTGCAACTTGCCACTGCCGTTGCAGGCGGTGCACTGGATGGCGGCGCCGAACCAGCCGAACCAGGTGCGTTCCTGCACCTTGCCGTGGCCCGCGCATTCTGCGCAGTCCTGCGGCTGCGCCTGGCCGGTACCTGCGCAGCTGTTGCAGGTCTCGACGATGGTGCCTTGCAGTATCTTGATGCAGCCGGCCGCGGCCTCTTCCAGTGTCAGCGAGACCCGTCGGTGGACGGTGTGGGCAGGCGCAGGCGCAGGCGCAGGGCCAGCGTCCGCCTCGGATTCCGTACCGGCCGCGTCACTGGTCGTCTTGCGGATCTGCTCCAGAGCCCGATTGATACGCTGCATGCGTGCCGGCGCGCTGGCGTGGCCATTGCGGTCGGGGTGCCAGCGCGACACCAGGGCGCGCCAGGCGGCCTTGGCCTGCGCGAGGTTGGCATCGGGGGACAGGCCGAGTTCGGCAAAGGCGTCGTCAATGGTCATGTTGTAGTGTCGGGTGGGCCGGAGTCCCTGGGTGCAATGCCTGTCGGCGAACGTTCGATTACATCATTGTCAGCTTGCTGGCGGGGAATTCACCTTCGGCATCCGCACCATGCACGCGCTGGAGCCGGGCAGCAGCTTGCCGGAGCCAGCATGGCTGGTCTGGGTTGGCGTGGTCGCGTCGGGCCTGGCTGCCGGGCCACGTTGGCGTCGCTGCTGTTTCAACAGGGGCATACTTGGCGGCTCTGCCGCGCCGGAGACACCGACGTTCGAGGTTGTGTCCGTGCGGCGTTCTTTGACTTGAAAGGAGCGGCTCGTTCAATGCCTCCCGTCACCCAAGCCCTGCTGGGCGCCAATATTCTGGCTTATTTCGTCGTGCAACAGATGTGGCCGAACATCATCGGTCAGTTCGCGTTGTGGCCCTTGACGTCCGAGTGGTTCCGGCCCTGGCAGGTGCTCACGTATGCGTTTTTGCACGGGAGCTTTACCCACCTGGCGTTCAATATGTTCGGCTTGTGGATGTTCGGCGCGGAACTCGAGCGGGTCTGGGGCACGCGCCGCATGGTGCAGTTCTATTTCGCCAGCGTCCTGATGGCCGCTGTGGCGCAGTTGCTGGTGACCTGGCTGTTGGGTTCCCAGGCACCGACTATCGGCGCCTCTGGAGGCCTGTTCGGCTTGCTGATCGGTTTTGCGATGGTGTTTCCGCGCCGCATGATCACGCCGCTGATACCGCCGATCCCGATGCGCGCGCCGGTGTTTGTCGCAATATACGGTGCAATCGAACTCGCGCTGGGCGTGACCGGCAGAGTCGGCGGTGTGGCCCATTTTGCCCATCTGGGCGGTCTGCTGGGGGGCTGGCTGATGATGCGGTACTGGCGCGGCCAGTCACCGTTCGGCTCCAGGCCCCGATGACGCGGTTGGACGAGCACATCGATCTCCTGCGCTTGTGGGATGAACCGGTTCACGGTATCGTCCATAGACATGACCAATCCGCACAAACATCCACCCGGGCGCGAGCCCCCAGACCTACCGCCAAAACCGGAGCCGGAACCCGATACACGGATGCACACCCCCTGACCATTGCGCTCAGCGGGTTTGCATCACCATTTCGGAATGCGGATGCGGCTGATCATCAGCGAGCCGGAGACGGCAAACAGCAGCACCAGCGGGTGTAGCGTCAGTCCCAGCCAGTGCACGCTGCCCCACCACAGTTGCGGTCCGACCGCGCCACGGGCTGCCGCTACGACCAGCAGGGCAACCAGCACGACCGATGTCGGGATTGGCGTGCCTTCGAAGTAACGCACCTTGCCGGATGCGTCGGACAAATCTTCTGCGGTGATGTTGAAACGGGCTAGCCGGGAGACGCCGCAAGCGACGAAGTAGGCCAGCACAATGCGGTCGAAAAATCCCTGCATGCCACAGGCATACGCAATCATCGCTGGCGCCACCCCGAACGAGATCACGTCCGATAACGAATCGAGTTCCCGGCCCAGGTTGGAGGATTGCTGACGCCATCGCGCGATGCGGCCGTCCAGCACATCGAACACGAATGCGGCAGCGATCAAGGCTCCGGCAAAATACAGATGCAGCGTGTGGCCGGTCTGCACGAACGTGATTGCGGAGAAGATGGCCCCGGTTCCGCACAAGGCGTTGCCAAGCGTGAACCAGTCCGCCAGGTGGAACTCGCGGATCATCGAAAAGGGTTTGGAACGGTTTGGTTTGGACGGCATGGTGGTCAAGATGGTCAAGTTGGTGGGATGGACTCGATACCCTGCACCGATTCGACGATGCGCCGATTCACCACCGGCGGTTCCGTGCCGATGTGCAGTGCGTGTTTGCGGTCGCGCAGCGTTGCATCGGCGGTGGTGACCCGGTCGAATCGGCGCAGGTGCTCGGTCCAGGATTCGTCGACGATCTGCTCAATATACAGTCCCGGGTCGTGGATGTCATGCAGCAGATCCCAGGACAAGGCGCCGTGACGCAGCCGGTTGCGGCGGCTGACCTGCATCAAAGCCTTGAATTCATCGGCGCGCGCGGGGTCGATCCGGTACTCGATCGTCAGCACGACACGGCCTGCGCCAGGGGGTAGCGTGACCACCGGCGCCTTGAACTGGCTTGACGGCGTCAGGTCTTCCTCAGTCTGGTTGTCGGCCATCCAGCGGTTGACCAGCAGCATCGTGATCAGACCGGTGATGGCTGCCGCGACCAGGCTGCCCCGGATCTCGTAGTGCGAGGCGACCTGTCCCCAGATCGCCGCACCCGATGCGCTGGCGCCCATGATCGCCATCTGGTAAATCGACATGCCGCGTGCCCGGACCCAGTCCGGCAACGCAAACTGGGCGGAAACACTCAGTGAATTGGCGGTCGTGAGCCAGGCCATCCCGGCCACCATCATCGCAATCGAGGCCGCAATGGCATTCGGCGCAAAGGCCACCACCAGCATCGCGAATGATTGCAGCGCCGCTCCGCGGATCACCAGGCCGTCGCGCGACCAGGTTCGACGCAGCCGTTCCATGATCATTGCCGCCACGATCGCGCCCGATCCCATCGATGCGAGCAGCAGCGTGAAGGTCCGGGCATCCCCGCCAGGCAAACCACGTGCGACCAGTGGCAGCAGCGCGATCAGCGCAGTTGAATGGAAAAAGAAAATGAAGATGCGCACCAGCACACCTTGCAGGTGCGCGGACTGACCCACAAACTGCATGCCGACCCGCATCGCACTGACCAGCTTTTCGCGCCCCAGCGGCTGCGGCGTCGGTGGTCGCCGCCAGCGCACGATGACGACCGAGGTCCCAACCGCCATTGCCGCGTTGAGCATGAAGACAGAGGCGCTACCCAGGCTGGCAATCAAGGCACCGGCCACCAGCGGGCCGATGATGCGTGAGGCGTTGGACGAGACACCATTGAGCACCAGTGCCGCCGGCAACTGGTGGCGCGGAACCACCTCAGGGATGATGGCCGAAAACACTGGCCAGCGCAGCGCCAATCCGATGCCGTTGGCAAAGGTCATGGCCAGCAGCAGGGTTGGAGTCATCCAGCCAGCGATCACCATGCCACACAAGAGCGAGGCGACAACGGCAACCCACAGCTGCGTGATCAGGAAAAATTTCTTGCGATCAAGGATGTCGGCCAGCGCGCCGCTGGGCAAGCCGAGCAGGAATACCGGCAAGGTTGCAGCGGTCTGCACCAGTGCCACCAGTGCGGGCGACGTGGTCAGCGAGGTCATCAGCCAAGCTGCTGCCACATCGTTCATCCACATCGAAACGTTGGCCGCCAACCAGGTGAACCACAACATGCGAAACACCGGAGAGGCAAAAGGCGCGAGCACCGACGAAGACGCGGCTTGGCGGGCGGTTTCGGGTTCTTCGGGGGGCGTCTCGGGCATGTTGACGGCAGGCTGGCACGATGAAAGCAGGGCCTCATTGTCGCGTGCATGCGCCCAGCGGTGCAGACATGCGCTGCCGGTCACGGTGCGACGGGTCGCCCGGTCAGGCTCGGGCCGCCATCTGAGCTGTGTCGGCTACGGCCCGATCAGGGCAACGCGCGTCAACGGTAGGCGCGCAGGTATTTCCACTCGAACAGGCGCTTGGCCCAGTGCAGCAGCCGGCTCGATGGCAGCAGCAGGTTGCGCTTTTCGGTTCGGTACACCAGTGACCCCTGGTTCAACGCGTCGACGATACAGATCAGCTCCGCCTTGAACCGGGCTTTGCCGGCACGGCCTTGCAGGTCGTCCAGCAAATTGGCCGCTGCCGCAGCAGCTTGCAGATCGGCCATGTGGGCCTGCTTGGGCATCCAGTCGGGGCCGGGGAAACTGCCGGAGTCGCCGACCACGTAGACCCGTTCCTGCCCCGGTATCCGGCAATGGGCATCAGCCTGCAACAAACCCCCGGGCGATCGCGCCAGCTTCGTCTGGTCGAACCACTGGTTGCCGGTCATGCCGGGCATGAAAAGGATCAGGTCGGCCTTGAACGCTCCACCTTCAGTGACCACCTGGTCGGCGTCGAGCCGGGTGAGCTTGTGGCCCAGATGGGTGGTGATGCCACGCCGCGCCATTTCGGCGAGCAGATGCCGGACCGCTTTGGTGCCAAGCCGGTTGCCGGGTTCGTTGCTGGGGTTGAAAAATACCAGCTCGAACTGCTTGCGCCGACCTTCCTTGCGCAGTTGCTCGTCGATGCCGAACAGGAACTCGAACATCGGCCCTCCGCGCACCGCCATCGGCTCTTGCGGATTGCCTGCGAAACCCACCGCGATCGTGCCACCTTGCATCTCGCGCAGCCGGTCGCGGATGCGTTCGGCAGCATGAATACCTTCACAGGGCGTGATCGCGTGCTCGATTCCCGGCAGCTTCTTGATGAAACGACCGCCCGAAGCGATCACCAGCGCTTCGTTGGTCACTTCGCCAGCGCTGGTGACCACGGTGCGACCGTCGTCCGACAGACCGGTGACCTCGGCGGCATGGAATTGCACTCGCATGCGGCGCAGAAAGGGGCTCAGTGGAATGACCAGCTGTTCGCGACTGCGCAGCCCGCTGGGAATCCAGATGATGCCGGGCAGGTAGTGCAACTCGGCGCGTGGTGCGATCAGCGTGATCTCGGCCGATGCGTCCCGCCGGCGCAGCGCGCGGATCGTCGACAGGCCGCCGAAACCGGCGCCGATGACGGTGATACGCGCGCGCTGTCGGGGGGTGGTTGTGGTGTTCATGGTTCGTCCGTTAATGCGCCAGCTTGGTCAGGCCAGCGAGCAGCAATGCCACGGTGCAGGCCCAGCCAGAAAACAACCAGCGCCAGAACGCGGCACGTGTCACGAAGCCCACACCGCGAATGAAGCCCGCGCTCATGGCCCAGAATAGCAGCATCGCAAGGCGATGGTCGGCCTTGCCCGCTGCGTCGGCCATCAGTGGCGGATAGATGGTTCCACCGACCATGATCGCCAGCGCTACCAGCAGGCTCGGCCCATGCACGCGCGGTGGGGTTTCGGCGGCGGTGGGCGGATTCATGGCTTGCCGTCGTCCTGGTACACCACGGCCTTGCCGCTGTCGCGGCTTTACCAGCCCCAGAGCAGCCGTTTGGCAATCCAGCCTTTGATGCCGTTGCTGCTTTCCACATGGACCCAGCCCTGGCGGGCGCCACGGGT
>CAJDVP010000011.1_pt1 | contig 25082 bp, 25 predicted proteins | sample 7391311 | NCBI WGS metagenome assembly CAJDVP01 (sample SAMEA7055711, study PRJEB34461) | soil metagenome | biome: terrestrial ecosystem; feature: Peninsula; material: soil | place: Antarctica | collected 2016
CTGCAGATGCAGCCGAGACGCCTTGAGGCGTTCCAATGGTGCATAACGCGGATCGTCGCGTTCCATGGCGTTGTCGCGTTCAGTCGTTGCAGTCACGATTTCCCCGCACGGTTGAGCAATTCAATATCCACAGCGACCTGTTCACGTACCAATGAAAACACGGGGGTCACTTTCAATCGCCATGTGTAAAGACCACATCCAATTGCGATGAGCCAAAACACTGACGGAACGATGACCAAGACCCAAGGCGAGGGCATACCCTCCCATGCGATGGCCGCAGCGAACATGCCTGCAATGGCGCTCAAAACAATGGCAATCACTACAGCAACAGCGGTTACAGCCGCCAGCATTGCGCGTGTCTGCCAGACTGCACTGAACTGCCGAACTTCAGCTGTCGCAAGTTCGGCATATGCCGCTATGTGCTCGGCAAACAAGCCAGGTTGGGTCGCCAGTTTGGTAAAGAACGGATGAATCATGAGTGCCTCTCACACCAATATCCAATGGTAATGGACGCTGCTGATGGCAACACGTGGAGATGACCTTGAGGCCATCTCCACGACTATCGGATGAGGAATTAGCGCGACGAATTCCGACGCCCCAGGGCGATGGAGATCAATGCGCCAGCGGCAGCGGCAAACAGCACGGCTTTGATCGGCTCATCACGGATATAGGCCACGGTCCGATCGCCGGTAACCTGAGCCGTTTCACGGATGGCAGTGCTGGCGCGTCGGGCTTGCTCAAGTCCTTTTTGTGCCAACTCGTCTGCCTGGCTTGCAGCATAGGTGAGTGCGGACTGGCTGCTTTCTTGAAAGTGGTCGAGACCTTCACTGACGTTGGTAGCAGTTTCGTTGACGGCCTTTTTCGTTGCGGAAACTGCTTGCTCCGTCTTGTCGACGGCCTTTTGTGCTAGTCCGGAGGCCAGTTCTGGCGAATGGTCATTAAAAGTGGTGTCGGACGTGTTCATGATGATCTCCTGAAAAATGAAGGGGGTTGATTAAGGCGTGCTTGATGGCTATCTTGACCGTCCGAAGATGAACGATGCAACAGCCAAGATGAGAAAGATGAAGAACAGTATTTTTGCGATACCCGCAGCCCCTGCGGCGATACCTCCAAAACCGAATACGGCCGCAATCAGCGCGATAACGAGAAATACGATTGCGTAATGCAACATCAGTTGAATCTCCGGTCTGCTAAACCTTCACATCTTTACCCGATGCGTCGTTTGACTGTAGGTGCTTCGGTCAGATTGGCATGCAGGAGAAAAGCGTCAAGTCGAGTAGGACGGAGCCGATATCTCTGCGTTTTTCAATCGAGCGGTCTTCGGCGGCAGCTGCCACAACAGCAGGGCTGGTGCATTCGCGGCGCCGTACAACCTGAACGAAGGCCGTCAAGGCCGACACGGGTTCCCCAGGATGCGGGCTTTGGGTAAACCAAACTTGACGAACTGGCTTTGCGTGGCCTGAAGCCGTACGCGGCAAATTCTTACAGCCAGAGCATCCACCGTCCGGGTTTCACCGGCGCAGCCGTGCGGAGAATCGGCGCAGTGGCGAGATGGTCTTTCCGCGTGGCTCTTCCAATTCACAAAGTGCAGGGGAATCGATATGTCTACAGCAAAAGGTAAGCGTACTGTGGCTAAGGGCACCACCCAAAAATCAAAGTCGGCGAAAAGCAGCGCAGAGAAGAAGCCGTTGGATGCGATCGCATTGCTTCGGGCAGACCATCAAGGCGTGGCCGAGTTGCTTGCACAGTTTGAAAAGGCGCGGACTGCCAAACGCAAGGGCGAACTGGCTGCAAAGATATGTAAGGAACTGACGGTGCATGCGCAGATCGAGGAGGAAATTTTCTATCCGGCCTTTGTTGCCGCAACAAAGGACAAAGCACTGGTTCCCGAAGCAACCGTTGAGCATCAATCAATGAAAGACCTGATCGCCCAGATTGAGGACCATGCCCCGGACGATGCACTGTTCGACGCAAAAGTGAAGGTGCTGGGTGAATACGTGAAGCACCACGTCAAGGAAGAGCAGAACGAAATCTTCCCCAAGGCACGGAAAAGCAAACTGGACCTCAAGAAGCTCGGCGAGGAATTGCAATTGCGCAAGGTTGAACTCACCGCCACCCATGCGTGAGCAGGCACTAACGGGCGAATGCATCGCGCGGCGAAGCATCCGCAGCGCGCGCAGGCTTTCACCCCTTCCCCATGAAAACTGCAATCCATCGCTGGTGTTTTTTGCAGTGTGTCGGCACTGGCTATGACACACCTTGACAAAAACGTGGTGCCGTCGCGATGGTCCACATGGTGGTCGCTGACGCGCGCCGCGATTACATCCTGGATAGACGATGGAGCGCCCAGCATGGGCGCGGCCTTGTCGTATTACACCGTCTTCTCGCTCGCACCCTTGCTGTTCATCGTCATCTCTGTGGCAGGGTTGGTTTTTGGCGAAGACGCTGCGCGCGGCGAGATCTTCGTTCATTTGACCAGCATGATGGGCGCCGACGCGGCATCAGGCGTACAGCAGATGCTGGCGAGCTTTGACAAGCCTGCCCAAGGCATCAGCGGCGCTCTCATTGGTGCTGTGGCATTGATCATTGGTGCAACCACGGTGTTTGCCGAGTTGCAAAATGCGCTCGATCGGATCTGGCGGAATCCCCAGCAAGCCGGCGGTGGTGGAATCTGGTTCCTGCTACGGACCCGACTGCTTTCTTTTGGCATGGTGTTGGCGCTCGGCTTCTTGCTCATGGTCTCGTTGCTCTTCAGCACGGCTTTGTCGGCGCTTGGGAAATGGTATGGGGGATTTTTCGTCGACTTGGAGGTACTGGGACGGGTCGTGGATGTGCTGGTGGGTTTCGGCCTGACGACCACTGCGTTTGCACTCATTTACAAGCTGATGCCGCGGGTGCAGGTAGGCTGGAAGGACGTATGGGTTGGCGCATTCGTGACTGCCCTGTTGTTTACGGCAGGCCGAGTACTGATCGGTTTGTATATTGGACGTGCTGGAGTCGCCAACGGGTTTGGCGCTGCGGCTGGAGTCATCATCGTTTTTGCGTGGGTGTACTACTCGGCACAGATATTCTTGATTGGCGCAGAGTTCACCTGGGTTTATGCGCAAACGCTGGGAACCCAACGGCCAGCATCTCGCGGGATGGACAGCGAAACTCGCGTGCACCAGGAGGACGGCCGAACGATTCAGAGCACGGACATGCTGCAACCAACCCCTTGCTTGCGAACCAATGATGACGGTGCCGTGGCTATTGCCCAGACGGCCTCGTCAGCAGGCTACGATGGGTCGTCGACACGGCAGATGGGGTTGGCAATGGCTCTGGGCTTTACGGGCGCGTTGCTGTTGCGGTACAGGCGGCTCACCAAGAAGTTGGCGAGTACCGATGGCGCCGTCACGACAGACGCTGCCAGAGGTGGGAGTGCGAGGCCTAAGAGTCGTCACAAGCGCGAACCGACCTGAGAATGTCGAAGCCTTGTTTGAAGCCCAGTGAGCGGCCAGGGACTCGCTCTCAAGATTGCCGGGACCAGCGCCAGTAAGAGGACAATGCCGCGCTAGTCAGACAATAGCAAAGAGGTATGTAGCATGGGCAAACGCTTGACACAGATCGCCACCCGCACCGGCGATGACGGAACCACCGGCCTGGGCGACAACACCCGCGTTCCGAAAAACGACCTGCGCGTGCAGGCGATGGGTGACGTGGACGAACTCAACTCGCATATCGGCCTGTTGTTGTGCGAAGACATGCCCGCAGACGTGCGCGGCTTGCTGGTCGAGATCCAGCAACAGCTGTTCAACTTGGGCGGCGAGTTGTCGATCCCCGGCTTTGAGCTGCTCAAGCCAGAGGCGGTGCTGGCGCTGGACCAGGCGCTGGCAAAACACAACGCCGACTTGCCACGGCTGCAGGAGTTCATCCTGCCGGCCGGCACCCGGGCCGCAGCGCAGGCGCATATCTGCCGTACCGTGGCACGCCGCGCCGAACGCGCGGTGATTGCCTTGCAATCGCGCGACGAACTCAAACCAACACCACGCCAATACCTGAACCGGCTCAGCGACCTGATGTTTGTGTTGTCCCGGGTGCTCAACCGTTATCGCACGGACGGCACGGTGGGCGACGATGTCTACTGGAAAAGCGAGAAGCTCTCGCGCAGCGAAGCGCAGGACGAGTCACCCGCGGACGATCAGTAGATCTGCTCGCGTCAGCGGGGCAGCAGCACCGCCATGGTGATGCGCGAGACGCAGGTCAATTCGTCGGCGTCGTTGTGCATGTCGATCTGCCACACCTGGGTGCTGCGCCCACGGTGGACTGGCCGCGTGATGCCGGTGACCCAGCCGCTGGTAGTGCCTTTGAGATGGTTGGCGTTGATGTCCAGCCCGACGCAGCGCTGTCCCTCGGGCACGGAAAACGCTGCGCCACACGAGCCCAGCGTCTCGGCCAGCACCACCGACACGCCACCATGGAGCAGGCCATACGGTTGCCGTGTGCGTATGTCTACGGGTATGCGGGCCCGGATGAAATCGTCGCCGACTTCGACGAATTCCATGCCAAGCCAGGCGACCGCAGTGTCGACATGGATGGCGGCGAGGATTTCAAGGGAGATCGGTTGGGTCCAGATGCGCATGGTTTGTCGATCGGTGTCGGTAATGTTGGTCTGGTTGCTATTGTGCCGTCGTGCGCGCCCCGCATGAGGGCGCGGTGCGAAGGTCAACCCAGCCTGAAGAGCTGCATCTCAACCCGATCCGGATCCCGTGCATCCAATGGGTGTCGAAGTGGCCTCCGAGGTTGCGATCCCTGAAAGTGTGGCTTGGACTAACCATTGCCTCCCGCGGCTGGCAACACCGTCCCACGACATTCCCCGAAGCCGATCCGGGCGGCGCCGTCTGCCTCGCACCATCCGCGAAAGATCACGCTGTCGCCATCTTCCAGGAACCGCCGTTGTTCGGTCGGTCCGCTGCCCCCTGCAAGCGTGATGGGCGCAGTTCCGCCCTTGGCAAGTTCGATGATGGCGCCAGCCTGATCGGGGCTGGGGCCGCTGATGGTGCCGCTGCCCAGCAGGTCGCCTGGCTGCAGGTTGCAGCCGCCCATGGTGTGGTGAGTGACCATTTGCGCCACCGTCCAGTACTGATGGCGAAAGCTGGTGCGTGATAGCCGCGCGGGGGGGTCGCCGTTGCCTTGCCGCTGCGCGGTTTGCAGCGCCACTTCAAGCGCTATGTCGAGCGCGCCGAGTTGGCGATTGCTGGCAGCCTCCAGGTAGGCGAGGGGTTGCGGCTCGCCGTCGGCGCGGCTCCAAGCCTGCCGGTAGGGCAATAGCGCCTCCATGGTGACGATCCATGGTGAGATGGTGGTGGCGAAATTTTTTCCCAGGAACGGCCCGAGCGGGTTCATCTCCCAGAACTGGATGTCGCGCGCCGACCAGTCGTTGAGCATGCAGATGCCAAAGATGTGTCGCTCTGCCTGATCGAGCGGGATCGGCTGGCCCTGGCGATTGCCGACACCGATATGTACTCCCAGCTCCAGCTCGTAGTCGAGCCGGGCGCACGCGCCATAGGCCGGCGCGCTGGCGCCCGGTGGCATGGCCTGGCCCATTGGCCGCTGGAACTGCTGGCCGCTCACGCCGATACTCGACGCGCGCCCGTGGTAGGCGATCGGCATCCAGCGAAAGTTCGGTGACACCGGATCATCTGGCTGGATCATCACGCCGACGTTGCGCGCATGGTCAAGCGAGGTATAGAAATCGGTGTAGTCGCCGATGCGGTTGGGCAGCGTGTATTCCACCGTGTCCATCGGCACCAGGCAGCCGCGCGTGATGCTGACCATGTCGGGGGTGGCGTCCCGCTCCAGCAAAGCGAACACCGCATGGCGCAAGGTTTGCCAGGTGGGTGGCCCGGCCGCCAGAAAATCGTTCAGGGTGTCACGCGCACACAACTGCGCGGCATCCCGGGCCGCGCCCGAGAGTCCACTGCTGTTGGCCAGCGCGGCCAGGTCGAGGACCTGGTCGCCGATCGCAATACCACCGCGGAACCTCTCATCGCTGCCCGCGCGTCGGAACACGGCAAATGGCAGGTTCTGCACCGGGAAGTCGCAGCCAGGGATGTTTGCGGCAGGCAGCCAGCTCGATGCGGCGGGATCATGGGTATGGTTGCGTTGCATGGTTGCTTGTCCGGTTGTGCGGCGATCGTGGTGGTGATGGGTGTGTGCGGCCAACCCGTGTCAGGTCGATGCGGTCAGCCGGTCGTCGAAGATCGCCACTGCGCGTGTCCAGCCGGCCGATGCGCCGCGGATCTTGTGCGGGAAACACGAGATGAAAAAGCCGGTCGGTGGCAAACCTTCCAGGTTGTGCAATTTCTCCAGGTGACAGTAGCCGATGTCGCGTCCGGCCTTGTGGCCTTCCCAGATCAGCGACGCGTCATGGCTTTCTCCGTATTTCTGCGCGGTGTGCACGAACGGCGCGTCCCAGCTCCAGGCGTCGGTGCCGGTGAGGCGCACGCCACGTTCCAGCAGGTACATCGTTGCTTCGTACCCCATACCGCAACCCGAAGACACGTAATCCGGCTGACCGTAGCGTTTGCCGGCGCTGGTGTTGACCACAACGATTTCCAGTGGCGACAAGGTGTGTCCGATACGTTCGAGCTCGGCCTGCACGTCGGCAGCGGTCACCACATAACCATCGGCAAACCGGGTGAAGTCGAGTTTCACGCCAGGCTGGAAGCACCACTCCAGCGGCACTTCGTCGATGGTGATGGACCTCTCCTGCTTGCCCAGCGCCTTGTTCATCGTGCTGTGGAAGTGGTAGGGCGCATCCAGGTGCGTGCCGTTGTGTGTCGACAGGTTGATCAACTCCACCGCCCAGCCTTCACCATCGGGCAAGTCTTCTTTCTTCAGGCCGGGGAAAAACGGCGCGATCTGCGCGAAGGTGTTCTCGTGGGTGAAATATTCGATCTTGGGCGCAAACGCCGGCGGGTCGCTGATGACGTCGTTTTCCAGGAAGATCGAGAGATCGACGAATGTGCGTGGCATGGTGGTTCTCCGTGGATGGATGGATGGAAATGGGGGACGGCCCGGCTTCAGGTTGCGGGGTGCCAATGCACCATCGGCAGGCCCGCCACCGGGGAGCGGAAATACGGGATCGTCGTACCCAGCAGGCTGCCAATGTAGACCGTGCGCAGGTCGGCTCCGCCGAAGGTGATGCTGGCCATCCATGGGGCGATCGTGCCTTTTGCGCGCGCCATGTCGTCGGCGGTGGCGGTGCCGGCAGCCATTTTGTCGACCAGGTTGCGACTCGCCGATGGTTCGCCGTCGTCGAGCAGCAGCAGTTTGTCGCCTTGCGGGGTCAGTGCAACCAGCTGGTCGACCATCACCAGCGTCACCCACAGATTTCCGAATGCGTCGAATGCAAGTCCGTCCGGTGGCCCGCCCAGGTGGGTCGGCCCGAACACCTCGCGGTCGGTGAGCTTCACGCCGTCGGCCGCAGTTTCGTCTAGCCGCATCCGGGTGATGTGTGGCCCGGTGGTTTCGACGATATACATCCACTCCTCGCGTGCATCGAGCCGTATCTCGTTGGTGAAATGAAAGCCGTCGGCGACGATGCGGATGTCGCGGCCCGGTTCCACTACCGCGATGTAACCGTCGCGCACCCGACTGCCCGCCGCTTTTGTCCATGGGTTGACCATGGTGGACACGGTGATCCAGATTCGATCTTTCGAATCACGCAGCACGAAGTTCACCTTGCCAATCGGCTTGCCGTCGATGCGGTCGAACAGGGTGCGGGTCTGGCCCTCGCGGGTCATCACCTCCAGCAGATCGGTGCCGAAGTTCGATATCAGGAGGTCGCCGTTGGCGGCGAACGCCAGCCCGTTGGGCAAGGTGCCTTCGGTGAACTTGGCCTCGAACGCGTCGCTCGACGCGGTGCTGGCGCTGGCAAAACGGGCATCGGCCTTCTGGCCGATGAACTGCTGCGTGCCATCGGCTGCGATGTGGGTCACACCGCCGCGTGCATCGGCCGCCCATAGGCTGCCGTCCGGTTCGGCGAGGATACATTCCGGCCGTTGCAGGTCGCGGCCGGTATTGCGAATCGTCGCGCGGTCAACGGTGAAGCCGACCAGCGGATTTTGGGGTATGGATGATTTCATTTGAGCAGTACCAGGCAGATTTGTGGAAATACCATGACCAGTCCCAGCACCGCCGTCATGATCAAGGTGAACGGAGCTGTGCCCCTGAAGATATCGCCGAGCGAGATGCCCGGTTCGGACAAGGTGCTCTTGATGACGAACACCGACAGCCCGAACGGCGGCGTCAGCAGTCCGATCTCGACCCCGATCACGGTGATCACGCCGAACCAGACCAAGTTCATGCTGAACTGCTCGGCAATCGGCAGCATCAGCGGCAACACGATCATCATGATTGACGACGAGTCGATGATGGTGCCCAGCGCGATGATGATGGCCACATACAGCAGCAGAAACGCGGTGCGCCCCAGCCCGGCATGTGCCATGGTTTCCACCAGAAACTGCGGCATGCCCGACATCGCCAGCATGCGGGTGTAAATGCTCGCGCAGATGATCAGGAAGCTGACCGACACCGTGACATGGCCGGTCTCGGTCAATACGCTCCAGAAAGTCGATCCGTCGAGCTTGCGCTTGAGCAGCGCAATCACCAGCGCCAGGCCAGCCCCCACCGCGCCGGCTTCGGTGGCGGTAAAGAAGCCGGCATACAGGCCACCGAGCACCGCAACAATCATCACGATGCTGGGCACCAGCTTGTGCATCATTTCACCCATACCCATGCGGTCCTGCACAGAGACCTCGATCGGTACCCCGCCGGCAAACACCAGACTGGGGCGCAGGTACGCCAGCGCCACGATACCGACGCCGAACGCTGTGGCCAGCAGCAGGCCGGGCACGATGCCGGCGGTGAACATGTCGCCCACCGACTGGTTCGACAGGAAGCCATAGAGGATCATCAGCAGACTGGGTGGAATCAACATGCCCAGTACTGACGAGCCGGCAACCACGCCAGTCGCAAAACCCCCGCGGTAACCGAAGCGCAGCATCTGCGGCACTGCCACCCGGGTGAAAACCGCCGCCGACGCGATCGAGATACCGGTGATCGCGGCGAACACCGCGTTGGCTGCGACGGTCGCTATGCCCAGGCCGCCGCGCAGTCGACGGAACAACTGGTTCGCAACCTCGAACGCGTCTTTGCCGATATCGGCCTTGGCGACCAGGAACCCAGTCAGAACGAACAAGGGCACGACGCCGAAGATCTGGCTGTTGATCGCATCGTTGGCGGCTGTCGCCAGCAGGCTGGCGGCAATCGACACGTCGCCGCGGATCAGCCAGACACCGATGAACGACACCATGCCCAGCACCACTGCTACATGCAGCCCACCCCAGATCAGCAGCAGCATGAGTACCAGCGAACTGCTGGCAATCAGCGCATTGCTCACAAGGCAACCTCCGCGCAACGCGCTGGGGTGCTATGAGCCTTGGGAGCGGCCCGGCGGCTCACAGGTGGTCTCCGTGCGTCCCGGACTGTTGCCCAGGAAGCGCCTTGTCACTGTGTGCACCACGGTGCTCTGCAGGGGCATCCACTGCCCGTGGTACAGGTGGGCGGGGAAATGGTTGATCTCGCAATGCCCCGGCGCGGCGCCAATCGATCCAGGCCAGCAGCACAAACGTGATCAGCGTCGTGCACAGGCCGATCAGCATGATCAGGCGCACCGGCCACACCGGTGCCGTGAAGTCGCCGATGGCACCGACATATTGCCGGATACGGATTGCCTCGACCAGTGGCTGCCACGCGGCCCACAGGATCACGCCCATCAGGCCGGCGCCGATCAGATGGTAGAGCGCCTGCAACCGCGCTGCGAATACCGGGTGGGTTTGCTTGAGCCGCGCCAACAAGACGTCGGCACGGGTGAAACGTCCGCTATGCAGCGTGTCGGCCAGTTGCAGGAAGACGATGCCGACGATCGACAAGCCCACCAGTTCGGCCACGCCGCGCAAGGGCGTGTTGAACAGGTTGCGCCCCAGCACATCAGTGTTGATCAGCAGCATCAGCGCGATGATCCACACCGTGCCGAGCGCATTGAGCAGTTTTCCCAGACGCTGGAACTGCCACGGCAGCGGCGTGCCGTAGCTGTCCTCGGCCACCGGCTGGGCGGTGCTCAATTCGCAGTCCAGTCCCGTGGCAATTGGACACCGCTTTGCTTGAGCGCGTCGGTATACATCTTGAGCACCTCCTTGCCCGGTCCGCCCTTGGCCGTCACGTCGGCGCTCCAGGTCTGCGCCACCGGACCCAGCGCGTCAGCCCAGCGCTTGCGTTCGGCGGGACTGAGCTCGCTGACCTTGGCGCCGCCCTTGACCATGTTCTGGAACGCGGTGTTGACCGCAGCGGTCTGCTGCTTTGCGTATTGGGCCGACCATTCATCGGCTGCGCCTTGCAAGGCATGCTGGACTTCAGGCGGCAACTTTTCGAAGCGCGACTTGTTGACCGCGATGCCGCCAGAAAACTGCGCGCCGAAGTTGACCTTGGTGATGTAGGGCGCGACCTCCTGCAACTTGGCCGCCGCTGCGCCGGTTGCGAACACGACTGCGCCGTCCGACACGCCGGACTTGATGTCCTCGTAATAGCTGTTCAAGGTGCCGGCCACCGCCACCGCACCGGTACCCTTGACCCAGTTCGCAGCCGGTCCCGGCGCGCTGAGTTTCTTGCCTTGCAGGTCTTCGATTTTCGTGATCGGGAACTTGGTCCAGACATGGTACGAATCGAGCGCCATGCCGCTGAGGTAGGTCAGGCCGTTCTTGTTCCAGGCATCGGCCATCGCCGGAATCTTGGTCTGCATGTCGGAGATGGTCTTGCTGACGACGCCCACGTCGTCGCTGCCGAATGGCGTGAAGTAGGTAACGTTCTGCATCGGGAACTTGGCCGCCTCGAAGATCGTGCTGACCAGGCCGATGTCGGCGATGCCATCGGCCACACCCTTGGATTCGCTGCCCAGCTTGATCAAGGTGCCGCCCCAGGCCTTGGTCCAATCGATCTTGTACTTGTTGCCATCAGCGGCCAGGCGTTTGTCGACTTCGGGAATGAACACGTCGTCCAAGGTCTTGACCCACAGGAATACCGGCGGGTGACCGGCGGTGATGGTGAGCTTGATGACCTGCTGCGCGCTGGCAGGCAGATGGACCAGGCCGGCCAGCGTGGCAGCTGCGGCGACGGAAAGAAGGGTACGGCGAAATGTCATAGGTGACTCCTTTTGGTTGAGGATCGAGCTGAAGAAATTGGGAAACAACGGCTTGCTTTTGTGGAGACGGGTCTTGTGGTGATCACGGGCGGCAACGCCGCGCGGATGCCGCCTTCGATAAATCGCACCAGCATCGGGTGCGCGGCCTGGTCGTTTGGAACGTTGCTATCGCCCGACAGACGCGCCACGCGCTGGTCGCTCATATGGTGCAGCAAGGCGCCCAATGCAAATTGGTAAGCCCATGCGGCCTCGCCGATGGTGATGTGCGGCAGCGCCACCTGCAAGGCTGCGATGTAGGCTCTGGCGAGCGGGTCGAAATGGGTACGCAGCACCCGATCAGCTTCGGGCGACGCATAACTGAGTTCACGCGCCACCAGCAGCGCATAAAACTCACCTTCGGCGCTGGCGCGCATGCGCAGTACCGGCTGCACGAAGGCCTCGACGATATCGCGTAACAGGTCCGGGCCGCCGGCATCCACCGCGACCTGCAGACCGCTGAGCCGCTCGTCGATGGTTGGGCTCCAATGCGCGAAGATCGCCTCGAATAACTCTTGCTTCTGGCCGTAGTAATAACCGACCAGCGCCAGCGGCACCTCGGCCTCGATTGCGATTTGCCTGATCGTGACGGTGTGGTAGCCGTGTTGGGCAAACAGCTTTTCGGCTGCCAGCAAAATGGCCAGCCTCCGGTCCGGACGCGGGTCCGCGTCGTGATCCGCCGCGGGTCGCGTGGTCTTGGCGGGTCGGACACGGGTTTCCATGCCAATATTGAACAGGTGTACAAGAAATTTGTACACTCGTACAAACCCTGAGATTTCAGGCGACTCACGTCCGCACTGGCGCAGCGTCGACGCCTCGCAAACGCCATTTCCCACAATTCGCTCGCATACCTCCCAACTGTGTGCGTCATGCGCTAAATTGCGCGGATGAGCAAAACCACACCCTTTGAGCCACCCTATATCCCCCAGATCCGGCTTTACCAGGATTGGCTGGCGGCCCGCCATGGGTTGCGCTTCGACGACTATGCCGCCTTGTGGCGCTGGTCAATCGATGACCTGGAGGGCTTCTGGCAAAGTTTGTGGGACTACTACGACATGCGTTCGCCCACGCCGCACAGCACGGTGTTGGTCGAGCGGCGCATGCCGGGCGCACAGTGGTTTCCGGGCGCGCGTGTCAACTATGCGGCGCAGGCACTGCGTCATGCGGACGCAGCCCATGCCGCCGGGCAGCCGGCGGTCATCAGCCACAACGAAAGAAGCCTTGGACGCAGCACGCCACGCCAGCTGTCCTGGTTGCAGCTGCGTCAGCAGGTTGCGTCACTGGCGCTGCATCTGCAGGAGCAGGGCGTGCAGCCCGGCGACCGGGTGGCAGCTTACCTCCCGCATGTGCCCGAGGCCATCGTTGCGTTCCTGGCCAGCGCCAGCATCGGCGCAGTCTGGAGCATCTGTTCGCCTGACATGGGCGTGAACGCCGTGCTCGACCGGTTCCGGCAGATCGAGCCCACCGTGCTGATCGGCTGCGATGGCGTGACACATGGTGGGCAGGACCAGGACCGCCTGGGCATAGTGGCCCAGCTCAAGGCGGCGTTACCAACCGTGCGCCACCTGCTCATGCTGGACCAGCTGGGAACGTTGGCCCTGGCTGACCCGGATCTCGGCCATGCCGACCTGGTGCAGGCCATGGGTCGCGACGATGCGCAGACACGGGCGTTCGAACCGGCCAGCGTGCCGTTCGATCATCCGCTGTGGATCGTCTATTCCAGCGGCACGACCGGATTGCCCAAATCCATCGTGCATGGCCATGGCGGCGCGGCGCTGGTTGCGATGGGGCTCATCGGCCTGCACAACGACGTCGGAGCCAGTTACCTGCCCAACAGCCTGGGTGAGCGGTACCACTGGTACAGCTCGACCGGCTGGGTGATGTGGAACGTCCAGATCTCCGGCCTGTTGCTCGGCGCCACCTGCTGCATTTTCGACGGCAGTCTGGCTGGCCGCACCCATGGCGCCAACGGACAGCGCCAGCCGCCGGACTGGACCACGTTGTGGCGGTTCGCGGCCGAACTGGGTGTCACGTTTTTCGGTGCCGGCGCCGCGTTTTATGCCAACTGCATGAAGGCAAAGCTGGATCTGGCTTGCATTGGCGACTTGCGCGCAGTGCGCGCGCTGGGTACGACCGGGTCGCCGCTCAGCCCGGATGTGCACAACTGGGGCACGCAGCAATTCCGCAAGATCCGCGGCGTGGGCGAGCGTGGGGGCGACGAACGATGTCCCGCCGGGCCGCCCCAAGGGACATCAGCCCCCTCGGGGGGCAGCGATCCACACGCAGTGGGCGAGCGTGGGGGCGATATCTGGTGGTGCAACATCTCCGGGGGCACCGACTTTGCGGGCGCCTTCATCGGCGGCAACCGGGAACTGCCGCAAGTGCCCGGCGAGATGCAGTGCCGACTGCTCGGTTGCGCGGTGCAGGCCTGGGATGAAAATGGTCGGCCGGTGCTGGACGAAGTTGGCGAGTTGGTGTGTACCGAGCCGATTCCGTCGATGCCACTGTATTTCTGGGGCGACACCGACAACCAGCGCTACCTGTCGAGTTATTTCGACATGTACCCGGGCGTCTGGCGCCACGGCGACTGGCTCAAGGTGGGAGCCAATGGCGGTTGCGTGATCTACGGGCGGTCCGACGCGACCATCAACCGCCATGGCTTGCGCATGGGAACCAGCGAGTTGTACAGCGCAGTCGAGGCTTTGCCCGAGGTGCTCGATTCGATGGTGGTGGACCTGGAATACCTGGGCCGCGAGAGTTACATGCCGCTGTTCGTCGTGCTGCGTGACGGTGCCACGCTGGACGACGCCTTGCGCGCAAACATCAACCAGGCTATTCGCACGGCCTTGTCGCCGCGTTTTGTGCCCAATGAAATTCTTCAGGTGGCTGAAATTCCGCGCACGCTGTCAGGCAAGAAACAGGAATTGCCAATCAAGAAGCTGTTGCTCGGTCAACCGCTGGACAAGGTGGTGAACCGCGAGGCGATGGCCAACCCGGGCTGCCTGGAATGGTATCTGGCGTTTGCCAGCACGCGCCATGTGGCTGCGTCGCAGTGATGGTGATGTGCGCGGAGCGCCGGCTTATTTGTCCATCTGCTGCAAACTGACCAGGCTCATCAGTGCCGACACGACTTCCGGCTTGAACCCGATACGCGCTTTGCCAAATCCGTCGCCGCCACTCATGACAAGCCCTTCGATGTACTCGACGCAATCCGGGGAACCCCAGAACATGGTGATGGCCTTGGCAATGCGCTCATGGTGCTGGGCAATGATGCCGATGGCATTGTCAATACCGACCTGGAGCGGCAATTCATGCAGCGGCAAGGGCCGGGTCGCCAGCTCTTCATCTTCCCACTTCAGCGTGGGAAAACCGGCGGATTCCTTTTTGCCCGATGTTGCCATCGTGATCTCCTTGACAGATGTGAACCAGACAATCCAACGTGCGTTTCGGTTGTTGTACCTCAGAATTATCCGAGATGGCTAACTGTCCATCTTTACTTGTAACCTCCTGGGGTCGTCAGTCAGCAGGATTTTCGGCTGCGGCCTGTTGTGCAAGCCAGGCCTGGAACGTTGCGAGGGACGGTTTGCCATCGCGGTGTTCTGGCGTTACCAGATAGTAGGCACGTTCTGCGACGAGTGCGTGTGCACACGCCTGCACGAGGTGGCCGCCGGCCAGTTCATGCGCGATCAGCAGCCGCGGCACCAGCGCGACACCCATGCCATGGACGGCAGCGGCCACGGTCAGGGAGAACAGCTCGTAGCGCGGCCCCGCCAGGGCCGACGCGGTCCCGACCCCGGCGCGCTGAAACCATTGCCGCCAGGCCTCGGGTCGGGTGCTTTGTTGCAGCAGGGGCATGCTGGCCAGGGACTCGGGCGTCTGCATCTGGCCTCTCGGCAGCAGTTGGGGTGCACAAACCGGGACCAGATCTTCCTGCACCAGCAGCGTCGAGCGGGTGCCGGCCCAGTTGCGGATTTGTTGAGGTGTTCCCGCGTACAGCGCCGCGTCGAAGTCGGTATCGGCAAACAGGAACGGGCGGGTCCGGGTTTCGATATGGACCAGCAGTTGCGGATGTTGGCGTGACAGCCCGGGCAGACGCGGAATCAGCCAACGGCTGGCAAAGGTGGGTACCGCCGCCAACTGCAAGGTCTGCTGCGCACCCTGGCCTGCCATGACCTCCAGTGTGTCGCGCTCGAGTGCCTGCAGGCGCGGTGCGATCTGGCGTGCGTAGGCGCTACCACGTTCGGTCAGCGCCACGCCATGGCGGGTGCGCCGGAACAGTGCCTGTCCCAGGTACTGCTCCAGCCCGGTGATCTGACGCGACACCGCGCTTTGCGTCAACGCCAGTTCTTCGGCCGCACGGGTGTAACTTTCATGGCGCGCTGCGGCATCAAAACAGGCCAAAGCCTGGAGAGAGGGGATTTTGCGCCGCATGGTGTGAAGAATACACACAACTTGATTTGAACAATAGGTCAATTGGGCAGACAAACCGCTGATTTCATGGGCAAGCACGCGTCTGGACTGCCACTTTGGTTATCTGGAGAACGAGCGAGATATGCGTAAAGCTCATTTCTGAGTGCCAAATTTGCGGTTGTTCGAACCCGTGCCAGCCACTACGATCGGGGCTTGTCTGAACAATCCAGGAGCATCGGCATGGCCCACGCGGCATTCAATTGGCAGGACCCATTCCTGCTGGAGTCTCAACTCACTGACGACGAGCGCATGGTGCGCGACGCCGCGGCCGCTTATTGCCAGGACAAGCTGCTGCCGCGTGTGACAGAGGCGTTTCGCAATGGCACGACCGATGTGGCGATCTTTCGCGAGATGGGTGAACTTGGTCTGCTCGGCCCGACGATTGGTGAGCAATACGGCGGTCCGGGTCTGAACTATGTCGCCTATGGCCTGATTGCACGCGAAGTTGAACGTGTCGATTCGGGTTACCGCTCGATGATGAGTGTGCAGTCTTCCCTGGTCATGGTGCCGATCAACGAATTCGGCACCGACGCACAGAAGCAGAAGTATCTGCCCAAGTTGGCGACCGGCGAATGGATCGGCTGCTTCGGTCTGACCGAACCCGACCACGGCTCTGACCCGGGGTCCATGGCGACCCGCGCACACAAGGTGGCCGGTGGTTACAAGCTGAGCGGTGCCAAGATGTGGATTTCCAATAGCCCGATCGCCGACGTGTTTGTGGTCTGGGCCAAGGAAGTCTCGGAGTCCGGCCAGCTCGGGCCGATCCGCGGCTTCGTGCTCGAAAAAGGAATGAAGGGCCTCTCGGCGCCGGAGATCCACGGCAAGGTCGGCCTGCGCGCATCGATCACCGGCGAAATCGTCATGGACGGGGTGTTCTGCCCGGAAGAAAACGCTTTCCCCGAAGTGCAGGGTTTGAAAGGGCCGTTCACCTGCCTGAACTCGGCACGGTACGGCATCGCCTGGGGCGCCTTGGGCGCGGCGGAAGACTGCTGGGTGCGTGCACGCCAGTACACACTGGACCGCAAGCAGTTCGGTCGCCCGCTGGCGGCCAACCAGTTGATCCAGAAAAAACTGGCCGACATGCAGACCGAAATTGCGCTGGGCCTGCAGGGCTGCCTGCGCCTGGGTCGCATGAAAGACGAAGGCACGGCTTCGGTCGAGATCACCTCCATCCTCAAGCGCAACTCCTGCGGCAAGGCACTGGACATCGCCCGCCTGGCGCGCGACATGATGGGTGGTAACGGCATCTCGGACGAATTCGGCGTTGCGCGGCATCTGGTCAACCTGGAGGTGGTCAATACCTACGAAGGTACGCACGATATTCACGCGCTGATCCTGGGCCGGGCGCAGACGGGTATCGCGGCGTTCGCGAACTGAGATGACTCAGACGACCAACGGGCCAGGTGACGATCAGGTGCAGGCGGGGCTCTCTGCCGGCAACGGTGCCTTGTCCCACTTGAGGGTGCTCGATCTTTCCCGCGTGTTGGCTGGCCCGTGGTGCGCCCAGATGCTGGCCGACATGGGCGCCGACGTGGTCAAGGTCGAGCGGCCGGGTGCGGGCGACGACACCCGGCACTGGGGCCCTCCCTTCATGGTGGATGCCGACGGCAACGACACGGCGCAGTCGACCTATTTCAACTGCGCCAATCGCAACAAACGTTCGGTCACGATCGACTTGTCCAAACCCGAGGGCCAGGCGTTGGTGCGTCAGATGGCGCAGCGCAGCGACATCCTGGTGGAGAACTTCAAGGTCGGCGGCCTGAAGGCGTATGGGCTGGACTACGCCAGTCTGAAAGCGCTGTGCCCACGCCTGATTTACTGCTCGATCACCGGCTTCGGCCAGAGTGGTCCGTATGCGGAACGTGCCGGTTACGACCTGATGATCCAGGCCATGAGCGGCATGATGAGCATCACCGGCCGCGCCGACGACCAGCCCGGGGGTGGGCCACTGCGGGTGGGGGTGGCGCTGACCGACCTGTTCACCGGTGCTTACGCCACGTCCGCGATTCTTGCGGCGCTCGAAGTGCGCCACCGCACCGGCATGGGCCAGCATATTGACATGGCGCTGCTGGACGTAGGCATGTCCACGCTCGCCAACCAGGCCAGTGGCTATCTGAATACCGGCAAGGTGCCGCAACGCCAGGGCAACAGCCACCCGAGCCTGGCGCCGTACCAGGATTTCCCGACCCTGGATGGTGCGGTGCTGCTGGCGATCGGCAACGATGGCCAGTTTGCCCGGTTCTGCAAGGTTGCAGGCAAACCCGAATGGAGCGCCGATCCGCGGTTTTCCGGCATGGGTGCACGTGCCAGGAACCGCGAAGCATTGGTTGCACTGATGGAGCCCGTCACCCGGACCCGCGACACCGCCGAATGGATTGGTTTGCTCGAAGACAAGGCCGTGCCCTGCGGTCCGATCAACGACCTGGCGCATGCGTTCGCCGACCCGCAGGTGCAAGCCCGCGGGTTGATCGTGCGCCAGGAGCGCGCGCCGGCACTGGTGGCCGCCGACGGCATCGCCGCGATCCGCACCGTGGCCAGCCCGCTGCGGCTGCAGGACAACCCGCCGGTGGTGCGAAGGCCGCCACCCGCCCTGGGTGAGCACACATTGGAGGTGCTGCAGGAGATGGGGCTCGATGCCCAGCGCATTGGCGCGTTGCGCGACGCCGGCATCGTCTGAAGGGTCCGGGCCAGCATCAATCGCGTGATGGGTCGGGAGCGACGGCAAGCCGGTGCGACGGATACTTGGTTCATGGGACAAGCACCACGATTGACCGTCTGACGTGCGGCCACACACGCAACGCAATCTGATCCTGGGCCTGTCGATGGCCCAGTTGATCACCTGGGGTAGCGTGTTCTACACCTTTGCCTTGCTGATCGGCCCGGTCGAGCAGGCTCTGGGCATCAGCCGGGCCCAGAGTTCGGTCGCGTTCAGCCTGGCTTTGCTGGCCGAGGGGCTGTGCGCCTACGTCGTTGGCCGCTGGATCGATCGTGGTCACGAACGTTGGGTGATGACGTTTGGTTCGGTCCTGGCCGGCATCTGCCTTTTGCTGCACGGGTTCGTGAGCAGCCTGGCCGGGTTTTACCTGGTCTGGACCGGGTTGGGCGTGGCCATGGCCGCCACCTTGTACACACCGGTGTTCGCAATCGTCACGCGGCGGTACCCGGCCGATTTCCGACGCGCCATCATCACGCTGACCTTCCTGGGTGGCCTGGCCAGTACCGTCTTCATCCCTTTGATGGCCTGGCTGATCAGCCACTGGGGCTGGCGCGCAGCGGTGTGGGCACTCGCCAGCCTGCAATTCCTGGTGTGCCTGCCGATCCATGCGTTTTTACTGCGCGATGCGCCCGGACCGGTGACGGCGGCCTCCAGTGTGGCTGCTCCACCGGCGCTGGGGCCTTTGATGCGGGGTGCGCCGTTTCTGCTGGTGGGGGCATTCATCGTCCTGTTCATGGCCGTCACCGCGGCTTTGCCGGCCCACCTGGTCAGTCTGTTGCGCGAACGCGGTATGGCCGAAACCTGGGCCATTGCGGTACCGGCCAGCATCGGCGTGATCCAGGTCCTTGGACGTCTGCTGCTGTATTTCTTTGAGCGGCGGTTCGACGTGCACGCCGCCAACCGATTCATTCCCTGCCTGATCCCGTTGGGTTTGTGCGCGCTGCTGCTGGCGCCGTTGTTGGGTACCGGTACGGCCGCGTTGGGCCTGCTGCTGGTGTTCGTGCTGCTGTATGGCGCCGGCAACGGCATGCTGACAATCGTCAAGGGCACTGCCATCGCCCAATACGTGAACCGGGACCATGTGGCCAGCCTCAATGGCGCTTTGGGTGTGCCGTTGGCGTTGGCGCGAGCCGCCGCGCCGCTGGCGATGGGGTTGCTGTGGCGGCCCGAGATCGGTTACCGCCACGGTTTGTGGTTGCTGCTGGTGATGAGTGTCGTAGCGATCGGGATGTTGTTGCTGGCGCAGCGCCGCGTGTCGGCGGCACAGCCCCGCGAGTCGTGAACCCAGCCCCGTTCAGGCGAGCGTCCTGGCGGGCAGTTTCCAGTTCTCGCGCAGGAAATGGCAGGTGTAGCCGTTCGGATATCGCTGCAGATAGTCCTGGTGCTCCGGCTCGGCTTCCCAGAACGGCCCGGCAGGCGTCACCTCGGTCACCACCTTGCCAGGCCACAGCCCGGAGTCGTTGACGTCGTCAATGGTACGCAGCGCCTCCTGCTTTTGTTCTTCGCTCACATAGTAGATCGCCGAGCGATAGGACATGCCCCGGTCGTTGCCTTGCCGATCCTTGGTTGACGGGTCGTGGATCTGGAAGAAAAACTCCAGCAACTGCCGGTAACTGATCAGCGTCGGGTCGAACACGATCTCGATGCCTTCAGCGTGGGTGCCATGGTTGCGGTAGCTGGCGTTGGACACATCGCCGCCGGTGTAGCCGACCCGCGTGGATACCACCCCGGGCATGTGGCGGATCAGGTCCTGCATGCCCCAGAAACAACCCCCGGCCAGAACAGCGCGCTCCGTGTTTTCCATTTCAGTGCTCCTCAACCTGATTCAGATAGTCGCCATACCCTTGCGCCTGCATCTCGTTACGGTGCACGAAACGCAGCGACGCCGAATTGATGCAATAGCGCAACCCGCCCCGGTCGCGCGGCCCATCGGTAAACACATGGCCCAGATGGCTGTCGCCATGGGTGGAACGCACCTCGGTACGCACCATGCCAAGGGTCGCGTCACGTAACTCCTGGACGTAGGCTGGCACGATTGGTTTGGTGAAACTCGGCCAGCCGCAGCCCGATTCGAACTTGTCGCTCGATGCAAACAGCGGTTCTCCCGACACGACATCGACATAGATCCCCGGTTCGTGGTTGTCCAGGTACTCGCCGGTGCCCGGCCGTTCGGTGCCGCTTTGCTGGGTGACGCGGAATTGCTCGGGTGTGAGCTGTGCAATTACGTCTGGTGATTTGCTGTACTGGGTCATTTCGTGATCGTCCTCCTCGTGATGCCGCAAGTCCGGCTTGCTGCCTGTTTCAACTGGGCACTGCACCCAGGAACTTCAACCGATTGTTGGTCGGATTGCCATTCCTGTCCTTACATCAGGGTCAATGTCGCAGCGGGTCTGGTCAAGTGCGAGCACCCGCTGTGTCTGTCACAGCGACTGTTGGAGCTGCTGTAGCAGCTCCAACCTCGGATAACCGTCGGCCGGCAGCCCCAGGCTGCGCTGGTACGCACGTACGGCGGCGCGCGTGGCCGGCCCGATCAGGCCATCGGGCGTGCCACTGGCAAAACCGCGGTTGTTCAGCGCCGTTTGCAGCGCCTCTATCTGGCTGCGCGAGAGTGGCTGCAGATCGCGCGGCCAGGGGGCCTGCACAGCTGGCCCTCCGGCCAACTGCTGCGCCAACAGGCCGACGGCGAGCGCGTAACTGGTCGCGTTGTTGTAGCGCAGGATGGTGCGGAAATTCGGCCCGACCAGGAACGCAGGCCCACCTGCGCCGGCCGGAAGCCAGACCGCGCTTTCCGGCAGCTCAGGCAAGCGCGTTCCGTCGACACTGCGAACACCCTCGGCAGCCCAGGCCGCGCTGGCCTGTCGCGTGTCGAGGTCGGCGCGACCGACATCGAAACCGGGTGGCAGCTGTACCTCGCATCCCCATGGTTGGCCCGCACGCCAGCCGGAGCGGGCGAGGAAATTTGCCGTCGACGCCAACACGTCGGCCATGCTGCCCCAGATGTCGCGCCGGCCGTCACCGTCGGCATCCACCGCGTAGGCCAGGTAGTTCGATGGCAGGAACTGGGTCTGGCCCATCGCGCCGGCCCAGGAACCGATCATGTGGTCGCGGTCGATATCACCGCTTTGCAGGATGCGCAAGGCGGCCAGCAGCTCGCGCCGCGCCCAGGCCGCACGCCGGCCGTCGAAGCCCAGCGTGGCCAGCGCATCGATGGCAGGCGTGGATCCGTAGTTGCTACCAAAGTTGCTCTCCATGCCCCAGATCGCCAGCAGGATCGGTGCCGGCACACCATACCGGGCGGTGGCCGCGTCGGCCTGCGCCTGCACCTCGAATAGACGTTGCTGGCCGAGTGTGATGCGTGCAGGTGTCACGGTGGCGTCGATGTACGCCCACACGGTGCGTGTGAACTCGGCCTGGGATCGATCGCGTTCGACCACCCCGGGCAGATACTGCACGTCGGAAAACGCGTGTTGCAGGGTCGTCTCGTCGATGCCGGCAGCACCCGCGCTGGTGCGAAAGTCATGGACCCAGGCGGCGAAAGCTTGTTCCACCGGCACCGGCACCGGTACTGGCTCCGGTACTGGCACCGGTTCTGGCTCCGGTGCGGCCGCAGCCGCAGGCGCTTGCGCAGGGGGTGCCCCTTGGCTGGCGACGGGCGGCACAGCTGCTGGCGTCTCGGAGGGTGTAGACGGCGGTGTCGCGCAGCCGGTGGCTACCGCGGCGACCACGACCAACGCCGCTTGCCAGCGCCAGCGGGCAACAGGACAACAAAACGATTGCATGGTGGTCATTGTCTCGTGCACAAGGAGAGACATGACGGCATGCGATGACAATATGTGCGACCTAGAATGCCCACCGGCGGCACGGTTGTGCCGTGCGCAGCACACCAGTTCCTATTTCACCATGACCACTCTCAAACTGACGTATTTCGACTTTCACGGCGGGCGCGCCGAACCTGTACGGTTGGCGCTGCATCTGGGCGGCATTGCATTTGAAGACCATCGTTTTGCAGGCACCGATTTTCCAGCGATACGCAAGACGACTCCGCTGGGCCAGGTACCGGTGTTGGAAATCAATGGTGTGAAGGTAACGCAGAGCGACGCGATCCTGCGGTACGCCGGAAAACGCGCCGGCCTGTATCCGACGGACGAGTTCCAGGCCTTGTTGTGCGATGAAGTACTGGCTGGTCTGGAAGATGCCGGCCTTCAGGTCGGCAAGTCGTTCGGGCTCACCGGCGATGCCTTGAAAGTGGCGCGCACCGAGTTGGTGAATGGACCTTTGCCCAAGTATCTCGGCTGGCTGCAACACCAGTTGCAAGCACATGGTGGAAGCTATTTCGCCGATGGCCGGCTCACGATCGCGGATCTGAAGGCCTTGGTTTTTGTGCGCAATCTCACGTCCGGGCAGATGGAACATGTGCCAAAGGATCTGGTTGAACGGCTGGCGCCTGCGGTTCATGCGCATGCGCAGCGAATCGCGGAGACAACGGGTGTCGCGCAATACTATGCCGGGTTCAAGGCCTGAGCACTGAGCAGGCTGTCGTTTGCGGTCGGACGGTAGTGGCGATTCCTTTTACCTTAGAGGTTGGTCCCGACCAGTCGACGCAGCTCCCGCTCCTCCATGCCGCGCCGTTGCACCATGTCTGCCAGCTGGTCCTCGCCGATCCTGCCGACGTTGAAATAGGTACTCTGCGGATGTGAGAAATAAAAACCGCTGACGCTGGCCGCCGGCATCATCGCCAGGCTGTCGGTCAGCTCCATGCCGATCTCGTTGGCAGCCAGTACCCGGAACAGGTCGCGTTTGGCGCTGTGGTCCGGGCAGGCCGGATAGCCTGGTGCCGGGCGGATGCCGCTGTATTTCTCGGCAATCAGCGCCGTCTTGTCCAACTGCTCGTCGCTCGCATAACCCCACAGGTCGGTGCGCACCCGGTGGTGCAGGTATTCGGCAAACGCTTCGGCCAATCGGTCGGCCAGCGACTTGAACGTGATGGCCGAGTAATCGTCCAGGTCGTCGAGGAAGACCTTCTCTTTCTTGTCCACGCCAATGCCGGCGGTCACTGCAAACATGCCGATGTAGTCTTTCACGCCGCTGCCCTGCGGCGCGATGAAGTCGGCCAGGCAGCGGCTGGGCCGCATCACGCCATCGATCATCTGTTTTTCCGCCTGCTGGCGCATGCCGTGCCAAACCATCGCCACCTCGTTGCGTGTGTCGTCGGTGTAGATCGCGATGTCGTCGTCGTTGATGGTGTTGGCCGGATACAGGCCGACGACACCGTTGGCGGTCAACCAATGGCCTTCGATCAGCCGCTTGAGCATGGCCTGCCCGTCGGCATAGACACGTACCGCCTCGGTGCCGACAACGGTCGATATTGCGGAACAGGCGTTTGCCGATGAACTTCGGTACCGGCGGCGCATAGCCTTCCCACACGATCGGTGTCTTGTTGGCACGCGCCTTGGCCAGCGGCCAGATCGGGATCTGTTTCTTGTTTGCATGCAAGGTGCGCACGCGTTCGTAGTCGGCCGCAACTTCGCTCAGGTAGGCGCTCGGGTTGTCGGACAGCAGGTTCTGCACCACGCCAACGCTGCGCGACGCATCGGGCACGTAGACAACCGGCCCGTCGTAATGCTGCGCCACCTTGACGGCGGTGTGCACCCGCGACGTGGTGGCGCCGCCGATCAGCAGCGGAATCTTGCGCTGCGTGCAGTACGCGTCTTTCTGCATCTCGCCGGCCACGTATTGCATTTCTTCCAGGCTCGGCGTGATCAGGCCTGACAGGCCGATGATGTCGGCGTTTTCGGCTTTGGCTTTGGCCAGGATCTCGTGGCACGGCACCATCACGCCCATGTTCACCACGTCGAAGTTGTTGCACTGCAGGACCACGGTGACGATGTTCTTGCCAATGTCGTGCACGTCGCCCTTGACAGTGGCAACCACGATCTTGCCCTTGGTTTTCACGTCTTCGCCAGCCAGCACCTGCTGGCGTTTCTCTTCTTCGATGTACGGGATCAGGTGCGCCACCGCCAGTTTCATCACGCGCGCGCTCTTGACCACCTGCGGCAGGAACATCTTGCCCTGACCGAACAGGTCGCCGACGATTCCCATGCCGTCCATCAGCGGGCCTTCGATGACGTTGAGCGGTCGACCGCCCTGGGCCAGGATCTGCTGGTAAGCCACTTCGGTGTCTTCGACGATGAACTCGGTGATACCGTGCACCAGTGCGTGCGACAACCGTTGCTGCACACTGGCCGGTGCGTCAGGTGTGCCGCGCCATTCCAGTTTTTTGCTGTCGTCCTTGGCCGCGCCTTTGGCCGAGTCGGCGATCTCGACCAGACGTTCGCCAGCGTCCGCTCGGCGATTGAGCACCACGTCTTCAACCCGTTCACGCAGCGCAGGTTCGATGTCGTCGTAGACACCCACCATGCCGGCGTTGACGATGCCCATGTCCATGCCGGCCTGGATGGCGTGGTACAGGAACACGGTATGGATTGCCTCGCGCACCGGATCGTTGCCGCGAAAGGAGAAACTCACGTTGCTGACCCCGCCCGAAACCTTGGCGCCGGGCAAATGAGCCTTGATCCAGCGGGTGGCCTCGATGAAGTCGACCGCGTAGTTGTTGTGTTCCTC
>CAJDVP010000112.1_pt2 | contig 24746 bp, 21 predicted proteins | sample 7391311 | NCBI WGS metagenome assembly CAJDVP01 (sample SAMEA7055711, study PRJEB34461) | soil metagenome | biome: terrestrial ecosystem; feature: Peninsula; material: soil | place: Antarctica | collected 2016
AGGGGCAACGCGAACGCCAGGAACAAGCCGGCGAACAACAGCACAACGACTTCGTATCCGACGGCATAGTCAGGCTTGACCAGCGTCTTGCCGTCCAACAGGCCAGAGATGACGTTGGCATGGGCCTCGACGCCCGGATAGACCTCGCTGACCGGCGTGATACGCAGATCCTGCAGACCCGGCGCCGTAGTACCTACCAACACGATCTTGTCTTTCAGGGACCCGGCCGGGACGGCCTTGGACAACAGATCGGCTGCCGATACATACTTGAACGATCCGCCCTTGGGTCCGCCAAACCCCCGGAATGGAATCAGTGACGAGACCTGTTCGTCGACCGGAATCGACAGTGTCTTGTTGCCGAGCTTGAGCTGAATGCTCTCCAGGCCCTGGTAGGTACGCGCCAGCATGCGTTCCTTCGGGAAACCCGGGGAGACCGTCGGCAAACCGATCAGCAGACGGAACATCGCCAGCGACAGAGACTCGTAATATTTGCCCTTGTAGTCGGCGATCAAAGGCAAGGACCGCACCACGCCGTCACTCTCGGCAATCGGATTGAAGTGGCCCGCGATCGGTGCCGCCTTGGCAATCGCCGCGATATTGGAGCCATAACCGTTCCACTTAGTGAACTTGATCGGCCGGCCCTGCAATGCGGCCTTGTCCATCACCGGCGCCGGCAATACGCCCGAGGTGAAACCGTCGCGGTCGCTGGTAAAGTAATAACCCAGCACCACAGCGCGGCCTTCGAGCGTCTTGGCGAACATGGCGTCGTAGTCGAGCGTGGCTTGCAGCGCCCGCACCTTGTCGACAAATCCGGGCTGGTCGCGCATCTCGTTTTGCGCCAGTTCGCGCAAACGCCTGAGGCCCGAGCTTTCATCGGGCTCGGCAAACACGATGTCGAAACCCAGCAGGGCGATCTTCTGGCGATCAAACAGTTCGTCGGTCAGTTCGGCGAGTCGATTGCGGCTCCAGGGCCAGCGACCCACCTCAGCCAGGCTTTTTTCGTCGATGTCGACGATGACGACACGTTCGTCCAGCGTGCGTGGCATGGTCGCACGCAAACGCGAGTCGTAGATGATGCTGTCGAGCCGGTCCAACACCCCCAAGCGGACCACGCCAGCCGCATGCAGCAGCGCGAAGACCAATGGCAGGAGCGTGACAAGAATGCGAGGCCAATGCTTGACGAGTGCACCCATGGCTGGCTTATCAAACAGGCCCGTGAGCCGACACGGAAGTCAGCGACCAGCTCGGCAAGTCAACCTTGCACGAATTGCATCTGCGTACCGGCCAGTTCGATCAGGTCTCCGTTCTTGAGCGATACCGGCTCGGTGCCGATGGGTGCGCCGTTGAGCGACGGATTGCCAGCTCCCTCGACATGGTGGACCACATAACCATGCTGGCGCTTGGTGATCGCGGCCACAGCGACACCGGGCTTGCCAATCGTGGTCACCACCTTGCTCAGAGGCACCTCACGTCCGGCAGCGGCGCCGGACAAGACCTTGATCGACGCCTGTGCGATCGATCCACCGCCCGCAGACGCCATGGGCGCCGCCGACCGCGTACCGTAACCACTCGATACCGACGCTGGCCCCGACACCGAGACCGGGCCAGCCGATGCGGCCATGCCGGCGGACGACGACTTGACCATCATGGTCTTCTCGAAACCGTCGCTGGCGGCTTCGCCGACAAACTTGATCTTGTATTTGCCGACTTCGACCGTGTCGCCATTGTGCAGTAGCTGCTTCTTGGCAGCCTTGCCATTGACGTAGGTGCCGTTGGTACTGTTGAGGTCTTCGATGAAGACATCGCTGCCAGCCATCTGGAACACCGCATGTTCACCACTGATGGCCAGGTTGTCGATCACCACATCGTTGTAGGGCCGACGGCCCAGAGTGGTCCGATCTTTGGTGAGCTGGACCTCCTTGATGACAACACCATCGATCGAAACGATCATTTTCGGCATGACCGACTCCTATTTGCAGGGCAGATTTTCATAATACACACGAGCTTACTATTTTCCCAACAATCTGGAGATCAAACCACGTTTCTCCGTGACAGCATCTGCCTGGACCAGTAGAACTGCAATATTGTCACGCCCACCATGTTCGTTCGCGACCGCGACCAGAATGTCCGCTTTTTGATCCATCGGAACGGGACCCCCGAGGATACTGGCAATTTCGGCATCGTCAACCATGTCTGACAATCCATCCGAGCACATCAGGTAGCAATCGCCTGCCTCCACTGCGTGTTCGTTGATCTCGAGCATCACCGCATCTTCGACACCCAACGCCCGCGTGACCAGGTTCTTGATCGACGACCCTACGGCTTGCTCCCGGGTGATCAGACCGGCGTCAATCTGCTCCTGCAGCAAGGAGTGGTCCTTGGTGATCTGCGCCAGCGTGTCGCCACGCAGGCGGTAACAGCGTGAATCACCGATGTGGCCCAGAATCAACGTGGCTTCGTGGAACACCCCCACAACCAGCGTTGTGCCCATGCCGGAATACTGCGGGTTCGACCCGGAGGCATTGAAGATGGAGCGATTGGCGTTGTCCACGCAGACCTCCAGCGCACGCCGGATTTCCTTGACCTTGGCATTTTTGCTGCTTTCGGCCAGCCAGCGCGCCATCTCGGACTTGATGAACGCGGTGGCCATGCCACTGGCGATCTCTCCAGCGTTGTACCCGCCCATGCCATCTGCCAGCACACCGATACTGCCGGCTTCGTCGATGGCTATTGCATCTTCATTGTTGCTTCTGGCACGGCCTGGGTCCGTTCGCGAATGAAACGTGTAATGCATCATGATGCCGGTTCAGATCTCGACATCCGGCACCGTAGGGGCAGCAGGCCGCGGTTTGTCATCTCCCTTGGGCTGGTAAATCGTTGTCTTCTCGAAACTGTCGTTGGGTGCGCCGGGCGGATTGGCCTGGTGGATCACGGTTTTCTCGAAGTTGTTGTCGTGCTGCCCGGGCGCAGGCGCTTGACCCGCCGCGGTTTTCTGGAACGCATCTTCCTGCACCGGCGCGGGCCGGGCATGGCGCACGACCGTCTTTTCGAATTGGTCCGAAGCCGCCATGGTGGAGGTGGCCAGTACCACGGTCCTGTCATGCCCGCCGGCGGCCGCAGCCACGCTGGTCGTAGCCTGCTGGGTCCGGCCAGTGGACATGCTCGCCCCGGTGGCGCCACCACCGAATTCGGCCAGCACCGTGCGCAGGTCGGAGGCAAATTGATCTCCGTCCTGGTAACGCGTCTCCGGGCGTTTGCTCATCGACAGTGCCACCAGGTTGGCCAGGCCTTCCGGCAAATCGCTGCGAATGGTGCGCAGGTCCGGCGCCTCCTCGTTGGCGATCTTGTACATCAACTCGGACATCGAATCGCCGCGGAACGGCAACACCCCGGTCAGCATCTGGAACAACATCACGCCCAGTGAATACAGGTCGGAGCGGCCGTCGACCTTCTTGCCGGCAAGTTGCTCGGGCGACATGAAACTCGGCGTGCCAAGCACCAGCCCGGTCTTGGTCTTGCTCGAATCGGTGATCCGCGCAATGCCGAAGTCGGTGACCTTCACCGTGTCAGTGTCATGTTCGTACATGATGTTGGCCGGCTTGATGTCCCGGTGCACCACGTTCTGCCGATGGGCGTAGGCCAGCGCCTCGGCGACCCGCGCGACGATGGACAACACCCGCGGCACCGGCAGCAGGTTGCCATCCTTGCAGAAGTCCAGCAAGTCCTTGCCCTTGAGGAACTCCATCGCGATATAGGCCAGATCGTGTTCTTCGCCCGCATCGAAGATGGTGACGATATTCTGGTGCTGCAGCCGGCCAGCCGTTTCGGCCTCGCGGAAAAACCGTTCCCGTGCGTCAACCAGATCATCACCGGAAAACTCCTGCGCCAACGCCATGGTCTTGATTGCCACGACACGGCCGATCTTCGGATCCTTGCCCAGGTACACCACGCCCATCGCGCCCTTGCCGAGTTCCTTGTCGACCTGGTACCGACCCAGCATCGGCTTTTCGACCGAACCTCCATCGAGCAACATGGTGCCACCCGGGTGGGACCCACCGCCGCCCAGCATCACCGTTTCGGACAGGTTCTTGGCCCGATTGAGCTTGGCCTGCAGATCCTTGTAATCCTTGTCGAAGGTGGCCATGTGCTGGTAGACCGCCTCCGCCTTGTTGAACTGGCGCTTGCGTTCGAAATCGAGCGCCAGGCTGTACAGGTTGCCCATGACCGCGTCGCCGAACGGAACCCGGCGGAAACGGTCGAACGACGCGTCGAGCTGGCCCTGGCCCTGCAAGGCCAGACCCATCATGCGATTGGTCTCCGCCGACTCCTCGTCGGACTTGAGTTTGCCCGCTTCTGTGACCAGGAATCGCTTGGTCGTCAGGGCGAGGTGGCCGACCGCCAGCAAAAACGCTGGCAGCACCAGCTTGATCCAGGTTGCGCTGCCCGACAACAGGCCGAACTCGGTGCCCAGCAAGGCGACGAAGGCCACCAGCGTGACGATGGCGGCGGTGCCGGCCGACAACTTGGGCAACACCGCGATGATGTAGCCGGCCACCAGCAGGAAGACTGCCAACGTGGCCCAGATGCCCCAGCCCGGCTGGACGATGAAATGTTCGCTCAGGATGCTCGAGGTGATATGCGCAATCGTTTCGGCCGGCGACAGGCCGGCACTGCCCGGCACCGGGAACTGCACGCCCACACCGGCCGCGGTGGCTCCGATGATCACTATCTTGTCCACGTATTTGGAAGCCGGGATCTTGCCATTGAGCACGTCATAGAAGGAGTCGACCGCAAATGCCGGTCGCCCATCAAGCCCCTTGTAGAACTGCGGCCGCATCAGCGCACTATCGTCGGTCTTGACGCGCAAACGGCCGATCTGCACCGAATCGCCGACATTGAGCTTGACGTCGCCAGGCGTCAGGTTCAGGCTCTTGAGGGCTGCCAGCAGGGCCATCGATGGAACGTCGTGACCGTAATAATTGACCAGCAAGGGCTCCATCCGAATCGAACCGTCGACGTCCTGGAACTGGTTGAGGTGGCCCACGCCGGCAGCAGCAGCGCCAATGGAGTCGATCGGCACCTGCGCACTGATCGCGGGCATGGCGAATGCGTCCTGCGCCGGGATCACACTCTTGACCATGTAATCCGGCAAGGGCTTGTCGGGGTTGCCCTGCGGCTCACCCAACGCAAACACCGACGGCACCAGCACGTTACCCGCATTGCGCATGCTGGCAGCCAGTACCGCATCGGTGTCGAGCGCCTGCTCGGCCTGCGCAATCACCTTGGCCAACTGGCCATTGCCGGTATCCGGGTTGGTCTCCAGCAAGGACTTCATCTGGCGGATGTAACTCAGGCCACGGTCCACCTGCGGCTCAATGAAGTACACCGTCTCGACGATCGTCTTGGCCTTGGCCGCCGACAGCAGGTCGATCAGCTTGGCGTGGATGTCGCGCGACCAGGGCCATCGGCCGATATTGGCGATGCTCTGGTCATCGATGGCAATGATGGCGATTCGATCGGATGGAAGCCGTGAAGTGCTGGTGCTGCTGAAGTCGTAGAAGCGGCGCTCCAGCGTGCCGATCAGATCGGTGGCCTGATTGAGCAACAGGACAGCAACAACCACAGCGATGCCTGCGAACCAATCTGCGCGCCAGAAGTGAGCATTTTTCGAAGAAGTTTTTGTTGCCACGTTCCGACTCACCCGATCATTTGGTTCGACTCTGCACGGTGTACGTGACGCGGGAAAACCCAAGCCGCTTCACATCGCCAAAGTGCGGTGGCTACGTTAGCAGACCATGCCGTTGCAGACAAGAGACAAGTTGACGGCTGCCTGTCGTTTTTTTGCACTTTGTGCCAGAGTACGCCAGCGTCTGTCAGGCCGATCGCAGCAGTGACTCGCGCCAAGGCGTTGCCGCCGTCACGCCGATGCAGATGGCCGAGCGCGCCGACGCAACACTTGCCCGACCAGATAGACCAGCACGGCGCCGCCGATGCCCATGGCGTAATTCCAGATCGTGGTCTGGGGCAACCAGTCACGGACGGCCGGATCGGTGTGTGCCATGGTCCCCGCAATCCAGCCGAGCAACATGCCACCGAAGGTGATGATGGCCGGGAACCGGTCCATCAGCTTGAGCACGATCTGGCTACCCCAGATGATGATGGGCACGCTGACCAGCAGACCGAAGATCACCAGCACCATCTCGTGCTGTTCTCCGGCATTGGTTGCCGCGCCGGCAATGGCAATCACATTGTCGATGCTCATCACCAGGTCGGCCACGATCACGGTCTTGACGGCAGCCCAGAGGCGATCACTGCTTTCGATACCGTCATGTTCATCGTCGTCGCCTGGCGCCAGCAGCTTGACGCCGATCCAGACCAGCAGCACCGCCCCGACCAGCTTCAGAAAGGGAATGGCCAGCAGTGTCAAGGCGAAGGCGATCAGCACCACGCGCAGCAGAATGGCCCCGGCGGTGCCCCAAAGGATGCCCTTGGTCCGCTGCTCGGGTGGCAACTTGCGACAGGCCAGCGCGATGACCACCGCGTTGTCCCCGCCAAGCAGGATGTCGATCATGATGATCTGACCGACAGCGAGCCAGAAATGGGCTGTGAGGAATTCTTCCAAGACGAACCTTCAGGAATTCACCAGCGCCGAGCCGGTGAAACGACCTGCGGCCGCCACTGGCGTCGTCACCGACGCAGGGCGCGGCGCGCCGGATTAAAGGACGGACTTTAGCAACTTGCCCATTTCCGACGGGTTGCGGGTGATCTTGAAGCCACACTCTTCCATGATCGCCAATTTCGCATTGGCGGTGTCGTCGCCACCGGAGATCAATGCGCCGGCATGGCCCATGCGTTTGCCGGCCGGGGCAGTCACCCCGGCGATAAAGCCGACCACCGGTTTTTTCATGTTGTTCTTGCACCAGCGCGCGGCCTCGGCTTCGTCAGGGCCACCGATCTCGCCGATCATGATCACCGCGTCGGTGTCCGGATCGTCCATGATGTCGATATGTTTGAGACCGTTGATCGGGTCCCCACCGATGCCAACTGCGGTTGACTGGCCCAGCCCGATGTCGGTGAGCTGCGCAACCGCCTCATAGGTCAGCGTGCCCGAACGCGATACCACACCGATACGGCCCTTGCGATGGATATGGCCCGGCATGATGCCGATCTTGATCTCTTCGGGCGTGATCAGGCCAGGGCAATTCGGGCCCAGCAACAGGGTGTTCTTGCCGCCGGCAGCGACGCGGGCCTTCATCTTGTTGCGCACTTCGAGCATGTCGCGCACCGGAATGCCTTCGGTGATGCAGATCGTCAGGTCCAGATCGGCTTCGACCGCCTCCCAGATTGCTGCAGCGGCACCCGCCGGCGGAACATAGATCACCGAGACCGTGGCGCCGGTCCTGGCAGCTGCCTCCTTGACCGAACCGAAGATCGGGATACCGAAGATCGACTCGCCCGCCTTTTTCGGATGCACGCCAGCCACGAAGCAGTTCTTGCCATTGGCATATTCCTGGCACTTCTCGGTGTGGAACTGCCCGGTCTTGCCGGTGATGCCCTGCGTGATGACCTTGGTATGACCTTGGTATCTTTGTTGATCAGAATGCTCACTTGAACTCCTTGACCGTAGTGCGCGCGGCCGCCTGCGGGAGGCTCCGGTTTTCGCGGGCGCGCACGGGTATCTGGTTGGTTGGCCGGTGGGTTGGAATTACTTGACGGCGGCGACGACTTTTTCCGCTGCCTCAGCCATCGTGTCGGCGCTGATGATCGGCAAACCGGACTCGGCCAGCATCTTCTTGCCCAACTGCTCGTTGGTGCCCTTCATGCGCACCACCAATGGCACTTTGAGGTTGGTGGCCCGACAGGCGGTGATGACACCGGTGGCGATCGTGTCGCACTTCATGATGCCGCCAAAGATGTTGACCAAAATCGCCTTGACCTTGTCGTTCTTGACCATGATCTTGAACGCTTCGGTCACTTTCTCGGGTGTGGCGCCACCACCGACGTCCAGGAAGTTGGCCGGTTCTGCGCCGTACAGCTTGATGGTGTCCATGGTCGCCATCGCCAGGCCGGCGCCATTGACCAGGCAACCGATCGTGCCGTCCAGGCTGATGTAGGCCAGGTCGAATTTGCTGGCTTGATGCCGCCGCCACCTTCGAGGATCAGCGGATTGATCTCGACCAGCGAGGCGTCGGTCTCCATGTAACACTGGTAGAGTTTCTTGAGCACGTCGACACATTGTGCGGTGGAGCCGGCCGGCACGCCGATGCCGTTGGCGAGTTCGGTCGCCTGCGCGTCGGTCAGGCCGACGGCCGGATCGACAATCACCTTGAGGATCTTCTCGGGCGTGGCGTGGGCCACCTCCTCGATGTCCATGCCGCCTTCGGACGAGGCCATCAGCGCCACGCGTTGCGAAGCCCGGTCGGTCACAGCCGAAACGTAATATTCATGCCGGATGTCGGCGCCGTCCTCGATCAGCAGTCGGCGCACTTTCTGACCCTGGGGACTGGTCTGGTGCGTCACCAGCTGCATGCCCAGGATCTCGCCCGCCAGCGCCTTGACCTCGTCAATCGAGCGTGCCAGCTTGACGCCGCCACCCTTGCCACGGCCACCCGCATGGATTTGCGCCTTGACCACCCACACCGGGCCGCCGAGCTTTTGCGCCGCCTCAACCGCCTCTTGCACCGTGAAAGCCGCTATGCCACGCGGCACCGGGACTCCGAACTTGCGCAAGATCTCCTTGCCTTGGTACTCGTGAATCTTCATGAGGTTTCTCTCGGGATTGGAACAAAACCACGGCGTCGGACAACCTGACCGGTTGCCAGCGAACAGTGGACACCGAAGCCTTGAAATGTATCATGCTGCAACGCGGCAATTAATGCGTGAGGGGCTTCGTGCTGTGCCAGCGCGCCCCGCATATTGAAAGGCAAGCGCCATGGCAAAAATATTCATAGACGGCGAAGCGGGCACCACCGGCCTGCAAATTCGTGAACGGCTGCAAACCCTGGCCGGTGTCGAGATCGTCAGCATAACGCCGGAGTTGCGCAAGGATCCTTTGGCCAAGCGGGACCTGATGGCCCAGGTCGACCTGGTGATTCTGTGCCTGCACGATGACGCAGCGCGTGCCTCGGTGGCCATGATCGACGAGATCGCAAAAACCTCCGGCAAGCCGGGACCACGCATCATCGACGCTTCAACCGCGCACCGCGTCGATCCCGACTGGGTGTTCGGATTTCCGGAACTCGCGCCTGGTCAGCGGGCCGCAGTGGCCGCCGCACAGCGGGTCAGCAATCCGGGCTGTTATTCCACCGGTGCGATCGCGCTGATCCGCCCGCTGATCGATGCGGGCCTGATGCCATCCGACTTTCCGCTGTGCCTGCCGTCAGTGACGGGGTATTCGGGCGGCGGGCGCACGATGATCGAGGCCTACGAAGCGGGCAGCGCGCCAGCCTTCGAGTTGTATGGCCTGGGACTGCACCACAAACACGTGCCGGAGATCATGCGCCACACTGGCCTGCAGCGTCGGCCGCTGTTCATTCCGGCGGTGGGCAATTTCCGCCAGGGCATGTTGGTGCAGTTGCCACTGCATCTGGATGACCTGCCTGGCAAACCGCACGCCCATGACCTGCACACCGCGCTGGCCAAACACTATGCGGGCAGCGAATGGGTGCGCGTGGAGCCACCCACAGACGATGGAAAGCTCGACGCGTTGGCCTTGGCAGGCAGCGACACGATGGAGTTGCGGGTGTTTGCCAATGACGCCGCCAAGGATGGTTTTGCCCATGCGGTGCTGGTCGCACGGCTGGATAATTTGGGCAAGGGCGCTAGTGGCGCGGCGGTGCAGAACCTCAAACTGATGCTCGGTCTGTAACCCTGTACGCCTGTAAGAGGGGTAACGGGCAAAGCGGCCCAGGCATCTGGCGTTCGCAGGCCGGGTGACTCGCCGCGCACCACGCTTGGTCCGCAGCAGCAAACGGTTCGCCTCAGTCCGTCGACGGTTCGTCGTCCGACAGGTCCTGAGCACCGGACACCACACGTCGTATCGTGTCGCCGGTGAAACCGCGCGACGCCAGGAATCGCATCTGACGTGCCCGTTGCGCGGCATCCATCGGCGCGCCCGACGGTGCATTGGACTTTGCATCGGAGGAGTCGAACTTCTTGCGCCAGACCTGGCGTGCACGCTCCACCTCGGTGGCCTGCAAGGCGGCCAACGCGTCGCGGGCGTCTTCGCCCCCAATACCCTTGTGCTGCAGTTCCTGCCGGATCCGTGCCAGGCCCAGCTTGGCTGCACGCTGGTGCACGACGGATGCAATGACCCGCTGGGTATCGATAAATCCCTTGGCCTGCAGGTCGTCGAGCACCGCCTGCAATTGCCCGGGTTCGACCTCATGCCTTCTGAGCCGGCGTTCAAGTTCCAGCCTGGAATACTCGCGCATGGCCAGCAAGCGCAGTGCACGGCCCTTGAGCGATGGCGCAGGCAATGGCATGGTCAGATGGACATGGCCGAACGGGCGGTGTCTGCCGGCGCTGGCGTCGCAACGGCCGGTCCGTGGCGCATGCCCGGACGCCGACAGGCTGGAGCGGCCGCGCCCGCGCAATCAGGGCGCCACTTCCGCCTTCTTGCCCTTGCTCGCCTTGGGCTGATCACCGGCTTGTTCGGGCAGCAACGGAATACCCAGCGATTCGCGCACCTTGTTTTCGATCTCGCGCGACAGCTCGGGGTTCTCGCGCAGAAACTCGCGGGCGTTGTCGCGCCCTTGGCCGATCTTCTCGCCGTTGTAGGCATACCAGGCGCCGGATTTGTCCAGAATCTGGGCATTCACGCCCATGTCGATGATCTCGCCGTGGCGGCTGATGCCTTCGCCAAACAGGATGTCGAACTCGGCGGTCTTGAACGGGGATGCGACCTTGTTCTTGACCACCTTGACCTTGGTTTCGTTGCCGATCGCCACGTCGCCTTTCTTGATCGTGCCGATGCGCCGGATGTCGAGCCGTACCGAGGCATAAAACTTGAGCGCGTTGCCGCCGGTGGTGGTCTCGGGGCTGCCGAACATGACACCGATCTTCATCCGGATCTGATTGATGAAGATGACCATGCAGTTGGTTTTCTTGATATGCGCTGTGAGCTTGCGCAGCGCCTGACTCATCAGCCGGGCCTGCAATCCGGGCAAGGAGTCGCCCATCTCGCCTTCGAGTTCAGCCTTGGGCGTGAGTGCCGCCACCGAGTCGACGACGATCAGGTCGACCGCGCCGGAACGCACCAGGGAGTCGACGATCTCCAGCGCCTGCTCGCCGGTGTCAGGCTGGCTGATCAACAAGTCCTGCAGGTTGACACCGAGTTTTTGTGCGTACTGGATGTCGAGCGCGTGTTCCGCGTCGACAAACGCGCATTGGCCGCCGGTCTTCTGCATTTCAGCGATCGCCTGCAGCGTCAGCGTGGTCTTGCCCGACGATTCCGGGCCATAAATCTCGATCACCCGGCCACGCGGCAGACCGCCGACACCCAACGCGATATCCAGACCCAGTGAACCGGTCGAGACGACCTGGATGTCTTCGATCACCTCGCCTTCGCCCAGGCGCATGATCGTGCCTTTGCCGAACTGTTTTTCGATCTGCGCCAGCGCGACTTGCAGCGCCTTGGCTTTCTCGCTATTGGCGGCGGTGAGGTTCTTGACGGGAGCGTCCATGGGAATTTCCTTTTGAAACAAGGGATTGGGTTGAAAATGCATCTGGTGTTAACAACAGGCTGGATGCTTGAACAGTAGTGTATGTGCTTGTTGGATTTCCGTAAGCCATTTTTTAGTCAATTTGATTTACTATCTGCACCATGCCCACACCAACTGCCGACACACTCTGGCGCCAGCACCATCTGGGCCAGCTGGCCGAAAGGGCCCGCCAACGTTTCGACGCCCGGGTTCTCGCGCTGATGGCCCGAAGCGACGAGCTGACCTTGTCCTTGTCGCATCTTGCCGCACGCGGCAAACTCAGCGCATCCCACATTCAGATTACGCGCCACCTGACACAACAAGGTTGTCGGCTGACCGAACTGGCCGAGCGGGCCGACATCACCAAGCAGGCCATGGGCAAACTGGTCGACCAGTGCGCCGCCTGGGGGCTGGTCGAGCGTCAGGCAGACCCGCGCGATGCGCGGGCGGTCCAGATCGCCTTCACGCCCACCGGCCAGCAGTGGCTGGCGGCTTACCAGCAGGCGGTGGCGCAGGCCGAGGCGGAGTTCCGCCAGGCCGTGGGTGCCGAAGTCGCCACCGTGGTGCATCTGGGGCTGGAAGCGTACGTCAGCTGAATACGCCAAGGTGCCTGCCGGACGCCAACCCTCACCGCACCACTGCACGGATCAACCTGTTGCCGTCAGCGCCCGGGCCACGCCTAGAATCAATCGCAATCCCGCAGCACACCAGGAACAGACCGCGGCACGCCCCACTGGAGGAGACACCGATGCGCATCTTGATCGCCGAAGACGATGGCGTGTTGGCCGATGGCCTGTTGCGCGCCTTGCGTGGCACCGGCGCTGCGGTCGACCATGTGGCCACCGGCAGCGAAGCCGACGCGGCGCTGATGACCAACAAGGAATTCGACCTGTTGATCCTGGACCTGGGCCTGCCCAAACTGCATGGCCTGGAGGTGTTGCGCAAGTTGCGCGCCCGCGGCTCGACCCTGCCAGTACTGATCCTGACCGCCGCCGACAGCGTCGAAGAACGGGTCAAGGGACTGGACTACGGCGCCGACGACTACATGGCCAAACCCTTCAGTCTGCAAGAGTTGGAGGCGAGAGTGCGTGCCTTGCTGCGCCGGCGCATGGGCGGCGCGAGCGACCATATCCGCCACGGGCCACTGCTCTACGACCAGGCCGGCCGGGTGGCGACGATCGACGGCCAGATGGTCGATCTGTCGGCACGCGAACTCGGCCTGCTCGAGGTGCTGCTGCAACGCGCAGGCCGCATGGTCAGCAAGGATCAGCTGGTCGAACACCTGTGCGAATGGGGTGACGAGGTGAGCAACAACGCGATCGAGGTCTACGTGCACCGCTTGCGCAAGAAGATCGAAAAAGGCCCGATCCGGATCGCGACGGTGCGCGGCCTGGGTTATTGCCTCAGATTGCTGCCCAGTGAATCGGCCGCCAGCGCGGCCAGCCCATCCACCGCCACGTGAAACTGTTTCAGCGCGAACAGCGTTCGCTGTTCGGCGAAATCCTGGACTGGATGCTGACGCCGCTGCTGTTGTTGTGGCCCATCAGCCTGGTACTCACCTGGTTCGTGGCCCAAAGCGCAGCCGGCAAACCGTTCGACCAGGCACTGGAGATCAACGTCGGTGAACTGGCTGCCCTGGTGCAGACACGGGGAGGGCAACTGCAATTCGACATGCCGATGTCGGCGCGCAAGTTGCTGCGCGCCAGCGAGTCCGAAATCATCTATTACCAGGTCCTGGGACCGCGCGGTGAATTCGTCAGTGGCGAACGTAACCTGCCGTTGCCACCGCAGGCTGAAAAACCGTTTTTTGGCCAGGTCCGGTTGCGCGACGACCACTACCAGGGTGATGGGCTGCGGGTGGCCTACAAATGGCTGGAAGTCGACTTGCCGATGGCCCGCCCGGTGCTGGTGCAGGTGGCCGAGACGCTGGACAAACGCGCCGTGCTGGCAACCGAAATCGTCAAGGGTGTGATGCTGCAGCAGTTCATCATCCTGCCGCTGGCAGTGCTGCTGGTCTGGCTCGGCCTGGCCTATGCGATCAAACCGCTGAACCAGCTGGAGGAGCGCATCCGCGCACGCAAACCCGATGATCTCAGTCCGCTGGACGACCAGTCGGTGCCCCAGGAGGTCGCGCCGCTGGTGTTGTCGGTCAACGACCTGCTGCAGCGGCTCACCAAGTCGATCGCAAACCAGAAACGCTTCCTGGCCGATGCCGCGCACCAGCTCAAGACCCCGCTTGCGGGCCTGCGCATGCAGGCCGACCTGGCCCAGCGCGAGGGCGTCAGCGCCGAAGAGTTCAAGCTCTCGCTGCGACAGATCGGCAACGCCAGCGTACGCGCCACGCATACCGTGAACCAGCTGCTGGCCCTGGCCCGCGCTGAAAGCAGCGGGTCAGAGATGGCGCGCCAACCGTGTGACCTGGCCGAGCTGACCGTGGCCGCGGTGCAGGAATGCCTGCCGCACGCCATCGTCAAATCCATTGATCTGGGCTACGAAGGCGAGGTGCCGGGCACGCCGGGAGCGACACTTGAGGGCAATGCCACGCTGCTGTCAGAAATGATACGCAACCTGCTCGACAACGCGATCCACTACACCCCCTCCGGAGCCGACCAACCCGGCATCGTGACCGCGCGGGTGCTGGCTGACCCGTTCGGCAAGGTGGTGTTGCTTCAGGTCGAGGATTCGGGCCCTGGAATTGCACCGGCCGAACGCGAAATGGTGTTCCAGCCGTTCTACCGGGTGCTGGACAGCGGCGTCGAGGGGTCGGGGCTGGGCTTGCCCATCGTCCAGGAGATCGCGCAGCTGCATCGCGCCAGCATCACCATCGAGGACATGGACAGTGACCGCGATCCGCCGGGTTGCCGCTTCGTGGTGCGATTCGATACCTCGGCGATTGCGGACAACGAGACCGGCATGGGGTAGGACGCGGGCTGTAAGGCGGACACGCACCGGCCGTACCGAGATAAATCACACGGCATTGGACACACCGGGAAATAGGGTCGTTGGAGCCTGGTTCGCCGATCTGTTGCTGTTGTTCGCAGTCGCCAGCTTCGGCGACGGCGCGCCGGGCTAGGGGACCTTCAGCTGCAAATCGGCCGTGTCACGGACAGGACCGCAAGGTCTTGCCGGCCAGCACCGGGCGCAGTTCATCCAGCCGCGCGCGCACGGTGTCGTCCAAGCACCGGGCGCAGTTCATCCAGCCGCGCGCGCACGGTGTCGTCCACCGGCGTGATACGCAGCATGCTGGCGCGGGATTCGGCAGTTTCCTGCACCACTTGGGCGCTACGTATGCCGCGCTCGACCAGCCTCGCAAGTTCGGCGTCGGCCGATTCCTGTGATTCGAACGCACCCAGCGACAGGCCCGGCGCGAGTGCCGGATTCAACAGGGGTTCGATGCGTATATTCAGCGCCTCCAGTTCAGCACGTTTTCCCACCACAGCCTGGGCATCGGGATATTTGCCCATGTAAACGATCCAGCGTGGCGGCACCACGACGTCGTTGAGCGACCAGACACCGGCCGGCAAAATGGAGGGCAAACGCTGGCGCAGCGTTTCGGCCTGGGTTTCGTCGAACAGCCCTGCCTGCAGGCAGGACGCCAGAACCGCCTGCGCCGCGGGCTGCCCGTCCGCCGGCGGCTGCGCTCCAGCCGACACGATGACCAGCGACTCGGGCCGGATCTGCTGGTTAAGGCGACTCGGTTCTTCCTGGTGCAGCGGCCCTAGTCCATACGCGCGCAACAGGTCGTGTGACCATGCGTAATAACCCGCATTGAGCAAGACCAGCAGCAGGACCAGCAGGCGCAACACCGTTGGACTCAACGGTTGCCATCAGGCGCCGGCAACGGGCGCACACTGACTTCTGCACTGTTCACACGCGTCATACCGCCAGAAGTATGCACCAGCAAGGCACCGCGCTCATCCACACCGCACGCCATACCGCAGGCGCCGTCACTGATTTGCACACGGCGATCGCGCAACACATCGCGCGCACCAAAAGCGGCATGGAACGGTGCAAATCCCTGCGCTTCGAACAGACGCAAGGCCTGCAGCAACGCAGGGGCGACAAGCAACAGAGCGGCTGAGGCATCGAGCTCCGGCAACAATTCCTGCAGATATGCCGGCGGAGTCGACAAGCCCGCCGCATCCAGCGGCCTGATGTTGATGCCGACACCCACCACGAGGTAACGGCTGGCGCCGATCGCAGCGGTTTCGATCAGAATACCGGCCAACTTGCGGTCATGCAGCCAGAGGTCATTCGGCCATTTCAGGCCCAATGCCGGATGCAAGGCACTCGCCACACTGACACCGACGGCCAGCGACAGGCCGGACCAGTCCTGAGGTGCAAACGGCATACCGACGGAGAAGGTCAATGCCGGCAACGTGGCGTGGGGGCCTGCCGCAGCGGGTTCTTCAGGGGCGCCGCTGTGCCAGGCCCGCCCCAGGCGGCCCCGGCCTGCCGTCTGCCGCTCGGCCACCAGCATCACCTGCAAAGGCGAACCATCCCGCGCGCGGCGGATCAGTTCGGTGTTGGTTGACCCCAGCTGCGATACCACCTCCACGGCGCAAACGGGAGCCACGTCGGCCAGTGCCTGCGTCAGCGCATGCATGGGCCAGTGCGCAACCAAGGGCGATCCGGTGTCACCGTGCGCGGCGGCGCTCACACGGTCCATCATCATGCCGGTGCCGGCGCCCTGGCTCAACGTCCGCGCCGCTTGGGCGCAAGCAAGGTGCCGCGGCATTGTTTTGCGCCGCACCAGCAAGGGTATTCGGCCTTGAGCTTGGGCGTGTAACGCTCGTCAATGATCAGGCCGTAGTCGTAATTGAGTTCTTCGCCGGCCCGGATATTGCGCAGGGCCTTGATGAAGACACGGCCGCCGTCTTCATCCGCCTCGCAGTTGGGGTCGCAGGAGTGGTTGATCCAGCGCGACGAGTTGCCGCCGACCAAGGCGTCGATGACATGGTCTTCATCGATATGGAAATAGAAGGTGTGGTTCGGGTCCTCAGGGTCATGCGGATGGCGCCGCTGCGCTTCTTTCCAGGAAATGACCTGACCCACATATTCGATGATGAACTCGCCTTCGGCAATGTCCTGCAACGCAAAGACACCTTTACCATGCACGCCGGAGCGGCGGGTCTGGATGCGGCGGTGTTCGGCCGAAGCCGCTTTGGAGGTTTTGGCTGGCACGTCGAAAAATTTGTTAATCTGAACTCGTATGGGCGCGCGCTGGTGCGCGCCTGCATGTGTGTGCGCCTGTGCGCACGCGAGGACTGTGGATTGTAGTCAGATGAAAACACTTGTCATTGCAGAAAAACCGTCCGTCGCCCAGGACATCGTGCGTGCACTCACGCCGGTGGCGGGCAAGTTCGACAAACACGAGGACCACTTCGAAAACGAGCAATACGTGGTGACCAGCGCGGTCGGTCACTTGCTGGAGATCCAGGCACCGGAGGAATTCGACGTCAAACGCGGCAAGTGGAGTTTTGCCAATCTGCCGGTGATTCCGCCGCATTTCGACATCAAGCCGATGGACAAGACCAAGAGCCGGCTCAACGCCATCGTCAAACTGGCCAAGCGCAAGGACATCGATGGTTTCATCAACGCCTGCGACGCCGGCCGCGAAGGCGAACTGATCTTCCGGCTGATCCAGCAATACAGCAAGGTGAAACATCCGGTGCGCCGCCTGTGGATGCAGTCAATGACGCCACAGGCGATCCGCGACGGTTTCACCAATCTGCGCAGCGACGAACAGATGCTGCCGCTGGCAGACGCGGCTCGGTGCCGCTCCGAGGCCGACTGGCTGGTCGGCATCAACGGCACCCGGGCCATGACCGCTTTCAATTCGCGCGACGGTGGTTTCTTCCTGACCACGGTAGGCCGGGTGCAGACGCCCACCCTGTCGGTCGTTGTCGAGCGCGAAGAAAAAATCCGCAAGTTCATCAGCCGCGACTACTGGGAGATCCATGCCAGTTTCCAGGCCCAGGCCGGCGTCTACAACGCCAAGTGGTTTGATCCGACATGGAAAAAAGCAGCCGCCAACCAAGCGGCCGGCAATGTCGACGAGGCCGACCCGGAACTCAAGTCCGACCGACTCTGGACCCAGTCCCAGGCGCAGGCAATTGCCGATGCGGTGCGGGGCAAAACCGCCACCGTCACCGAAGAGAGCAAACCGACAACCCAGGCCAGCCCCCTGCTGTTTGACCTGACCTCGTTGCAACGCGAGGCCAACGGCAAATTCGGTTACAGCGCCAAGACCACCTTGTCGATTGCCCAAAGCCTGTATGAGCGTCACAAGGCCTTGACCTATCCACGCACCGATGCGCGCGCCTTGCCCGAGGACTATCTGCCGGTGGTGCGCGAGACCTTCGAGATGCTGGCCAACAGCCCGATGAAACACCTGGCGCCGCATGCGGCCACCGCGCTCAAGAACAACTACCTCAAACCCAATAAACGAATCTTCGACAACAGCAAGGTAAGTGATCACTTCGCAATTATCCCAACGCTGCAGCCAGCTCATGGTCTGAGCGAAGCCGAACAGAAGATCTACGACCTGGTTGTGCGCCGTTTCATGGCGGTGTTTTTCCCCAGCGCCGAATACCAGGTCACGACGCGTATCTCGCTGGTGGACGTGCATAGTTTCAAGACTGAAGGCAAGGTGCTGGTCAAACCGGGCTGGCTCGCCATTTACGGCAAGGAGGCGCAAGAAGAAGCCAAGGACGGCGACGACAAAAATGCTGCCAACCTGGTCGCGGTGCAACCTGGCGAGAAGGTGCTGGCCGAAACGGTCAACGCCAAGGGCCTGCAGACCCGGCCACCGCCACGGTATTCCGAGGCCACGCTGCTCGGCGCGATGGAGGGTGCCGGAAAGACCATCGAAGATGACGAATTGCGCGCCGCGATGAGCGAAAAGGGCCTGGGCACACCTGCCACTCGAGCCACCATCATCGAGGGCCTGATCATCGAAAAATATATCCTGCGTGAAGGTCGCGAGTTGATCCCGACTGCCAAGGCGTTCCAGCTGATGACGCTGCTGCGCGGACTGGGCGTGAAAGAACTCTCACGGGCAGAGTTGACGGGCGAATGGGAATACAAACTCGCACAGATGGAGCGCGGCAAACTCAGCCGAGCCACCTTCATGGCCGAGATCGCCGCAATGACCGAACGGATGGTCAAAAAAGCCAAGGAATACGACCGCGACACGATTCCCGGCGACTATGCAACCTTGCAGGCACCGTGCCCGAACTGCGGAGGCGTAGTGAAGGAAAACTACCGGCGCTACACCTGCACCGGTAAACCCGGGGCCGTTGAGGGCTGCGGCTTCTCGTTCGGCAAGACGCCGGCCGGACGCACCTTCGAGGTGGCCGAGGTCGAACAATTCCTGCGCGACAAAAAAATCGGCCCGCTGGAAGGCTTCCGCTCCAAGGCCGGCTGGCCGTTCACCGCCGAGATGGTGATCAAGTATGACGACGAGGCGAAGAACTACAAGCTTGAATTCGACTTCGGTGACGAGCGCAAGGGGGAAGAAACCGGCGAGCTGGTCGACTTTTCCGGCAAGGAGTCACTCGGCCTCTGCCCCAAGTGCGGTGCCGCGGTTTACGACCATGGCAAGAATTATGTATGTGTGAAGTCGGTGCCGACCGACGCTCAACCCACGCCGAGTTGCGACTTCAAGACCGGCCAGGTCATCCTGCAGCAACCGGTCAGCCGCGAGCAAATGGTCAAGTTGCTGGCTGAAGGCAAAACCGACATGCTCGACAAATTCGTCTCGATGCGCACCCGCCGGCCATTCAAGGCCATGCTGGCCTGGGACAAGGAAGCCGGCAAGGTCGGTTTCGAGTTTGCCCCCTCCAAGTTTCCGCCGCGCAAGACGGCGGCCGGCGCCGCAGTCCGAGCGGGAGCCGACGCCAAAGGTGGCGCTGCTTCGGCAACAAGCGCTGCGCCTGGCGCGCGTGCTCCGGCGAAGAAAGCGGCCGCGAAAAAGACCGCTGCCAAACAGCCTGCAGCCAAAAAGACAGCAACCAAACCTGCGGCAAAAAAGGCCACCGCAGTCAAAAAGGTTGGCACCCTGCGTCCGAGCCCGGCACTGGCGGCCGTTATCGGTGATGGGCTGGTCGCCCGCACCGAGGTCGTCAAGAAATTGTGGGATTACATCAAGGCGGAGGGTTTGCAGGACGCCGCCAACAAACGTGCGATCAATGCCGACGCCAAGTTGCTGCCGGTGTTCGGCAAGCCGCAGATCACGATGTTCGAAATGGCGGGGTTGATCGGCAAGCACCTGAGCTGACGCGCGGCGACACCCTGGCCACGCATTGACGCGAACCGACAATAGCGACGCCGGCAGTTTGGCGCGGATGCCTTCAGTCCAGGCGCAATGACGGCCAGCCCCGCTCGGCCGCGATGGCGGCCAGTCGGGTATCCGCGTGCACCACGACCGCATGATCGGCGGCTTCGAGCAAGGGAAGGTCGTTGATCGAATCGCTGTAGGCGGTGCAATCGAACTGCGCCAATTGCAGGCCTTGGTCCGCCAGCCAGGCATGCAGCCGGGTCACCTTGCCTTCGCGCATGTTGAGCACACCGGTGCTGGCTCCGCTGAAAAAACCATCAACCAGTTCGGGTTCGGTGGCGATCACATCGGTGATGCCCAGATGATCGGCGGTGGGCGTGGTCAGGAAACGGTTGGTTGCGGTGGTGAGCACAACACGGTCGCCATGACGCTGGTGACGTTGGACCAGGTCGAACGCGGCCCGGGGAATACGCGGCACGATCTGCTCCTGCAGGAATTGCTGGCGCAACGGCTCCCATTGTTCCGGCGTGCGGCCCTTGAGCGTGGACAGGTAAAAGTGCGCAAACTCGGCGGCATCGATGGTGCCAATTCTGTAACGCGCCTCGATATCGGCGCTGCGGCTCGCAAACTCGGCGCGATCCAGTGCGCCCTGGTCCATCAGGAAATCGCACCACAACACGTCACTGTCACCCAATAACAGCGTGTGGTCGAGATCGAAGAGCGCCATTTGGCCCCCACGCTTGTCACTTCGTGTACTGCGCTGCCCCCCGAGGGGGCTAATTTCCCTTGGGGCGGCCCGGGTCATTTCGCCCCCACGCTTGTCACTTCGTGTACTACGCTGCCCCCCGAGGGGGCTAATTTCCCTTGGGGCGGCCCGGCGGGAAATTGCACTGCGCCGTTACATTTCGAGCCTGCCGTCGAGTCCAGATAGGGTTGGTCGCTGGAGGTCATCCGCGCCGCAAATGCCAGGCTTTGGGTCGGGTGAAGGTCTGGATACCGTAGGTCGACAAGGTCAGCCCCACGCCGGAGTCGCCGACACCGCTCCATGGCAGGCGCGGGCTGACGCGGTCGCAGCAGTTCCAGTACACGCTACCGGCATGGACCTGGGAAAGCAGCGCCCGTGCCCGGGATTCGTCGGGGGTAAAGACACCCGCAGTCAGGCCATAACGGGTGTCGTTCATCCAGTGGACAGCCTCTGCATCGTCGGCCACCTTCTGGATGCCAATCAACGGGCCGAAACTCTCCTCGCGCATCAGGTCCATCGTATGGTCGACACCGGTGACGACGGTGGGCGGGTACCAGTTGCCGGGACCCGGCAACCGTTCGCCGCCGCACAATACGGTCGCACCCTTGGCCCTGGCATCTTGCACCTGGGCGTCGAACACAGCGAGTTGCGGCGCCCGGGTGATGGCACCGATGTAGGTGTTGTCCTGTGTCGGGTCGCCAATGGCAAAACCGCGTACCGTCTCCATGAAAGCCTGCACAAACGCATCATGGATTTTTTCGTGGACGTAAATGCGTTCAACCGAACAGCAACTCTGCCCGGTGTTGTACATCGCACCGTCGGCCAGCGATGCGGCAGCCAACTTGGGGTCGGCGTCGTCGCAGACGTAGGTCGGGTCCTTGCCGCCGAGCTCCAACTGCAGCTTGACCAGGCGCGACCCGAGTGCCTGGGCAATCCGCGTGCCGGTGGCGTGTGAACCGGTGAAAAACAGGCCGTCGATGTCTTGCGCCAGCAACGCCGCGCCAACCTCGCCGCCTCCGACCAATACCGCCAAAACCTCGCGCGGCACACCGGCCTCATGCAGCAGGCGGCCGATCTCCAGACCGGTCAACGTGGCGTATTCGGACGGCTTGTACAACACCGCGTTGCCCGTCAGCAGGGCGGGGATGATGACATTGCAACCGACGAACCAGGGATAGTTCCAGGCCGAGATATTGGCCACCACGCCCAGCGGAACATGTTCGATCTGCTCACGCATCGCGGCATCGTCGAACACGGTCTCGGTCGCCACCGCAGCGGCGCCCTGGTCGAGGAAGAAGTCGATACGTCCGAGCAGGCCATTGAGCTCGTTGCGCGACATCGTGATCGGCTTGCCGGTCTCCGAGGTCATCACCGCGGCCAAGGCGTCCAGTTGGGCGACAACAGCGGCGCGGAAATGCACGATGCAAGCACGGCGTTCGGCGATCGGTCGCGCGGCCCAGGCCGGTTGCGCGGCACGTGCGGCGCGCGCTTTTGACGCGACCGACTGTGCGTCGTCGGCCGGCAGCTGGGTGATCTGTGCGTCGGTGGCAGGGTTGTGGATGATGAGCGTGGGCATGGAATGTTCAGTCTTTGCGGGTGGCGCGTGCTGCATCAAGAAAATCGCGCAGGATCGGCGCGTCGTCGAGTGTGCCGTGTTCTTCCTTGTGAAATTCCGGATGCCATTGCACACCGGCCACCCAGGGCCCGGCGGTGTAGCGAATCGCCTCGATGATGCCGTCGTCCGGGCTGCGTGCCTCGACGACGAAGTCTTTTGCCAGTTGCTTGACGCCCTGGTGGTGCACGCTGTTGATGGTGTGGCGGTTCTCGCCCGGCAGCAACTGCGCCAGGCGGCTTCCTGCAACCAGTTCGACCTGATGGAAGTTCAGGTCATATACCTGCGCATCGCGGTGCGTCAATGCATGCGGGTGCTGGGTGCCGATGTCCTGGTACAGGCTGCCACCAAACGCAACGTTGATCAGCTGCAAGCCGCGGCAGATGCCGAACACCGGTTTTCCGGCTTGCACGAATGCGTGGACCAGCGCGATCTCGTATTCGTCACGGTTGCGATCGCCGCGCCAGGCGTCCTTGAGTGGCGTCTCGCCATAAATGCCGGGCCAGACGTCGGCGCCGCCATGCAGGACCAGGCCGTCGAGCCACTGCGCATAGTCGGCAAAACCGATGTCGCCGCGCGCGGTATCACCCGTCGGCGACGGGATCATGACCGGCAATGCGCCACCCGACATGACCCAGTGCGGAACCGACTGCTCGACATATTGCAGGGTCTTGATTGCAAACGCGGCACGCGCCGGATCGGGATAGAAGAAGCAGGCGCTGACGCCGATTTTCGGGCGATCAGCCACGGGAGTGTTTGCCATGGTCACATCGCCGCCTTGAACAAGGCTTCGAAATCCGCTGCGGTGCAGGGGCGCGGGTTGGTCTGGTGGCATATGTCGGCGGTGGCGATCTCGACCAGACGCGGCAGGTGTTCGGCCGTCACACCATGTTACGACAACGAACCCTCTATGCCGACATTCTTCTTGAGCTCACGCAGCCAGGGGACAAAGGCCTTGCCGCCATCATCAACGCGTTGGCCAGACCGTGGTGCAAGTCACACACTGCGCCCAGCGCATGGGCGCAGGAATGCACCGCACCCAGGTCCTTCTGGAACGCAATCGCACCCATCATCGAGGCCATCATCATGTCCGAGCGCGCCTGCAGGTTGGTCGGCTCCCGGACCGCGGTCAACAATGCGCGTGCTGCAATACGGGTGCCTTCGAGCGCAATGCCGTCGCACAGCGGATGGTAGGCCGGCGACAGGTAGCTCTCGATGTTGTGGGTGAGCGCATCCATGCCGGTGGCGGCGGTCACGTGGGCTGGCAGGCCGAAGGTAAGCTCCGGATCGGCAAACACGGTTTTTGCCAGGATCCTGGGGCTGAACACAACACGCTTGAGGTGGGTGTCGTTCTCGCTGACGACACTTGATCGGCCAACCTCGGAGCCGGTGCCCGAGGTCGTCGGCAACGCGACAAAATACGGCAAGGGCTTGGTGATGGCCCGTACCTGCGGATGGTCCCAGACATATTCCAGGATGTCACCGTCATGGGTGGCCGCCACGCCGACGATCTTGGCCACATCAAGGGCTGCGCCACCGCCAAATCCGATCACGCAATCGGCCTGGTGCGCCTTGAACGCCGCCGCACCGTCCATCACCTGGCTGCAGGTCGGGTTGCCGAACACGCCGGAAAACACCGCCACCTCCAGTCCCGCCAGATGGCTTCGGAACTCCTTCAGCACCGGTAACGCGCCCAACGCCTTGTCGGTGACGATCAGCGGCCGTTTGCAGCCCTGCGCAAGCAGGTGTGCACCGACCCGTTTGCGCGCGCCAGCGCCAAATTCAATCGGAGTGGGGAAGGAAAAATTGGTGATGGTCATATGTTGGCTGGGATTAAATCGGGGTCATAAATCGGGGTCAGATTTCGATTGTTTGCTGCGTAATTCCTAGTCCGCACACAAAATAGAAACAATCCAGAAAATCTTGGTCTGGCACACAAGTTGGACATCCGGACAGCTACAAAATGTTGGTGCCAGAGCAAATTTACTGCGCAAATCTTGGTCTGGCACACAAGTTGGACATCCGGACAGCTACAAAGTGTTGATGCCAGAGCAAATTTGCTGCGCAAATCTTGGTCTGGCACACAAGTTCTCAGATTATTTCAAAATACCGCTTCATCTCCCAATCGGTGACCGCATCCAGCCACTGGCGCCACTCCCAGTCGCGGGTGGCGGCAAAGTGGTCGACGAAGCCATCACCGAGCCAGTCGCGGGCGATGTCCGACTGAAGAAAATTGCGGTTCGTCTCGATCAGGGTGCGCGGCGCGCGCGGCGTGTTTTCGCCGCCGACGTTGGTACCGGTGATCGGTGGCGTGGTCAGCTTCAGGCCTTTTTCGACACCATGCAGTCCGGCCGCAATCACCGCCGCCATCGCGATATAGGGATTGACGTCGGCGCCGGGACACCG
>CAJDVP010000010.1_pt1 | contig 23926 bp, 26 predicted proteins | sample 7391311 | NCBI WGS metagenome assembly CAJDVP01 (sample SAMEA7055711, study PRJEB34461) | soil metagenome | biome: terrestrial ecosystem; feature: Peninsula; material: soil | place: Antarctica | collected 2016
AGCCAGCGCCTGCCGCATGTCGGCCGGATCATCGGTGAGCAAGGCCCGCGCCGCGTACAGTTGCGCGCCGATGAAACCGCCGCCCCGTTCGCCCTCGCCGACCATCCTGAATGCCGTCTCCAGATGCGCGCGTGCGCCCACAGAATCGCCGGCGCGCATCACCAGCAAGGCGCGAAAGAACCAGGTCAAGGCTTCGAAGCGGCGACTGCCCATGGCTTTCGTGATCTCCAGCGCCCGGTCGATATGGACCGTCGCCTCGCGGTGATTGCCCCGGATACAGCCGTCGATCATCACCATCTGTGCGCGTGCCATCATTTCCGCGCGCAGGTTGCGTACCCGGCTTGCCAAGGCGATGGCGCGCTGGCTCACCGCGATCGCATCCGGCAATTCCAGGCGGTAATACGACGACCATGACACCATCGGCAGGTACGCCATCTCGACCTTCAGGAAGCCCTGCTCGCGCGCCATGTCCACACATTGCGCGACCAGTTTGGCGCCACTGAGCACCTTGCCACGCGCATAGCTCGCATCGCCCAGACCACCGAGCGCGGCACATTCTGCCTCCGCCGAACCAACCTGGCGCGCCAGCGTCAACGCCTGCTCGTGCGCCTGCCGGCATTCTTCGGGCCGGCCCAGCGTGAACAACACCGCCTGCTCGGCCAAAGGCTGTGCCTCCTGCACCAGTGCTAATCCTTCGGCAACCCGGTCAACAATACGCATACTCGATGCCATCGCGATCAGTCCCAGGGCACGTTCGCCTCCATTGCGCGCCGCATCGATGGCCGCGCCAGCGGCAACAATCGCGCGGGTCGCGTCGCCGTTGGCCAGCAAAAGCCGTGCGCGTGCCAGCCGCAGGCCGAATCCCGCCTCGCCCGGGTCGGCCAGACCCAACGCCCGCTCGACCAGCGCGAGTGCCTCCGCATAGAGGTACTGGCCCGATTTCGCGTCGCTCGCCTGCAAATACGCTGCGCCTGCGCGGCGATCTTCAGCTCGCTCGAAATGCTCCGCCGCGAGCGCAACATCGTGCTCCTGGATCCACAAGGCCGCACTCTGGTGCAGCTGGCGCCGGCGCACATGCAACATGGAGCCGTAGGCACCGTCACGGATCAGCGCGTGGCTGAACAGCAGATCCTCGCCTTGCACACGCATCAGGAATTGCTCGACCAGCGCCCGGGCATCGTAGTGTGGCGCGCCCACCAGATGGCGCACGACCGACAAGGGCACGCGCTGACCCCACACCGCGGCCGCCTGCAACGCATGCTTGTCGAGCGGCTCCAACCGATCCATGCGCGCTTGAACCAGGGCCTGGATCGACCCTGGCAGATGGTTGGCACTCTCGTCTCCGGCACTGAGCAGCAATTGCTCGAGAAACAAGGGATTGCCCTCGGCACGCGCCACGCAACTGCGCAGCAAGGCATCGGAAATCGAGGCGGCACCCGCTGCCAGCCGCAATGCGTCATCGTCGGGCAAGGGCTGCAGGTCCATGCTGCTCAGTGGCAAGCCATGCAGCGAGGTGCGCCAATCGCTCACGGTCGGGTCGCCAGCGTAACGGGTGCTCAGCACCACCAGCAACGCTGCTTCAGCGGCCAGGGCCAGCAAAGGTTCGAGCTGGCGCAAGGTCCCTGCATCGGCCCAGTGGATGTCTTCCACCGCCACCAGGGTCGGGCCTTGTGCCAATTCCGAACGCAGCAGGCAGCCCACGGCGTCCAGCGTCGAACGTTGGTGCTCCGAAGACTCGATTGCAGACAACAGGGCCCGTACTTCGGGCGGCGGACTCACGTCGAGCAACTCATAAAGAAACGGCTGATGCTGGACGTTGTCGCTGCCGACGCCGAACTGCAAGGCGATCGCCGCCGCACGACTGGCCTCGTCAGCGTCCGGCGCAAGCCCCATCCACTCCTGCACCAGCACGCGCAAAGCATCATGGCCGGTGCGCGCACCGAAATCCTGGATCGTCGTGGCGTTGCAGGTCATTCCGTGCTCGCGCGCATGGTCGACGAACTCTGCCACCAGCCGTGACTTGCCCAACCCCGGATCGCCGCGCACCAGCACGATACGTCCGCGCTGGCGTTGCACGCACGCGCGTACCAGCGTGTCGAACTGCTGCATCTCCTCGTCGCGGCCAACCAGGGGCCGACTGCCACCGTGCGGCACGGCACGTTCGGACAGGATGCGGTACGGCAACAGCGGCCGCTCCTTGCCTTTGACTTCGACAGCCGTGCCGGCGGTCGCCTCGAAATAGTCAGCCACCTGCTGCCAGGTCTGCGGGCTGACCACCACCTCGCCGGGTTGCGCCAGCCCCCGCAACCGCGCTGCGGTGTTGACGGTGTCGCCGGTCAAGGTGTAGTCGCCCGAACGGGTGTCACTGCGCCGGGCAATCACCAGCCCGGTGTGCACACCGGTGTGCATCGACAACCTCCGGCCAAGGCGTTCGACTAGGCCTGCCGCAATCGCATCAACGACGGCGTGCAACTCCAATGCCGCGCGCACCGCACGGCGCGGATCGTCGCGCCGGGCCAGTGGCACGCCAAACAAGGCCATCACCTCGTCACCGACGAACTGGTTGACGCGCCCGCCATGACGCTCGATCACTTCGCTGGCCTCGCGCTTGATGCGGGCCATGACCTGCTCGACCTCTTCCGGGTCGAACGCCTCGTTCAGTGCGGTATAGCCGGTCAGGTCGGAGAACATCACCGTGGCATGGCGTCGCTCGCCCTCTTCTCCCACTCCGGCCTGTGCGGTTGGAGCCGTTGGACCGGTCCGCGGCGCCGGCTCAACCATCGCGGTCGGGCCTGCCGGGGCAGACTGCACCGTCTGCACCGTCTGCGCCGCCACGGCCCCGGCTGCCGCTCTGAGCAGACGCTTGCGATCACCCAGCGATACGATTCCGAGTTCGCGCAGGTCGACGTCCAGCAGGTCCGGCAACAGGTCAACCGAGATGTCCTGGGCGACGAACTCCGGCGCGTATTTGCCCATTCCGTGGGTATCGAGCCAGGTCGTGATATCGGTCATGGGCAAAGCAGCAGGTCAGGGGAAGCAAAGGGCGGCGCGCCGCCATTGTGCTCCGTTTCACGACATCCGCGTCCCGAGCGCCGTCGTCAAATAGCCTGAATTGGGGGCGGTCTCCTCGGACCCGTGATGAGCGCCATCACGGCGTAAATTGGCGTCCCAACTCCATCGTCCAGTAGGTGTCGTAGTTGGCGCTGTCGCTGGCGCTGGCGCAGGCAACACCGACATCTGCTACCAGCGGGTTCATCAGGTTGGCGCAGTGGCCCGGGCTGGCCTGCCAACCGGCCATCACCACGGCGACCGTAGGCTGTCCGGCGGCGATGTTTTCGCCATATGCCCGCCACTGGTACCCCACGCCAGCAAGCCGATCAGCCACCGTTCGCCCATCCGCGCTGGTGTGGCTGACATAGTTTTGGGCTGCCATATCCGTCGAATGACCATCTGCGGCAGCCATCAAAGCGTTGTTCCACACCACTGGTGTCGTCGCGCCAAAAGTGCCGCTGGTGCCGCAAGACGCTCCGCTTGCGCGCACCTTGTTGATGGCGTCAAGCAAATCGGAATCGAAATCGGCCAGCCCACAATTCGACAGAACCTGGTTTGGACTGGCTACTTGGGTTGGGAGTTGTTCTGGCGTACTGGCGGCATCAATCGCATCTCCGCCCCCGCCGCATCCGGCAATCAACAGGACACCCATCAAAGCAAAGGTTGCAATCGGGGTGCGTCGCAGTGAGTGAAAGTCGGTTTTCATAGAGTGCATCGGGGTGAAGTAACGACTGAAAATTGGATGCGGACGTGTCGCGCAACGGATTGGCCATCCGCTCTTGGCTGCGAGATGTAAGGCAAATATAACGTGCCAAAAACCGATTGCCTTAACAACATTTTGATCTTGTTGCATTTTCATCTTCTGCCAGTTCGCTTGTCATGCGATAAGGCGAAAATTGAGCCAATGGATGTCCGCTTTGTCGTCACCCTGGCCCGCGACGTCTACGATCCGAATTTGAATACGAGCTCATTCGTAGCGTTGTCCCAAGGCAAGCAGCTCAGGCGTTCCGATCACCGCATTGAGCTGGTCGAAATCGAGCATCATCTCCTGCATCGGCGCGCTGGTCTGGTGCTGGTGCAAGCTGGCATAGTATTTCTGCAAGGCGAATACGGCTGCCCGTGCAGTGCCACCCGGGAAGATCACGATGCGAAAGCCCGTGGCGCCGAGCTCGGCGGCGCTGCGCACCGGCGTCTTGCCACCCTCAACCATGTTGGCCAACAAGGGAATGCGGCCGGCAAACTGGCCGCAGGCCCGCTCCATCTGCTCGGGCGAACGCAACGCTTCGATGAACAAGGCGTCGACACCACAGGCCAGATAGGCTTCGGCGCGCGCCATCGCGGCATCCCAACCCTCGACCGCCAATGCGTCGGTGCGCGCCAGGATCAGTGTGTGCTCGGATTGCCGCGCATCCAGCGCGGCCTTGAGCTTGCCACACATCTCGGCCACCGGCACCACGGTCTTGCCGTCCAGGTGCCCGCAGCGTTTCGGAAAGGTCTGGTCTTCGAGCTGGATCATGGCTGCGCCGGCACGTTCGAATGCGCGCACGGATCGCATGGTGTTGAGCGCATTGCCAAAACCGGTGTCGGCGTCGACGATCACCGGCACCGATACCCGCTCGGTGATGCGGGCCAGCGTGTCGGCCACTTCAGTCGCGGTGGTCAATCCGACGTCCGAACGGCCGAGCCGGGTATAGGCGATCGACGCGCCTGACAGGTACAGGGCCTCGAAGCCCGACTGCTCCCCGATCAGCGCCGTAAGTGCATCGTAAATGCCCGGCGCGAGCAATACCCGGGGTTGCTGCAAACGCTGCTTCAGGTTATGACTCATAAAGTGGATCCTTGGTTGTGCCCCACCGGTGCGACGCCATTCAGAATATGGGCGGCGGTGCCAGCGGCGATCCAGCCACCCCCGAGAGCACTGAGCAAGCCGTTGCCCGAGAGGTATCCCCACACTGCGTTGCCGGAGACGCCACGCGCCGCGCCGCCGGCGGCCAGCAGGTTGGCAAACGGCGCTCCGGACTGCTGCAGCACCCGGCAGTCGGCGTCGATGTCCAGCCCACCCTGGGTATGGAACAAGGCTCCGGTGACCTTGACCGCATGGTAGGGCGCCGCCAAGGTGCGCTGAAAGCTGCGACCCACCTGGTCCGGTTGACCTGGCGCAACCGCAGCCAACGTGGCATGCAGAACCGCTTCTTCGCAACCGATCAGCCGCGCCAACGCTGGCAGGTCCGCGGCAGTCTTGACCGCGCCCGCTTTTTCCAGATCGACAAAATCGGGAAACGTCCGCGCCAGTTCCAGCAACGGACCGTCAAACACATTCCATGCCACTCCATCAGGCTGCGCCAGCACATGGACTGCCGCCTCCGAATAGCCTTGTGTCTCGTCGTGGAAACGTTCGCCCCGGGTATTGATCTGCACGCCACCCTGCATCATGATGGCCCAGCTCATCAGGGCGCCTTGGGGTATCGCCCAGGATCCATGGCCCTGGTAACCGCCCAGATCGGCCAGTCGCGCGTCGATCTGGCGCGCCCAGCCGATGGCGCTGCCGTCATTGCCCACATGGCCGGCGTAGGTCGCCTCGCGCATCTCGGGCAGCAACTCGCGCACCATCTCGGTATTGCCACCGAATCCGTTGCAGGCCAGCAGCAGGACATCGCAGCGCAGGTCTTCGATCACGCCGTCCGGCCGCACATATCCAATGCCTTGCACGCGCCCATCTTCATCCAGATGCAACACCCGGACCAGCGCGTCAGTGAGGATGTCTGCACCCGCTGCCTGTGCCGTGCGCTCCAGACTGGTCATCAGCGCAGCGCCGGTCCGCTCGGGCACCGCATGCATGCGCAGTGCGCGATGGCCCGGGTACAGGAAACCCTGCAGCACCTCGAACACGATGCCCTGCTGCTCCAGCGCGTCGATCGCTTGCGCGACCGCGCCGGTGTACGCATCCACCAGGGGCTGGGCCGCGTCGCCGTGTGCCTTGGCCTGCACATCCTGGGCAAACTCTTCACGGGTATCGGCGATACCCAGGGCGCGTTGCACCCGCGTTCCGGCAGCCGGAATGAATCCCGACGACAAGGCCGTCGAGCCACTGGGTTGCGCATCGCGTTCGAGCACCACACAGTCGATGCCGCGCATGCGCAAGCCGATCGCAGCCGTCAGACCGCAGGCACCCGCACCGACGATCACCACGGGCATATGGGGAGCATCGTCCAGCCGCTGTCCCCGGGTCACCTTCATCTCGGTCATCTGCAAACTCCTGGTTGGGTCATACAGGCCACAGCCCGTCCTGGGCACCCATACGCGATAGGAGTGCCGCGATCACCCGGCCCGTCCGAGCCGTTGGCGTAACTGGTTCAGCAACCCGCCTGCCGCCACCATGTCCAGCAGGAACTGCGGAATCGGTTCGCATGGCAACACCACACCGGCAGCACTGGTGACAGTCAAAGCCTGGAGATCGAGCGCCACGGACTCACCGTCGGTCAGCTCTCCGGCGCGCGGGCAGGTCAGTAGCAGCAAACCGAGATTGAACGCATTGCGGAAAAACAGCCCGCTGTATGACGGCGCGATGACTGCGCGCACGCCCAGATGCACCAGTGCCGCAGGCGCCTGCTCGCGCGACGAGCCAATGCCGAAATTGGCGCCCGCGACCAGCACGTCACCGGGCCGCACCTGTGTGGCGAATTCTGGCCGCACCGCTTCCAGACAATGCGGCGCAATGCCGTCGATGGTCAGCTTCATGTAGGCACCCGGCGCCAGCACGTCGGTGTCGATGTCGTCGCCGAACTTCCAGACCCGGTGCCCGCTGGTCCTGGCAGGCGATGCCGATTGCGTCATGACAACACCTCCCGCGGGTCACTGATATGCCCGCTGAGCGCCGACGCAGCCACCGTGTAGGGCGAAGCCAGGTAGACCTGCGCTGTGGCCGCACCCATGCGGCCCTTGAAGTTGCGCGCCGTAGTGGCGATCACGTTCACGCCCTCGGGAATGCCACCGCCATAACCCGAACAGGCGCCACACGCCGTGGCGAACACATCGGCTCCGGCGTCGCGCAATATGCCCATGATGCCCTCCTGCTCCGCCTGTTCCTGGTCGAGCTGGCTGGCGGGCGCCACCATCAGGTGAACACCCTGCGCAATACGTTGCCCGCGCAGCACCTGCGCGGCGGCCCGCAGATCGTCCAGCTTGGCGCCGGTGCAGGCGCCGATATAGGCGACTTGCACCGACACATCGGCAAACGATTCGACGTTTTCGGTATTGGCCGGGCTGTGCGGCGCGGCCACCTGCGGCGACAGGGTCGCCGCGTCGAACGCATAGTCCACCGTGGTGGCTCCCGGATCGGTGCACCAGTGAGAAAGGTCATCCACAACAACACCGCGTTCGGCCAGCCAGGCCTGCGTCGTCAGGTCGGGCGCGATCAGACCAGTCTGCGCGCCCATCTCCGCGCTCAGATTGCACATCGTCATGCGTTCCTGCATCGACAAGGCCACCACCGCGTCGCCGCAAAACTCCACGGCCTGATACTGGCCGCCATTCATGCCGAAACGACCGATCATGTGCAGCATCATGTCCTTGGCGGTGAGCCCGGGCGACAGACGGTTGTGCCAGACCATGCGCAATGTCTGCGGCACGCGCACCCACAACTCGCCGGTGATGACGACACCGAGCATCTCGGTTGCGCCGATGCCGAACATGTAGGCGCCGAACGCGCCGCCGGTCGGTGAATGCGAATCGCCGCCGACACAGAACATACCCGGGCGGATATGTCCTTTTTGCGGTAGCACCACATGGCAGATGCCAATGCTGTCATAAACATGCGGCAAAGCCTGTTCGCGCGCCCAGTCGCGCGCAATGCGCACGATGCGGCGCGACTCCTCGTCCTGCTCTGGAACGTAGTGGTCCATCACCAGCACCACCTTGGACTTGTCCCAGATCGTCGCGCCCAGTTCCTCGAGCATCGGCTTGAGCCGCCGCGGCCCTGAGGAGTCATGGAACATGGCCAGATCGACCTTGCAATTGACGATCTCGCCGATGGCGACATGAGTTTTGTTCGCGGCCCGGGCGATCAATTTTTGCGCGAGCGTGCGCGCGGGCCCGGTTGTCATATTCATTGCATCCCTACCTTTTCCCTCGCGCAACCCGCGCGCGGCCATTCACACCGACAGACTCTCCTTGACCGATATACGAGCATCGACGCTGCCTACCTTCGACACATCCATCTGGTATTCGTATCGATCGGGCCGATACAGGCCATGGAGCCATTGCACCGGCCGGTCATCGGCATCGAATACCAGGCGATGCACTGCCAGCAGCGCCGTCCCCACAGCCACCTCAAGCTCCCGTGCCACCGCAGCGTCAGCCTGACGGGCCGACACGGTCTGGCGCGCACGCCCCATTTCGACGCCCGATTCCTCAATCAGTCGCAGGATGGGCTTGCGCAGCAAGTCCTTGCGGCCAAAACGCCGCGCCAGCTCATCGGGCACATAGGTGGTGATATGCGACACCGGCCCGAGCTTGGAACTGCGCCGGCGCACCGCCTTCTGCACCTTGGTGCCAAACGGGATCTGCAAGGCCTGCGCCACGCTATGCGAGGCCGAGATGGTGCGCACCTCGATCACCTTGACGGAGGTACGCATGCTCATGCTGACGATGTTCTCCAGCAGGCCGCTCATGCCCGATGCAACACGCCGGCGACCGGCTTGCGCCGCGCCTTCGGCCTGCTCCACCGGCGCGGGCGCCGGGTGGGTGCCCCGACCGGCGCGTCGGACAATCAGGCCCTCGTTGGCAAGTTGCTCCAGCGCCCGGCGCACGGTGACACGCCCGGCGCCAAACTCCTTGCTCAATGCCATCTCGGAGGGCAACCCCAGGGCAAAGCGGCCTTCTTGCAACTGTTCGCGCAGCACAAGATAGATCTGGTGGTATTTGGGCAGGGGCAAGGCAGAAGCCATCGTGTTGCCTTAATGCAAGGTCCGGCCATCGAGCTCGACGGCGTCGAGCTGGAACAAGGCGGCAAGAGGCGCATCGCACATCACGTAGAACAACACAAACTGATTCGCCGCGTGGGCATCGATTTCGTTCGGCGTGGACGGTCGGAGCAGTTCGTTGAACATCGGCTACAAACCCAGATAGTTCTTGCGCAGGTCGGGATCGTTGGCCAGATCGGCGGCATCGCCTTGCATGGCCACCGCGCCGTTTTCGATGATGTAGCCCCGGCGCGCGATCGCCAGTGTTTGCACAGCGTTTTGCTCCATCAGCAAGATCGACTGGCCCTCCTGGTTCATTCGCACGATCAACGCAAACATTTCCTCAACCAGCAGCGGCGACAAGCCCAGCGAGGGTTCATCCATGATCAACAACACCGGTTCGCCCATCAGGCCGCGCCCGATCGCCAGCATCTGCTGTTCGCCGCCGGACAAGGTACCAGCCGACTGGCGAAATCGCTCCTTCAAGCGCGGGAAGATGGCCACCACCTTTTCCAGGTTGGCGGCACGGCGTTGCCGGCCACGTACCAGGCTGCCAGCCTCCAGGTTCTCGCGGACACTCAAGTTGGGAAAAACACGTCGGCCTTCGGGCACATGGATCACGCCCCGCTTGACGATCTCGGTCGAACTGAGCCCCACCAGTTCCTCACCCTGGAAGCGAATCGAGCCGGAGAACGGCTTGTAGAGCGCCGAGATGTTGTTGTTGAGCGTCGATTTGCCCACACCGTTGCTGCCCAGCACCGCGACGATTTCACCTTGGCCGACATCCAGATCGATGCCGCGCAGGATCTCGACACTGCCATAACCTGCATGCAGTTGGCGCACCTCAAGCATGGGCGGCCTCCTTCGGCGTCCTCGCTGCCGACCCGGCGCTGCCGCGGCCCAGATAGGCCTCAACCACCGCCGGATTGGCTACCACCTGCTGCGGTGCGCCCTGGGCGATGATCTTGCCGTAGGACAACACGTAGATGTGGTCGGACAGGCTCATCACCGCGTGCATCACGTGTTCGATCAGCAACACGGTGACACCGCTGTCGCGGATGGCACGGATGATGGTGATGATCTCCAGGATCTCGGTCGGGTTGAGGCCAGCCATGACCTCGTCGAGCAGCAGCAGTTTGGGTGATGTCGCCAGCGTGCGCGCCAGCTCCAGCCGCTTGCGGCCGGCCACCGTCAGCCCGGACGCCGGTTGTTCGAGCAAGGCCTCCATGCCGACTTGGCGCGCCACTGTTCGTGCATGTTCCCACGCCTGCCGACGATCAGGGAATTTCTGGTAGGCACCCACCGCGATGTTCTCGTGCACGGTGAGCTTGGCAAACGGCTGCGTGACCTGAAAGGTGCGCACCATGCCGGCGCGGGCGATTCGGTGCACCGGCCAGCCGGTGATGTCCTGGCCCATGAATTGCACCCGGCCAGCGGTGATCGTGTGAAAACCGGCGATGCAGGCAAACAGGGTTGTCTTGCCGGCGCCGTTGGGACCGATCAGCGCGACGATCTGGCCCTGGTCGACTTGCAAGCTGGCATCGTCGACCGCCCGCAGGCCCCCGAAGACCTTGCTCAGATGCGATGCCTGCAACATCATGTCTTGTTCCCCGGTTTGCCGCCACGCTTGCGGGTGAACAGGTCGATCAGGCCATTGGGCAGGAACGCGATGATGGCCACCAGCAAGATGCCATACAAGACCAGCGACAGGCCCTGGATCTGCGTCAAGGTGCGGGTGACATCGCTGACCAACGCCAGCAGCACCGAACCCAGCAGCGGGCCGTATACAGTCCCTGCCCCGCCGATCATGGTGACCAGCAGCATTTCAATCGACTTGTCGACACCAAACGCAATCAGTGGATCGATATACAGAAAGTACTGTGCGAAGAAGCAACCACCGACACCGCCGATTGCACCGGAGATCAGCATCACCTTGACCTTTTCGCTGAACACGTTGATGCCCAGCGCCTTGGCCGAATCCTCGTTCTCGCGGATGGCGGCGAGCTGCGCGCCGAAACGGGAACGCTGCATCCATTCGGCTATCGCGATCGAACCAACCGTCAGCAGCAGGATCAGGAAATAAAAGCTGCTGCGTTCGGCAAATTGCAGGTTCACTGCACCGATCTTCATCGGAATCAGCATGCCAATCCCGCCACCGGTGATGCCGATCGAGTTGCTGACGATGCGCAATACCTCGGCAAAGGCCAGCGTGATCAGGGCAAAGTACGAGCCCTTGAGTCCAGCATGAAACGACAATACCGCGATCACGCCACCGACCACGGCACCGGCGAGTGCGGCAGCCGGCAAACCAAGCCAGGGCGACAGCCCGTAACGCATTTGCAGAATCGTCGACGCATAGGCGCCGACGCCGAAAAACGCGACATGGCCAAATGACAGCTGCCCGGCAAATCCACCGGAGACGTTCCACGACTGCCCGATGAAGGCATAAAACAGCGCCAGCACGCCGAAGTTCACCATGAAATTCGACGGGAACACGAACGGAAACGCAATCGCCACCGCCAGCAACGACAGATGCAGTTTCCAGTTGATCGGTTTGAGCGTGGACGCCGGTGTCATGCTTTCGCTCCGAACAAACCCTGGGGCCGAAACAACAGGATCAGGATGAAGATCAGCGAGATGCCAATCTGGCCCATGCTCTCGCCCAGGAACAGGCCTCCGAACGACTCGGTCAGACCGATGATCAGGCCACCGACCACCGCGCCCAGAAAGCTCCCCATGCCGCCAAGCACGACGACCGTGAAGGCAACCAGCACGAACACATGGCCCACCGTCGGCGACACGTAGAAGATCGGCATCATCAGGCTGGCGGCCGCACCCAGCGTTGCGAGGCCGATGCCGAACGAGATCGCGAAGATATGGTCCACGTCGATGCCCACCAGCCGGGCGCCGACACGTTCCTTGGCCACCGCCCGGATTGCGCGCCCGGTGTCGGTGAGCTGCATGAACAGGCCCAGCGCCCCGCACAAGACCATGGCGACGACGAACGAGATCAGCTTGGGCAGCGGCACAAAGGCCGGACCGACCTGCACCATGGTGTCCGAATACGACACCAGGATGGTGCGCGAATCGCCCTTGAAAAACATCAACGCCAGGTTCTCGATCAGGATTGACAGACCCAGCGTGAGCAGCAGGATGTTTTCATCCTTGCCGCTGGCAAGGCGCCCGATCAGGCCCTTGTACAGCAGGTAACCCAGCAGGTACATGGCCGGCACCATGACGAACATCGACAGATACGGGTCGACGCCCAACAGCGTGAGCAGGTAGTAGACGCCGAACATGGCCAGCATCAGCATGCTGCCGTGGGCGAAGTTGATGATGTGCAGCACGCCGTAAATCAGCGTCAGCCCCGATGCGACGAGCGTATAGATGCCGCCAAGCAGCAAGCCATTGATGGCCGCCGCGCCAATGATGTTCGCGTCCAGAGAACCTCCGGTGAATGGACATCGACGTCCGCCCTGCAGGCGAACGCCGATGCGTGGGTTGCCGATCTGCGCTGCCGATCAGCTCATCTTCGGACGCGGGAAAATCGGCTTCGCCGACGCGAACTGCTCAGGTTCAACCACGTCGATGTCGGTCTTGGATGCCTGCAGCAAAACGGCTTTGCCTCCCTCGTTCTGGCCGTTGACAAACTTGGTCGGACCGTAGGGCATGATTTCGGGAAACCATGTGCTCGACGCCAGTGCAGCGATGGCTTTGTCCTTGTCGGCGCTACCGGCACGCTGCAGCGCATCCGCATACAGCATGATGCAGTTGTAGGACAGATAGACCTCGAACGTGAACAGATTGCCCTTGGCCTCAACCTGCTTCTTCAGCGCTTGCGCCTTTGCGTTCTTGGGGTTGAACCAGTGGTTGAAGTCCATCATGTACTGGGCGACGTCGGGCTGCTCCTTGATCAACTTGTAGTTGAAACCACCACCGAGCAAGCTGAACATCGTCGCGTCGACCTTTTGCTGCATCAGCGTGCGGGCCAGCAACACATATTCGTTCTGGTAGTTGCTCATGATCACCAGATCGGGCTTGAGCCCCTTGATGCGCAACGCGATGTTGGAGAAGTCGCGCGTCGGATTGGCGTGTTTGATCAGCTCGATCGGCTGGATGTTGATACCGGGAAGTTTGCCCGCAAGCAACTTGGCCGTGCCGGTACCGAATTCGGACTCTTCATGTACCAGCACCGCGGTCTTGGCGGCGTTGTTGGCGGCCTTGTTGATGGCGTCCAGCGTGGTGATGGTGTCGTCGACGCAAGCGCCGAATCCGGGCTTGAGGCGGAACACGTTTTTCAGGCCACGGGAGACGATCAGGTCGGAGGCGCCGACGTCGATCAGGAACGGCGTGTTGTACTTGGCGGCGGCCTGGGTGGCTGGCAGGGCGATGCCGCTGGCAAAACATCCCAGGTAGGCCGACACACCATCCTGCTGCATGCGCTCCACTTCGCTCACGCCGACTTCAGGTCGCGATTGCGAATCACCCAGCAGGGCTTCGAGCTTGGTGCCACCCATCGACTTGATACCGCCGGCGGCATTCACCTCGTCGATCGCCATCACCGCACCAAGACGTGACTGGCTACCGCTGTACGCCAAACCGCCACTGACCGGATGCACCAGACCGACCTTGACCGGTTTGGGTTGGGCCAGCAGGATGCCGGGAGCGCCGAGTACGGCGCTCGCTGCGCCAGCCTGAAGAATCAATCGGCGCGACAGGGGATGGTTGGTGTGCATGAAAAACCTCACGGTGGTTGGTGACAGGAAATAACGCTGGGGGATTCTATACGGCATTGTTCCATTCATAGAACAATTGGTCTAGACTATGCACGGATCAGTCGGCGAAGTCAACTCAGGCAAAACCCGATACGCGAACGTCCCATGAAAGGCGCGCGGACGGAACAAGACGGTTCCCCTGTTCACGAAAACCACACGGAAACGGACCCATGGACTACCTTGACCGCCTGAGCCAATTTGCAGCCGCGCTGGACATCAGCCGCTTGCCTACTGCGGTGCGCGAACAGGTCGGATGGATCCTGGCCGACACCATCGCGGCGATCGCCGGCGGGTCGGCAGAACCGGAACTCCAGTCCCTGGCCAGCCGACTCGACGACGCAGGCCCGGCCACGCTGATCGGGCTGGGGCGTGGCGCCAGCATCGACGTCGCCGCGCTGGTGAACGGCACTGCCGGCACGTTTCTGGAGATGGACGAAGGCAACCGCTTTTCGCGCGGCCACCCTGCAATCCATGTGATACCGGCCGCGCTCGCCCTGGCCCAGCAGCGTGGCGCGGACACCGCAGCCTTCGTGTCGGCCATCGTGGCCGGCTACGAAGTCGGCTCGCGTATCGGCGCTGCCGCTCGGCTGCGCGGGACGATGCATCCGCACGGCACCTGGGGCACGATCGGCGCTGCCGCGGCATGCGCGCGCGTGGCTGGTGTTGTGCATCCCGCCATGCATACGGCTATCAACATCAGCGCCTCGTTGACCACCGCCACCTCCAAGCGCACCATGCTCGAAGGTGGGCTGGTGCGCAACACCTACGCCGGCATGGCCAACCGCAACGGTCTGCTGGCGCACCAGCTTGCCTGCAGTGGTTTCACCGGCGAACGCGACGGCGTGGCATCCCTGATGCGCGAGATCATCTCGGATCAGTTCGACACCGATGCGGTGGTCGCCGGACTCGGCGACGAATGGCATCTGATGCAGAACTACTTCAAACTGCACTCCTGCTGCCGGTTCAACCACGGCACGCTCGATGCCCTTGACCAGTTGGCGGCACGCGGTGTTTTGCCCGATGCCGAGCAGATCCGCACCATCGCGGTGACCAGTTATGCCTATGCGGCCGAACTCGACGATCCTGCCCCACAGAACACGCTGGGCGCCAAGTTCTCGGTGCCGTTCGCGGTGGCCACCCGCATCGTCAATGGCAGCAGTGGCTTGCGCAGCTTCAGCCAGGACGCGGTGCAGGATGCGCGGGTGCGCGCACTGGCGGCAAGGGTTGGCATCACCGAAGATCCGGCGATGACACGACGCCTGCCTTTGGAGCGCCCGGCGCGCGTCATCATCACGCGCCACGATGGCACGACTGTGGAAGCCGCCGTGGGAGCCAATCGCGGTGACGACGCCCTGCCCTACAGCCGCGAAGAACTGCGCGGCAAGTTCCTGGATCTGACGACACGCATCTGGCCAGCAGAGCATGCAGAGCGGCTGTTGCAGTCAACACTCGATCTGGCGACGGACAATGCGCCGCTGGCCCAGTGGATGGCGCTGCTGGCGCGGCCACCGCTGGGTTGATGACGACCAGGTATCAAAGCCCTTCGAGAATCACCACCGTACGCTGCGCCGACTTCTTGCTGATTTGCAACAGCTTCTGGTATTCGGCCGATTCATAGAATGCCTCGGCATGGCCGACTGACGCAAACCGGAGCAGAACCATCCGCACAGGTGACCACAACGCGGACTCCTTGATTACCATGGGGCCGCCACGGGCCAGGTATTCGCCTCCATGTTTTTCGACCAAGGGTTTGGCCTGCAATTTGTATTGCTCATACAGGCTGGGATCGGTCAGATGCGAATCGACGACGAGGTAGGCGGCCATAAGTACTCCTGCTGCGAAAGGCCGCACCACGGGCGTCGCGGAAGCATGACCATCACTGCAACGAATTATCCCCGCTCATATAGACGACCATGGTCTGGATCAGGCCGCTGCGCAGCGTGAAGAAGTTGCAATTGTGTTTCATCGTCGTCGCACCCTGGTGCGACAAGTTGCGCACCGTGAACTGGCTGGCGATCCTTTCAGGCGAAGCGACGAAATGATCGAAATCACCATGCCATACCCGCGCATAACGGGCAAACAACCGTTCGTACATGCTGCGGACCTCCGTGTCGCGACCGCGAAAACACACATCGAACGTGGCAATCGTCACGGTCGCATCTGCGCTGAAGAAGGCCAGGGTCGCCGCGAGGTCCATACGATCCACGGCGGCAAAATAGTTCTCGACCGTATCGGTCAGGTGACGATGTGGCATCAGTCGCCCCCCTTCGCATGGGCCGCGCTGGCGAGCATGGCCTCCAGCATGTCGAGCTGCGGATGCATCGGCGCGGGGTATCCCACCCGGCTGTGCCGCAAGCCCAGTGCCAATGCGGCCTCGGCGATCTTGTAGCTCAGCGGCCCGGGGTTGATCACCGGCACAGGCAAACGATCGGCCAGATAAGCATGCGCCTGGTGCATCGTCGTCGAACCGAGGATCAGCACCTCAGCCCCATCTTCACGAATCGCCTTGTACGCCGCCTGCTCCAGCAACGGAAACACTTCCTCCTCCTTGCCGGCCAGCAGCGCCTGGTTGTCGGGAGGCACCTCAATCGCACGCACCGATGCGCATTTGTGGTGCAGGCCCAATTCGTCCAGCGCCTTTTTGTACAACGGCTTCCAGCGGCTCGCCATGGTGAGGATGGAGAACTTGTCACCCAGCATCAACGCGGTGAGCATCGACACCCGACCCGGCCCGAACACCGGGATATCGAGCACCGAGCGCAATGCAGCCACGCCCGAGTCGCTCATGGTGTCGATGCACACCGCCGCATAACCTTCCTGCTGGGCCCGGCAACCGGCCTCGAAATTCGCGATATCGGCGAGCACGAAGTCATGGTGACTCGAATAATTCATCGGGCCGGCCTTCACCGTGCGGTACTCGAACACGAGGTCGGGTCCGAATGACAGGCCGGTGAGTTGCTGCTGGCGCAGTAACAGGTTGTCCTGCGACATGACAAACGGAACGATGACAAGTATCTTTTTCATGGCTTCACACCTTCTGGCGCAGTGGCGCGCGATCTTGCGCAGCCGAACAGATAATGCAGTCTTCAGGACGAACCCGGTTGCCAGCGGGCCATTCTCCCGCCATCAACCCTGACTCTCCAAACGCACAAGGACACCCCCATGCCCGTCATCTCGATCACGTTGTTGCCCGGTTATTCGAAAGAGGCGGAAGCCAAGCTGGTTGGCCGCGTGGCCATGGCCGCGCGATCGGTCGTTGCAGCCCCTTCGGCTGGCACCACGGTCTTCGTCAACCACGCCCAGACCTACCAGCGCAATGGCGCTGTGTTCAGCGTCGGCGGCGCGGAACGCGTCGACGCGGCGCAACTGGTACGCCGCTTCCTGGACCACATGCAGGAACGCGATCTGCCATCTGCCGCAGCCTTGCTGGCGCCCGATTTCACGATGCGCTTTCCGGGTAGCCCGGTGATGCACCGGCTGGAGGAACTGGTAGATTTTTCGCGCGGACGATACCGCAACGTGGCCAAGACCTACGAACGATTCGACGAAAGCTGGACCGACAACGGCGCTGTCGTTGTCTGTTTCGGAACCCTGCATGGCCATTGGCTGGACGGTACGGCTTTTGAAGGAGTGCGTTTCCTCGACCGCTTCGAGGTGACCGATGACTTGATCAGCCGCCAGGATGTCTGGAACGACCTGGCCCTACACATGCCGCCTGTTGCCAAAGCGGGCTGAGACTCCCCGCGGCCGCCAACGCGGCGGCGCGGCAGCGCATCGGCAGCTCTGCAATCGGCGCATCGATCGTCACGACTGCGCCGCCGTCCATGCATCGAGGATCTCGCTGCCGGTCGCTGCCCACACCCCTTTGTGGCGCATGATGTGCTGCAAGGCCTGCTCGAGTGCACCGATGCGGTAAGGCTGGCCGATCACCCATGGGTGCAACGCGATCGCCATGATGCGCCCACCCTGCGTCTGCGACTCGCGATACAGCACATCGAACTGGTCGCACAGCTGGTCCCGGAAATCGTCTTCGGTGTGATGGTTCTGCACCAGAATCGTGTAATCGTCGATATCCACCGGATGCGGCATCGCATGCAGCGTCCCGCTCTCGGTACGCATCGGGTACGGCATATCGTCATTGACCCAGTCGCAGGCATAGTCCACACCCGCCGCGCGCAACAGATCGGGCGTGGCGAACGATTGCGACTTGGCCGGCGACAACCATCCGCGCACCGGCTGCCCGGATGCCGCACGCAAAGTCTGCAGCGTCGATTGCACCAATGCCTGCTCGGCCTCACGCGCCAGACCACTGTGGTGCAGGTGGTCCATGTCCTGGCCGTTGGCGATGATCTCCCAGTTGCGCGACACACAGGCCTTGATCAGGCTGGGATAGCGCTGCGCCACCGCTGCATTCACTGCCACCGACGCCCGGATGCCATGGCGCTCGAGCGCCTGCATGATGCGAAAGATGCCGACCCGGTTGCCGTAGTCGCGCAATGTGTAGTGGCGCAAATCCGGATATGCCGTCTGCATCGCTCCTGGTGGCTTGAACGGCTGGCTCTTCATATCCAGCGGGAACCACTCCAGCGCCGGCACCACCCACAAGGCCACGCGGGCATCGTTAGGCCATGTGACCGGCTTGCGTTGCGGCAGGATCGACCAGTCGTATCGGTCATGGTCCATGCCGTAGTGGCGCTGGGCATACTTCAGATAGTCGTCGGGAATGCTCATTGGAAACCCTCCGCCTGACGGCTGCAGTGCGAGCGCCTTGGGAACGGCCCGGCGGCGCTCATGGCCCTGCCTCCCCAACCGGCTCGCTGGCTGCGGTAAATGCGTCGTAGTAGTGATCGTTGAAATGCTGCGCAATCTCGCGCCCGGTCGCCAGCCACACACCTTCGTGGCTGGTGATGTACGACAAGGCCTCTTCGAAAGCGGCCATGCGGTAGGGATGACCGACCAGATACGGATGCAGCGGGATACACATGACCGTGCCGGACTTCTCCCCCTCCTCATACAGCCGGTCGAACTGGCGTTTGAGAATGTCGGCATAACGCCGCGGCGAGACCAGATTGACGTTGTAGACAATCACGTCGTTCATCTCGAGCGAATACGGCACGCTGGTCAATCGCCCCTGCTTGACCTTGACCGGCCCAGGCTGATCGTCATGGAACAGATCACAAACGTAGGTCAGGCCCATCTCGGCCACCAGGTCCATCGTGTTGTCGGTATAGGTCAAAGCCGGCGCCAGCCATCCATCGAGCTTTTGCCCGGTGTGTTTGCGGATCGTGTCGATCGAATCCTGGATCACCTGGCGCTCCTGCGCCTCGGTCATGCCCATCAGGTACCGCGTGTTGTAGGTGCCGTGGGAATAGAACTCCCAACCGTTGTCGGCGCAGGCCTTGATGACTTCAGGATGGTGCTCGCAGACTGCCACGTTGAGCGACACGCTGCCGCGCATGTTGCAGCGCTTCATGGCGTCGAGCATGCGCCAGAAGCCCGAGCGGTTGCCATAGTCGCGGTAGGAGTAATTCAAGACATCCGGTGCGGGTCGCGCCCAGGCGGCTCGCGCCGGATTGCGGGGCGGATCGAGCTCGTAGAACTCGATGTTCGGCGCCACCCAGAATGCCACCTTGGCGCCACCCGGCCAGCGGATCTGTGGCCGCTGGTCATACGGCAGATAGTCGTAAAACCCAGGATCACGCATCATGCCCCCTGGGCACGTGCCGGCACATTGCCAAGTTGTTCCAGCGTCTCCTGCACCGACAACACGTCGGCGTATTTGACCGCCATGTCATAGAGGTTGGCGAAGTGCGGGCCTTCGTGTTTGTCGGCCACACACTCCTGCGGCACGATGGTGCGAAAGCTGCGCGACAGGCTGTCCACCACGGTGGCGCGCACGCAGCCCGACGTCGAGCCCCCCGTGACCACCACCGTGTCGACCTTGTGGAACGTGAAGATCGAGCCCAGGTTGGTCTCGAAAAAGGCCGAGGCCATACGTTTGTTGATGATGATGTCGCGCACCTTGTCGATCTGCAGCCGGTCGTCGAATTCCGAGCGGCGGCTGCCCACCTTGATGTTCTGCAGCGAGTCCGGTGTATTGGTGCGGGTACCCCAGACACCGCAGTCTTCACCCGAATCCATGTAGGCAACATAAGTCCAGACCACCGGGAACCCCTTGGCACGAAATGCGGCAGCCAGGGCATTGACGTGATCGATCTGCTTCGGATCGGTCTCGTAGGCGGTGGCGAACTCGCCAACGCAGGTATAGGCCTTCTGCAGGTCGATGTTGATCAGCACCGGTACTGCGCCAAAACCGAAACGTTTGCGTGTCGGGTTGGCCTTGAAGTTGTCGAACAGCTGTCGGCTGGTCTTGTTCGATAGTTCCACGGGATGTTGTCCTTCCAGGTCGGTTGATCAGCGTCATCGGCGCGCACAGCCGTCGGGGGTGTTCGCGGGTCTCAAATCTTCACGGTCGCGGACGCCAGACGGGTCGAAAGGCGATGATGCAGCAGCGCAATTGTCCTGTCAATGGGACAAATGAAGCGCAGCCTGGCGATGCGCAGCAGCGGCACTCTCCTACACGCCGTCGGCTTGTCGGTCCAAGGCATGCAGAACGCCATGTCCGGCATACAGCGGCCCGTGTTTTGTCCAGACTGTTTTCGACAGCAGCTGTTTTTGCGAAGGAGCCCTCATGCACCACCGACTAAGTCACCCGGCGCTACGCCGAACCGCGGCCTTTTCAGCAATCTGCCTGGCCGGCGGCATGACACTGAGCCATGCGGCAAGTCCCAACGACCCCGACGATCAATACCGCCGCGAGGTGCAGACATGCCAGGATGGCCGCAGCGGCCAGGACAAAGACAACTGCATGACCGAGGCACGTCGCGCACTCGCCGCACGCAAAAAGGGCGCGCTGGAAACTGACACCAATGCCGTGGTCATCAATGCACGCAAACGTTGCGAGGTTTTTACCGGTGATGACAAGGCTGCCTGCCTTGCACGCATCGACGGCAGTGGCTCCACAAGTGGCAGCGTGGCAGGTGGAGGCATCCTGCGGGAAGTTGAAACGGTGGACATTGCGCCAGGGTCGGCGTCGACGAAGGTGGAACCCCAGTCTGCAGAGCCGGTGATCCAGTCGCCGTCAAAACCCAGATCGACCGACTGACACACACCCCTGTCGGATCAATCTCCGATGTATCCAGGCAGCCCTGTGGGATGCGTCCTACGGTCGCTAACGCGTTCACCGTACGCACAACCAGCGCGGCAACCTATCGCCATCCATCGACGTCAAACCGACACTCGTCCTATTCGCAGCAATCCATTCGGTTGCGAGATTACCCAACCCGGGTGGTGACACCCAAACTTGAGAAGCCAAGCCATGTTGCACTACGCCGTTGTATTTTTCGTAATCGCCCTGATCGCCGCCTTGTTCGGGTTCGGAGGCATCGCCGCCAGTGCGGTCGGCATCGCCAAGATCCTGTTTATGGTTTTCGCGGTTCTTGCGATCGCCAGTTTGGTGTTCGGGTTGATCAAAAAGAGTTGATCCGGATACGGGCCGGCCCGATTGACCGACCCGGACTTCCCCGTTCCAACAACGCCAAGCATTCCACATCAAATCCAGGGAGCAACCATGAAATTCGACGTCATCCAGACCCATTCGCCCAACATCATCGACCATATGGCGGAGTCCACGAGCCATGCCATTCATCGTACCCAGAGGTTGGCCGATCAGGCATTTGATGGACTGGACGAGTCTGTACAGGCCTTGCGGGACCATGCCGCTCCCAAGCTGAACCGGGTCACACACCGCGCCAGCGAACTGGCGCAGCAAGGCGTTCAATCGGCGCGAGACACTGGCCGTCGGCTGCGCGATTCGGCGACGCAGGTGTCGGAAGGAACGACCCAATATGTGCGTGACGAACCGGTCAAATCGCTGTTGATTGCGGCAGCTGCCGGCGCGCTGCTGATGGCTCTGGCCAACATATTGTTGGAACGCCGCAACCGAGGTTGACGCAGGCGCGGTAAAGCTACCGCTGTGCGATTGTCATGTCCCGTCGATCAGCCACCCATCCGGTCGACGACCAGCTTGCCGCAGACACCAGCGCAAAGAGTAGCGAAACTGCCCCAGGCCATGTCCATCATCGACAGGGTCCAGGGCCAGTTTTTGAGTGTCGCGGCATTGGTCAGATCGTAGGCCGCGTACGCACACAGGCCGAACAAGGCCGCCGAGACGACCGTCTTGCTCCAGGCGGCACTAGCACCATCTGGCAAGATCACAAAATAGACCAGTCCGATCCCGTAAACAGCGTAAAACGCCGCTGCAGCCAGGCCGTTGAAATGCTCGGCCATCAGATGACCGATACCCTGCTGGTACCACGGTCGAGCCAATACGCCGATCCACAAACCGTCGAGTACCAGCATCACGATGATGCAGACCGCATAGGCGGCAAGATAACGCGTCATAACCAATACTCCCACGCACGCGCGAACATTTCCTTCACCCGCAGGTCAATCGTCCTGCGCTCCCATTGCGCCAAAGTGATTTTGTCTGATTGGGCCAGGTCCCGGTCGAACATGGCCTGCACCTGTCGACCAAACTCCTCTCCCAGGATCACGGCATTGACCTCGTAATTGTGCAAGAAGCTGCGCCAGTCCAGGTTGGTAGAACCCACCGTTGACCACACTCCGTCGATCAGCGCGGTCTTGGAGTGCAGCAACACGCCTCGACGTTCATAGATCTGCACGCCCGCACGCAACAAGCGCTCATAATGCGCCCGCCCGGCGTTGAACACCAGCCATGAATCGGTTTTTGACGGCAGGATCAGTAGCACCTCAACCCCGCGTCGCGCTGCGGATTCCAGCTCCTCGACCAATTGCGGGTCGGGCACGAAATAGGCATTGGTCACTTCGACCCGTGTCTCGGCACTGTGGATTGCCGACAACAAGGTACCGTACATCTGGCTGTATTCGTCGTCCGGAGAACTGCCGATGGCCCGCACAATCTGGTTGCCGACTGGTTTGAGCTTTGGGAAATAGTCCCGTAGCGCCAACGGTGCACCCTTTTGCGACGACCAGGCATCGAGAAACATCTTTTGAAAGTCGCCGACGACCGGGCCATCAATCTGAATGTCGGTATCGCGCCATTTCGGGGCGTCGGGTTTTGTTTTGCGTTTTAGCAGCGACGACCCACTGGAATACACGCCACTGATATTGATTCCGCCCAGGAAAACAGTGGCACCGTCGACGATCAGCAGCTTGCGATGGTCTCGTTGATTGAGCTCCCAGCCCTTTTTGGCTACCAGCGGGTTGACCGGATTGAACTCAAGCACTTGCACGCCTGCGTCTGTCAGCTGGTCAAAAAAGGCCTTTGGTGTCCGCAAGGTTCCCACGCTGTCGTGAATCAGGTTAACTTGCACGCCCTCCAACTGTTTACGTATCAGCGCCTGCGCAAAGTGCTGGCCGGTTTCGTCGTCGTCCAGGATATAAGTTTCCATGTTGACATGGTCGCGTGCCGCGGCAATCGCCTGCAGCATCGCCCGATAAGTCGCCGGACCATCCTGCAGCAGTTGGACACGGTTGCCAGTGGTCAGCGGGTTGCCCGCGATCGCCTCCTCCAATGCAAGGTGGCGATCAAAAATGTCCGTCGGTGTGCCACGGCTTTTCAGTTTGTCCAGAGCAGCGCGGCTCTGGGCTGGCGTCAACATGCCGCGCGCACCTGCCAACTGCAATGGTGGCAGGTCATGCAGCGAAAGGTCCGGAATAAAGGTCGGCAAAGTACTGCAACCGGTTAGCCAGATACCGGTCGCGACGAGACAGGCGCGCCGACCGATGGTGCGGACTGCTTCCGGGCTGGAGCCAGCCGCTGGTTGCATAGGGCCAGCCATGGCCGACTAAAAGCCGCCCAGGAGCAGCAATACGATCAGCACCACGATGGCCAGGCCAACCCCGCTTGTGGGACCATATCCCCAGCTTCGGCTATACGGCCAGGCTGGAATCACGCCTACGAGCATGACCAGCAAGACAATCAGAATAATGGCTGCCAGCGACATCGTGTTCTCCTGCAGAATATGCCAGCAGCATAGCTGCAGTTGCAGATCGCGCCCATCGGTGCATCGAGGTTGGCCGTGTCGGACAGCGCGC
>CAJDVP010000022.1_pt1 | contig 23668 bp, 20 predicted proteins | sample 7391311 | NCBI WGS metagenome assembly CAJDVP01 (sample SAMEA7055711, study PRJEB34461) | soil metagenome | biome: terrestrial ecosystem; feature: Peninsula; material: soil | place: Antarctica | collected 2016
GCACCGGCCGACACCCCGAGTGGCGCTCGGCCTGGCGCTGCGCGGCATTGCCAGCGCAGCTATCGACGTCAGCGACGGACTGCTGGGTGACCTGGGCCATGTGCTGGCAGCCTCAGGCGTCGGCGCCTGCATCCACACTGCCGCATTGGGTCAACTGATGGCCTGCAGCGGCGCGGCACTGGACGCGCTCGTGCCCCAGCCACACCAGTTGACTTGTGTACTCGCTGGCGGCGACGACTATGAACTGGTTTTCACGGCCGCGCCTGATCGCCGTGCGGCAGTCGCCGCAGCCGCACACGCCAGCGCCACCGTGGTCACGCGTATCGGGCAGATCCAGTCGGCGGCAGGCGTGCGGGTCGTGGACGCAGACGGCCACCCGGTCAGCGGCGACTGGCGTTCGTTTGACCATTTCGCCTGAATCCATCCGAATCGCGCCAGGAGACGACATGGCGCTGCGCACTCCCGGATTCGCCTTGGGAGCGACCCGGCGGCTCACCGGACCACCTGCGTGCTGCGCACTCCGGGATTCGCCTTGGGAGCGGCCCTGCGGCTCATGGCGGCACCGTGATTGTGCGGATCTTTTCCTTGCGCAGCAGGTATAGCCCGCTCGCAATGATGACTGCGCCACCGAGCAAGGTGTAACGATCGGGCGTGATGCGCCACAAGGTCCAGTCCAGCGCGATACCCCAGGCCAGCGCGGTGTATTCGAACGGCGCAATCACCGATGCCTGCCCGTAGCGAAAGGCCTCGGTGATCGCCAGCTGACCAATGAAGCCGGTGATGGCCAACGCCAACAGTACCCATACATGCTCCTGCCGGACCCCCACCCAGGTCGGCAGTGCCAGCAAGCCGGCGCCGATCGACAACGAAAAGGTGCTCCAGAACACCAGCGTCACACTGGCATCGGTGCGGCTGAGCACCCGCCCGGCGATGGCCGACACTGCATAACAGGTCGCAGCTCCGAGCACGGCCAGCGCGCCCAGGGAAAAGAACGCCTCGCCGTCCGGGCGCAGCGCAATCAACACTCCGACCATGCCAACTCCGATGGCGGCCCAATGCATCGGCGCGACCCGCTCGCGCAATACCGGGATCGACATGATGGTGATCAACAGTGGCGCAATGAAAAAGATGGTGTAGGCCTCCGCCAGTCCCAGCGCACGCAAGGCAAAACTGAACAAGGTCAGCATCAGAATACCGACGATGCCGCGCAGCAGATGCAGCGGCCAACGCACGCGCAACAAGTTGCCGACCTCGCGCCGCCACACCACATAGATACACACCAACGATCAACATCGCCACAATGCTGCGCAGATTGCCACTCATGAGAACGTCCTGCGCGGGTGTACGCCGTCATCGGCCGCTTGCCACCCCCGGTGACGTCGCCGTGCAGCACAGTGGAGCCTCGTCAAGGTTTGCGGTACTCCAGCGTCAGGTGCCCTGGCGGGTGTCGTGGCCGCGAATGCAGCAGTCAGCACTGTAGTCACAAAACCATGCTTGAACATGCCTGGTGCCTCCGGTTGGATTTGTCGTGACTGCCTCGCACCCAGCCGCCAGAGCCTGGCAACTACCGGCAACGGGGGCGACACGCATGCACACCGGGCAAGGAGTGCAGAGCATACCTGCCACCGCGGGCGCGCGCTCAAGGGATGGCCTGTCTCCACCATAATCGACACGATGCCCGAACTCGATGCGAGAACCCTGAACCACACCCATGGCGCGGCGCCGATCGGGCGTCCAGGTGTGCGTTTCCTGTTCTCGCATCCTGCCCATGCGTTGGCACTGGGCCTGGGTTCGGGCCTCAGCCCCTTGGCGCCCGGCACTGCCGGCACCGCCTGGGGCTGGGTGGCATTCCTGGCACTGCAACAGTGGCTCACGCCGTGGCAACTCGGCTGGGCAGTGATACTGTCGTTGCCCATCGGCTGGTGGGCCTGCACCGTGTGCGCGCGTGACATGGGTGTGCTCGATCCGGGCAGCATCGTCTGGGACGAGATCGCTGCGTTCTGGCTGGTGTTGTGGCTGGTCATGCCGGCCGGCTTCCTCGCGCAACTGGTGGCGTTTGTATTGTTCCGCTTTTTCGACGCTGCCAAGCCGGGTCCGGTCGGATGGGCCGACCGCCTGTTCCACGACATCGACCCGGCGGCCGACCGCAGGGCCTGGCATAAGGCCGGCCTGGGCATCATGCTCGACGACCTGGTCGCGGCGGCTTGTACCCTGTTCGTGATTGCCGCCTGGAGATGGTGGTGAGCGAGGCCTTGCCCCATCGGGCGTCGTTCGACCCCACCGACCTGTGCCGTTCGTTGGCCACGGCCCTGCTGGCAAGGGGCTGGATGATGGCCACCGCTGAGAGTTGTACCGGCGGGCTGATCGCCGGCGCCTGTACCGAACTCAGCGGTTCGAGCAACTGGTTCGAACGCGGTTTCGTGACTTATTCGAACCAGGCCAAGACCGACATGCTCGGCGTCGATGCGGCGCTGATCGCGCGTGAGGGTGCCGTCAGCGCCTCTGTAGCGCGGGCCATGGTGATTGGCGCACTGCGCCATGCGCCGGTGCAGGCCGCGGTTGCCGTCACTGGCGTGGCCGGCCCGACCGGCGGCAGTGCGGACAAGCCGGTGGGCACGGTGTGGTTCGGCTGGAATGTGAACGGTCAGGTTCAAACCGAGATGCAGCGTTTTGATGGCGACCGCGCCGCGGTGCGTACAGCCACCGTCGTGCATGCGCTGGCGCGACTGCTCGTGCTGCTCGATGCACACGGCAAACCGCAGGCACCATGACGGACGGTGACGCCGGGCGGCCCCGGGCGGCGACCACCCGGCGCCGCGTCACGTCAACCCCGGCAGCAAGTACACCGCCTGCAGCAGGGGCAGCGCGGCAGGCGCGCGCCACAGGCAAGCAGCACTACCACGTCTATGTGATCGAACTCGACGACGCAGTCTGGAACATCGCGCGTTTTCGCAAGGCCAACCCCGACTACCAGCTGGGCAAGCCCTTTGTCTACGTCGGCATGACCGGCCTTGACCCTGACCTGCGTTTCGACAAACACAAGGCGGGCATCCAGTCCAACAGCTATGCGCGCCGCTTCGGCCTGCGGCTGTTGCCCAGTCTCTACACGATGTACAACCCGATGCCATATGAAGCCGCACGCGACATGGAAGTCGAACTCGGCATCGCGTTGCGCGAAGCCGGGTACGGCGTCTGGCAGGGATAAAAGAATCAGCGAGTTACACGAAGCGAGCGACCGTGGGGGCCACATTTCCCGCCGGGCCGCCCCAAGGGAAATCAGCCCCCTCGGGGGGCAGGGAGCTACGCGAAGCGAGCGACCGTGGGGGCCACATTTCCCGCCGGGCCGTCCCAAGGGAAATCGGCCCCCTCGGGGGGCAGGGAGCTACGCGAAGCGAGCGACCGTGGGGGCCATATGTCACACCACGTTGACCTCCCGCATCGGGCGTCCTTCCAGCACCCGCTGCCAGCTGAATTCCGACAGGTCGAGGGTCTCGAATCGTCCAGCGACCACCAGTTCAGCCAGCGCGCGACCGACCGCTGGTGATTGCTGCAAACCGTGGCCGCTGAAGCCATTGGCAAACAACAGGTTCGCCAGCGCAGGATGGGCGCCCAGGATCAGGTTGTGGTCCAGCGTGTTGACATCGTAATGACCGGCCCAGGCGTTGCCGACCCGCGCCGCCTCAAAACCCGGCACCCGGTGCGCCAGCGCTGGCCACAGCACCGTGTCGAACAACGCGTGCTGGACGTCGAAATCGAAACACTCCGGGTCCTGCTCCTCGGGCAGTGCGACACCACACAGGAACCCGGTGCCCTCGGGCCGGAAATACACGCCGGTCGGATCGATCACCAGCGGGCACTGTGGCGCCTGCTGTGGGCTATGGAACTGAAACACGCAGCGCTTGCGCGACTGCACCGGCAAGCTGATGCCCGCCGAACGCGCCAAGGCTGCCGCGCCTGTGCCAGCCGCATTGATCACGGTGCCACAGGCCACACCAGTGCCATCGGCCAGGCGCACCACCGTGACCGCATCGCCGGCCATTTCCAGTGCCGTCACCTGCTGCGCCAGGTACACCACACCCTGCATCTGCGCCTTGCGGCGAAATGCCTGCAGCAGACTGTGTGCATCGATCCAGCCTTCACCGGACAGCCCTAGCGAACCGCCTGCAAGATCGTCAACCCGCATCCACGGGAAACGCTGCGCGACGGCATCGGGCGCCAGCAGCGCGACATCGACACCACAAGCCTGTTGCACCCGATGGTTATGCTGCAAGCTGGCAAGCCCTTCGGTGCTGGCCAGAAAAAGGTAACCCGCCTCACGGAACCCGACATCAACCGCTTGACCATCGACCGACAGGTGTTCGTCGATGCGGCGGATGAAGTCGGTAGCAAATTGCGACATGCGGATATTGCCAGGTGTCGAAAACTGGTGCCGGATGGACGCCAGCGAACGTGTCGTCGCACAAAATGCATAGGTCGGATCCGGTTCTAGCACCAGCACCGAACCGCTGAAACCTGGGTGGGCTGACAGGAAATACGCCGCCGCGCTGCCAACCGCTGCACCACCAACGATCACGACGTCATAGTGTTCCATGGGTGCACAACCTCATTGAATCGCAGGAACAGCCGCCACAACGACAACCAGCTGCACACCCATGTTAGCGAAGGCGACAATGCAACCCGACACGCCCCTGACCCCATCACCGCATCCACGACACACCCCGCCATGCTGCACAGATTGAACACGCTTCTCCCAGTCCGCTACACCGTCTTTGGCCTGTGTGTGCTGGCGCTGCTGGGCTGCGTATTCACTCTGGCAGTGTGGGGCATCGGCGCGGCGCCGATCGTCGTTCTGTTGCCACTTGTCCTGCTGGGCGTGTACGACCTTGCGCAGTCCCGGCGCTCGCTGCTGCGCAATTACCCGATCATCGGGCACATCCGCTACATGCTCGAGTTCGTGCGTCCGGAGATGCGGCAATATTTCCTTGAGAGCGACAGCGACGCGGCGCCGTTCTCGCGCTCCCAGCGTTCGCTGGTCTACCAGCGCGCGAAAGGGGATTCGGATCTGCGGCCATTCGGCACCTTGCTCGACGTCCGTGCCGAAGGTTACGAGTGGGTCAACCACGCCATGGTGCCCACCACACTCGCATCCCATGATTTCCGGGTCTGGATCGGCGGCACGCCGGAACAGGCCGCCGGCCGCGACGCCGCGTCCGGGCTGTGTACCCAGCCCTACCATGCCAGTGTGTTCAACATCTCGGCGATGAGTTTCGGCTCGCTCAGCGCCAACGCCATACTGTCACTCAACGCCGGTGCCCGGCAAGGCAGCTTCGCCCATGACACCGGCGAAGGATCGATTTCGGTGCACCACCGCCGCCATGGCGGCGACCTGATCTGGGAGGTCGGGTCCGGTTATTTCGGCTGCCGCTCGGAGGATGGACGCTTCGACCCGGACCGGTTTGTGGTGAATGCGCGCGCGCCCCAGGTCAAGATGATCGAGCTCAAGCTCAGCCAAGGCGCCAAACCCGGCCACGGTGGCGTGTTGCCTGGCGCCAAGGTGACACCGGAGATTGCCGATGCACGCGGGATCCCGGTGGGTGTGGACTGCGTCTCGCCTTCGGCGCACAGCGCATTTTCGACACCCATCGAATTGATGCAGTTCATTGCCCGTCTGCGCACGCTTTCGGGCGGCAAGCCGACCGGCTTCAAACTCTGCATCGGACACCCTTGGGAATGGTTCGCGATCGTCAAAGCGATGCTGCAAACCGACATCACACCGGACTTCATCGTCATCGATGGGGCAGAAGGTGGTACCGGCGCTGCGCCGGTGGAGTTCACCAACCATGTCGGTTCGCCGCTGCAGGAGGGTCTCCTGTTGGTGCACAACACCTTGCGCGGCGTCGGTCTGCGCAACCGGATACGTATCGGCTGCGCAGGCAAGGTCATCAGCGCCTTCGACATTGCACGCATGATGGCGCTGGGCGCCGACTGGTGCAACAGCGCGCGTGGCTACATGTTTGCACTCGGATGCGTGCAGGCGCAGACCTGTCATACCGGCAACTGCCCCACCGGTGTCACGACCCAGGACCCGCTGCGCCAGAAGTCGCTGGTGGTGGCCGACAAGTCGCGCCGGGTGTTCAACTACCACGCCATGACATTACACGCACTCAAGGAAATGGTGCAGGCGGCAGGGCTGGAGCATCCGAGCGACATCTCCGCCCACCACATCGTGCGACGCTCGACCAATGGCAAGGTGCATTCATTGGCGCAACTGGTGTTGACCCAGGTCCACGACGGTGCCTTGTTGCAGTCGGACCTGTCCGGCTTGCCGCTGATCTACCGCATGTCCTGGCCGCAGGCACGCGCCGAGAGTTTCACACTGGCGGCCGCCTGAACACCGGCTGCACCACCACGCCCATCGCTGCCATGCGCCGATGCAGGCGCAGCACCGCCTTGTCCTTGCTCAGCAGCACGGCGCGGTGTACCACCGCCAGGTCGATGAACGGCTGGTCGTCCGGGTCGCGACACTTCACACCACATCCGGGTGCGCTGGGTCGTATGGCGCAGGATCGATCGAAACTCGCCAGCACCTCCACCGCCTTCAAGCCACGCGCGGCCAGCGCAGCGCACAAGGCCGGGTAGTCCAGCACCCGCTGCAATTCGTCCCGCATCCCGGGCGTTGCCAGCCATGCCAGCTGGCTCGCCGCCAACGCAGCGCCCAGAACCCGGGTCGACGGGTCGGCAAACACCAGCAGATCGAGCACCACGTTGGTATCGATCACCACCGGCTGTACTGGTGGCGGAACATCGGTCACCAAGCTACCCCAGGTCTTGCGGACAGTGGAACTGCGGCGCGCCTTGGGAGCGGCCCGGCGGCGGCAACCTTCGAATCACCTTCGCCCCATGGGCTGCGGTGCGAGCGCCTTGGGAGCGGCCCGGCGGCGCTCATGATTCCGGTGTGCCGTGCGGTTTGGTGTCGCGTGCCGACCCCTGCACCATGTCGAAGCGGAACATCCGGCATTCGATCGGGCCGTTCCACATCGGCACGCGCCGACCGGCCTTGAGGCGCATCGTGCCGGGCAACTTGAGGTCGGGTGTGAGCATCCAGATGGTCCAGCCGGCAAAGTGTTTTTTCCAGTGCGCGGCCAGTTGCACGAAGAAGTCGCCACCGTTCTCGGTCTGCGCCTGCTCGCGCGCGCCACGGGTGAAGGGCGCCGCCGCGTCCGCTTGCGGGTAACGCGCATGCCGCTGTGCATGGGCACCCGCAAAACCGGCAGTGGCAATACGCTCGCCATACGGCGGATTGACCAGCATGACGGCCGGCGCGTCGCACGGCGGCAGGCGTTGCAAGGCATCACCGCCGCGAAAGGCGATCGCGTCGGCGACACCGGCGCGGAGCGCATTTCGCTGCGCAAAATCAACCATGCGATGCGCCACGTCGCTGCCAAAGATCGTCGGCGCGCTACCCGGCGCGGGCAGTCGCTGCGCCTGGCGCGCCGTCTCGCGGATGGCCTGCCAGACATGGGGCTGGAACGGCAACATCTTCTCGAACGCGAACCGGCGCAAGGAGCCGGCGGCGATGTTGCAGGCGATCTGCGCCGCCTCGATTGCAATCGTGCCGCTGCCGCAACACGGGTCGTACAGCGGCAGCTGCGGCGCCTGGGTCCAGCCGCTGGCGGCCAGCATCGCGGCAGCCAGGGTTTCCTTGAGGGGCGCCTCGCCGGTGTCCTCGCGCCAGCCGCGCTTGAACAAGGCTTCACCCGAGGTATCGACATACAAGGAGACGGTATCGGTCGTCAGGTGGGCGTAGATGCGGATGTCGGGCCGCTGCGTGTCGACGTCGGGTCGCACGCCATTGGCCTTGGCGCGGAAACGATCGCAGATGGCGTCCTTGATCTTGAGCGCGGCAAAGTTCAGACTGGTCAGCGGACTGTGTTGCGCCGTGACCGCAACCTTGATCGACTCTCGGGGAGTGAACCAGATTTCCCAGGCCACGTCGCTGGCCGCGCGGTACAGGTCCTGTTCATTGCGGTACTGGTTTTGGCTGAGCTGCACCAGCACCCGTTGCGCCAGGCGACTGTGCAGGTTGAGCAGCATGGCGTCGCGCCAGGAGGCCTGCAACAACACGCCGGCGCGCCACTTGTGCACCTGCGCCAATGGCTGGTCGGTGATGCGGGCCACCTCGGCCGCAAGGTAATCTTCGACGCCGGCGGCGCAGGGCAGGAAAAGCTGGAGCTGGTTCACGGGAGCGCCGCCGCAATGACGCCAGATGGGTTGTATGTCACAGGGTCCGTCGCAGGCTGGCCGGTGCGATGCGCAAACCTTCGCGGTATTTGGCGACAGTCCGCCGCGCGCAGGCGATACCCTGCTCCTTGAGCATTTCGGACAACTGGTTGTCCGACAGCGGTTTCCTGGGTGGCTCTGCGTCGATGAACTGCGTGATCAGCGCCCGCACTGCGGTGCTTGATGCACTGCCACCGGATTCGGTTCCCAGCGAGGAGCCGAAAAAATACTTCAGCTCGAAGGTACCCAGCGGAGTGGCCATGAACTTGGCAGTGGTGACACGGCTGATGGTGGATTCATGCAGACCCAGTTCCTCGGCAATCTCGCGCAGCACCAACGGGCGCATTGCCAACACACCGTGCAGGAAGAAGTTCTTCTGGCGCTCGACGATCGCGGCGCTGACACGCAAAATCGTGTCGAACCGCTGCTGGATGTTCTTGATGAACCAGCGCGCCTCCTGCAAACGCTGCTGCAGCGCCGCGTAATTGGATGCATCGCGGCCATTGCCACGGTGCTGGCGCAAGGCGTTGGCGTAGATGTCATGCACCCGCAACCGCGGCATCACCTGCGGATTGATCTGGGCGCGGAACCGCACATTGGCACCGCTGCCGATCTGCCGCACCAGCACATCGGGCACGACGATGTTGCGCTCCACATTGACGAAACGCCGGCCTGGCTTGGGCTCCAGCCGGGCGATCAACGCGATCGCCTCCTTGATCGCCATGTCGCCAGCACCGCAGAGCTGCGACAACTTGCGCACATCGCGTCGCGCCAGCAGATCGATCGGATGCGAACAGATCCGCACCGCCACCGCCAGCAGTTCCTGCTGTGCATCGTCCACTGGCAGGTTGCGCTGCATCGTGCGCAATTGCAAACGCAGGCACTCACTCAGGTCGCTGGCGCCGACGCCGACCGGGTCGAAACCCTGCAGCGTGATCAGCGCGATACGAAAATGGTGCAGCAGCTGCTCAAGCTCCTCTTCGTCGGCGGGGGACAATCCGGCCGCCAGCTCGTCCAGCGTGTCGTCGAGATAACCATCGTCGTTCAGCGATTCGATCAGGAAGCGCAATGCCACCCGGTCCTCAGCGCCCAGACGGGTCGACAAGGCCTGCGCATGCAGATGCGCCTGCAAGGATTCCTGGGTACGTGCCAACTCGCCGGCATCTGCATCACCATCACTGTCCAGGTTGTTGCCGTGGGCCTTGGCGTCGCCGCCCCACTCGCCATCGTCCGGTGCGATCTCCTGCGTGCCGTCACCCTCCCAGCTCTGGCCATCCTCGGCCGACAAGGGGGTCACCGAATCGTCGCTGGACGGTGTATCAGGCACTGACACATGGTCAGACGACATTGACGGTGCCAGTTCCGATTCCCGTTCAGCCGAGGCGACCGGGGCATCACTGTGCTCAAGGCCGAACTCCTCGCGCTCGACGCGATCCTCGGACAGTTCGAGGAACGGGTTGTCATCGAGCATCTGGCTCACTTCCTGGCTCAGCTCCAGCGTAGAGAGCTGCAACAGCCGGATCGACTGCTGCAGTTGCGGCGTCAGTGCCAGGTGCTGCGATACCCGTAGAGAGAGACCCGGTTTCATCTACATCTTGAAGTGCTCGCCCAGGTAAACCCGGCGTACTTCGGCGTTATCGACAATCTCTGAGGGTGTACCCTGCGCCAGCACATTGCCATCACTGATGATGTAGGCATGGTCGCAGATACCCAGCGTCTCGCGTACGTTGTGGTCGGTGATCAACACGCCGATGCCACGCGATTTCAGGAAACCGATGATGCGCTGGATTTCGATCACCGCAATCGGGTCAATGCCGGCGAACGGTTCGTCCAGCAAGATGAATCGGGGCTGCGTGGCCAGCGCGCGCGCGATCTCGACCCGGCGCCGTTCCCCGCCGGACAAAGCCAGCGCTGGCGACTTGCGCAGGTGCTCGACCCGCAGGTCGCGCAGCAGTTCAGTCAACCGTTGTTCGATGGCGGTCCGGGCCAGCGCACGTCCGTTGGCATCGATCTGCAATTCGAGCACCGCCCGTACGTTGTCCTCGACATTGAGCTTGCGAAAGATCGAGGCTTCCTGCGGCAGGTAACTCAAGCCCAGCCTGGCACGCCGGTGGATCGGCAGGTGCGCCACCGACTGCCCGTCGATCGTGATGTCACCCGCGCTGGCGCGCACCAGCCCGACCAGAATATAAAAACAGGTCGTCTTGCCGGCGCCATTGGGGCCGAGCAGGCCGACGACTTCGCCTTCGCTGACCGCCAGTGAAATGTCCTTGACCACCATCCGGTTGCCGTAGCTCTTCTGCAGGTGGTGCGCCGCCAGACGCACACCCTTCTTTGTCGGCGGGTCCACCTGGCGCCGCACATCGGCCGCGACCTGAGGCGGCGCAACGGTCACTTCTTGTCGCCTCCCAGCGTGGTCGAACGCCGCAGTGCTGGCGCCGCCGATGCCGGCGTACGCGGGGCGCCAGCGGCTGGGTTTTTATCGTCGGTACGCGGTATCAACACAGCGCGCACACGCCCGGTGCTGCCGTCAACGCCAGGCTTGGCGGTGCCGCCGTCCACGGTGAGCACACTGGTGATGTTGTCGTAGACGATGACGTCGCCGGTAATTTCGTCGCTGAGTTTGGAGCCGACATACCGCCGCAGGACCGCCCGGCGCTGAAACGTGACAGCATCGGCCTTGCCGTCGTAGTTGATCAGCTCGGATTCGCCCTCCATGTATTCGTCTGGTTCGCCAGGTCGGGCATCGCGCTTCTGCCGAAAAAACGCCAGCTTGCCAGGTTCGGCCTTGACGATGCCGTACTGATTCCCGTCGTTGTCCTGCCGGATGTCCATCTGGGCACCCCGGATCAGCATCGTGCCCTTGGTCAGCACGACCTTGCCGGTGAACACACTGGTCTGATTGACGTCGTCGTACCGCAAGGCATCCGACTCGATATTCATGGGTTTGTCGCGATCGGCCCGCTCTGCCATGGCGACGCCCCATGGCAGCAATGCCGCCAGCAACAATATGTAAGGAATGGTAGTGGGCTTCATAAGGCACGAATCTTGCAGTCAACTCTGCAAAATCATTGTAGCCGGGCGTTCTGCAGCGCACGGTCAACGCCGTGGCGAAAACACGGCAATAAAGAGTACCCGAAGCAGTAGAAATGCGCCGTTCAGCGCCCTGAACGCACCTCGGCAATCAGAAAATCGACGACCTGCAATGCGCGTTGCATGTTGGTGGCAATCGAGCCGTCGGTATAGAACCGGCCCGCCACCCCCAGCGCCGGCACCCCTTCGACGCCGTACGCATCTTGCAACAAGCTCGCCTCGGTGACGGCGTCCTGGATGGCGCGCGAGGAATACAGCTCGGTGAAGCGGGCCTTGTCGACCCCTTGCTGGCCAATCCATTCGGCGATGGAAGCGCCATGCGCAAGGTCGACACGCTCCTGGTGGATGGCGGCAAAAATCTTGGCGTGCAGCCGATCGACCAGCCCCATCGCGGCCAGCGCGTAATACAGGCGTTGTTGCGGAACGAACGCATCGCGAAACCCCACGGGCACCCGACGCATCGCCACATCCTTGGGCAGACGCTGCATCCATGCCCGCAGCGCTGGCTCGAACGCATAACAATGCGGGCAGTTGTACCAGAAGAAATCGACCACTTCGATGCTGCCGGCCGGTGCAAGAACTGCCACCGGTTTGGCCAGTGTCAGGTAATCCCATTCGGATTCGGGCTTGCGCGCCTGGGTCTGCGCCAATACCGGCACACCGGCACCCAGAACCATGGCGCCAAGCGCGGCAGTGGAAAAAATGCGTCTCTTCATATCCGTGGGCTCCATGCTGAAACAGCCGTATGGGACACCGCGCGAGCCGATAGGTTCAACGCTGCACCCGTACCAGCGCGGTCTCGACGCCAAGGCTCTCGAGTCTTTCCTTGTTCAATTCTGCGTCGTCGCGTTTGTCGAACGGCCCAACCCGCACCCGAAACACGGTACGTCCGTTTTGCTCACGTTCGGACACCCGGGCCTCGATGCCGCCCAGCGAAAGACGGGCGCGCTGCGACTCGGCATCTCCTGCGGTGCGATAGGCGCCCACCTGCACGAAATACGTGAAAGGATCGACAGCGCCAGCCGCTACGGACCGGGCGCGGGCCAAGTCGCCCAATGGGTCTGACGAGGTGGTGGTCGCCGATTTTCCCGGTGCCGGGGCCGGAGTCGGAATACCGGCCACGGCTGGCGGGACACCTCTGTAGTCGCCAGCATCGACCGCCGCGTCTGGTGCGACCGGTGTCACCGGCACGGCGGCACCGGCCGGGTTCTTGCCGTACAGCGGTGCATTCGGATCCCAGTCCTTGTTGCGGCGCGCCTCCGCCGCATCCTGATCGATCGAGCGGCTCGGCCCCTTGTTCAGGAACGGAATCGGTACCTTGGTGACATACACCGCCACCGCCAGCGCCAAACCCAGACCGACCACCACGCCGACGATCAGGCCCAATACCGTGCCACCCCATTGCTGCTTCATGCCCTGCCCTTGCCTGTTGTTGACCATCATTGTCGGTCGGCCTTACATTGTCTGCGGTGCACTGACACCGAGCAACGCCAGTGCGTTGCGCAGCACCTCGGCCGTGGCCGCCACCAGCGCAAGTCGCGCCAGGCGGACCGGTTCGTCGTCGACCAGGATCCGTTCCGCATCGTAATAGCTGTGGTACGCCGCCGCCAGTTCGCGCAAGTAGAACGTGACGTCGTGTGGCGCGTAATCGCGTGCGGCCGCAGCCAGCATGTCCGGATACCGCGCCAGCAACAACATCAGCGCCATCGCCGGGCCCGACTGCAGCGCCGACAGGTCGACCGACCGCAAAGCCGCCGCATCGCCACCCCAGGCGCGCAATACCGAGCAGATCCGGGCATGGGCGTATTGCACGTAGTAGACCGGATTGTCATTGTTCTGGGCCAGCGCCAGATCGACGTCGAACACATATTCGGTGTCCGGTTTGCGGCTGAGCAGGAAAAACCGCACCGCGTCCTTGCTGGTCCAGTCAATCAGGTCACGCAAGGTGACATAACTGCCCGAACGTTTGGAGATCTTGACCTCGGCGCCACCGCGCATCACCCGCACCATGGTGTGCAGCACGTAATCGGGGTAACCCGGCGGAATGCCGACATTGGCGGCCTGCAAGCCGGCGCGCACCCGGGCGATCGTGCCGTGGTGGTCGGTACCCTGGATGTTGACGACCCGGGAAAACCCACGCTCCCACTTGGTGATGTGGTAGGCGACATCGGGCACGAAATAGGTATAAGACCCATCACCCTTGCGCATCACCCGGTCCTTGTCGTCGCCGTAGTCGGTGGAGCGCAACCACAAGGCGCCGTCCTGCTCGTAGGTCTTGCCGGCATCCTGCAGCATCTGCACGGTCTGCGCGACCTTGCCGCTGGAATACAGGCTGGACTCCAGGTAGAAATGGTCAAAACGCACTGCAAAGGCCTGCAGGTCGAGATCCTGTTCATGGCGCAGGTAGGCAACGGCGAACGCGCGGATCGCGTCGATGTCGTTCACATCGCCGCTGGCGGTGGTCGCCCTGTCGTCTGAACGCACCGTCTTGCGCGCCAGGAAGTCGGCTGCAATGTCGGCGATGTAGTCGCCGTTGTAGGCCGCCTCGGGCCACTCGGGTTCACCCGGCTTGAAACCCTGGGCGCGCAACTGGGTGCTTTGGGCCAGTGTGGCAATCTGCACGCCGGCATCGTTGTAATAGAACTCGCGATAGACATCCCAGCCCTGCGTCGCGCACAGGTTGCAGATCGCATCGCCCAACGCGGCCTGACGGCCGTGGCCCACGTGCAGGGGCCCGGTCGGGTTGGCCGACACGAACTCGACCAGCATGCGTTGACCATTGGGCGGCACGACACCAAATTGGGCGCCTTCGGCCAGTACCTCGCGCACGACCTGCTGCTTGGCTTCGGGTTTGAGCCGGATATTGATGAAACCCGGCCCGGCAATATCGATGTCCGACACCCATTGCTGGTAAACCGGCTGCGCCTGCAAACGCGCGCGCAACTGCTCAGCGAGCTGGCGCGGGTTCATTTTCAAGGGCTTGGCCAGCTGCATGGCCACCGTGGTGGCGAAATCGCCATGCGCCGCCACCTTGGGTGACTCGAAGACTGCGCGTGCGCCGGCGTCGGGCGCCAACTCGGCGAGCCCGGCCACCAGGCCGTCCAGCAGTTCCTGTTTGATCTTGAGCATAGGCGGCGATTTTAAGAGCCTGTCGCAGCCTGCCACCAGCACACGACCATCGGCGGCACCGCTTGCGCGTGACAATCTTTACCATTGCGGCGATCCCCGGGGTTCCATCCCGGGCGCTATCATCGCGCTGCCGCGCTCAAAGGGTGGCTTGAGGCGACGTTGTATCAGCGAAAAAACCTGTGCTGCGTTACCTGCCAGGGACCATCCCGGATCGGCTCGCGGCGGCAGAACTTTGGCCGTCAATCCCGCCAGAACTCCGGCTGCGCATAGTGGTGCTTGAGAAAGTCGATCCATAACCGCACCCGCAACGGCAACAAGCGGCGTTGGGGAAACACCGCGTAGATGCCGTTGGCGGGCGCCGCGAATTCCTGCAACACCGGCACCAGCTTGCCGGCGGCGATCTCGGCCTCGACTTCCCAGCTGCTGCGCCAGGCAATCCCGTAGCCGGCCAGACACCAGTCATGCAGCACCTGCCCGTCGGTGCAGTCCAGCGGCCCTCCCGGCTTGACGTGAATGACCTCATGGCTGTGGCCCGCTGCCTTGGCGGCGCCCGGATGATCATGGTGATCGAGCGGCACCCGGAACGCCCAGCCCCGGGTCTGTGACGCGTCGCTGGACAAGACCAGGCAATCGAGATTCGACAAATCAGCGGGCGTGCGCGGCGTGCCGTGGCGTTGCAGGTAACCGGGCGCTGCAACGCACAAGCGGCTGTTGGCCGCCAGCCGCACGCTGATCAGCGACGAATCGGGCAGGTCGCCCACCCGCACTGCACAGTCGAAACCTTCGGCGGCGATGTCGATCACCCGGTCGCTGAGGTTGAGCGACATCGTCACCTCGCCATGCAACGCCCGGAACCGGGGTACCAGCGGCGCCACGTGGCGCCGGCCGAATCCGGCTGGCGCGGTGATACGCAAGTGACCACTGGCTTTCACGCCACCGGCTGACACGCTGGATTCTGCGTTGGCGACATCGGTCAGCAGGCGCTGGCAATCTTCCAGAAAGGCACTGCCTTCATGGGTCAGTGAGAGGCGCCGCGTCGTGCGTTGCATCAGCTTGACGCCGAGCCGCTGCTCCAGCGCATCGAGCCTCCGGCCCATGATGGCCGGTGCCACACCTTCGACCGTTGCCGCTGCCGTCAGGCTGCCGCGGGTTGCGATCAATACAAACGATTCGAGCTGCTTGAACTTGTCCATGGGGGAAGATTACCCCCAAAAAAGGTGGAACTCAGCGCGACAGCATCGTCCCGGGCAACCACATCGCAATATCCGGCCAGATCATGACCATGGCCATCACCACGACCATCAGCAACACATACGGCGCCGCGCCACGCACGATCGGCCCCAGCGGCGCGCCGGTGATGGCCTTGATCGTGAACAGGTTCATGCCCACCGGCGGCGTGATCTGCGCCAGTTCGAGGTTGATCACCAGCAACACGCCGTACCAGATCGGGTTGATACCCAGGTGGATCATCGCTGGCAGGATCACCGGTGTCGTGATCAGGATGATGGAGATCGACTCGAGGAACATGCCCATCACGAAGATCAACGCCATCAGGATGATCAGAAAACCCGTCACGCCCACATCGGCCGCGATCACCGCCTCGACGATCTGCTGCGGAATACGCAGCTTGGTCAACACATGGCCAAACACCGAGGCACCGGCCATGATCATGAACAACATCGCCGAGATGCTGCAGGCGTCCACCGCTGACTCCCAGATCGCGCGCAGGCCGACCGTGCGGTAGACGACGACGGCCACGAACAGCGCCAGCCAGGCTCCGGCAGCAGCCGCTTCGGTGGCGGTGAAGACGCCGGCGTACATGCCCCCCAGCACAAACACCGGCAGCGAGATCGACCAGGCCGATCGGCGCACGGCGCCCAGCGCCTCGCGCAGCGTGGCACGGGGCTCACGTTGGATCTGCCGGTTCGTCACCGCGGTGTGCACCATGTTCCAGGCCACAAACACGCCGGCCATCAGCAGGCCCGGTACGATGCCGGCCATGAACAGACCGCCGATCGAGGTGTCGGTGGTGACGCCGTACAACACCATCGGTCCCGACGGCGGGATCAGGATTCCCAGCGTGCCGCCGGCCGCCACCAGCCCGTAAGCGGCCTTTTCGCTGTAGCCGAACTTGATCATCTGCGGAATTGCGACCGCACCGATGGTCAGCGCCGTGGCCACACTGGAGCCCGAGATGGCGGCAAAAATCGTGCAGGCGGCAATCGTCGCGATGCCCAGGCCACCGGGAAGGTGGCGGGTGAGCGTGTACGCCGCGCCGTACAGGTCATCGACGATCCGGCCGCGAATCATGATGTGCGCCATGAAGGCGAACAGCGGGATCGCCACCAGCAGGTAACGGTTGAGCTCGCCGAAGATGACTTCGGTCACCGAGCCGAGTTCCCCCTGTGTGATGTATTGCAACGCACCGCCGAAGACCGCCAGGCCGGCAAAGATCGGCAGGCCGGTGAACAGCAGCAACAGCAGGCCCAGGAACAGCAGGCCGATGATCATGCGCCGTCTCCGGTACCGTGCCGCGCCTTGGTTGGCGCCGGCAGACCGGCCACTGCGCGCCAGAACGCCTCGACGGCTGCCAGTAGCAACAAGGCGCCCCCGACCGGCATCAGCAGCATCAGCAGCCAGGTCGGCCACTCGAGATTGCCCTCGGTGACCAGGCCCAGCATGCGGGCCAGCTGGGCGGTTTCCCAACCATTGACGATCAGCATGACAGCGACGGCGGCCACAGCCAAGGCGGCCCAAGCCTGAATCCAGCGCCGCGCCGGCGGCGAGAGCCGATCGACCAGCACGTCGACGCTGATATGTTCACCGCGCCGCAGTGTGCGCGCCGCCGCCAGCATGACGGTGGCCACCAGCAGAAAACCCACCACCTCATCAACCCAGACCGGCGCCGCGTTGAGCAGATAGCGCATCAGCACGGCCCAACCGATCAGGCACAACGACACCAGCAAGCTGGCGGCAGCCAGCCCCATGCCGATGCCGGCCAGCAGGTGGACCACCTGGCCGAGCGCGCGCAGCACCGGCCCTTCGCGACGGTCGGTGGTGCCGTGCATCTCAGCCATTCACAGAATGCGCAATGCGTTCAGAGCCGGTCAAGCATCTCCAGCAGCTTGACGCCGTCCGGCGCTGTTTCGCGCAGGAACTCCTTCTTCACGGCCGGCTGCATCGCATCGGCCATGACCTTCTCCTGCGCCTTGGTCAGGGCGATGGCTTTCATGCCCTTTTCATTGAGAATCGCGATGTTCTCCGGCGGAATGGTGTCCGACTTGCGGATCGAACGTGCCACCGCCCTGTCGGCGGCCTGCTGGATCGCGCTGCGCACATCGGCTGGCAGACCGTTCCACCAGGCGGGGTTGACCACCAGGTTGTCGAACGCCAGGATGATGTTGGAGGCCACGCCAAACTTCTGCACCTCGTAGAACTTGCGGCTGTTGGCAGCCTCGACCCCGGTAAAGCCGGCATCGATGACGCCGGTTTGCAAGGCCTGATACACCTCGGAGCCCGGCATCGCCGAAGGCGACGCTCCCATCGCGACCAGGCCTTCGTCAAACAACTTGTTCAGGCCGCGGATCTTCATGCCGACGAAGTCGGACGGCTGCACCAGGGGCTTGCCATTGGACGTGAAAATGCCGTCATTGGTGTCGACCAGCCAGGCGATATTGGTCACCCCTTTGGCCGCCATCTTGGCATCGAGCAGCTTGGCAGCGTCGGACTTGAGGAAGGCCTTCTGCTTGGCCACCGAGGTCATCAGATACGGGATGATGGTCACGCTCATCTCGGGGATCGTGCCGCCCCACTGGAAACTCAGGATCGCCGCGGCCTCGATCTTGCCGCTGGCCACCGCAGGATGGTTCTGGTTCGGCTTGAACAACTGCGCGGCACCGAAAGTCTGCACCTCGACGCGGCCGTTGGTCGCCTCCTTGACCTCCTTGGCAAACTGCTCCAGGCTCCTTGCAGTGTGGTGTGTCGGCGGAAACTGGTGGCTGATGCGCATCGTGAACTCTGCGGCAACGGCGCTGCCCGAGACTGTAGCCAGGGCAATGCCGGCGGCAAGGACCTGGCGGCGTGTCGAGCGGGAAGAAAGGCTGTGTTCCATTTCGTGATCTCCTGTCATTGGCAAATAAACGCCCCCAGCCCTGGCTTCGCCAGGCCCCCCAAGGGGGTGCAAGGAAACTTGGGAGCGGCCCGGCGTTTCCTCATGGGGGAACATCATGCCACTGCGTGCGCAGCACGCAGTGACGCAATCTCGTCGGCGCAATACCCGAGCTGCGCCAGTAGCGCGTCCGAGTGCTCTCCTGCCTTGGGCGGCTGCGTACGCACGCCAAGCCGCTGGCCGTGCATCGTGAACGGCAGCAAGGTGGTTCCGGCGCGCTCTCCGGCGCGCGCGCCATCGGGCAACACGATCTCGGCCAGGCCACCGGTCTGGCGCAGATGTTCGTCGTCGTAGAGTTCCTCGGGCTTGCGGATCGGCGCATACGGCAGGCCGAGTTGCTCGAAACGTTGCGTGAGACCCCGCCAGCCGTTCGCGCAGCAGCGGCATCATCGTCTTGCGTGCCATCACACGTTCGTTATTGGTGCGCAGGCCCGGATCGGACAGCAGGTCGTCGAACCCGAAAGCCGTGCAAAAGGTTTTCCACTGCGCATCGCTGACCGCGGCCAGGAAGATCTGGCCGCCATCGCGGACGGTGAACACGTCATAGACCGCCCAGGCAGAAATACGCTCCGGCATCGGTGCCGCGGCAATGCCGGTGATGGCATATTGCAGCATGTGCTGACCGACCAGAAACACGTTGTTCTCGAACAATGCGCTTTGCACCTCCTGGCCGCGGCCACTGATGCCGCGCTGGATCAGCGCACCCAGTGCGCCGATGGCGCCAAACATGCCGCCCATGATGTCGTTGACGCTGGTGCCCGCGCGCAGCGGATCACCGGGGCGGCCGGTCATGTAGGCTAGACCGCCCATCATCTGCACCACTTCATCCAGAGCGGTGCGGTTCTCATACGGCCCGGGCAGGAACCCCTTGAGACTGACGTAGATGATGCGGTCGTTGACAGCCGACAAGCTGGCGTAGTCGAGCCCGTACTTGCGCATCGTGCCGGGCTTGAAATTCTCCGCCACCACATCGGCGCTGGCGGCCAATCGGCGCGCGACCGCCGCACCTTCGGGCGTGTGCAGGTCGATCGCGATACTTTTCTTGTTGCGGTTGAACATCGGGAAAAAACCCGCACCGGCTCCCAGCAGGTGGCGCGTGCGGTCACCGTCAATCGGCTCGACCTTGATCACTTCGGCGCCCATGTCGGCCAGCACCATGCCGCAGGTCGGCCCCATCACCATGTGGCTGAACTCGACCACGCGCAAACCCGTCAAGGGTTGATGCGCTGGTGGTGCGGGCATGGTCGCCCGGTCCGTGTCTGACATAGGGTTCACGTGGTGACAGCCAGGGCCGGCTCAGCCAGCAGCGTCTTGGGCAAACCCGCCCGCCAGATGTTGCCGTGCAAAGGCGCATCCTGCAGCCATCCCGCAAGTTGGCCGCGCAAGGCCATGATGGCGTCGAAGTCGATGCCAGTGGCAATCCCCATGCTGCGCATCAGGTACACCACGTCTTCCATCGCCACGTTGCCACTGGCTCCCGGCGCATGCGGACAACCGCCGATTCCACCCAGGCAGGCGTCGAACCGGGTGACACCGGTTTCCAAGGCGGCAAACACATTGGCCTGACCCAGTCCACGGGTGTCATGAAAGTGGCCGCAGTTCAGGCGCTCGCCTGCGATGCGCCGACCGGCCTCGAACCGTTCCCGCACCATGCGCGGATCGGCATACCCCACGGTGTCGGCCAGGCCGACCGCATCGACGCCGGCATCGAGCACTGCCTGCAGCAGCCGCAACACCTCGGACAGAGCGACTGCACCCTGCAAGGTACAGCCGAATGCCGTGCTCAGGCCGACTTCGATCCGTGTGCTGGCGCCGGCCGCATCGCGTTCGGCGCGGATACGTCCGATCTCGGCCACCACGTCATCGGGTGTCTTGCGCAGGTTGGCCAGGCTGTGTGCATGGCTGACCGACAGCGGGATCAACATGGCGTCGGCCTGTGCGGCGATCGCAGCCTGCGCTCCCTTGAGGTTGGGCACCAGCACCGAAGTCACCAGGCCCGGCAGCGTCCGCGCAAACGCGACCAGTTCCGCTGTATCGGACAGTTGCGGCAACAGCCGAGCCGGCACGAAGGAACCGACCTCAATCTCGCGCTGACCGGCCGCATGGGCCGCACGAATCCACGCCAGCTTGTGTTCGGTCGGCAAGATGGTGGAAATACTCTGCAAGCCGTCGCGCAGGCCGACTTCACGCAATTGAACCTGTCGCGGCAAGGAATCTGACATGGGGGCCATAAAGCATTCTAGGCATGCCCAAATCGATCAGTTGCAGCCTTTCGGAACCCTTATGATTCCCGATCGGAAACTCTAGACGTCTTGCCTGCAGCCGGACCTGATGCACCATGCGCGACCTGGACCTGACAACCCTGCGGCTGTTCGTGACCGTCTGTGAAACCCGCAACATCGCGCGCGCCGGCGAACACGCCAACCTGGCCGGCTCGGCCATCAGCAAACGGCTGGCGCAGCTCGAAGACAACCTGGGCACCCGGCTGCTGGTGCGTCGGCGCCGCGGCGTGGAACCCACACCGGCCGGTGAAACGTTGCTGGAACACGCGCGCATCCTGCTCGGCAACGCGCAGCGGCTGGTACACGACATGGGGTCGTTCGCCGCCGGCGTGAAGGGACAGGTACGGGTGCTGGCCAGTCCGTCCGCACTGGCCGAGTCGCTGCCGGACGACATCGCGGCATTCCTGCGCAAACCGGAACACGCGGCGATACAAGTGCATATCGAGGAGCGGCCCAGCGTCGACGTGGTGCGCGGCGTACGCGACGGTGTTGCGGCGGTCGGCATCTGCTGGGATGCGGTGGCCAGCGATGGGCTGGCATCGCGCCCCTATCGCAGCGACCATCTGGTACTGGTGACGCACCGCGACCATGCACTGGCCTCGCACCGAACCGTGCGTTTCGCGCAGACGCTGGAGCACGAGTTTGTCGGATTGCCCGCCAACAGCGCCGTGCCCCTGATGTTGCAACGCGCCGCGGCCGAACTTGGCAAGACCATGCGGCTGCGCGTCGTACTCACCAGCCTGGACGCGGTGCAGCGGGTCGTCGGCGCCAACCTGGCGATCAGCATCATCCCGCGCGAAGTCGCCGCTCCGAACATGGTCGAACGCCATCTGTGTCTCGTCGATCTGGACGAACACTGGGCCAAACGCCAGTTCGGGATCTATGTCCGGGATGAAACCAGCCTGTCGCCGGCTGCAGCGGTGCTGGTACGGCATCTGCAGGATTGCGCTGAACAGGCATCCGCTCCGGGCGCAGCCGGCAACGGGTGACCGCCGAGCCGCCATGATCTGGTTCTTCTGGCAGGCCGCTGAGACCAAACGAGAACCAGCCCGTCGGCGGACTCAGCTCAGCACCAGATCCAGATCCAGGTCCACGTTGGGTTGCTCGTCGTCTGCAGCCATGATCTGGTCGATCGCCCGCGCCACGATCGGCTGCTGGTCGATGATCATCAGCCGACCTTCACGCAGCATGGCGGCCACCTCGCGCTGCGAACGCACGAATGCGTCGAACCCGTCGCGGTTGGTGAACAACATGCGACTGCGTTGCGGGCTGATCCACCCCAGGCGGTAACGGTGCAGCTGGTCGGATTCGTGCTCGAAATCGAACCACATGCCCCGCTCGAGTCCTTGCGCAATCGCATCGAATGCGTCGGGGGCGGCGTGCGTTTGCGGCGCCAGTCGCTTGCCCAGTTCCTGGATCGCCGCACGACCGACCTGGGTCTCCAATTCGCCGGGCCCGGAGTCGATCGGAGCGGCACCGGCCTTGGGCACCCGAATGGCCCGCATGTGACAGGCAATCAGGCGTTTGGTGAATTCATCGCGCGCCTCCCCCTTCCATCCGATCGCATCCAGGTTGCTATCCAGGCGGGGCACCAGATCGGGCAACAATGTCATCAGTTTGCTGCGCTCCTCGGGCTGCAGCCGGGGTCGGGTGGACCAGATCACCTGGTTCATGGTCTTGACCGTGAGGTCCCAGCGCACGGGATCGGTATCCACATCCAGCCAGGCGTTGGCCAGCACCTCGCGCCACTGCACCGTCAGGAACGGCAACAGGAACGGTGGCAAGGGCTCATCGATCGGCATGGCATGGATGCACTGGTGCACCACGCCATCGGCATGGGCCAACGCCGCCTCGCGTGCCTCGCTGAGTTGCTCGGCGCTGGCTGCGGGTTTGATGCGCACCTCGGCCTGTTGCTGACTCGCCTGCATGAAGGCGTCGAGGTCGGCCAACAGGCTGCGAAACAGATCCAGGTCATGTTCGAACTCGGCCAACACCCGTTGCACGATTGCATCGACCTGCCGGTACAGCGGGTCGGACTCGCCCATCTCCGGTGTCCAGCCCACGGCCGCAGCGGCCAGGGCGTCCACCAGTTGACGCGCCGGATGTTCGCCGGAGAGAAAGAAATCGCGGTCAATCAACGCCGCCTTGAGCACCGGAATCTGCAGGCGCCCGATGACGAACTTGAGCTGCAGCGGAATGGATTTATCGGCAAAAACAAAATCGAACACCTCAGCCAGGGCGTCCACCGTGCCGCGGTCAATCTCGGTGGCGCGTTGCACCTCCTCGCGTTCGCGCATCTGGCGCAACACGTTCTGGCCCTCGATGTCCTGCCCGCGCGCCCAGTCCGGAAACTGCGATGTACCGGCACCGGCCTGCAGGCCGCCAAGAAACCCCATCAGCTCCGGATCGGCGGGCGCGTGGGCGCCGCTGCCGCCGAATCCGCCGCCCGCCATGGCAGAGCCGCCTTCCGCCTGCATGCCATCGGCGCCTGCGGCGCTGCCCGGATCACCACCCGAACCGCCACCGCCTGGCCCGCCAGCGCCAAAACCCAACTTCTGCAGGAATTGCCGCGCGCGTTGGGCGATGGAGCGAGCCATGCCTTGCATGCCCTGACTGCCGTCGCCGCGTGCGCCGCCATCATCGACCTCGTCCGAACCGTGGGCACCGTTGCCACCGCCCCCGCTGCCGCCACCTCCTCCAGCAGTAGAGCCTGAAG
>CAJDVP010000035.1_pt1 | contig 23392 bp, 18 predicted proteins | sample 7391311 | NCBI WGS metagenome assembly CAJDVP01 (sample SAMEA7055711, study PRJEB34461) | soil metagenome | biome: terrestrial ecosystem; feature: Peninsula; material: soil | place: Antarctica | collected 2016
GAATCAGCCGATGTGGCGCATCCTTCCGGAGTTCTGTCGCGACAACCGGAAATACGAAAAAATGGGCCTGGCCGACTTGTGCCAGTTCGTGCACCAGCTATATGCCAAGTACGATATTGCGCGGCTGACCACCGACATGTACCTCAGTGACCTGACGCCTGCGATGACGCCGACCGACGCCTTTGCGCACATCGCCCGGCGCAAGACCGAACGGGTGGAGATCGACCAGCTGGAGGGTCGGATCACGGTCGGCCTGGTAACGCCATATCCACCCGGTATTCCGTTGCTGATCCCGGGTGAAGTGTTCAACCGCAAGATCGTCGATTACCTGAAATTCTCGCGCGAGTTCAATCAGGAATGCCCTGGATTTGGCACCGACATCCACGGTCTGGTGACTGAGCCGGACGAAACCGGCCAGTTGCGCTATTACGCCGATTGCGTCGAGCGCAGCTGATAGGCTGCCGTTCAGGTCCGCAGGTCAAGGACGGCGCTTTCGGGCACCGTCGCGACCGCCACGGCGTTGAATCCGCCGTCGACATACATGATCTCGGCGCTGACGCCGGCAGCCAGGTCGCTGAGCAAAAAGGCGGCAACATTGCCGATCTCGTCAATGGTGACATTGCGCCGAATCGGCGATGAATTGGCCACCACGTTGAGCAACTTGCCGAAATCCTTGATTCCGCTGGCTGCCAGGGTCTTGACCGGGCCGGCACTGAGGCCATTGACCCGGGTGCCGCGTGAGCCCAAGGCCTCCGCCAGGTAACGCACGGATGATTCCAGCGACGCCTTGGCCAGGCCCATGGTGTTGTAATACGGCACGATCCGTTCCGCGCCCAGGTAGGTCAGCGTCAGCAGCGCTGACGTATTGCTCAGGTAGGGAAGGGCCGCCTTGGCCATGCCGGGAAAGCTGTAGGCGCTGATGTCGTGCGCAATACGATAGTTCTCGCGGGTAAGGCCATCGAGGAAGTTGCCGGTAATCGCCTCACGCGGAGCGAATCCGATCGCGTGCACGAAACCATCGAATTGTGGCCAGGCCTGACCCAGGTCCGCGAACAGGCGTTCGATCTGGGCGTCGTCGCCGACATCGCAGTCGAAGATCAGGTCTGAGCCCAGACTGGTGGCAAATTCGGCGATCCGATCCTTGAAACGTTCGCCGACGTAACTGAACGCCAGTTCCGCGCCTTGGGCACGGCAGGCCTTTGCAATGCCATAGGCGATCGATCGGTTGCTGAGCACACCGGTGATCAGTAGTTTTTTGCCGGCGAGAAAACCCATGCGTCAATCTCCTGAAAAATTCCTGCAGAATTGTCGCATGCGCCCCTGGTTGTTCTTCTTGTTGATGCTGCTGACCTGTCCGGCCTGGGCTGCGCACGGATACGCGTTGTGGGGTGACCTGAAATATCCGGCAGGATTCGACCACTTCGACTATGTCCGGGCCGATGCGCCCAAGGGCGGCGAACTGCGCCTGGTGAGCAATTTGCGGGTGTCGACCTTCGACAAATACAACCCGTTCACGATCCGTGGCAGCGCACCGGCCTACCTGTCGACAATGATGTTCGATACCTTGTTGCTCGGTTCGCTGGACGAGACCAGTTCGGGTTACGGTCTGTTGGCCGAAGACGTAGAGGTGGCCGACGATGGCCTGTCTGCCACATTCCGGCTGCGCAAGGAGGCACGTTTTCACAATGGTGACCCGGTCCTGGCCGACGATGTCAAGTACAGCTACGACACGCTGGTCGGTCCGTATGTGACACCGGCGTACAAGACGATCCTGCACGATGTGGCCGGTGTCGACGTGGTCGATCCCCTGACGGTTCGCTACCGTTTTCGCAGCGCCAATCGGGAGCTTCCGCTGACGGTGGGTAGCTTGCCGGTGTTCAGCCGCAAATGGGGTATGGAGAACGGTGTCGCCAAGCGTTTCGATCAGGTGGTGATGGACATCCCGATTGGCAGTGGCCCGTACCGGATCGGCCCGGTCAAGTTCGGCAAGGACATCACCTATGTGCGTGATCCGGCCTATTGGGCCCGTGACCTGAATGTGCGCCTGGGCACCGCCAACTTCGACCGCATCACCGTCAAGATCTACAAGGACAACACCGCACGCCTGGAGGCGCTCAAGGCAGGCGAATTCGATTTGATGCGTTTCTTCTCGGCCGGTGATTGGGCCCGCAGGGTGAATGGTCGCAAGTTCGACACCGGTGAACTCGTCAAGGTGGAGTTCAAGCACAGCCTGCCGTCCGGTTTCCAGAGTTATGTCCTCAACACACGCCGGCCGTTTCTCAGCGATGTGCGGGTGCGCGAGGCCTTGGGCCTTGCATTCGATTTCGAGTGGATGAATCGCCAGATGTTCTACGGTGCCTACCAGCGGGTTAACGGCTTGTTCGGCAATACCGACTGTGCGGCCAAGGGTCTACCCTCGGCAGAAGAACTGGCCTTGCTGGAGCCTTGGCGGGGACAAGTGCCGGACAGCGTGTTTGGTCCCATGACGGTGCCGCCGCGAACCGATGGCGATTCGTCACTGCGAGGCAACCTGCGAAAAGCCAGGGCGCTGCTCAGCGAGGCGGGATGGTCCGTGCGCGATGGACAATTGCGCAATGCCAAAGGAGACCCCTATGTGGTCGAGTATCTGGACAGCAGCGAGAGTGGCGCGCGGGTCGTCACCCCCTGGGCGCGCAACCTGGAGAAGATCGGCATCACGCTGCAGTATCGGCAAGTGGACTTCGCGCTGTACCAGCAACGGCTGCAGAAATTCGACTTCGACATCACCTCGTTGGCCTACCAGGGCACGCAGAATCCAGGCCAGGAATATGCCGACCTGTTCGGCAGCGCGGCGGCCGACATCGAGGACTCGGGCAATATGTCGGGAGTCAAGAGCAAGGCCATCGATGCATTGGTCAAACGCATGACCAGCGCCCGTTCCAAAGAGCAGTTGTTGCCCGCTTGCCGGGCATTGGAACGGGTGGTCAGCCACCTGCATCTGATGATTCCGCAGTGGATGGCGCCAACCCACCGTATCGTCTACAACGCCTGGCGCCTGGATCGTCCGGCGAAGATGCCACCGTACGCCCAGGGCGAAGGCTGGGCGATCGACACCTGGTGGGCGAAACAGCGCTGAGCCATGGTTGCCTACATCCTCAAGCGGCTGCTGCTGATGATCCCGACCTTGCTCGGAGTGCTGACGATCACCTTTTTCGTGATCCAGTTCGTTCCCGGTGGCCCGGTTGAACAGTATCTGGCTGAAGCCAAGGCCGGCCTGGCCGGCTCCGGCAGCGCCGAAGGAGGCGGACTGGCCTACCGTGGCGCGCAGGGCGTGGACAAGCAGCGGCTGGATCAGATCAAGGCCCTGTACGGCTTCGACAAACCGGTGCACCAGCGTTATATCGACATGCTGGCGCGATTTGCGCGTTTCGATCTGGGCCGCAGCTTCTTCCAGAACAAGGATGTGGGCCAACTCATCGTCGAGAAGTTGCCGGTATCAATCACGCTCGGTCTGTGGACATTTTTCATCAGCTACGGCATTGCCGTGCCCTTGGGAGTGGCCAAGGCGGTGCGCGCCGGCAGCCGGTTCGACTTTGTCACCACGCTGATCGTGCTCGTGGGCTATGCCATCCCCGGTTTCGTGCTGGGTGTGGCCTTATTGGTCATCTTTGGCGGGCAGCTCCAGTGGTTTCCGTTGCGCGGTCTGACGTCGAGCAATTGGGACGAGCTCAGCTGGGGCGCTCGTATCGTCGACTACCTGTGGCACATCACGATGCCGGTCACGGCAATGGTTCTGGGCAGTTTTGCCGTCACTGCGATGCTGACCAAAAACGCGTTCCTGGAAGAGATTCGCAAGCAATACGTCGTGACCGCGCGCGCCAAGGGTCTGAGCGAGCGCCAGGTGTTGTGGAAACACGTGTTCCGCAATGCCCTGATACCGATCATCACGGGTTTCCCGGCTGCGTTCATCGGCGCGTTCTTCACCGGTGCATTGCTGATCGAAACCCTGTTTTCGCTCGACGGCCTGGGCCTGCTCAGCTACGAGAGTGTGATCCGGCGCGACTATCCGGTGGTGCTCGGCACCTTGTACCTGTTCACGTTGATCGGCCTGTTCACCAAGCTGATATCCGACCTGTGTTACGTCTGGGTCGACCCGCGGGTCAAGTTCGACTGACATGAAGTCCCGCCCCAGCAGCCACTCTCCGGCGCGTCGCGCCTGGTCGCGATTCCGGCGCAACCGATTGGGCTACTGGAGTTTGGTGGCGTTTTGCACGATGGCGGTGCTGAGCCTGTTCGCAGAACTGATTTCCAACGACCGGCCACTGATCGTGCGTTACGAAGGGCATTACTACTTTCCACTGGTGAAGGATTACCCTGAGACGACGTTCGGCGGCGACTTCCTGACCACTACCGACTTCCTCGATCCGTTCATCGGCAAGCGCCTCGCACAGGATGGGAACTGGGCGATCTTTCCACTCAACCATTACGGCCCCAAGACCATCAACTACTTTGCCGCCAACCCCAACCCTTCGGCGCCAACGCGCGAGAACTGGCTGGGGACCGACGACCGCGGCCGTGACCTGCTGGCGCAACTGATCTACGGTTTCCGGATCAGTGTCTTTTTCGCCTTGGCGTTGACCGTGACAGGGGTGACATTGGGCATGGTTGCGGGGGCTCTGCAGGGTTTTTTTGGTGGCAAGACGGACCTGGCGTTCCAGCGCTTCATCGAGATCTGGGGGTCGATGCCGGAGCTGTATCTGCTGATTATCTTCAGCGCCATCTTCGCGCCCAGTCTGGCACTGTTGCTGGTGCTGCTGAGCCTGTTCGGCTGGATGGGCCTGTCGGACTATGTGCGCGCAGAGTTTCTGCGCAACCGCCAGCTCGACTACGTACGCGCCGCGCGTGCGCTCGGTGTCGGTAGCTGGCAGATCATCGTGCGCCATATCCTTCCCAACAGCCTCACGCCGGTGGTGACCTTCCTGCCATTTCGCATGAGCGGCGCGATTCTGGCGTTGACTTCGCTCGATTTTCTCGGGCTGGGTGTGCCACCGGGCACACCGTCATTGGGTGAACTGCTGTCGCAGGGCAAAAACAACATTGATGCCTGGTGGATCTCCTTGTCTACGTTCGCGGTGCTGGTGATGACGCTGTTGTTGCTGACTTTCATGGGTGATGCCTTGCGCGACGCACTTGATCCGCGCAAGGCCGATCCGGCGTCGGTCGCGGAGATCCCATGACGGCGCTGCTAGAGGTCAAGGGTCTGCGTGTGGCTTTCGGCGGCCACGAAGTCGTTCGGGGCATCGATTTTTCGATCGCCAGCGGCGAGAAGCTCGCCCTGGTCGGCGAATCCGGGTCGGGCAAGACTGTCACCGCATTGAGCTTGCTGGGCCTGGCTGTCGATGCCCATTGCAGTGGTGTTGCGCGTTTCGAGAGCGCGCAGGGCAATATTGACCTGCTGGCGTTGCCGGAGCCTCAGTTGCGCATGATCCGCGGGCGCGACATCGCGATGGTCTTCCAGGAGCCGATGACGGCACTCAACCCCTTGTTCCCGGTGGGCGATCAGATTGCCGAGGTATTGCAACTCAAGCAGGGCCTGGACAAGGCACAGTGCGCCCAAGCGGTCGTCGACCTGCTGGCCAGCACCGGCATTCCCGAGCCGGCACGTCGCGCAAAGGCCTTTCCACACCAGCTCTCGGGTGGCCAGCGCCAGCGCGCGATGATCGCCATGGCGCTCGCCTGCAAACCGCGCCTGCTGCTGGCCGACGAACCCACCACCGCGCTGGACGTCACGGTACGGGCGCAGATCCTGGAACTGCTGGCCAGTTTGCAACGCGAATACGGCATGGCCGTTCTGCTGATCACCCATGACCTGAACCTGGTGCGCAAGTTTGCCGACCGGGTTGCGGTGATGGAAAAAGGCTGCGTGGTTGAGCATGGCCGCGTCGAGGCGGTTTTCGCCAACCCGCAACACGCCTATACCCGCAGGTTGATCGACAGCAAACCCCGCCGCGATGTCGACGAAAACCAATGGTCGAAGTCAGGGCCAGGGCAGGGTGCGGCCCTGTTGCAGGCGAGCGAGGTGTCAGTGGCGTATCCGGTGCCGATGCCGGGTGTCCGGGGATGGTTTCGCAAGGGATCCTTTGTCGCCGTTCATGACGCCTCATTCACGATCATGCCGAGCCGCACGCTGGGCGTCATTGGCGAATCGGGCTCCGGCAAGTCGACCCTGGCGTTGGCCGCGCTCGGGCTGCAGCCATTTGTCGGCAACATGCAGGTCGACGGGCAGGCATGGGGCCAAGGCGCAGCATCCGACAAGGCCTTGCGCCGCACGGTGCAGGTGGTGTTTCAGGATCCGTTTTCCTCTTTGTCGCCGCGCATGACGGTGGAAGAGATTGTCGGAGAAGGCTTGTTGGTCCATCATGCGGCGTTGTCCGGACCCGAGCGCCGGCAGCGGGTGCAGGCCGCCCTTGAAGAGGTCGGGCTGCACGAATCCCAGTTTCCCGACCTGCTCAGACGCTATCCACACGAATTTTCGGGCGGACAACGCCAGCGATTGGCCGTGGCCAGGGCCCTGATCGTGCAGCCGCGTCTGCTCGTGCTCGATGAGCCCACCAGTGCCCTGGACGTGACGATACAGAAACAGGTGCTGCAACTGCTGCAACAACTACAGCGCGAGCGCAAGCTCAGTTACCTCCTGATCACCCACGACGTGGATGTGATCCGGGCCATGGCCCATGATGTGCTGGTCATGAAGGACGGCGCCATCGTCGAATCCGGGCCGGTGGAGCAAGTGCTGGACGCCCCCCGGCATCCATATACCCGTGCCCTGGTCGCGTCCGTGGCCTGAATCCGCAACGCCCCACCGCACCCAAGGTGCATCTTCCCTGGTTTGCTCTGCACAAACTGGGGTCTTGGGGGTGACAATCGCTGCTGTTTTGCAGTAGAATCCCGGCTTCACGACCAAACGGGCGGGTTTTCACCGCCCGTTTTTTTTGGTCGGGCAGTTTTTGTGTTGGCAACACAGACGGAGGACGTGAGTCGAATGGCGTTGCAGGAGCTTGTCGAGCAGACGGTGACCGGGCTGGGTTACGAGCTGGTCGAGATTGATCGACTGGCCGGTGGCTTGCTGCGTATCACGATCGACCTGCCGTGGACTGCCGAGACGGTGTCGAGTCTGTTGCAGCCGCAGTCGGTCACGGTTGAGGATTGCGAGAAGGTGACGCGGCAACTGCAGTTTGCGCTCGAAGTCGATGGCATCGAGTACCGCCGGCTGGAGGTGTCATCCCCAGGAATCGACCGACTGCTGCGTGGTGAACCTGATTTCGAGCGTTTTGCAGGCTGCGAGGTCGACATCACGCTGAAGCTGGCGGTTGGCGCAGCAGCCCAGGGCCAGGTGAATGCGAATCGGAAGAAGTTTCGCGGCACCCTTGAGCGGGTCGTCGCCGCTGACGGCGCTGCTGCGGGTTGGCAGGTCGTCTGGAGCGAAGCTCCCAAGGTCAAGCCGGGCCAGCGCGTCAGCAAGCATCGCGCGCCGGCACCGCTGCAATCGCTGGGGTTTGTGCTCGATGAGGTGCGGGAGGCGCGTCTGGCGCCGGTAGTGAATTTCAAAGGCCGTGGCGCTGCTGCGGATTCGGTGGACGTGTGAGTGGGGCAACAGTTTGCAGCCGTGTGGCTTGCGACCCAGGTTGTGTGGCGGGGCGATGGTTTCCGGTCTCGATTGAAATGAAAGTGGTGTGACATGAATCGCGAAATGTTGATGTTGGTGGAAGCCATCTCGCGTGAGAAAAGCGTCGAGCGGGACGTCGTCTTTGCGGCGGTCGAGGCGGCCCTGGCGCAAGCGACCAAGAAGCTGTATGCGGGCGACGTGGACATCCGTGTGGCGGTCGACCGCGACACCGGCGCCTACGAAACCTTCCGGCGCTGGCATGTGGTGCCCAACGAGGCCGGCCTGCAACTGCCAGATCAGGAGACCCTGTTGTTCGAAGCGCAGGAGCAGATCGAAGACATCGAAGTTGACGAATACATCGAGGAGCCGATCGAGTCGATGCCGATCGGGCGCATCGGTGCGATGGCTGCAAAGCAGGTCATTTTGCAGAAGATCCGCGACGCCGAGCGGGAAATGCTGCTCAACGATTTCATGTCGCGTGGCGACAAGATATTTGTCGGCACCGTCAAGCGTATGGACAAGGGCGACATCATTGTCGAGAGCGGGCGCGTCGAAGGCCGCCTGCGTCGCAGCGAAATGATCCCCAAGGAAAACCTGCGTTCGGGCGACCGGGTGCGCGCCATGATCATGGAAGTCGACCTGACGCTGCGCGGTGCTCCGATCATTCTGTCCCGTTCCGCCCCCGAGTTCATGATCGAGTTGTTCCGTAACGAGGTGCCGGAGATCGAGCAAGGCCTGCTGGAGATAAAGTCCTGTGCCCGCGATCCGGGCTCGCGCGCCAAGATCGCTGTGGTGTCGCACGACAAACGTGTTGATCCGATCGGCACCTGTGTCGGTGTGCGTGGCACCCGCGTCAATGGCGTGACCAACGAACTCGCCGGCGAACGGGTCGATATCGTGCTCTGGAGCGAAGACCCGGCCCAGTTCGTCATCGGCGCATTGGCGCCGGCCAACGTGTCGTCGATCGTCGTCGATGAAGAGCGCCACGCAATGGATGTGGTTGTCGATGAAGAGAATCTCGCGATCGCGATCGGTCGCGGCGGCCAGAACGTGCGCCTGGCGTCCGAATTGACCGGCTGGAAGATCAACATCATGGACGCCAACGAATCGGCGCAGAAGCAGGCCGATGAGACCGATTCCGGTCGGCGCCTGTTCATGGAGAAGCTCGATGTGGACGAGGAGATCGCCGACATCCTGATCGCCGAAGGTTTCACCAGCCTGGAGGAAGTGGCCTACGTGCCTTTGCAGGAAATGCTGGAGATCGAGAGTTTCGACGAGGACACGGTCAATGAGTTGCGCACGCGGGCCAAGGATGCCTTGCTGACGATGGAGATCGCCCATGCAGAAAGTGTCGGCGCCGTGTCGCAGGATCTGCGCGAGTTTGAAGGGCTGGATGTCGAGATGATCGGCAAATTGGCCGACAAGGGTGTTCATTCCCTGGATGATCTGGCCGATCTGGCCGTCGACGAACTGACGGAGATTACCGGCCAGTCCGAGGATGATGCCACGACATTGATCATGAAAGCGCGCGAACATTGGTTCACCGATGAAGCCGCTGCGCAAGAGTGATGGTCATGCCGAAGCAGTTTCAGTGATGGCCCGCAATCGCCCACAAGGCGTGTCCGGCCGAAGTAAAGGTAGCACAACATATGTCCAGTACGACAGTCGCAGAGTTCGCCAACGAACTCAAGAAATCCACCGCAACGTTGCTTGAGCAACTCAAGGCTGCGGGCGTGCCCAAGTCGCTGGCGACCGACCGCGTGACCGAGTTGGACAAGCATAGTTTGCTCAATTACCTGCAAACCAGCCACGGCACGGCTGCGCCGGATCGCAGGAAGATCACGCTGGTCAAGAAGCAGACAACCGAAATCAAACAGGCCGATGCCTCTGGCAAGGCGCGCACCATTCAGGTTGAAGTGCGCAAGAAGCGCACGTTCATCCGGCGCGACGAAGGCGTCGAAGCAGTCGCCGAGGCACCGGCAGTGGTGGAGCCGCCGGCACAGGTGCCTGCGCGGTCGGTGGTCGATGATGCCGAACTGGCGCGGCGCGAAGAAGAGGCGAGTCGCCAGGCGGAACTGATCCGTCGCCAGGAAGAAGATCTGGTAGAAAAACGCAGACAACGCGAAGAGCAGGAGGCCAAAGCCCACGCTGCATCCGAAGCCGCCGCTGCCAGTGCCGCAGCTGCCAGCCAGAAAGCCCTGGCCGAAGTTGCCGACGGCGCTCCGGATGACCGCGCCGCCGAAGAAGCCGCTGCCAAGGCAGCTGAAAAAATCCATGCGGATGCCAAGCAGAAAGCCGCAGAGCAGGCCAAGGCGCGCGCCGACGAGGAGGCTGCACGTGCGGCCGACCTGGGCGAGCGGCGTCGCAAGGCCGAAGCCGAAGCAGCAGCGATCCGCGTCATGCTCGCCACACCCAAGTCGGTGCAGGTGGCCAAGAAGCCCGAAGAGCTCAAGCCGCCAGTGGCAGCCAAGGGAACCTTGCACAAGCCGGCAGTCGGCAGCGCAGTAGCGCGCGCCAAGCCAGGCGGTGCACCGGGTGCCGGTGCCGCGACCAGTCCGGGCGCAGGCAAGGAAGTCAAATCGGCCAAGCTCTCCAGCAGCTGGGCCGGCGATCCGGCCAAGAAAAAGGCCATCCCGACCCGTGGCGACACGGGCGCGGGGCGTGGCAACTGGCGCGGAGGCCCGCGCGGACGTCGTGGCAGTCATGACCGCGACAGCCGGGACGATCGCATGCAGTCGGCGCCATCCGAGTTCCGGGTGCTCGAAGTCCATGTGCCCGAGACCATCACCGTGGCCGAATTGGCACACAAGATGGCGGTCAAGGCATCAGAGGTGATCAAGCACCTGATGAAGCTGGGCCAGATGGTGACCATCAACCAGCCGCTGGACCAGGACACCGCGATGATCGTGGTCGAGGAGATGGGTCACACCGCCATCGTCGCCGCGCTCGACGATCCGGAGGCATTCACTGATGAGGAAACGAGTCAGGCCGAGGGCGAATCGTTGCCGCGCGCGCCAGTGGTCACGGTCATGGGTCACGTCGACCATGGCAAGACTTCGCTGCTGGACTACATCCGCACCACCAAAGTGGCTTCAGGCGAGGCCGGCGGCATCACCCAGCATATCGGTGCCTACCATGTCGAGACGCCACGCGGCTTGATCGCGTTCCTGGACACTCCCGGCCACGAGGCATTCACCGCTATGCGCGCACGTGGCGCCAAGGCCACCGATATCGTGATTCTGGTGGTGGCGGCCGATGACGGCGTGATGCCGCAGACACGCGAGGCCATCAAACACGCCAAGGCGGCCAATGTGCCGCTGGTGGTGGCGATCAACAAGATCGACAAGCCAGGCGCAAACCCGGAACGGGTGAAGAACGAACTGGTGGTCGAAGAAGTGATCCCGGAAGAGTTGGGTGGCAATTCGCCGTTTGTATCGGTGTCGGCCAAAACCGGCGAAGGCATCGATGCCTTGCTTGAGCAGGTGTTGCTGCAAGCCGAGGTGCTGGAGCTCAAGGCGCCAGTGCAGGCAATGGCCAAGGGCCTCGTGATCGAGGCGCGGCTGGACAGGGGCCGCGGCCCGGTGGCCACTGTGCTGGTGCAATCGGGCACGCTGCAAGCTGGCGATATCGTGCTGGCCGGTTCGACCTACGGCAAGGTCCGTGCGATGCTGGATGAAAACGGCAAGACGGTAAAGACGGCCGGGCCGTCGATTCCGGTCGAAATCCAGGGTCTGACCGAAGTGCCGCAGGCGGGCGACGAATTCATGGTGCTGCCGGATGAACGCCGCGCCCGCGAAATCGCGACCTACCGCGCCGGCCGGTTCCGTCACACCAAGCTGGCCAAGCAACAGGCGGCCAAACTTGAGAACATATTCACCGACATGACGGCGGGCGAAGTCAAGACCTTGCCCATCATCGTCAAGGCCGACATGCAAGGTTCCCAGGAAGCGTTGGCGCAGAGCCTGCTCAAACTCTCGACCGATGAGGTCAAGGTGCAGCTGGTGTACGCCGCTGTCGGTGGGGTGACCGAGTCCGACGTCAACCTGGCGATCGCCTCCAAGGCCGTCATCATCGGCTTCAACACCCGTGCCGACTCTGGCGCGCGCAAGCACGCTGAAAACAACGGTATCGAGATTCGTTACTACAACATCATTTACGACGCGGTCGATGATCTGAAGGCGGCGATGTCGGGCATGCTCACGCCGGACAAGAAAGAGGAAGTCATCGGTACTGCCGAGATCCGCCAGGTGTTCAAGGTCAGCAAGATCGGCTCGATCGCCGGCTGCATGGTCACCGCGGGTGTGGTGCGTCGCGCGGCGCGTTTGCGGCTGATTCGCGACAACACGGTCATCTTTACCGGCGAGCTCGAATCGCTCAAGCGCTTCAAGGACGACGTGCGCGAAGTCAAGGAAGGGTTCGAGTGCGGCTTGAATATCAAGAACTACAACGACATCGAGGTCAACGACCAGCTGGAGTTCTTCGAGATCCGCGAAATCGCGCGTACGCTGTAACACATCGCCTGCATCGTGCCCCGCAAGTCCGCAACCCCAAACCGCGCCTTCAAGGTGGCCGATCAGATCCAGCGTGATCTGACGGAGCTGATCGCGCGCGAGTTGAAGGATCCGCGGGTGGGCATGGTCACGATCCAGGCAGTGGAGGTCACACCCGACTATGCGCACGCGAAGGTGTTTTTCAGCCTGTTGCAAGGCGACTCGGAAGAAACCCAGGCCGGCCTGAACCAGGCCGCCGGTTTCCTGCGCGCCGGCCTGTTCAAGCGGCTGCACATCCACACCGTACCCACCTTGCATTTCTTGTTCGACCGCACCACAGAACGGGCGGCGGACATGAACGCACTCATCGCGCAGGCTGTCGCCTCGCGTTCCAAGAACGAGGATTGAACAATCGGGGTCAGATTCCAATTGTTGATTGGGCGCTGGCCGGCAGAGCCAGCGTATGGGAAACAGACCTGAATCGATGCAGCAATCACAACGGGTGACACGGCGGCCCGTGCACGGCCTTCTGTTGCTTGACAAACCACTGGGCTTGTCGAGCAACCAGGCATTGCAAAAGGCCAAATGGTTGTTGCGCGCCGAGAAGGCTGGCCATACCGGAACGCTTGATCCGTTGGCCACCGGTGTGTTGCCGCTGTGTTTCGGCGCAGCGACCAAGTTCAGCCAGTTGCACCTGGATGCCGACAAGTCGTACCACGCGGTGGCGCAGTTGGGCTTCACCACCCGCACCGGCGACGCGGAAGGCGAGGTCGTGCTGGAGCGACCGGTCCATGTCGACGAGGCGGCCGTAAAGCGGGTGCAGGCGTTGTTCACCGGCCCGATCAATCAGATACCTCCGATGCACAGTGCGTTGAAAAAGGACGGCAAACCGCTCTACGAATACGCCCGTGCCGGCATCGAGGTCGATCGCGAGGCACGCAATGTGACGATCCATGACTTGCGTCTTGCGCTGGCGGAAAGCGATGGTGGCTGGTCCTTGCAGATGCAGGTGCGCTGCAGCAAGGGCACCTACATACGGACGCTCGCGCAGGATATTGGCGAAGCGTTGGGATGCGGCGCGCACCTGACCGCGCTGCGCCGCACCGAGACCGGAGGCTTCCGGCTGGACGACTGCGTGTCGCTCGATGCGCTCGAACGGATGCCTGAGGCCGAGCGTCTGGCGCAATTGCGCCCCGTAGCCGACCTGCTGCAAGACCATGTACCGGTCTCGCTCGAACCACCCGATGCCGGTCGATTCCTCAGCGGCCTGCGTCGGCGTGGCGTCTGGCCTGACAACCCCCGTGTGGCGGTTTTCGGCCAATCACCCCGCGCCTTGCTGGGCACGGCCCATGTGCGTGCTGGCGAGCTGATACCCGACCGCCTGCTGAGTCCGCTGGAGATTGAACAAATCCTGGCCAGCCACTGAATGACCGAGATCGTTTCCCGAAAGAACACCATGAGTTACAAACAAATTCGCAACATTGCCATCATTGCCCACGTCGACCACGGCAAAACCACGCTGGTAGACATGCTGCTGCGCCAGAGCGGTACCTTCCGCTCCAACGAGAAAGTCACCGAACGGGTAATGGACAGCAATGACCTGGAGCGCGAACGCGGCATCACCATCCTGGCCAAGAATTGCGCCGTGAACTGGAAAGACACCCATATCAACATCGTCGACACTCCCGGCCACGCGGACTTCGGCGGCGAGGTGGAACGGGCCTTGTCGATGGTGGATGGTGTGATGCTGCTGATCGACGCGGTCGAAGGCCCCATGCCGCAGACCCGCTTCGTGACCAAGAAGGCGCTGGCGCTGGGCCTCAAGCCGATCGTCGTCGTGAACAAGGTCGACCGCCCTGGTGCGCGGCCCGATTACGTGATCAACGCTGCGTTCGATCTGTTCGACAAACTCGGCGCCACCGAGGAGCAACTCGACTTCCCGGTGGTTTATGCTTCCGGCCTGAACGGCTGGGCGTCGATGACGGCGGGCGAAACCGGCGAGCAATGGGGCAAGGACCTGGCGCCGCTGTTCGATACCGTGCTCTCGCATGTACCGGCCAACAAGGGCGACCCCGCCGCGCCGCTGCAACTGCAGATCAGCTCGCTGGACTATTCCACCTATGTCGGGCGCATCGGCGTGGGCCGGGTCCGCCAGGGCACGCTGCGCGTCAACCAGGATGTGCTGGTGATGGAAGGTCCGGACGGTCCCTCGAGCAAGGCGCGGGTGCAGCAGATCCTGAAGTTCGAAGGCCTGGAGCGGGTCGCAGCCACCGACGCCTTCCCGGGTGACATCGCGCTGATCAGCGGCATCGAGCAGGTGGGCATCGGCGTCACCATCACCGACCCGCTCAACCCGTTACCGCTGCCGATGCTCAAGATCGACGAACCGACGCTGACGATGAACTTCTGCGTCAACAACTCGCCGCTCGCAGGTCGGGAGGGAAAGTTCATCACCAGCCGCCAGTTGCGCGACCGACTCGACCGTGAGTTGCAAGCCAACGTCGCGCTGCGCGTCACTGACACCGACGAGGACGGCATCTATGAAGTCAGTGGACGCGGCGAGTTGCACCTGACCATCTTGCTGGAGAACATGCGCCGCGAAGGGTACGAGCTCGCGGTGTCCAAGCCGCGGGTCGTGTTCAAGTTGGTGAACGGCGAAAAGCACGAGCCGATCGAGCTGTTGACGGTCGATATCGAGGAAGGCCACCAGGGCGGTGTGATGCAGGCACTGGGTCTGCGCAAGGGTGATCTGGTCAACATGGAGTCCGATGGCCGTGGCCGGGTACGACTCGAATACCGCATCCCCGCACGTGGCCTGATCGGCTTTCAGAACGAATTCCTGAACCTGACCCGCGGCACCGGTCTGGCCAGCAACATTTTCGACGGCTACGAGGCCTACCGTGGCGACATCGAGAGCCGCAAGAACGGCGTGCTGATCAGCATGGACGACGGAGAGATCGTCACCTACGCGCTGGGTAAACTCGACGACCGTGGACGCATGTTCGTGAAAGCGGGCGACCCGGTGTACGAAGGCATGATCGTCGGTATCCACAGCCGCGACAATGATCTGGTCGTCAACGCGGTGCGCATGAAGCAGCTCACCAACTTCCGTGTCAGCGGCAAGGAGGACGCGATCAAGATCACGCCGCCGATCCAGCTCACGCTGGAGTACGCGGTGGAATTCATCGAGGAAGATGAATTGGTCGAGATCACGCCCAAGAGCATCCGGCTACGCAAGCGCCACCTGAAGGAACATGAGCGCAAGAAGTGGCGGCGCCGTTGCTGCTCACGGGTGTCGCCGTAGCGGCGCAAAGCCCGATTCGCATCGGTGAGATCAACAGCTACAAGGCCCAACCGGCCTTCCTGGCGCCCTACAAGAAGGGCATGGAGTTGGCGATCGAGCAGATCAATGCAGCAGGGGGCATTGGCGGACGCAAGCTCGAGCTGATCACGCGTGACGACAACGGCAATCCCGGGGACGCCGTGCGTGCAGCGGAGGAATTGTTGTCACGCGAGCGCGTCGACGTGCTGGCGGGCACGTTTCTCTCGCACATCGGGCTCGCGGTGGGCGATTTTGCCCGCCAGCGCAAGGTGTTTTTTCTCGCCAGCGAGCCGTTGACCGACAAGATCGTGTGGCAAGACGGCAATCGTTACACCTTCCGGCTGCGTGCATCCACCTACATGCAGGTGGCCATGCTGGTGCCCGAGGCCGCAAAGTTGCAGAAGAAGCGCTGGGCCATCGTCTACCCCAACTACGAGTACGGCCAATCGGCTGCGGAGACATTCAAGAAACTGCTCAGGCAGGTTCAGCCCGATGTCGAATTCGTCGCCGAGCAGGCCACTGTGCTGGGCAAGATCGATGCCGGCAGCGTGACGCAAGCATTGGCCGACACCAAGCCGGATGCCATTTTCAATGTGCTGTTTGCCGCGGACCTGTCGCGTTTCGTGCGCGAAGGCAATACCCGAGGCTTGTTCCAGGGCCGACCGGTCGTGAGTCTGCTCACCGGTGAGCCGGAGTACCTGGACCCGCTTCGGGGCGAAACACCCAACGGCTGGATCGTCACCGGTTACCCCTGGTATGCCATCCAGACGCCGGAGCATAAGGCGTTTTTTCTGGCCTACCACGCCCGTTACAAGGACTATCCGCGTCTGGGTTCGGTGGTCGGCTACAGCACCATCGTGTCGTTGGCAGCCGGTATGCGCAAGGCGGGCGGCGCCGATACGGAAAAGCTCGTCGACGCGTTTGCAGGTTTGGATGTGGTCTCGCCGTTCGGCCCGATCACCTATCGCGCAATCGACCACCAGTCCACCATGGGGGCGTTTGTGGGTACGACCCGCAACGACAACGGCAAAGGCATCATGGTCGACTTTCGTTATGTCGATGGCGCCACGGTGCAGCCTTCCGATTCCGAGGTTCGCAAGCTGCGCCCGGCGCGGTGACGGTGTTGCGCCTGCAATCGTCGATCGGATCGGCCAGGTGAGCTTGCTCCCACAGGGCATGGCCGGACGGCGTCTGCTCGGCCCGCACTGAGGAAGGCAGGCAATGACGCTGTCCGCCTTGCTTGTGCAACTGCTCAATGGCCTGGCCAGCGCATCGTCGCTGTTTCTGGTGGCCAGTGGCCTGTCGCTGATCTTTGGCGTCACCCGGATCGTCAATTTCGCACATGGTTCGTTCTACATGCTGGGCCTGTACCTGGCATGGTCGCTGGTGGATCACCTCGGGACCGATGCTTGGTTCTGGCCAAGCCTGTTGCTGGCGGCCGCACTGATCGGCGTGCTGGGTGCAGTGGTCGAAATGCTGGTGCTCAGGCGCATCTACCGCGCGCCGGAGCTGTTCCAGTTGCTCGCGACCTTTGCGCTGGTACTGGTTTTCAAGGACGCGGCTCTGTGGTTGTGGGGCCCCGAAGACCTGCTCGGTCCGCGCGCACCCGGGCTCAGTGGTGCGGTGACCATCTTCAGCCATCTCTTTCCCAGCTACGACCTGTTTCTGATTGCGGCTGGGCCTCTGGTCTTTGCGCTGGTGTGGCTGTTGTTGCATCGCACCCATTGGGGCACCCTGGTTCGTGCGGCCACGCAGGACAGGACCATGTTATCGGCACTGGGCGTCAATCAGGCCTGGCTCTTTACTTCGGTATTTGCGTTGGGCTCGATGCTGGCCGGCCTGGGCGGAGCCTTGCAGCTGCCACGTGAGCCTGCCAGCCTGGGACTGGATATCACCACCATCGCTGATGCCTTCGTGGTGGTGGTGGTCGGTGGCTTGGGCTCCATTGGCGGCGCTTACCTCGCCGCCCTGGTGATTGGCGTGGTCAAGGCCTTGTGTGTCGGTTTGGGGACCGTGCAATGGTTGGGCTGGGAGATTTCTTTTTCCAGCCTGACATTGGTGGTGGAATTTCTCGTGATGGCCATCGTGCTGGTGGTGCGGCCCTGGGGCTTGCTGGGACGCAAGCCCAGCATGGCGCGTGGCACCGGCCCACCGGAGGCGCCTTTGCCCCATCGCAAGGGGCCGATGCCTGCGTTGGTCGGGGTCGCTCTGGTGCTGGCCCTGGTGGCCTTGCCGATGCTCACACGTGATTCGCCCTACACGACGGTGCTGGCCATCGATTTGCTCACGGCCGCCCTGTTTGCTGTGCTGATGTTGTCGTGGCATTGGCCGATGGAACTGTCGCTGCTCGCTGGCCCGATCGCTGCTGTGCTGGGCGCGATGGTTTTTGGCTGGTTCTGCGTGCGTTTGTCCGGCGTCTACCTGGCCATGCTCTCACTTGCCTTTGCGCAGATTGTCTGGTCTATCGTGTACCAATGGGACGCCGTCACCGGCGGCAGCAACGGCTTGACGGGTGTCTGGCCCGCCGAGTGGCTGGGTGACAAGCAGACCTATTACCACCTCACACTGGCCATGACCGTGGTTGCCGTGTTTTTCATGTGGCGCTGGATCCATGCGCCGTTTGGCCTGGCGCTGCGCGCTTCGCGTGACTCGGTGTTGCGTGCGCAGGCGATCGGCATTCCCGTCAAGACAGTGCAGTGGGTGGCTTTCGTCGTTGCTGGTGGCATGGCAGGCCTGGCCGGGGCGCTGTACGCGTTTTCCAAGGGCAGCATTTCGCCAGACAGCCTGGGCATCAACCGCTCCATCGATGCGCTGGTGATGGTATTGCTCGGTGGTGTGCAGACGCTGGCGGGCCCGCTGGTGGGAGCGGCTGGCTACACCTGGCTGCAAGACACTGTGGCGCGCAGTACCGATTATTGGCGCGCGCTGCTGGGCGGCATCATGCTGGTACTGGTGCTGGTCTTGCCCGGTGGCATCGCGAGCATTGCGGCCATGTCGGCTGCCTGGCTGCGCGCACGGCGGGGTGTGCTGTGACACTGCTTGAAGTGTCAAACCTGGGCAAGTCGTTCGGTGGCAACCGCGCGGTGGATGACGCCAGTTTTTCGCTGGCCGAAGGGGAGTTGCTGGCGCTCATCGGACCCAATGGCGCTGGCAAATCGACGCTGTTCAACATGCTCAGTGGTCAGTTGTCCGCCGACCAGGGTTCGGTACGGCTCGATGGCCATGAGTTGCTGGGACGTTCGCCGCGTGCCATCTGCCACATGGGCGTGGGCCGCACCTTCCAGATTGCCGAGACCTTTGCCTCGCTCACTGTGCTGGAAAACCTGCAGATGGCCTTGTTGTCGGCCGATCGCCAGGTGTTCCGGTTCTGGCGGCGCACAGCCAATTACCGGACGCAGGACGCGATGGACTTGTTGCGCGACGTCGGGGTGGACCATCTGTCCGCCGATGCGTGCGCCCATCTGTCCTATGGCGACATCAAGCGGGTGGAACTGGCGATGGCGATGGCGCATCGGCCACGCCTGCTGCTGATGGACGAGCCTACTGCCGGCATGGCACCGGCCGAACGGCATGCCCTGATGGCGTTGACCCGTCGGTGGGTCGACTCCCACGGCCTGTCGGTTCTGTTCACTGAACACAGCATGGACGTCGTCTTTGCATTTGCTGACCGCATTGTCGTGCTGGCGCAGGGCAAGGTGATTGCCAACGGCAGTCCGCAGGCGGTGCGGCAGGACCGCTTGGTGCAGCAGGTGTATCTCGGTACAGGCCGCTCCTTCGAAGCTGCGCCCGGCAAGGAGACTGCAACGTGAATCCGCCAGCCGATGACATCTTGCTCGACGCGCGCGCATTGTGCGGCTGGTACGGCGCCGCGCAAGTGTTGCGCGATGCGTACGTCACAGTCGGCCGCGGCCAGGTGGTGGCGCTGATGGGCCGCAATGGCGCCGGCAAATCGACTTTGCTCAAATGCCTGATGGGCTTGCTGCCACGGCGCAGCGGTGTCATCCGTTTTCTCGGGCAGGACATCTCGGCAATGGAGCCTTACCAGGTGGCTCGCCTGGGGCTGGGTTACGTACCGGAAGACCGTCGCATCTTTACCGACCTGACGGTGGGTGAAAACCTCAACGTCGGTCGCCAGCCGCAGCGGCATTGGCCCGATGGGTCGGTGCTGCCACTCTGGACGCCGGACGCTCTGTTTCGCTTGTTCCCGAATCTGGCAGCGATGACGAACCGGAGTGCCTCCCATATGAGTGGGGGTGAACAACAGATGTTGACCTTGGCACGCACGATGATGGGCAACCCTTTTCTGGTGTTGCTCGATGAACCCTCCGAAGGCGTGTCACCGCTGATCGTTGAACAATTGATCCGCACCATCGGGGAGCTCAAACAGCACGGTGTCGGCATCCTGCTGTCAGAGCAAAACCTGTTTTTTGCGGAGCAGGTGGCCGACCATGCTTATGTGCTCGACCAGGGTCAGATCCGTTACCAGGGCACGATGCAGGCGTTGCTGGCCGACACGCAGGTCCGCCAGGACTACCTGGGCCTGTAGCCCGGTAGACCACGGTTCGCGGCTCAGCGTTGGCGCGTCTTCATGACACGTTCCACTTCGCGTTTGCCTTCGCGGTCCTTGATCGTGTCACGCTTGTCGTGTTCGGCCTTGCCTTTGGCCAGCGCCACCTCGCACTTGACCTTGCCGGCTTTCCAGTGCAGGTTGATCGGCACCAACGTGTAACCTTTTTGCTCCACCTTGCCGGTCAGCCGCTTGATCTCTTCCTTATGCAACAGCAGCTTCTTGGTGCGCACCTTGTCCGGGCTGACATGGGTCGAAGCAGTGCCCAGCGGATTGATCTGGCAGCCGATCAGGAACAACTCGCCATCCCGGATGACCACGTAGCCGTCGGTCAGCTGCACCTTGCCCGCGCGCAGCGATTTTACCTCCCAGCCTTCGAGCACCACGCCAGCTTCGAAACGTTCCTCGAAGAAATAGTTGTATGCGGCCTTCTTGTTGTCGGCGATACGAGAGGGCTTTTGCGCGGTGGTGTCGGATTTCTTGGCCATGGGTGCAAGATGGGGGTGGCTATGGTGCGAACAAGGCTTGTCTACAATCCTGCGCAGCCCTGCATTCTATGAAAACAGTCAACAAGTCGGTTTTGATCTGGTATCGCGCCGAAGAAATGTATTCTCTGGTCACGGATGTGGCCTCCTATCCGAAGTTTCTTCCCTGGTGTGATCATGCCAGCGTGCTTGAGATGCACGACGGCGGCATGACGGCCGAGATCGGCATTGCGATCGGCGGCGTGCGCCAGACCTTCACCACCCGCAACCAGCACACGCCAGCGCGTGCTGTCGACCTGAAATTGGTCAGGGGCCCGTTCTCGCAGCTCGAAGGCCATTGGCGCTTCTTGCCGTTGGCCGATGGTGCGCAACGCGCCTGCCGCGTCGAATTGGATCTGAATTACGGTTTCGACAACCTCACACTGGGCAAGGTGATCGGGCCGGTGTTCGATCGGATTGCGTCAAGCATGGTGGATGCTTTCGTCAAACGGGCGCAGCAGGTATATGGCAGCTGAGATGACCATCCAAATCACAGTGGCCTGGTCGCCGGGACCGCGTCAGGTACGCGAGGAAACGTTGCGCCTGCCCGCTGGATCAACCGTGTTGCATGCCGTGCAGTCCTGCTCCGTGGCCAATCGGGGCGATGCATTGCCGCTGTCATGGGGCATGGGCATCTGGGGTCATAAGGTCGATGGCAGTCAGGTGCTGCAAGACGGCGATCGGCTGGAGCTGTGTCGACCCTTGCGTGTTGATCCCAAGGTGGCGCGACGGGCCCGATTCGAGGCTCAGGGTGCACGAACGGCAGGTCTGTTTGCGCGTCGGCGAGCGGGAGCCAAGGCCGGATATTGACGGGTTGGGCAAGCCGCAGGGCGGAGTCGGCAGCGCCTGTACGGTCTACTTGCAGTTTTGCTCGATCACCGTGCGGATTTTCTTCTCTTCCGCCGCGCGAGCCGCATCGTCGAGTATTTCCCGTTCGCCTTTGGCGTTGGTGATCGATACCCGAACGCCCGAATCCATCAGCGTCTGGCTCTTGCGCGCGTTCTCGCAGTTGGTGGCCTTGACCTGCGCCTTGGCTTGTTCATCCGCCTTCACCTTGGCTTGTGCCTCGGCCTCAGCCTTGGCTTTCCTGGCTTGCAGGTCCTTGTCGTTCTGACTCAGCACAAGTGTTGGTGGGTCGCCAGTTGCGCTGGCGGCAGCAGCAGGCGCAATGGCGGCGGATGGCGCCACTTGCAACGATGCCGACCCGGTCTTGCCAGGTTGTTTGAGTATGTTGCGCACCGGAATGTCGTGAGGCGGGGGCTGGTCGCTGAAAACCTTGTGACCGCTTTTGTCCAGCCACTGCCATTGCGCATGCGCGCTGCCACCGGCCAGGCAAGCGGCCGCCACGAGAAAAGTCATGATCCGTCGCATGGGGCGCAGTGTACGCTGATGGAGTACTTTGGCAGTGTTGGAGGCCCTGGAAACGGTTTGGCCACGAGTACAATTCCCCATTTGGAGCTTTCACATGCGCCTGCTCGGCAAAGCGCTCACCTTCGACGACGTGTTGCTGGTGCCAGCGTTCTCCCAAGTCCTGCCCAAGGACGCCATACTTTCCACCTCGTTTTCACGCAATATCCGGCTCAATATACCGCTGGTGTCCGCTGCCATGGACACCGTCACGGAAGCCCGCCTGGCGATTGCGATTGCCCAGGAAGGCGGCATCGGCATCGTGCACAAGAACCTGTCCGCCAAGGAGCAGGCAGCCCAGGTAGCCAGGGTCAAGCGGTATGAATCCGGCGTGTTGCGCGACCCGGTCGTCATCACGCCTTCGCATACGGTGCGCCAGGTGATCGACCTGTCCGATCAACTGGGCGTGTCGGGTTTTCCGGTCTGTGATGGTGGCAAGGTGGTGGGCCTCGTGACCGGCCGCGACCTGCGCTTCGAGACCCGATACGACGCCCCGGTGAGTTCCATCATGACACCGCGCGAGCGGCTCGTGACCGTGCCCGACGGCACCACACTGGAAGAGGCCAAGGCCTTGCTCAACAAGTTCAAGATTGAGCGCTTGCTGGTGGTCAACGATGCCTTCGAGCTCAAGGGCCTGATCACAGTCAAAGACATCACCAAACAGACCATTTTTCCCAATGCTTCGCGCGATGCGCTGGGCAAGCTGCGTGTGGGCGCAGCGGTTGGGGTGGGCGAGGGCACCGAAGAGCGGGTCGAGGCGCTGGCGCGCGCCGGCGTCGATGCCATCGTGGTGGATACCGCGCACGGTCACAGCCAAGGCGTGCTGGACCGGGTGCGCTGGGTCAAGAAGAACTATCCGCAGGTCGACGTGATCGGCGGCAACATCGCCACTGGTGCGGGTGCGCTGGCGCTGGTCGAGGCGGGCGCCGATGCGGTCAAGGTCGGCATCGGCCCGGGCTCGATCTGCACCACCCGTATCGTGGCCGGTGTCGGTGTGCCGCAGATCATGGCAATCGATAACGTGGCCAGGGCGCTCGAGGGCAGCGGCGTACCGCTGATCGCCGATGGCGGCATTCGTTACAGCGGCGACATCGCCAAGGCCATCGCCGCCGGTGCCAGTACCGTCATGATGGGCGGCGTCTTTGCCGGCACCGAAGAGGCTCCGGGTGAGGTCATCCTGTTCCAGGGTCGCAGCTACAAGAGTTACCGTGGCATGGGTTCCATCGGTGCAATGGAGCAAGGCAGTGCGGATCGGTACTTTCAGGAAGCCACCACCGGCAATCCGAACGCCGACAAGCTGGTGCCTGAAGGCATCGAAGGCCGCGTGCCGTACAAAGGTTCAATGATCGCCATCGTCTACCAGATGTCGGGCGGCCTGCGCGCCAGCATGGGGTACTGTGGTTGCCCGACGATTGCCGACATGCAGAACAAGGCGGA
>CAJDVP010000053.1_pt1 | contig 23014 bp, 23 predicted proteins | sample 7391311 | NCBI WGS metagenome assembly CAJDVP01 (sample SAMEA7055711, study PRJEB34461) | soil metagenome | biome: terrestrial ecosystem; feature: Peninsula; material: soil | place: Antarctica | collected 2016
AGCGTGCCCGGCGGCGAACGCATAGAGGCCTGCTTGATGCCGGTCCAGGTCGTGCGCAGGTAACGGATGTCGTCCGCCAGTTCGGCATCGCTGGCATCTTCGCCATTGGTGCGCAGGATGAAGCCACCACCCTCGGGACGGGTCAGCAACTGCAGCCGGTTGCGCAACTCATCGCGTTGCGTCGGCGTGATCTTCTGCGACACACCCACATGGTCATCCTGTGGAAGAAACACAAGCAACCGTCCGGCCACGCTGATCTGGGTCGACAGGCGCGCGCCCTTGGTGCCGATCGGATCCTTGATCACCTGCACCGTCAGCGACTGGCCTTCGAAGACCTTGCGCTCGATCGGCACCAGCGCCTGGCTCGCACGGGCCACCTGCGGCGGCTCGCCTTCCGGCTGGCGTTGCCACACATCGGCTACATGCAGGAAGGCGGCACGCTCCAGACCGATATCGATGAAGGCCGATTGCATGCCCGGCAACACCCGCGCGACCTTGCCCTGGTAAACATTGCCCACCAGGCCGCGTTCGAGTGCGCGCTCGACGTGCAGCTCCTGTACGACGCCGTTTTCCACCACCGCGACGCGGGTTTCCTGAGGGGACCAGTTGATCAGAACGTCCTGTTGCATGGCGCTGCGAAGAAAAATCTAACTCCTGTGTCCCAGACCACGCAAGAGTTGCGTGGTCTCGAACAAGGGCAGGCCCATGATGCCAGAGTAACTACCGTGGATGCCACGCACGAAAGCGGCCGCGCGTCCCTGGATGGCGTAGGCTCCGGCCTTGCCCATAGGCTCACCGCTTGCCACATAGGCCTTGACCGCGGCCGGAGCCAGAGGCGCAAATTCCACACGTGACACACTGAGCGCGGCGCCACGCCGCCGACCATGGGCCGCAGCCACCGCGGTCAGCACTCGGTGCGTGCGACCACCGAGCCGGAGCAACATCGCGCTGGCCTGCGCCTTGTCGGCTGGCTTGCCCAGGATCTGTCGGCCCAGGGCCACCGTGGTGTCGGCGCACACGATGACGCCGGGCGGCAGTTTCAGCCGCCGGTGCCGTGCCAGTGCAGCGTCGAGCTTGAGCGCGGTCACCCGCGCCACATACCGTGCCGGCGCTTCGCCGGGCAAGATCGCCTCAAGTGCTTCTGCGTCTTCATCGGCGTGCGGCAACAACAGGCTGTGGCGCACACCGATCTGGTCCAGCAACTGGCTTCGCCGAGGGCTTTGGGAGGCCAGGTAGACGATGGTGGTCATGGCGTCAGGGTGGGATTGCGTCTATTCGCGGTGGTAGGGGTGGTTGGCATTGATCGACCAGGCCCGATAGAGCTGCTCGACCAGCAACACCCGCGCCATCGCATGCGGCAATGTGAGGTCGGACAGCCGCAGCCGCTCGTGCGCCGCTTGCCGGAATGCGGGCTCGAGCCCATCCGGACCACCGATGACCAGCGCGACGTCAGTCGCGTCCAGTTGCCACTGCCGCAACCGGGTGGCCAGGGCCATGGTCGTGACGGCCGTGCCACGTTCGTCGAGCACGACGATACGGCTGCCGGGGCTGATCGCTGCCTCGATACGCACGCGCTCCGCAGCCAAAATCACCGGCACCGTCGTTGATGCGCGCGCCTGGGCCTTGACCGCCTTGAGTTCGAGCCGCAGTTCCGGTGGAAAACGCTTTGCGTAGTCGTCCCAGGCGCTTTGCGCCCATGCCGGCAGGCGTTGGCCGACGGCGACAACGACCAGCTTCACACCGCGTCAGGCTTTGCGTGCAGGGGTTTTGGGCCGCGCTGCCCTGGCCGGTGGGGCGCCACGCTTGGCGGCAGGCTTCTTGCCGGCAGGCTTTGACACGACAACGGTCTTGATCTTGGCAGTGGCAGGTTTGGCCTTGGCCGCGGTCGGCTTCTGCACCGCTGGTTTCGCCACCGCAGATTTGCCAGTAGCTGATTTGGCTGCAGGTGCTCTGGCTTCAGCGGTTTTCGCTGCGGCAGTTTTGCCTGAAATCGGCTTGGCCTTGACCGTCGCGGACATGGTGGCGCGTGTCGGTGTGGGCTTGGCGGTGCCCGCGGCGCGCGCAGCAGGTTTGCCGGCACTCGCCTTCTTGGCAGCCGTCCTGCCTGCCGTCGGTTTACCGGCCACCTCGGCCACCGGCTTGCTGGCGCCGAATTTCAGCCGCACCGGCTTTTCGCCCCACAACTCTTCCAGGTGGTAGTAGGAGCGGAAGGTTGGTTGCATGATGTGCACCACCACCTGGCCGCAGTCGACGATGATCCATTCGCCATTGGCCTCGCCTTCGATGCGCGGCTTGGGAAAACCCGCCTCGCGCACCGCGTCACGCACGCTGGCGGCCAGTGCCTTGGTCTGCCGGTTCGAGGTGCCCGACGCCACGATGACCCGCTCGAACAGCGATGTCAGGTGTTCGGTGTCGAACACCTGGATGTCCTGGGCCTTGACATCTTCCAACCCGTCGACGACGGCGCGTTGGAGCTTCTGGGTATTGCGTTTGGCGGCGGATTCAGTGGTCATCAAGTGGTTCGATAAAGGCGATGGAGAACAATATAACGCGCAACCGGCTCGATCACCAGAGGAACAGTACTCTGACCGCGGCGGGCGCGTTCGCGGATGCTGGTTGCGCTGGTGTCAGACAGCGGCAGTTGCAGCTGCACGAAACGCTGGCGCAGAGACTCTGGCGGTTGGTATTGGATCGGGGTTGTTGCCGGGTCTTCGGCACGCCCGGCGACCGCGATTGTAGCGAGCGCCACAACCTGCTCCCATTCGCGCCAGCTGGGCAAGGCCTGCGCCTGGTCCTGCCCGATGATCAGGAAAAGCTCGGCCAGCGGATATTCCAGCCGCAAGGCGCGCAAGGTGTCGATCGTGAAGCTGGGCCCGGCACGATCGACTTCGCGGGTATCGACCTGCACACCCGCCAGGTCATCGAACGCCAGTTGCGCCATCGCCACACGGTGCCGCGCATCGGTCAACGGCCGGCTCTTGTGCCATGCCTGGCCGGTCGGCACGATCAGCAGACGGTCGAGTCGCAACTGGTCCAGTGCCGCCTGTGCCAGCAAGCGATGGATGACATGGGGCGGATCGAAAGAGCCGCCAAAAATACCCAGGCGTCGGATGGGTTCCGACGCAGCGCTCAAACCCAGTCCCTTCGCACCAGGAAGTGGTGCACCAGGTCATGTTCCGGTGTACCGGGCTGCGGCTGCTCCTGGTACGACCAGCGCACCAGCGGCGGCATCGACAAAAGGATGGATTCGGTGCGCCCGCCAGACTGCAATCCGAAATGCGTGCCCCGATCCCAGACCAGGTTGAACTCGACATAACGACCACGACGAAACAGCTGGAACTGCCGCTCACGGTCACCATACGGCATGCTGGCACGGCGCTGCACGATCGGCAGATAGGCACCCAGGAAAGCGTCGCCGACCGAGCGTTGCAAGGCGAACGCGGCGTCACCATTGTCTGCACCAAAATCATCGAAAAAGATGCCTCCGACACCGCGCTGCTCCTGGCGGTGTTTGAGAAAAAAATACTCGTCACACCAGCGCTTGAAACGCGGAAACAAGTCTGCGCCAAACGGCTCCAGCGCAGCCTTGCAGCTTGCGTGGAAATGCACCGCGTCTTCCTCGAAGCCGTAATACGGCGTCAGGTCCATGCCGCCGCCGAACCAGCATACCTGTCGGGGTGTGCCAGGAAAGGCCGCCAGCATGCGCACATTCATATGCACCGTGGGCACATACGGGTTACGCGGGTGAAAAACCAGCGACACCCCCAGCGCCTCGAACGGCGCGCCGGACAACTCCGCACGATCATGTGTAGCCGATGGCGGAAGCGCCGGGCCGCGCACATGCGAGAAACCACAACCCGCACGCTCGAACACCTGACCCTGCTCCAGGATCCGGGTGATGCCATTGCCCTGCAGGGGTTCGCCGGCGGCCTTTTCCCAGGCATCATCCATGAAGGGGATGCCATCGATGTCGGCGACCGCATCGCAGATGCGTTGCTGCAGGCCCAGCAGGTAGCTGCGCACTGCGGGCACGCTCGCATGCAGGAGCTGGGTTGAATCGGGGATCATGGCATCAACCGCCGGACGCGGAACAACACGAGCGGGTCACACAGCACGATGGCCGATGTCGCCACGGTACTGCATGCCATCGAACTGGATCTCCCGCACCACCCCATACACACGCTGCTGCGCCTGGCGCACGTTGTCAGCCAGTGCGGTGACACACATCACCCGACCGCCACTGGTGACAAAATCGTCGCCTTCGCGCCGGGTGCCGGCATGGAACACCATCAGGTCGGGCGCGGCTGGGGGCAATCCGCGAATTCGGTCGCCGGTGCGGGGTTGCTGCGGATAGTCTTGCGCCGCCAGCACGACGCCGAGCGCGGTGCGCCGATCCCATTGCAGTTCGATCTGGTCGAGCTTGCGGTCATCGCCGGTTTCGGTCGCGGCAACCAGCAATTCGAGCAGGTCGCTTTTGAGCCGCATCAGGATCGGTTGTGTCTCGGGGTCGCCAAGCCGGCAATTGAACTCCAGCGTGCGCGGCTGGCCAAGCGCATCGATCATCAGGCCGGCATACAGGAAGCCGGTGTAGGCGATGCCGTCCTTTTCCATGCCGCGGATGGTCGGCAGGATGATCTCGCGCATGGCCTTGGCATGGATCGCCGGTGTCACCACGGAGGCCGGCGAATAGGCGCCCATGCCGCCGGTATTGGGTCCCTGGTCGCCATCGTGCAAACGTTTGTGATCCTGGCTGGTTGCCAGCGCCTGCACGTTCTTGCCGTCACACATGACGATGAAGCTGGCCTCTTCGCCGGCAAGAAACTGCTCGACCACGATGCCCGCGCCTTCTTGCGCCGGCTCGGGCAACATCTGGTCGATCGCGGCAAGCGCCTGTTCCAGTGTCTGCGCCACCACCACCCCTTTGCCAGCAGCCAGGCCATCGGCCTTGACCACGATCGGCGCCCCACGTTCGGTGACAAAGGCGCGCGCCGCCGCACGATCGGTGAACGTCCTGTGCAACGCCGTCGGTATGCCATGGCGCTGCATGAAGTCCTTGGAGAAGGCCTTCGAACTTTCGAGCCGGGCCGCCGCCTTGGTCGGCCCGAAGATGCGCAGGCCCCGCTCGCGAAACAGATCAACCACCCCCGCGGCCAACGGCCCTTCGGGGCCTACCACCGTAAGGCCGATCTTTTGCTGCATCGCCCAGTCGCGCAGTTGCAGCAGATCGGTGATGTCGACATTGCGGATACGTTCGGCCTGTGCGGTGCCACCATTGCCCGGGGCCACGAAAACCACTTCGATCCGGCTCGACTGGGCGAGTTTCCAGGCCAGCGCATGTTCGCGGCCACCGCCGCCAATGACCAGGACCTTCATATGGCGGCGTTGTGGTACACCGCCTGCACGTCGTCGAGGTCTTCGAGCACGTCCAGCAGCTTCTGCATCCGGGCCGCATCATCGCCGGTGAGTTCGATCGGGTTGGCAGAGCGCATCGTCACTTCGGCGATCTCGGCCTTGAAACCGGCGGCATCCAAAGCCGCCTGCGCCGCCTCGAAGTCAGCCGGCGCAGTCAGCACCTCGATAGCGCCATCGTCGTCGACGATCACATCGTCGGCGCCGGCCTCCAGTGCCGCCTCCATCATTTGTTCTTCATTCGTTCCGGGCGCATATACCAGCTGGCCGCAATGCCTGAACTGGAATGCCACCGAACCCTCGGTTCCCATGTTGCCCCCGAATTTGCTGAATGCGTGCCGAACCTCGGCCACGGTACGCACCCGGTTATCGGTCATGGTGTCGACAATGATGGCTGCGCCGCCGATCCCGTACCCCTCGTAGCGGATCTCTTCGTAGCTGACGCCTTCCAGATTGCCGGTGGCCTTGTCGATATTGCGCTTGACCGTATCGGCGGGCAGATTAGCCGCCTTGGCCTTTTCAACCGCCAGTCGCAGACGGGGATTGGCGCTCAGGTCGCCACCGCCGGTGCGGGCGGCGACCATGATTTCGCGAATGACCCGGGTCCAGACCTTGCCTCTTTTTTCATCCTGCCGCCCCTTGCGGTGCTGAATATTGGCCCATTTGCTGTGTCCTGCCACGCGGAATCCTTCGAAAAATTGGTTACCCTTGCAGCTCGATTGTACTTTTTGGAACCTCCATGATTGAACCCTTCCTGATCGCCCAACGCGACGACATCCGGTGCTACCTGCAACCGGACAAGGCCAATCGTCATGGTCTGATCACCGGCGCTACCGGCACCGGCAAGACCGTGACCTTGCAGACTCTGGCCGAAGCGTTCTCCGGCGCCGGGGTTCCCGTGTTCGTGGCCGACGTCAAAGGGGACCTGACCGGCATCTCGCAGGCCGGCAGCCTGGGCGACAAACTGGGCAAGATCATCGCCGAGCGCAAGCTGCCGACACCGGACTTCGCTCCTTCCCCTGTCACCTTGTGGGACGTGTTCGGCAAGCAGGGGCATCCGGTGCGCGCCACCGTGAGCGACCTCGGCCCGCTGCTGCTGGCGCGGATGCTCAACCTGAACGATACCCAGGCCGGTGTGTTGCAGCTGGTGTTCAAGATCGCCGATGACCAGGGCTGGCTGGTGCTGGACATGAAGGACTTGCGCAGCCTGTGCAAGTACGTCGGCGACAACGCATCGCAGTTCACCACCAGCTACGGCAACATCAGCGCAGCGAGCATCGGTGCGATCCAGCGCGGGCTGATGCAGATCGAGACGCAGGGCGGCGACCTGTTCTTCGGCGAGCCGATGCTCAATATTGCCGACTTCATCCAGACCGACAGCAACGGGAAAGGCGTCATCAACATTCTGGCGGCGGACCAGCTGTTCAATGCGCCGCGCCTGTACGCGACCTTCCTGCTGTGGATGCTGAGCGAACTGTTCGAGAACCTGCCCGAGGTGGGCGACCTGGACAAACCCAAGCTGGTATTTTTCTTCGACGAGGCGCACCTGCTGTTTACCGGCGCGCCCAAGGCACTGATCGAACGCATTGAACTGGTGGTGCGCCTGGTGCGCAGCAAGGGCGTCGGCGTCTATTTCGTCACGCAAAACCCGCTGGACATCCCCGACTCGGTGCTGGCCCAACTCGGCAACCGGGTACAACACGCGTTACGCGCCTTCACGCCACGTGACCAGAAAGCCGTCAAGTCCGCCGCCGACACGATGCGGCAAAACCCCAAGCTCGACATCGGCAAGGCGATCACCGAGTTGGCGGTGGGTGAGGCCTTGATCAGTTTTCTGGACGAAAAAGGCCGGCCCGGCATCACCGAACGGGTCTTCGTGCACCCGCCAGCGAGCCAGATCGGGCCGATCACCCCGGCCCAGCGACAGGCGCTGATCGCCAATTCCATCGTCGCCGGTGTCTATGAAAAAGTGGTCGATCGCGAATCCGCGTACGAAATCATCACGGCCCGGGTTGCCGCGAACATGGCCGACGAGGCCACCGCCAAGGAAGCGACGGCTGCGATCAAACGCGGCGCGCAGGCTCAGGCCGATGCCAAGGGACAGGATGCAGGTGGAAGCATTCTGGACTCGCTCGGTGGCATGCTCGGCGGCGGCAAGGGCAGCCGGCGCATGGGCGCCGGCGAGCAAATGTTCAAGAGTGCCGCCAGCGCCATCGGCGGCGAGGTCGGTCGCCAGATCATCCGGGGCGTGCTGGGCGGGATCTTTGGTGGCAAACGGCGCTGATGGCACAACACGGCCGTGCCCCACAACCCGACCATTGCAAGGAGCCACGCGTGACCGATCTGACCCAGTTCCCCAACCTGCACCTGGTGAACCATCCCCTGGTGCAGCACAAACTCACGCTGTTGCGTCGCAAGGAGACCAGCACCAACGGTTTTCGCCGCCTGCTTGGTGAACTCAGCACACTGATGGCTTACGAGGTCACGCGTGACATGCCGACGCAGGCAATCGAGATCGAAACGCCACTGGAGACGATGACCGGCACGACCATCGACGGCAAGAAGCTCGTACTGGTGTCGATCCTGCGTGCCGGCACCGGCATCCTGGACGGCGTGCTCAGCGTCGTGCCCGGCGCCCGGGTCGGCCACATCGGCCTGTACCGCGATCCGAAGACGCTGCAACCGGTGGAGTATTACTTCAAGATGCCGCAGGACATGCAGGCACGCGACGTGATCGTCGTCGACCCTATGCTGGCCACTGGCAACTCGGCCGTAGCGGCGATCGAACGGGTCAAACGCATGCACCCGAAGTCGATCAAATTCCTGTGTCTGCTGACCTGCCCGGAAGGCTTGCGCACGATGCAGCAGGCGCACCCCGACGTGACGGTCTTCACGGCGGCGGTCGACCGCCAGCTCAACGACCATGGCTACATCCTGCCGGGCCTGGGGGATGCAGGCGACCGGATCTTCGGCACCCAATAAGCGCTCAAAGTTGCGAGCAACCTCATGGGCGTAGACCCACGGGTCGTACGGATGCTCGCACGAGAAGCGCAACTTGCCGGCGCAATAGGGTTACGCCGTCGTCGCCCGTGCCGTGCGTCTACCATGGGGTTGCATGCCACTGCTTGAAGGGGATCCCACGATGTTCGATCTGCTGCTGCACAACGCCACCCTGCCCGACGGACGTCATCCGATGGCCATCGCAGTCCTGGATGGTCGCATCGTCGACGTGGCGCCGGTAATCGACGCACCGGCACGCGAGACCATCGATGCCCAGGGTTTGCTGGTCAGCCCTCCCTTTGTCGATGCCCACTTTCACATGGATTCGACGCTGACGTACGGCATGCCGCGGCTCAACCAGAGCGGCACCCTGCTCGAAGGTATTGCGCTGTGGGGCGAACTCAAGCCGTCCTTGACCCAGGACGCGGTGATCGAACGTGCGTTGACGTACTGCGACTGGGCGGTAGCGCGTGGCTTGCTGGCGATCCGCTCGCATGTAGACACCAGCGACCCACGCCTGCTTGCGGTCGAGGCGCTGCTGGACGTCAAGAAGCGGGTGGCACCGTATCTGGATTTGCAACTGGTCGCGTTTCCGCAAGACGGCGTATTGCGCACGCCCGGCGCACAAGCCAACCTGGAGCGCGCGCTGGACATGGGGCTGGACATCGTCGGCGGCATCCCGCACTTTGAACGCACGATGACCGAGGGCGCGGCCAGTGTGCGGCTATTGTGCGAGATCGCCGCACGGCGCGGCACCATGGTCGACATGCATTGCGACGAATCCGACGATCCCCTGTCGCGCCATGTCGAGACACTGGCTTTCGAGACTCTGCGCCTGGGCCTGCAGGGCCGGGTCACCGGCTCGCATCTGACCTCGATGCATTCGATGGACAACGACTATGTTGCCAAGCTGTTGCCGCTGATGGCCGAGGCGCAATTGCAGGTGGTGAGCAACCCGTTGATCAACATCACGTTGCAGGGCCGCCGTGACAGTTATCCGAAACGCCGCGGCATGACGCGGGTGCCGGAGCTGCTGGCCCACGGCATCAATGTGGCGTTCGGCCAGGACTGTGTGATGGACCCCTGGTATCCGCTGGGCAGCGGCGACATGCTCGAGGTCGCATCCATGGGCCTGCACGTCGCGCAGATGACCAGCCAGGCGGCGATGCGCCAGTGCTTTGACGCGGTCACGGTGAATCCGGCCCGCATCATGCAGCTGGAGGGATACGGCCTGGAAACCGGCTGCCATGCCGACTTCGTTTTGCTACAGGCGCGCGATCCGATCGAGGCGATCCGACTGCGTGCAACCCGCCTCAAGGTGTTTCGGCGCGGCAAGCTGATCGCGGAATCACCTGAGGCTACAGCCGCCTTGTACCTCGATGGGCGGCCTGTCGGCACCACATTTCTGTCGCCATCGTTGTCGCTCCCGTTCGAGCGCTGACACCGCCACTAACGTCGCCGGGCCGACCGCACGCCCGGCAGCAACGCCATCTTTCCCAGCACTTGCTGCAGATGTGCCGCATCGGACGTCTCCACGGTAAAGGTCATCGAGGCCATGCCCCGCGTAGTCTGCGAATGGACACCGATGACGTTCGTCTTTTCCTTCAGAAAGATCTCGGAGATGTCGCGCAACAAGCCCTGCCGATCAACGGCTTGCACAACGACGTCGACCGGATACACCGGCGCCTTGTCCGATCGTGGCTGGCCCCACTGCACCTCGATCACCCGCTCCGGGTTACGGATACGGAATTCGCGAACGTTCGGGCAATCGTCACGATGCACGCTGACACCTCTGCCGCGGGTGATGAAACCGCAGATCGGATCGGGCGGCGCCGGTTTGCAGCAACGCGCCAGTTGCGTCATCAACGAATCCACACCCACCACCAACACGCCGCCGCCGACCCTCTTCGTGTCCTGGGTCGGTGACTTGATCAAGGGTGCGTCGGCATCCTGCTTCGAAGTGTCACCACCGCGGTACAAGGCTTCGATCTGGCGCAGCGAAAATTCATCCTTGCCGACTGCCTCGAACAAGGCGTCGGCGGCATCGAAACCGAGTTCACGCGCCAGTTCTTCCTGGTTGACCGAGGTTTTGCCTTCGCGTTGCAGCACCTTCTCGACCGCTTCGCGCCCACGGGCCACCGTCTCGTGCATCGCGCGTGCGTTGAACCAGGCCCGGACCTTGCTGCGGGCCCGTTGACCGGCCAGATAACCCAGATCGGGGTTGAGCCAGTCGCGCGACGGCCCGCCCTCCTTGGCCACGACGATCTCCACCGTCTGTCCGTTGCGCAGCGGCGTGTTCAGCGGCACCATGACTCCGTCGACGCGCGCACCGCGGCAACGGTGGCCCATTTCGGTGTGTACGCTGTACGCAAAATCGACCGGGGTTGCGCCTTCAACCAGTTCGACAATGGCAGCTTGCGGTGTGAGCACGTAGATGCGGTCGTCGAACAGGCCACGCGGTTGTTCACCTGACAGATCGCGCTCCCAATCGAGCAGTTGACGCAGCACAGCGATCTTGGCGTCGTAATGACCGACTGCCGCCACACCGGCATAACCCTTGATGCCCGACTCCTTGTACAACCAGTGCGCAGCGACACCATGCTCGGCATGGTCATGCATTTCCCGCGTGCGCACCTGGATCTCGATCGGATGGCCCTCGTCGTCGCGCACCACGGTGTGCAGTGATCGGTAGCCGTTCGCCTTGGGTTTGGCAATGTAGTCGTCGAACTCCTCTGGCACCGGCGTGAAGTGACTGTGGATCCAAGCGAGCACCGCGTAACACTGCTCGACCGTCTGGACGATCACCCTGAGTGCGAAGATGTCGTAGACATGCTCGAAGTCGAGCGACTTGCCGCGCATCTTCTTGACAATGCTGTAGATGTGCTTGGGTCGCCCCTGCACCGTGGCCACAATAGCCTCACTCCGCAACGCCTGCTCGATACGGGAACGCAGTTGTTCCACTTCACGTTCGCGCTCCGCCCGGGTCTGGTCCAGGTGCCGCGCCACGTCCCGGTAGGTTTCAGGCTCAAGGAAGCGGAACGCCAGATCCTCGATCTCCCACTTGAGTTCCCAGATACCCAGCCGGTTTGCCAGCGGCGCAAACACCAGCAAGGCTTCGGTGGGCATGGACAAGTGCGGCGTCTGCTTGCTGGCAGCGTAATAACGCAGGCTCTGCAGGCGCGAGGCCAGACGCAGCATCACCACCCGCAGGTCGCGCGAAAAAGCCAGCAGCATCTTGCGCACGTTCTCGACCTGGGCCGTCGCCGTCTGCGCCATCGGGGCCGGCGCTGCCAGGCCATCACCTGGCCGGATCGAACGAGCCTGGCGTTGCACCCGCACCAGTTTGTTGGTCTCCACCGCCAGGTTGGCCAGATTGGTACCGAACCGTTTGCCGATCGCCTCCTGCGCGCGCGTCAGATGTTCGCAGGCATACGCCAGGTAGCTTGCCGCTCGCATCAGCTCGGAGCCGCCGATCGCACGCAGGATGGCTTCAACGCCCTGCGCATGCGCGAGGGTGTTTTCGCCGGAATCGAGCCTCTCCCCACTGATCAGCGGTTCGGCAAATGCGCGCGCACGTGTGAGCACATCGGACGTTTCGACATCTACGATGACAGGGGCCGGGGCTGAAGTCGTCAGCGCACCGGTGGTGTCACCGTCCGTCTGCGTAGTTGTCATACCTGAAGCGTCGCCGTTGCAGCCAGCGGGAAGTCCACGACACAGCCGGTCTGATCCGGCCCGGCCTGCGGGTCGAGGCAATGGACATACCGTAATGCGGGTTCCAGCATGGTCGTGGCTTGCGTGCGAAGTGGCGTTGGTTGATGGCAGGATAATGCCCTGAGGCACATCCTAATTGAATTGGAGAATCATCATGCTTCACGGCAAGACAGCATTGGTCACCGGGTCTACCAGTGGCATCGGCCTGGGAATCGCGCAGGCGCTGGCGCAACAAGGTGCCAACATCGTTCTCAATGGCTTTGGCGATATCGAAGGCCCCAAGGCCGCGATCAGCCAGCTCGGAAGACATGATGCGCGTGGCGGCCGAACATTTTGGCCGGGTCGACATCTTGGTGAACAACGCCGGCATCCAGCATGTGGCCCGTATCGAGAATTTCCCGGCCGAGCGCTGGGACGCGATCATCGCGATCAACCTGTCCAGCGCCTTCCATGCAACGCGGCTCGCCTTGCCGGCGATGCAGGCCGCCCAATGGGGCCGTATCATCAACATCGCATCCGTGCACGGTCTGGTCGCTTCGGCCGAGAAGGCAGCCTACGTGGCGGCCAAACATGGTCTGGTCGGCTTGACCAAGGTCACGGCGCTGGAAAACGCGGTCGGTGGCGTGACCTGCAACGCGATCTGCCCGGGCTGGGTGCTGACCCCGCTGGTACAAAAGCAGGTCGACGCCAAGGCAGCCGGCCTCGGCGTGTCGAACGACGAAGCCACCCGGATGCTGCTGGGCGAAAAGGAACCTTCGTTGCAATTCACGACACCTGAAGAACTGGGTGCGCTGGCCGTGTTTTTCTGTTCCCCCGCGGCGAACAATGTGCGCGGCGTGGCCTGGAATATGGATGGGGGTTGGGCCGCACAATAGTCCTGCGTGCAGCGGCCTGCGGCGGCAGGGCGACTGGCACGCCCCCAGCTGGGGGGGTCAATTGCGATTGGTTTGTTGCTTTCGGATCGCCTGCGCTGCGGCACGGCGTTGCTGGCACAGCGGATGGCCCGCGAATTTCGGCTTGGCGCATTGCTGGTTCAGACAGATCTGATACCCCAGCAAGACCCGGTCAGCATGGTGGCAGATGACGATGCCTTCGCGTTCGTGCTGCTGCGCGGATCCGGTGGCATGGTGGGCGGCGCAGCGCCGCCGCTCATGTCAACTTGATGTGCCTCTGGTTGCGGCAGCATGATCGCCGGGTCTGCCGCTGGGATCGGCGCGACTGCAGCCACTGCGGCGTCACTCGCCGTCGGTGTGGGCTGCGGCGCAGCGCCAGACACCAACTCCTGCAACGGCTCTGTGGTTTGCGCCAACGATGACACGGTCGATGGTGGAACGCTGAACCACCAACCGAGTCCGGTTGCCGCAGCAAGCACCACCGCAATGCCCATCACCACACCCGCAACCAACCTGGGGGTACGTCGACGCGCTGGAAGGCCCTGGTCCCGATCCCCCGCCAATTGCGTCACGCTCTCGGGCGCAGGGTCGGCGTCCATGCCGGGTGAGCCAACCCGGGGCTCCACCCGCGTGGTTGTCTGCTCACCCAGGAACACCACGCCGAACTTGCGCAGCCTGCGCCGGGCCAGATCCGCATAAATTCCGTTGGGGAAACGATCGAGAAACCCCTGCAGATCCAGCGCATCGTCGGAATCACGGACATCTTTCCAGTAGACCAGTTCGAGTTCCTGCGTCACCGTGGCAACGCCGGCCGGGCCGCTGGAACTCGAGGCCGTGCGCGCGGGTGTGGCTCCTGAACCCTGGCCAATCGATCCGGGCGGCGGCGCGGTGGATCGATCATTCACCTGCCCACAAGCCAGTGCCAATGCGTCGTCAAATGCCTGGGCAGTCGGAAACCGTTGCTCGCGCGACTTGGCAAGCGCACAGGCGACCACACTGTCGATAGCCACCGGCAAGGCCGGATGGATCGTGGATGGCGCAGGCGGGTCGACACCCACAATCTGCGCGATGATGGCAAATTCGCTGTCGCCGACAAAAGGCTGACGCGCCGTAAGCAACTGGTAGAGCACGATCCCGGCGGAAAACAGGTCGGCGCGGGTATCCACCGACTGCCCCTGGACCTGCTCCGGAGACATGTACTTGAGTGTGCCCACCATCAGGCCTCGCGTCCGCGTTGCGTCGCCCGCATCCTGGATGCGTGCCACGCCGAAATCGGTCAGCTTGACACGGCCGTCCGCCTCGATCAGCAGATTGCCGGGCTTGACGTCACGGTGCACAACGTTTTGTGCGTGGGCATACGCCAGCGCCGAGAGCAACTCCCGCATGATCCGCAAGGTCTGGTCCAGCGTGAAGCGCTCACCCTGATCGAGATGGTATTTGAGATCATGCCCCTCGACATATTCCATGACGAGGTACGCCGTATCACCGTCGCGGCCCGCATCGTAGACACTGACGATATGGGGATGCTGCAATCGTGCGCACGAATGCGCTTCGGTACGGAAACGGATTTCGTAGTCGCGCACGCCTTCATCGGTCAATCCCTGCACCGCGATGGTCTTGATCGCCACTCGCCGCGCGAGATCGGGGTCATACGCCTCGTAGACCGTGCCCATCGCACCTTTGCCCAACACACGCACGATGTCGTAGCGACCCAGCTTGCTCAATGCCATTGTGAAGACCGTCGACCCATAACGGACATTTTGACCGATATCGATTGGCCGCGAGCCATCGACCTGTGGCGTAGCCGGTTACAACCTCAATCCCCTCGCCGCATGGCGTTGCCGAAGTGCCCAGTCATGCTGCCTGCAAGCCCACAGGCAGTGGCTGGGATTGAGCCGATGAAGTGCGGGTATAACCCGCATGAAGTGCAATAGTGCAAACTGCATACAGATTTGGATGGGAGGGTTTTTTGTTGTTGCAATCAGAAATCGACGCTGGACTGATCCAGGCCTATCGTGAGACCGACTACATCGTCCGCGATGCAACACCATTCACGCTGCGGGTGGACGACCCCTGTGTTGCCCTTGCTGCAGCGCACAAGCAGCATCGGGTCGGCGTCAGCGCATTCATATCCGCCTGCAACCCGTGGAGTGTGGGTGTCGATGAGACGACCAACCAGCAACTCCACGCCGACCTGGGCAAGGCGCTCGCACGCCGTAGTCTGCGTCATCTGGAGGGCGTTGGACAACATCCATCAAACCAGTGGCCAGGCGAATCGAGCTACCTCGTCTTTGACCTGGCGCTGGAATCAGCCAAAACCCTTGGCCGGGAGCTGAATCAGAATGCGATCATCTGGAGCGGGGCTGATGCCGTCCCCCGGCTGATCCTGCTGCGCTGACTCTGGGGGGACCGGTCTGGCCGTCCTGGATCGAGTAAGCAAATGTATGCCAACGGACAGACACCGCGAGGCGCGTTGTCCAACAATGGACTGAGGGTTGTCAGCGACGGCGTGATATGGGCTGGTCATCGCGCACGATCGGCTCAACGTACCGGTTCTTTCATCCCAACATGAAGGGCCGCTTGATCAGCTAATGAGCAATGCCTGATTGCCGGAGGCTGATCTTCATGTAAAGGAAAAGATCATGGACAAGCATATGTACCCCGAACCATCGATTGAGCTGCATCGTCAGCGCACGCAACTGGCACCGGCCACCGCCGCGGCGTTCAAGGCTTTCAGTGAGAGCGTTTTCGCTGACGGCGCACTATCGGGAAAAGTGAAGGACCTGATTGCCGTCGCAGTCGCCCATGTCACCCAGTGCCCGTATTGCATCCGCGGTCACACGGCCAGCGCCTTGCGCAAGGGTGCGACGCAGGAGGAGGTGATGGAAGCGATCTGGGTCGCTGCCGAGATGCGCGCGGGCGGCGCCTACGCGCATTCGAACCTGGCGCTCGATACCATGAACCAGGTGGCAGCGAAAAAGGCCGCACGCGAGGTCTGAAGCATGAGCGCGCATATCGCCGCCGCCAACGTCAGGCTCAAGCGTGCCTATGCACCAGCCGCTGCCGATGACGGCACAAGGGTGCTGATCGATCGGCTGTGGCCGCGCGGCGTCAGCAAGGACGACGCGGCTGTTGACCTGTGGCTGAAAGATGTGGCGCCGAGCACCGAGCTCAGAAAGTGGTTTGGCCACGATCCGGCGCGCTGGGCGGAGTTTCAGGACCGTTATGCCAACGAGGTACACCGGCATCCCGCGGCGTTCCAACAGTTGCTCGACCTGGCGCGCAAGGGTCTCGTCACTCTGGTCTATTCGGCGCGCGACGAAGAACACAACGACGCTGTTGTTCTGCGCAGCCTGCTGCTCGGCCGCGGCAAGCCAGGGTAAGGCCAGGACAAGGGCAGACGTCGGGCCGTCGCCGCGTCAGAGCGGCCGTTTCCGATCAACTACCTGGCAACTTCGGCTTCAGTGCCGCCAGGATGTCCAGAGGCAACGGCAACACGACCGTTGTGGCGCGGTCGCCGGCGACCTGCGTCATTGTCTGCAGGTAACGCAATTGCATCGCCTCGGGCCGCTGGGAAAGGGTCTCCGCAGCTGCCAGCAGCGCTGCCGCGGCTTGTTTCTCGCCCTCAGCATGGATGACCTTGGCGCGCCGCTCGCGTTCGGCCTCGGCCTGGCGCGCGATGGCCCGGATCATGGTTTCGTTGAGATCGATGTCCTTGATCTCGACGTTGGTGACCTTGATGCCCCAACCCGCTGTCTGCGCGTCGAGAATCTTCTGGATGTCGATGTTCAGGCGTTCGCGCTCGGCGAGCATCTCGTCGAGCTCGTGCTTGCCGAGCACGACGCGCAAGGTGGTTTGCGCCAGTTGTGACGTCGCCATCAGGTATTTTTCGACCTGGATGATCGCTTTTTCAGGGTCGATGACGCGGAAGAACAGCACCGCACTGACCTTCACGGACACGTTGTCACGCGAGATCACGTCCTGTGGCTCGACATCCATCGTGACGACACGCAGGTCGACGCGCACCATCTGCTGGATGCCAGGAATGACGAGAACGAGCCCCGGACCCTTGACCTTCCAGTATCGGCCGAGCTGGAAGATCACGCCGCGTTCGTATTCGCGCAGGATGCGCAGCGAAGAGACTACGAGCGCAATCAGCAACAGCACAACGATACCAAGGCCAAAGTTCAAGTCAAAGAGCATCATCAATTTTCCCCTTTTGTTGCTATAGCGGTGGCGGCCTCGACGTCGAGCGTCAGGCCATCGACAGCATTGACCCGTACGTGCTGGCCAACCGTCAACGGGCCGTGTGCGCGCACGCGCCATAACTCGCCGTACACACGCGCCCAGGCCATGTCGCCGTCGATCACTTCGACGACGCCGGCGGCCCCGATCAAGGCTTCGCGGCCGCTGACGACCGGCGCGCGGCGCGCACCCAACGCCATGCCACTGCCGAGCAGCACAAACACAGCGGAGCTGGCGGCCAGGCCAAAGATCAGCGGCAGCGGCACGCCCATGCCGGGCACATCACGGTCGAACATCAGCACGGCGCCGGCGACGAATGCGACGATGCCGCCGATGCCAAGCACACCGAAGCTCGGCACGGTCATCTCGGCCGCAAGCAGCCCGATGCCAAGCAGGATCAGCGCCACACCAGCGTAGTTCACCGGCAGCATCTGCAACGCGAACATGGCCAGTAGCAGGCAGATCGCGCCGACCGTTCCCGCCACCCCGAAGCCCGGCGACATGAACTCCAGAATCAGGCCGTAGACGCCGATCATCATCAGGATCAGCGCCACACTCGGGTTGGCGATCACCGACAGCAAGCGGTAGCGCGTACCCGGTGGCTTCTCGACCGTCGTCAGATCATGCGTCGATACGGTGACCTCACCATTGGGCAGGGCGACGCGGCGGCCATCGATCTGTTTCAACAATGACGGCACGTCGGGGGCAACGATGTCGATCACCTTCTCTCGCAACGCTTCAGAGGCCGTCAATGTGACCGCCTCGCGCACCGCGCGTTCGGCCCATTCGGCATTGCGGCCGCGACGCTGCGCCAGGCCGCGGATGAAGGCTGCGGCGTCGTTGACCTGCTTGCGCGTCATCGTGTCGCCTTCGGCCGGCGCCGATGCAGGGGCCGACGCCGGTGACGCAGCGCCGGCGCCCGGCATGCCGATGGCCACCGGTGTTGCTGCGCCCAGCGTCGTCGCGGGCGCCATTGCGGCGATATGGCTGGCATACAGGATGTAGGTGCCGGCACTCGCCGCACGCGATCCCTCGGGAGCGACATAAGTCGCCACCGGCACCGGCGAGGCGAGGATTGCCTGCACGATCTGGCGCATCGCACTGTCAAGCCCACCCGGTGTGTCCATGCGCAGCACCACGAGCGACGCGCCGTCCTCCTGTGCATGACGCAGGCCACGCACGACATAGTCCGCGCTGGCCGGATCAATCGCTCCGCTGATCGTCAAGACCGGCACGGATTGACGCGGCTGCTCTGCCAAGGCCGTGATGCCCAAGAGCAGCAAGGCACACATCAGCCAACGTACCCAGATCATCCTGTGCTCGACAAAGTCAATTCGAAACGATTCCATGATCTCTTGTCCCACGGAATGCGCCACATGCCGTTGAGTGCGCGCAACCGGATGTCAACGGACCGACGGGCAGACTGATTTCCGTCACATCGACAGACACGGGCCACTGTCGTGCCGTCATGACGCCCGCCTCGCGGCCGATCGACTGCACGATCTGCCCTACTTCGCCAGGCGTTCGATATTGCCGCAGGCGATCGGCAGTGTGACTTGCGCCGGAATCGGTCCGAGTGAAGCAACCGAGCCGGGCAAGCTGGTTGCCGGCGGCACACCGTGGATGAAAACCACGCGCTTGTCGAGATGCAAATCCGGCTCGCCGAACGCCTTGGCGAATGCCGCATTCATCGCCTTCAACGATACCGTCTTCTGGTATTTGAAGGCACCGTCCGCCGAGGCTTTCGGATAGGTATCGCTCGGCACGTCCATGGCGACCGGGTCGGCATTGAATGGCACCATTGTTGTGCCCGCCGCCAGGCCGGTTTCGATCAGGTCAATGATGCCGTCGCCGTTCGCGTCGGCTGCTGCCGTCGGACAGGTTGCGGCGCGGTTGTCCTTGAAACCATGGAAATGCTGCCAATGCGCGATGTTCGGCGACACGCCTTTCATGTCGATGCTTATCGTCAGTTTGTCGCCGTTGATTGTGAAGCGCGCCTCTCCAGTGGCGTCATGCCCGCTGACCTTGCTGTTCATCGGCTGCAGATGGGCCACATAAGTGGCGTCGGCCGCCAGCGCGGTAATCGGTGATGCCCCCATGCCGAGGAGCCCCATTAGCATCAGGCATTCGAAAAGTCTTGCTTTCATGAAAGTACTCCTGTCAATCTCGATTCAATGGCCGCATACCAGCATGTGCGAGGCGTGTTCGTCTGTCTGTCCGAAAAAGGACAGCAGGGAGACGCGTCACCCGTGCCAGCGACCATGGCACCGTTGATGTGCGTGGGTCATGCCGCCTCCCAGTAGCCTGGACGGCCATGGTGTTGGTGCAGGCGCTGCTCCAACTGGCGGTCGAACGGCACAGCCGTGTCGTACACCGGGGCCTCCTTGACGGCCTGCCGATGGATGTCCACTGACACGGTAGCCTCAAGCCAGCTGATGTCGTTGATCCACTGCGAAGCAATCAGAACATCATGGCCAAACCACCAATCACTGGTGTTGACGACGAGATAGCGGATCACCCAGTTCTTTACATCGACGATCAATCCGTTGACGTGGCCGATATCACCGTCAAGAGCATGCACGTGGTAACGCAAGACGGCATCGACACTGCGCAGGTGCGGGTCGTCACCTCGTTGGCGATGCAGTTCGTCTTGCGCCTTGATGAACTCCGCTTCATTTGCGAGACCACCGGCAGCATGCTGCACGCCTTGCAGCATGCCCTGGCCCCAGACGCCCGGTCCGCCCGTGTAGAGCGGATAACCATAATAGGTGAACTGTTCGATCTCGTGCTGACGCGACACGGGCTTGTGTGTGTCGACGTCCGGACTGTGCTCGACCTGTGCGCGGGTCAGCGAGACTGGAAGGCGCCGTTCCTGCCAGTCCGGTGCGCCGACCGCGGCATGCGGGATGAGCACCCTGCGACCATTGAGCCACTCGCTGGCCTCCACGATAAAAAAGCGCACTGTCCACTGCGTATCGTCGAAGAAAAAGTCGCGTACGTGGCCGATGGTGCCATCGGTGGCTTCTACAGAAAAGCCGCGCAGTTCGTGGATCGGATGCAACATGGTCTCGGTGTTGGTCACAGGTAGGCTCCCGCTGAATACGCTGCGGCTGCAACGACTTCCGTGCGACTGTCCTCGACGGCGCGCACGCCGGGAATATTTTCGGCAGCCACACGGGCAGGCGCCTTCTCGTCCAACGAGCTCACCTGGCCAGAGATATGCACTACACCACCACTGACGGTCACGGTGCTGCGATCCGGATACCACCAGGGCTGCGACTCGAGTTCGGCGAGCAATGCACGCCGGATCGCCGCGTCGCTGTTTGGCTGCGACTCGTGTCCACGCTGGGAACGCGCCACCAGCGCACGTACGAAGTCGGCCCTGCTGATGATGCCGACCAACGACCCTGCCCTGACTACAGGAGCCTGCTTGATCTTGTGTTCCTCGAACAGCGCTGCGATGTCGGCGGCGGGCGTGTTCTCCTCGACGGTGATGACATGTGTGGCCATCACATCGCGAACCTTCATCGCATGCGCCTCGACATAGCTCCATACTGCTGCATCGGCATCGAATATGCGCCGCCACCACGGGCGTGCGGCCGGATCGCGTTGGGTGCCGAGTTCGTAACGGTGCAACAGGTTGGAATCGCTGAGGATGCCGACCACCGCATCGCCACTGATCACGACGACGGCATTGATCCGGTTGTCAACCATCAAGGCAGCCGCCTCCAGAACCGAGGATTCGGGTGTGACGCTGATGACGGTTTTGCTCATGATGTCCAGGGCGCGCATCTCGTTGCTCCTTCGTCGAATGTGATACCCGGCCTCAACCGAGCCTGCCTTGGGTGACCAACCACTCAAAGGCTTCTGCCGGGAGTCCAGTCTAAAGGCCATTGAATCGTCTGTCTGTACGTTGGCGGACACATCGGGGCTCCGTTCGAGCGACTTCTTTGTGACCTCGAGTGGCCGGTGTGTCCCCAAGGGAAGCAGTGGGATTCGAGAACAATGGCAATTGACATCGGGAGAAATGACTAAGCTTGCCTGGTCGGCGGCGTTCGGCGGTGCCGACCGAACAAGGCGCAGCGCAGCGTCAGTTTCGCAGCCGAATCGTGGGAGAAAATAATATGTCTGTCCTGTCTTGCGCACCCCAAAATGCCTTGTTCGCCGCACTTCCAGGTGACGTCATGGCGCGCCTGAACCCGAACCTGCAACGTGTTCCGATGCCAGCCGGGAGCATCCTTTTCGAGCCAGGTGTTCCGATGCGCGGGGTCTATTTCCCCGAAAGCGCGGTCGTTGCGATGAGTTTCGCGATGGAGAACGGCAGTTCAGCCGAGGTCGCCTTGATCGGGCGCGAGGGCATGGTTGGCGTGCGACTCGTGCTCGGCGCCGACACATTGAACGTACGCGCCAGTGTGCAAACCGCAGGAATGGGCCTGCGATTGCCTGCCCAGTGCCTGCTCGAAGAGGCGGGACGTGGCGGCGCTTTGATGCGGGTTTTGCTGCAATACGCGGCATCCTATATCGGGCAGATCGTCGAGACCGCGGCGTGCAATCGGCACGGCACGGTCGAGCAACGACTGTGCCGCTGGCTGTTGCTGAGTCTGGACCGGGTGGTGAGCACCGAATTGACGATGACGCATGAAGTGATCGCCGACGCGCTCGGCGTCAAGCGTGAAGGAATCACCGAGGCTGCCTGCCGGTTACGTCGTCTAGGAGCCATCCGCTACCAGCGCGGCCACATCGAAGTGCTCGATCGCGCGTTCCTCGAAAGCCGGACCGGTGAGTTCTACCATCACGGCAACGGGGACCCGGCTCGACAAGCCGTCCTCTTGCATTGAGTTGGCCCGTCAATGCTGGAGCTTCCCGTGAATAAGGCGTTGCAGGCGCAATGGACCACGAACTGATCGTTGTCAAGGACGCCGCGGCGCTGGCCGCCGAGGCGGCATCGCTGGTGGCCACCATCGTGCACGACGTGGTGGCGTCCCGCGGGAAATTCACCCTCGCTGTCAGTGGTGGTCATACCCCCTGGGCCATGTTCGCCGAACTCGCCCAGCGCAAACTGCCCTGGGAGGTGGTACGCATCTTTCAGGTGGACGAGCGCGTCGCTCCCGAAGGCGCGCCCGACCGTAACCTGACGCACTTGCGAAGTTCGCTGGGGACTGCTCTGGCAGCGGTGGTGCCGATGCCAGTGGGCGAATCGGACCTGGAGGCCGCGGCCGCGTCGTACGCGGCTGCCCTGCCCGAGCGCTTCGACCTGGTCCATCTGGGCCTGGGTGCTGACGGGCACACCGCCTCCCTGGTTCCGGGTGACTCCGTTCTCGACGTACGCGATCGCCTGGTCGCCGTCACCGGGCTTTACCAGGGACAGCGACGCATGACACTCACCTATTCCGGTCTGGCCCGAGCCGATCGCCTCCTCTGGCTCGTGGCCGGCCCCGACAAGGCCGGTGCACTGGTCAGTTTGCTCGGTGGTGACCGATCGATTCCCGCAGGACGGGTGCAGGCAAAACAGTCGACCATTCTGGCCGACGCCTCCGCCGCACCCAGGACGGCCCGCAGGACCTGACACCATGACCTCGTGCCTCACGCGGGCGCAGGAGACGTGCACGGCTTGGTCGCGGGCCACTGCCGTGCTGATGACTCACCTTGACCAACCGCATCGGCAGGAGCACTGAAATGTCACCGAACGACCCCACGCCACCAGCCATCCGTCTGGTACTGGCAGATGTTGACGGCACCCTCGTGACGCAGGA
>CAJDVP010000047.1_pt1 | contig 22964 bp, 20 predicted proteins | sample 7391311 | NCBI WGS metagenome assembly CAJDVP01 (sample SAMEA7055711, study PRJEB34461) | soil metagenome | biome: terrestrial ecosystem; feature: Peninsula; material: soil | place: Antarctica | collected 2016
ATGATCCACGGCACCGCGGCAAAGGTCTCGGTGTTGTTGATCGTGGTCGGCTTGCCATACATGCCGAAGCTGGCCGGAAATGGCGGCTTGAAGCGCGGCATGCCCTTCTTGCCTTCGAGCGACTCGAGCAGCGCGGTCTCCTCGCCGCAGATATAGGCGCCGAATCCATGCGCTGCATGTAGCTGGAAGTTGAAGCTGCTGCCCAGGATCTTGTCACCGAGCAGGCCTGCCGCACGCGCTTCTTCCAGTGCTTCTTCGAACCGTTCGTAACTCCGGAAGATTTCGCCGTGGATGTAGTTGTAACCCACGGTGATACCCATCGCGTAGGCTGCGATGGCCATGCCTTCGATGACGATATGCGGATTGAATTGCAGGATGTCGCGGTCCTTGCAGGTACCGGGCTCGCCCTCGTCGGAATTGCAGACCAGGTATTTCTGACCCGGGAACTGGCGCGGCATGAAGCTCCACTTGAGCCCGGTGGGAAATCCGGCGCCGCCACGACCACGCAAGGCCGATTCCTTGACGGTTGCGATCACCTGGTCTGGCGTCAAACCCTCACCACCGTCCTGACCGAGAATCTTGCGCAGCGCCTGGTAACCGCCCCGTGCCTGGTAATCGGCCAGATGCCAGTTCGCGCCATCGAGCCCGTCATAGATCTGCGGCTCGATATGGCGGCCATGGAAACAGGTTTCGGTGCCGCTGGCCTGGAACTGTCCCAGCACCTGGTCTGCTGTTGTCATTTGGCCTCCGCGGCCCGAAGGCCCGCAATCATCTGGTCCAGGCGTTCGGTCGACATGAAACTGCACATGGTGCGGTCATTGACCAGCATCACCGGGGAGTCGGCGCAAGCGCCCAGACACTCACTCTGTTGCAAGGTGAACATGCCGTCTGCAGTTGTCTCGCCCATTGTGATACCCAGTGTTTCTTCGAGATGTTTCAGCGCCTTCACCCCGTCACGCAACTGGCACGGCAGGTTGGTGCAGACGTTGAGCTTGTATTTGCCCCCCGGCCGCTGGTTGAACATGTTGTAGAACGTGGTGACTTCACGCACTGCGATAAAGGGCATGTCCAGGTATTCGGCGACCATCTTCTCGGTGTCGATACTGATGTGGCCGAGTTCCTGTTGCACGATCGCCAGACACGCAACTACCGCTGACTTCTTCTGGTCTGCAGGGTATTTAGCCACTTCTGTGGCGAAACGCATCTTCGCTGCTTCCGAGATCATCGGTCAATCTCCCCAAACACGATATCCATGGTGCCGATGATCGCGACCACGTCGGGAATCATGTGGCCACGCGCCATCTCGTCCATGGCCGCCAGATGCGGAAACCCGGGCGGCCGGATCTTCAGCCGATACGGCTTGTTGGCGCCATCACTGACGATGTAAATGCCGAACTCGCCCTTGGGATGTTCGACTGCGGCATAGACCTCGCCTTCGGGCACCTGGAAACCTTCGGTGAACAATTTGAAATGGTGGATCAAGTCTTCCATGCCGGTTTTCATGGCCGCACGGCTGGGAGGCGCAATCTTGTGGTTGTCGGTAATCACCGGGCCCGGGTTGACGCGCAACCATTCGATGCATTGGCGGATGATCTGGTTGGATTGCTTCATCTCTTCCATGCGCACCAGATACCGGTCGTAGACATCGCCAGTGCGCCCCACAGGAATCTCGAAGTTCAGCCGGTCATACACCTCATAGGGCTGCTTCTTGCGCAAATCCCACTCGATGCCAGAACCCCGCAGCATCGGCCCGGTAAATCCCAGATTCAATGCGCGTTCGGGCGTGACGACAGCGATGCCCACGGTGCGTTGCTTCCAGATCCGGTTTTCCGTCAAAAGGATGTGGTACTCCTCCAGACACTTCGGAAAACGCTGCGTGAAGTCGTCGATAAAGTCGAGCAACGAACCCTGGCGGTTGCGGTTGAGTTCGGCCACCCCTTTGGCGTTGCGCACCTTGCTGGCCTTGTACTGCGCCATGGTGTCGGGCAGATCGCGGTACACCCCTCCCGGACGGAAATATGCTGCGTGCATGCGGGCGCCACTGGCCGCCTCGTACATGTCAAACAGGTCTTCACGCTCGCGGAAGGTGTAGATCAGGATCGTCGAACTGCCGCAGTCATTGCCGTGTGATCCCAACCACATCAGATGGTTGAGCAGCCGGGTGATCTCGGCGAACATGACCCGTATGTACTGGGCGCGTATCGGCACCTCGACGCCCAGCAACTTCTCGATGGCCAGGCAATAGGCGTGCTCGTTGCACATCATCGACACGTAGTCGAGCCGATCCATATAGGGCAAGGACTGGATGTAGGTCTTGGTCTCCGCCAGCTTCTCGGTGGCGCGGTGCAGCAACCCCACATGTGGATCTGCACGCTGGATCACCTCGCCGTCGAGCTCCAGTACGAGGCGCAACACGCCATGCGCAGCCGGATGCTGGGGGCCAAAATTGAGCGTGTAGTTCTTGATGTCAGCCACGTGCACGGATCTCGCAAAAGCCAATGCCGTGCTCAATTTCGGAGCAGGCTGACTTTGCCTCGGCAAAGTCAAGCTCGCGCAGCGAGCGGCCGTAGCCAAAATTGAGCGTGTAGTTCTTGATGTCAGCCATGTACGCGCCCGCCTAGTGCAAGCCACTCCCGTAGTTTTCTTCCCGGATGATGCGTGGCGTGATCTCGCGCGGTTCGATCGTGACCGGCTGGTAGATGACGCGCCGCTGCTCGGCGTCGTAACGCATCTCAACATGTCCGGAGATCGGAAAATCTTTGCGAAACGGATGGCCGATGAAACCGTAGTCGGTCAGTATGCGTCGCAGGTCCACATGGCCCTCGAACACAATGCCGAACAGATCAAACGCCTCACGTTCGAACCAGTTGGCGGAATTCCAGATCCCGTATACCGAGTCGATCACCGGCAGATCATCGTTTTCGGCAAAAACCTTCAGCCGAACACGCTGGTTCAGACTGACCGACAACAGATGCGAGACAACGCAAAAACGCGGGCCTTCGTAGCCGCCGTCGCCGTAGGCGGAATAGTCGACACCACACAGGTCGACCAATTGCTCGAAGCGGCATCCCGGCGCATCGCGCAACAACAGGGCGACGGCAAGATAGTCGGGTGCACGTACAACAACCGTCAATTCGCCCAAGGCCAGGGTCAGGCTTTTTGCCTTATCGCCGAGGGTGGTCGCAATGGTGTCCCGCAAGGTCTCGGGATGGACTGCAAAACTCGTCACACGATTCCCTTCAGGCACGCGCAATGGTGTTGGTGCGACGGATCTTCTGCTGCAACTGGATGATGCCGTAGAGCAATGCTTCCGCGGTGGGAGGACAACCCGGTACATAAACGTCCACCGGCACAATCCGATCACATCCGCGCACCACCGAATAACTGTAGTGGTAATACCCGCCGCCATTGGCACAGGAACCCATCGAGATGACCCAGCGCGGCTCGGCCATCTGGTCATAAACCTTGCGCAGCGCCGGAGCCATCTTGTTGCACAAGGTGCCGGCCACGATCATCAGATCGGACTGGCGCGGGCTTGCGCGAAACACCTCGGCACCAAACCGGCTGATGTCATAACGCGCCGCGGCAGCATGCATCATCTCGACGGCGCAACACGCCAGACCAAACGTCATTGGCCAGACAGACCCCGTCTTCGCCCAGTTCACCACCGCGTCATAGCTGGTGGTGACAAAACCTTCCTTCATCACGCCTTCGATCATCGTGTCACTCCCAGTCCAGGGCTCCCTTTTTCCACTCGTAGGCAAATCCGACGACCAGAATGCCGAGGAAAATCATCACCGACCAGAAACCAACAAGTCCGACATCCTTGAGCGCGACGGCCCACGGAAACAGGAAAGCAATTTCAAGATCGAACAGGATGAACAGGATGGCCACAAGGTAATACCGGACGTCGAACTTCATCCTGGCATCTTCGAACGCCTCGAAGCCACATTCGTAAGGGGAGTTTTTCGCCGGATCGGGCCGATTCGGACCCAATATATAACCGAGCACCTGTGGAACCACACCCACTGCAATGCCGACCAGCATGAACAGCAAAACGGGTAGATATTGTTCGAGGTTCATCGAGAGCTTTTCACTACTTTTTCTGACCGCCGGGATATCCCGAGCGGCGATTCTCGCCTGGTGCCGTCGGCGAGACTCGAACTCGCACAGCTTTCGCCACTACCCCCTCAAGATAGCGTGTCTACCAATTTCACCACGACGGCGGCTTTGATTTCAGATGGTCGGATGGCATGAGGAACCTTGCGGCAATTGCTGATCCGAGCAACTGGTAGTTTACCCTGAATTGAGAGGTCGAATTCTCGACCTGTCAGGGGCAAACGCACTCACTTGGACGGTATCAGTGCCGCCCCCGATGCCGGTGCTGCCGGAGCCGCAGCGGCGGCAGCGGACGCACCTTGCGCAGGCGCGAGAGCGGCCGGCCCTTCGAGCACACTGCCATTGCTGGTCGGCCGCAGGTTCCCGTAATAAGCCAACGCCAAGGTGCTGACAAAAAACACGGTAGCCAGCACCGCCGTCGTGCGAGACAGGAAGTTCGCGCTGCCACTGGCACCAAACAGACTGCCCGAACTGCCGCTGCCAAATGCGGCACCCGCGTCGGCACCCTTGCCGTGCTGGACCAGAATGAGGCCGACCATGACCAGCGCAGAAATGATCTGCACCGCCAATATCGCCGTCAACATAAGATTCATCGAAAACTCCTCAACAGGATCCAGAGACTAGGCGGCAACCGACGCCGCGGAAATGATGGACAGGAAATCTGCTGGCTTGAGCGAAGCGCCGCCGATCAAACCACCATCGATATCAGGTTGGGCCAGCAACTGCGCTGCATTGACCGCGTTCATGCTGCCACCGTACAGGATACGAACCCGAGCGGCGTGTTCTGTGGCCGCCTTGATCTGATTGCGCAGCACCGCATGCACCTGCTGCGCCTGCTCCGGGCTGGCCGTCTTGCCGGTGCCGATGGCCCAAAGCGGCTCATACGCGATGATGATCTCGCTGATACGAAGGCCATTGGCCTGGATCACCACGGCCAACTGCCGCTTGACGACCTCTTCGGTGCTACCGGACTCGCGTTGCGCCAAAGACTCGCCAACACATACGATCGGCGTGATGTCCGCAGCCAATGCAGCGCGCACTTTCTCCGCCACCACCGTATCGGTCTCTTCGTGGTACTGACGCCGTTCCGAATGGCCGACGATCACATGGCGCACGCCGAATTCTCGCAGCATGACCGCTGACACCTCGCCGGTGAAGGCCCCTGCATCGTGCGCCGACACATCCTGCGCACCCAGCGACAGGTTGCTGCCGGCCAACAGCCCCTGCATCTGGGCCAGGTATGGCGCCGGCACACACACCGCCGCATCGCAGGATGCGGCGCCGATACCGGCAAGAATGGCCTTGACCAAAGTCTCATTGGCGGCCAGAGCGCCGTTCATCTTCCAATTGCCCGCAATGAATTTTTTCATGATGCACCCCAGGTGATGATCAGCTTGCCGATGTGGTGGTTGGTTTCCATCAACGCGTGCGCACGCGCCGCGCCGCTGGGCAAGTCGCCCTCGGCCTGCAGCGCGGGGAACCGGCTGTGGATCACAGGCGCAATGCTGCCGTTCTCGATCAGCGGCCAGACATGTTGCAGCAGGGACTGTGCGATTGCCTGCTTGAACGCCACCGGCCTTGCCCGCAAGGTCGACCCGGTGATGGTCAAACGCCGCCGCAACACTGCCCCGGCGTTGAACTGGCTCTTCACACCGCCTTGTACGGCGATGATCACCAGTCGGCCATCATCGGCCAGACTATCGATGTCGCGCGCCACGTAGTCGCCGGCAACCATGTCCAGCACCACGTTGACACCGCGTCCCTGCGTCAGGCGCTGCACCTCCTGCACGAAATCATGGGTACGGTAATTGATTGCGTGGTCGGCACCGAGCGCCACACACGCCGCCGCCTTCTCGTCGCTGCCCACCGTCACGATGACCCGGCACCCCATGGCGCGCGCCATCTGGATCGCAGTCACGCCGATGCCGCTGGAGCCGCCATGCACCAGCAGTGTTTCCCCCGGTTGCAAACGGCCTCGATCGAACACATTGCTCCAGACGGTGAAGAACGTTTCTGGCAGGCTGGCTGCCTCCTCGTCGCTGACACCGCGCGGCACCGGCAGACACTGGCCGATCGGCGCAACGCAGTATTCGGCATAGCCGCCACCGGCCACGAGCGCACAGACAGAGTCACCGATTTTCAGGCCGGCTGCCGCCAGTTCCTGTGCATTGCCCTGATCGATAGGACCCGCCACTTCAAGTCCGGGAATGTCGGATGCACCCGGCGGAACCGGATAGTTGCCGGTGCGTTGCAATACGTCCGGGCGATTGATCCCACTGGCCGCAACACGTATGCGCAACTCGCCTGCACCCGCCTCGGGCATGGGTCGGGTGGCTGGCCGCAAAACCTGCGGCGCCCCCGACGCGGTTATCTCGATGACATGCATGCGTTCACTCCCATTGCGAACCAGGAAGCCCGGCCGCCGCGCCGGCACTGCTGCCGGCACGCCATCAGCCCTGCTCCGACCCGTTTGGCGCCGGCTGCTGTTGCTGGGGCTGGCGATCGAGCAAGGCCTTCATCGACAACTTGATACGGCCTTTCTCATCGGTCTCCAACACCTTGACCTTGACGATCTGGCCTTCGCTCAGGTAGTCAGAGACCCTCTCAACGCGTTCATGGGCGATCTGGCTGATATGCAGCAGACCATCCTTGCCCGGCAACAGATTGACCAGTGCACCGAAGTCCAGAATCTTGGTGATCGGGCCTTCGTAGACCTTGCCGATCTCCACTTCCGCAGTGATCTGCTGGATGCGCTGCTTGGCCATTTCGGCCTTTTCGGGATCCGTCGATGCGATCGTGATCGTGCCGTCTTCGTCGATGTTGATCTGGCAACCCGTTTCTTCGGTCAGGCCACGGATCACCGAGCCGCCCTTTCCGATCACGTCACGGATCTTCTCCGGATTGATCTTCATCGTGAACAGGCGCGGCGCGAAGGTCGACACCTCGGTCTTGGCTTCTGCCATGGCTTCCTGCATCTTGCCCAGGATGTGCATGCGCGCTTCCTTGGCCTGCGCCAGTGCGACCTGCATGATCTCCTTGGTGATGCCCTGGATCTTGATGTCCATCTGCAAAGCCGAGATGCCGTTGGTGGTACCGGCCACCTTGAAGTCCATGTCGCCCAGGTGGTCTTCATCACCCAGGATGTCGGTCAAAACCGCGAAACGATTGCCGTCCTTTATCAGGCCCATCGCGATGCCGGCCACGTGGGCTTTCATCGGTACACCCGCATCCATCAGTGCCAGGCAACCACCGCAGACCGACGCCATCGACGATGACCCGTTGGACTCTGTCACCTCGGACACGACACGCATGGTGTAGGGGAACTCGTCCTTGGACGGCAGTGCAGCGATCAACGCGCGCTTGGCCAGGCGTCCGTGGCCGATCTCGCGGCGTTTCGGTGTGCCGAAACGCCCCGCTTCACCAGTGGCAAACGGAGGCATGTTGTAGTGCAACATGAAGCGATCATGGAACTCGCCGGCCAACGCGTCGATGCGCTGCGCGTCGCGTTCGGTGCCCAGCGTGGCCACCACGATCGCCTGCGTCTCGCCGCGGGTGAACAATGCAGAACCATGGGTCCGCGGCAACACACCGTGACGGATCTCGATCGCCCGCACGGTGCGGGTATCACGGCCGTCGATACGCGGCTCGCCAGCCAGAATCTGGCCACGCACGATACGCGCTTCGATGTCGAACAACAGGCTGTCGATCTTGACGCTGTCGAACACCACACCATCGGCCTTCAGTCCATCCATGACGGCGGCGTAGGCAGAGCGGCAGGCCTGCGTGCGCTCCTGCTTGTTGCGGATCTGGTAGGCAGCCGCCAGTTTGTCGGCGCCATGCGCCTCGACCTTGGCGATCAGGTCTTCATCGCGCGCTGGGGCTTTCCAGTCCCACACCGGTTTGCCGGCATCACGCACGAGTTCGTTGATCGCGGCGATCGCGATATTGCCTTGCTCATGCCCGAACACCACGGCGCCGAGCATGATCTCTTCGGACAGCTGCTGGGCTTCTGACTCGACCATCAGCACGGCGGCTTCGGTACCGGCCACAACCAGATCGAGTTGACTGTCCTTGAGCTGGGTCTGGCCCGGGTTGAGCACATATTCGCCGTTGACATAACCGACACGCGCGGCGCCGATCGGGCCGTTGAACGGGATGCCGCTGATCGACAAGGCCGCGCTGGTGGCGATCAGTGCGGCGATATCGGCCTGCACTTCCGGATTCAGGCTCAGCACATGCACGATGACCTGGACTTCGTTGTAGAAACCCTCGGGGAACAACGGACGGATCGGGCGGTCGATCAGGCGGCAGGTCAGCGTTTCGAGTTCGCTGGGGCGGCCTTCACGCTTGAAGAAGCTGCCTGGAATCTTGCCGGCCGCATAGGCCTTTTCGGTGTAATCGACCGTCAGCGGGAAAAAATCCTGCCCGGCCTTGGCGTCGGTCTTGGCCACGACAGTGGCCAGTACAACCGTGTCATCGATGTTGACCAGCACCGCGCCGGTCGCCTGGCGCGCGATTTCGCCAGTTTCCATCGTGACCGAATGTGGACCCCATTGGAAGGTCTTCGTGACTTTCTTGAACATGCTCATGTGATGGTTCTCCTGCTAGTGTTGTGGGAGGTGTCGGCCACCTCGCCCGAGCCTGGACTCAACATGGCAGAACACGATGCCATTCCAGCGATATTCGGTCGGCATGCCCGAATACCCCTGGAATGACACAGCTTCGCTCTGCCCCTGTTTCCGCTTTGTCTCGACACGCTGGGCGCACCGACCATTACCGAAACCGTGTTGTCCCCATTTCCCTGCAAACAACAAAGCGCCTGAGGCAGTCATGCATCCCAGGCGCTTGTCATTGGACTGCGACTTACTTGCGCAGGCCGAGTTTGGCGATCAGTGCGGTGTAACGCTCCGCATTATTGGACTTGAGGTAGTCCAGTAACTTGCGCCGGCGGCTTACCATGCGCAACAAGCCGCGCCGACCATGGTGGTCCTTGGCGTGGGTCTTGAAGTGGGGCATGAGTTCGTTGATACGGGCGGTCAGCAATGCGACTTGCACTTCCGGACTGCCGGTATCGCCGGGTTGGCGGGCGTTGTCCTGAACGACAGACGCCTTGATACTGCTTGCGATCATTTCTGGTTTCCTGTATGGAAGCACCTGCCGCCTAGGCATGCGCTCCGGGTTGACAACTTGCGTCAGGCGCTGGAACTGCCCCTGACGTGCGCTTGTGCAATATGCAAAGCCCGACGAGTATAACCCGAGCTCGAAGTGCAACCAACCGGTCACCTGGAAGGGGTCACTTCGAAGGCAAAACGAAAGCGGGGCAGGTCTTCGCCGGGGTGGTCCTGGTCAGAGGTCAGCTGGGGGAGCCGGAAGTTGAGCGGTCCCCACCCCCTCGATCCTCTTTGCGCACTGCCGCGAAGCTGAACATCGCGTTCAGGTCGTGTTCATCCGCCCGATGTCAGACTGCCGATACGGTCCTCGTGGATCGCGTTCACACAGCAAGGAAACATCATGACTTCGACATATTCACGGATCATCATCGCCTGGGCTGCGGCCATCGCGAGCGCCGCCGCAGTGGCAGGGCCTCCTCAGGCGCATCACGGCGATCGCCATCAGGTCACCCCGATGCTGCAACGGGTCATCAACAGTAGCCAGCAGGACGACGCGGCGTACGGCTGGCAGTACTTTTCAGATCCCCGGGCAGCGCATGCGGTGGTCATCAGCCCATCCGGCGAGTATTTTCTGAGCCGGGGCAAAGGACTGCGGCAGATCACCGGGCCAACCGGCCCGGTAACGTTGGCGCAGCCGGCGCAAGCCTGACAAGCGTTGAGCCAGGTGGCGGGTCGCGCAGCCAGCGACAAACTCAAAGTGTCCAGCGTAATCGTGGTCACGCCGCATCAGGCGTTGCACTAACAACTTTGAAGCCGCTCCGGATGGCTGAATGCCGTCAGCCGGTCCCCGCGCACAAAGCCGCACAGCGTGATGCCAACCTGGTGCGCAGCGTCGATCGCCATCGACGAGGGCGCCGACACCGCCGCCACCAGTTCGATGCCGGCGCGAGCGGCCTTGGTGATCATCTCCAGACTGACGCGCCCCGACAGCGCCACGCAGCAACCGGCGGTGGGCCAAGCGTGCAGCAGGCAGTGACCAATCACCTTGTCCAGCGCGTTGTGCCGGCCCAGGTCTTCGGCCAGCGCCAGCAGCGTGCCGTCAGCGGCGAACAGCGCCGCCGCGTGGGTGCCGCCGGTGTTACCAAAAATAGTCTGGCGCGCGCGCATCACCACCATGTGTTGCTGCAGTTGGTCTGCCGCCAATCGAAGCGTGTCACCAACGCGCGAACCTGCGCCGCACAGATCGACCAGGCCATCGATGTTGGCACACACCCCGCATGAGCTGGTCACCAGCCCGCTGCGCCGCAGACTGCGTACCCGCGCCGGATCGACCAGCCGCACCTGGACCAGGCTGGACGCATCGGGGCACACGGCCATCGACAGCACGTCGCCAATGCCATCGATCAATCCCTCGGTCAGCAGAAAGCCAGCCGCCAGCGCCAGAGCGCCGGGTTCGCCATCCGCGCCCAGTAAACCGTCCTGCGGCAGGAAGCCCGCTGCTTCATCGGTGCCGGTGGGCGTGCACATCAGGATGTAGTGGCCGACATCCTGCACCTCGACCCGCAAGGCCTGCTCTTCCACCACCCAGCAGCCCTCTTGCGATGGGCTGACGCTGGCAGCGTCAAGCCGGTGCGCCATCACCGAGCGCATGCCACGCGCGGGCGGCACGAGATCAGCCAGGGCCTGGACCGGTTCGCGTTTCATGTTGCGCCGTTCTTCAGCGTCATGGCGCGCGCCGGATCGCCACGCGCACAATGTCGGCGCCCGAACCGGTGGCGTCGGTCAACTCCAGCGACATCGGCGCGATGGTGTTGAGGCTGGGCGCCTTGAGGTTTTTGGCGTAAGGAGTGGCCCAGTAGTCGAACTGGCCCACCATCACCAGCGTGTCGGGGCGTATGCCCTGCACCACAATGGCTGGGCCCTGCGTCATGCCGATGGCCGAACTCACCTCCAGCGTGTCGCCGTCTTCGATGTCCAGTGTGCGCGCCACACCGGCATTGATCATCACGCCGTGGTGGCCGCGCACGTTGCCGGCCAGCTCGTCCATCATCTGGATCGCAGCGTTCCCGCCCGCGTGGTACTGCATGCTCTTGGTGGTGATCAGCCAGTAGGGATAGTCCTCGGGTTTCAGGCCGCGGCGCACCAGGTCCTGCTCCCATACACCCGGAAAATCGTGCCACTGTGGCAGCGCCTGGTACTCGTTGAGTTGCGCGTCCCACCAGTCGACGCCGGCATCGTGCAGGCGCGCGCCAAGCTCCTTGCCCGAGCGCATCAGCCGTTCCTGATAGGGCAGCTCGAACCGGACGTTTTGCGCCTGCATCGTCGGGTACAGATACCAACCCATGCGCTGATAGGGCTTGGTCAACAGACCGTTCTCCTTGAACCAATCCAGCCCGTGCGCCGCCGCGCCCTCGGTCAACTCGTGGCTGGCGGCCAGGCAGATCGCGTCCCAGATCGCGTCAACCTCGTGAACCTGGTCTTCGGCCAGGCTGTAGTCGCGCCCTTCTGCCTTCAGCGGCGCGCCGAAGATGCCGCGGTTGATGGCCGCGTTGTAAGGCGTAAGCAGGCCGGTGCGCCGCGCCAGCTCGGTCGAGATCCAGGTGAAGTCGCGCGCCTCACCCTGCGGCGCAACTGCCGGTTGGCGCAGCACGTAGCCCTGGTGTTCCCAATACTGTTCCATGAACTTGGTCTTGCCCAGGCGGATCAGTTGCGTCGACTCCAGGTCGGTGGCGTCCGGCAGCAGGATGTCAGCCATGTGGTTGGTCTCGTCCGGCGTATAGGCAAAACACACCGTGAACGGAAAGCGCGCAATCGTCTTGGCCACGTTGGGTGTGTCCCAGAATGAAATCGACGGGTTGGTGCGGTAGGCAATCCAGATATCGGGTGCAGTGGGGCGCGGCCAGTTCTTGGGCACGTGCGTCTGGAACATCCAGGCCAGGTGCGAGGGACCGAGGGACTGGCTCCAGGAGCCGCTGTTGCCGGCCAGCGGCACCAGCGTGCGGTGCGCATTGCGGCCGCTGGGCTGGCGCTGCCACTTGTCCTTGGTGGTCGGGTTGAGCTTGTTGAGCATGAAGCCATCAGGGCCCGGTTTCACGCTTTTGTGACGGTCTTCGCGCGGGCTGTTGATGCGCACCGTGGTGCCCAGAATGCCGCCGGGTACTTCCAACGCGCCCACAAGCACGGCGAGCAGGGTGCGTGACCAGCAACACTCGTAAGCACCCCAGCCGTTGTTGACGGTCTTGCCCAGGGTGACGGCCACCGGCCGATACGGCAGCAACTTGCCGTCGACCTCCACTGTCTGGCCGACACAGGCCTGAGCGACAAACTCCTGCGCGACCTCCCTGATCTTGGCCGCCGATACATCGCACAAGGCCTGCGCCCACTCGGGGCTGTAGGTCTGCATGTGCGCCACCAGCTTGCTGAACGAGGTGTCGCCTTGCACGGTGGGGTAGTCCCAACGCTGATCGTCGGCGCCGACCTCGACCACGCCGGTCAATTCGAACTGGCCCTCCAGCGCGACCTCAATGCCCGGTGCATCGTGCGGCTGCGCGCTGGCACTGCGCAAATCCCACACAAGTGGCTTGAGCGTCTCGGAATCGCGCAGAAAGTAACCCTGCGGCCCGACCAGATAGGGCGACGAGGTGATGTCGCGCAGAAACGGCAGGTCCAGCCGTTCGCGCGGCACCTCGTGCAGCAGCACGTGAATCATGGCAAACATGAACGCCGGGTCGGTCTTGGGCTTGATCGGAATCCACTCGGCCGAGGCAGCGGCCGTGACCGACAGATGCGGCTCGATCTGAACCCGCTTGGCACCGCGAATGCGCGCATCGGCGTGGCGCGCCACCGCGCATACGCCGCCGGTGACCTCGACATTGGCACCAAACGAGACGATGTAATTGCAGTGCGGCGTATCGGCCGAGACGGTGAAAGCGCGGTGCCAGTACTCACCGTACAGGTGCTCCGAGTGCACGCACTTGACGCCCTGCCCCGAGCCGAAACTGAAGTCCATCGGGCCCCAGGCGGCAATGAAGGCCGGGAAGGTGCCCATGTAGTTGGCCGGTGTGCCGCCATGCCCCAGCGTCAACGCCACGCGGGGCAGATTCTCTTCGTCGAGCAGGCCGCGCGACTGGATGTCCGTGAGCTTTGCAGCCACGATGTCCAGCGCCTCGTCCCACGAGATCGGGACAAAGCGGGGGTCCTGGTCCCGCCCCTTGTTCGGGTTGGTGCGCTTCATCGGCGTCAGGATGCGGTCCGGGTGGTAAGTCTTCTGGATCAGGCCATAAGCCTTGACGCAAGGCTTGCCATTGCCGGGGTAGAGTCCGCGCCCGTCAAAGTTGGGGCCAATTTCAGTGGCTACGCCGTCTTCCACCTTGACGGTAAGCAGGTCAGGGCCGGAGACGCAGTTGTAGCAGTAGGTGGGCACCTGGCGCGCAGCGGGATTGGCACGCAAGGGCGTTGAGGGTTGCAGGGCAGTAGCAGAAGTCATGGCCGGGTTAATTCGGTAGTTTGATGCAACTATTCACGATAGGGCACAAACAACACCGTCGCAATATGTTCTGCTTTGCATAGCGCGGACCGCACGGCTGGCGGCGAAGGCGGCCTGCGCGAGCAGTTCGTGCTGCTGCACCACGAGCCCGAGCCAAGCCCGGGCTGAGGTGCCACCACACGTTGTCGGCTTGGACGCAAGGAGACGCGGGGTACCCCCAGCCCGCCATTCCTGGATGCGCCGTTGCCGACGCTGATGTCACATGGGCCAGGTATCCGACAAACGATAACCCTGCGGATAAGGATCGGTCGGATCCAGCGTGTGCTGGTGGGTGCCGGTGATCCAGGCGGTACCCGAGATGACAGGCACGATGGCCCTGGTATTGCCAACGGACGTTTGCGCATCGATATGGCACGCAAACTCACTGCCAATGATCGAGCGCGCCAGGTACCGGTCGCCGACCTGCATCTGGCCCTTGGCGTGCAGCACCGCCATGCGCGCCGAGCAACCGGTGCCGGTGGGGGAGCGGTCGATCTTGCCGGGTCGAATCGCCACCGCATTGGCGCCGACCCAAACACCCTCTTCCCGGATCAAGGGGCCGGCAAATTGGCAAAACGAGATGTGTCTCCATTTGGTCAAACCCCAGCTGCTCGTTCGCCGCCTCGGTAATGCGCATGCCCAGTTCGGCCAGGTCACGCGCTTCGTCTGCCTGGATGGCGAAGCCCAACTCGCGGGCATCGACGATGACAAAGCTGTCTCCGCCATAAGCCGTGTCGACGACCAGGGTGCCGACGCCTGCGACTTCCAGCGGCGCATCGCGCTTCGCCGCAAAAGAAGGCACGTTGCGCACCGAAATACGCCGTGCCTTGCCATCCTTGCAGGCGGCAGTGATTTCGATCAAACCGCCGGGAGGCTCCAGCACCAGATGGGTGAACGGCTCCGTCATCGGGATGATGCCGGTCTCCAGCAGAACCGTGGCCACGCAGATCGAATTGGAGCCCGACATCGGCGGCGTGTCGCAGGGCTCCATGATGATCCAGCCCATCTGCGCCAGCGGGTTCTTCGGTGGCACCAGCAGGTTCACGTGCCGGAACACGCCACCGCGTGGCTCGTTGAGCATAAAGTTGCGCAGCGTTTCATCGCTGGCGATGAAACGGGATTGTTCCCAGATGGTGTGTCCCGGTGGCGCTGCCACTCCGCCGACGATGACATCGCCCACCTCGCCGGCGGCGTGGCAACTCACTACATGAATGACCTTGGAGCTATTCATTGCGCGACTTCCAATTCTTTCATGGCGGTGCGTTGCAAACTGGCCTTGCGTTGTATCAAAAGGGCATCAAGTTGACGCGACCGCCTATGGTTACCCAGTAGACAAATGCGCTGACCATCGGTCATTCTGATTCTGAACTTTTGCCTCTGACCCTGCGTATCCGAGTGGATCCGTCCCTATTGCCCCGTGGCGGCCTGGCCTGGCGAGCAAGCTTGCTGCAAGTTACCCGATTTTGATCCATTTCACACCCGGCACTAGAGGTCAACCTGAGGAAATTCCTGTCCAGACTGCCGCTGGTATTGGCCATCACCGGCGCGATGGAACAATCGAAGGTGGGATTGCGAGATAACAAACAGGCAGCGCGGGTTTACATTGGCGAACCTGGGCGAGCAATGCGCCCCTTTTTGTAATGGAGCCTGTCATGCGACGCTGGAACGGCTGGGGCGACGACGCCACCTCGATGCACCTGGGCGAAGGCGCCCGCGCCATGCTGGCCGAGCGCCTGGGGCCGGGCCTGCCCGGTAAGGATGCGCTGCGAGACGACCTGATCGCAGGTATCCCCCCATCGCGCCTGCCCGAACATCCGTTGATTTCTCACGATGCATCGGAGCGTCTCGCCATGGCACTGGGCGAGAGTTACGCGGACTGGATTCGCAAGCGCTTTGGCGCGCTGCCCCCGGTGCCGGACGGCGTGGCCTGGCCCGAATCAGGCGAACAGGTGCGCGCACTGCTGGACCTGGCCCATGCCAACCGCTGGATGGTCATCCCCTTCGCCGGGGGCACCAGCGTCGCCGGGCACCTGGACTGCCCCGTGAGCGAGCAGCCGATTCTGTCCATCAACCTCTCGCGGATGAACCGGATGCTGCACCTGGACACCACCAGTCAACTTGCCACCTTTGGCGCAGGCACACCGGGACCTCTGGTAGAGGCGCAATTGCGCGCGCACGGCTACACGCTGGGGCATTTTCCGCAGTCGTTTGAATACTCCACCGTGGGCGGCTGGGTGGTCACGCGCTCCAGCGGCCAGCAATCGCTGCGTTACGGACGCATCGAGCAGTTGTTTGCCGGCGGGCGCATGGAGACACCCGTGGGGCCGCTCACCCTCCCCACCGTGCCCGCCGCCAGCGCCGGGCCGGATCTGCGCGAGCTGGTGCTCGGCTCCGAGGGGCGCTTTGGCATCCTCACCGAGGCCACCGTGCGTGTCTCGCCCGTGCCCGAGCATGAGAGCTTCCACGCCATCTTCCTGCCCGACTGGGACCGCGCCGAGGCAGCAGTGCGCGCCCTGGTGCAACGCCGGCTGCCGCTGTCGCTGCTGCGGCTCTCCAACGGCATCGAGACCGAGACCAACCTCACACTGGCCGGCCACGAACGGCTGGTAGGCGCCATGGAAAGGTATCTGGCCTGGCGTGGCTGCGGCGCGGGCAAGTGCATGCTGATGCTGGGCGTGAGCGCGGACCGGCGCACCGCCCGCCACGCCCTAGGCGAAGCCAAGCGCCTGCTGGCGCGACACGGGGCAGTGGTCATCGGCACCGCCATGGGCAGCAAATGGGCGGCCAACCGTTTCAAAGGCCCCTACCTGCGCAACACGCTGTGGGAGCTGGGCTACGCGGCCGACACCATCGAGACGGCGGTGGACTGGCCGCAGGTCAAGCCGCTGATGCTGGCCATGGAACAAGCCGCGCGTGATGTATTCGAGAGCTATGGCGAGCGCGTGCACGCCTTCACCCACCTTTCGCACCTGTACCCGCAGGGCAGCAGCATCTATTCGCAATACGTGTGGCCGATTGCGCCGGGCGGCTTTGCGCCCAACTTCGAGCGCTGGCAAAAGCTCAAGGCCGCCGTGGCAGACGCCATTGCCGCGCATGGCGGCACCGTGAGCCACCAGCATGGCGTGGGGCGCGACCATGCCGCGCACCTGGTCGATGAGAAAGGCCCGCTGGGCATGGCCACCCTGGCCGAGCTATGTCGCCACTTCGACCCACACGGCATCATGAACCCAGGCAAGCTACTGCAGGACGGCGGGCCATGGGCGAACTGACCTCCACTGAGCATCGCGCCGCGTTACTCGCGCGCCTGCCCGCGCAGACCTGGGATCTGATCGTCATCGGCGGCGGCATCAGCGGCGCGGGCGTGGCGCAGCAGGCAGCGCGGCGTGGCTGGAGCGTGCTGCTCGTGGAGCAGCGCGACTTTGCCTGGGGCACTTCCAGCCGCTCGTCCAAGCTGGTGCACGGCGGGCTGCGGTATCTGAAGGAAGGCGACATCAAGACCACCCTGCACTCGGTACGCGAGCGCCAGCGCCTGCTGCGCGAAGCCCCGGGCCTGGTGGAGCCGCAGAGTTTTCTGTTTGCCGACTGCCCTGGCCGCAAACCCGGGCGCTGGCTGATGCAGGCGGGACTGACGATCTACGACTGGATGTCCGGGCAGCGCAGCCACTTCTACGCAGACCTGGCCACCACGCAGGCACTGGCGCCGGGCCTGGCGCCCGCTGGCCTGCGCGGCGCGCTGGTGTTCCAGGACGCAAAGACCGACGACGCCCGGCTGGTCTGGCGCGTGCTGCTCGAAGCGCAGCGCGATGGCGCCGTGCTGCTCAACTACGCCGCTGCGCAAAGCCTGCAAACGCAGCAGGGCCGCGTCACCGGCCTGATCGTGCACGACGTTGCCACCGGCCAGCAATGCACGGTGCAAGCGCGCGCCGTGGTCAACGCCACCGGCGCCTGGGCCGACCGGCTGCGTGCGGGCGTCGGCGCCGCGCCGCTGTTGCGCCCGCTGCGCGGCAGCCACCTGGTGCTGCCGTTCTGGCGCCTGCCGGTGGCACAAAGCATCAGCTTCATGCACCCCAAGGATGGCCGCCCGGTGTTCTTCTACCCCTGGGAAGGAGCCACGCTGGTCGGCACCACCGACCTGGACCACCCCGCCGACCTGGATACGGAAGCCAGCATCACCGCCGCCGAAGTGGACTACCTGCTGAGCGCGGTGAATGACCAGTTCCCCACTGCCCGGGTCACCGCGGCCGACATCCGTGCCTGCTATGCCGGCGTGCGCCCGGTCATTGACGACGGCCGGCAGGACGCCTCCAAGGCCACGCGCGACCACGTGGTGCGCGATGACGCCGGTCTCATCACGTTGGCCGGCGGCAAACTCACCACGTTTCGCTTGATGGCGCAGGACGCATTGGCGCTCGCCGCACCGCACGTGGGCAAGGCGTTTGCCAGGATGGAGGCCCCGCTGTTCACGCCCGCACCCACACTGAATCCACGCTGGAGCGCCGCGGTGCGCCAGCGCCTCGCAGCACGTTATGGCGCATTCGCGGCCCAGTGGTGCCACTCGGCACAGGGTGTTGACCTGCAACTCGTACCCGGCACACAAACCCTATGGCTGGAGCTGGCCATCGCCGCCCGCTTTGAGTTCGTGCAGCACCTGGATGACCTGCTGCTGCGCCGCACCCGCCTGGGGCTGCTGCTGCCACGCGGTGCCCTCGACCACCTGCCCCATATCCGCCAGCTGTGCGGGCCCCACCTGCCCTGGGACGATGCCCGCTGGCAGCAGGAAGTGGCGCGCTACCAGGCCATCATCAGCGCGCACTACCAGGTACCCCCGGAGCCCACGGCATGACGCAACATATCCTCGCCATCGACAACGGCACCCAGAGCGTACGCGCCCTGCTGTTCGACCTGCAAGGGAACCTGGTGGACAAAGCCCAGGTCGCCATCGCCTATCAGTCGCCCCAGCCGGGCTGGATGGAGGCCGAGGCAGACGTGTTCTGGCAGGCGCTGTGCCAGGCCTGTCAGAAGTTATGGCAGATCACCAGCGTCGACAAGAGCGCCATTGCCGCTCTGGTGATCACCACGCAACGCGCCACCACGCTGGCGCTGGACGCCGCGGGGCAGCCGCTGCGCCCGGCGATGATCTGGCTCGACCAGCGCCGCGCTGAACACGCGCCGCGCCTGGCCTGGTGGTGGGAAGCGGCGTTTCTCGCCATTGGCATGCGGGACACTGTGCGCCACTTCCAGAAAGAAGCCGAGGCCAACTGGATGGCGCAGCACGAGCCCGAACTGTGGGCGCGCACCGACAAATATCTGCTGCTATCAGGCTATCTGAACTACCGCTTCACCGGGCGCTTTGTCGATTCGGTCGCCGCGCAAGTCGGCTACGTGCCGTTCGACTACAAGAAAGGCCGCTGGGCGTCACCGCACGACTGGAAGTGGCAGGCCCTGCCCATCACATCCGACATGCTGCCCGAGCTGGTGAGCGCGGGCACCGTCATCGGCCAGGTCAGCGACCAGGCGGCGCGGGACACCGGCATACCGGTCGGCCTGCCGGTGCTGGCCGGCGCGGCAGACAAAGCGTGCGAGGTCCTGGGCGCCGGCTGCCTCACGCCGGACATTGCCTGCCTGTCGTACGGCACCGCCGCCACCATCAACACCACCACACCGCGCTACCTGGAGGCCACGCGCTTCATCCCGCCCTACCAGGCCGCCGTGCCGGGCCACTACAACACCGAAGTGCAGATCACGCGCGGCTTCTGGATGGTCAACTGGTTCAAGGAGCAGTTCGGCCTGCACGAGCAGCTGCAGGCCTTGGCAGAGGGCGTGACGCCCGAGAGTCTGTTCGACGCCCTGGTAAACCGCGTGCCGCCCGGCGCGCAGGGGCTGATGCTGCAACCCTTCTGGAACCCCGGTATCAAGGTGCCCGGCCCCGAGGCCAAGGGCGCGGTGATCGGCTTTGGCGACGTGCACACCCGCGCCCACCTGTACCGCGCCATCCTCGAAGGCCTTGCCTATGCGCTGCGCGAAGCCAAGGAGCGGATCGAGAAGCGCGGCGGCGCGCCCATCACCCGCGTGCGTGTCTCGGGCGGCGGCTCGCAGAGCGACGCCGCCATGCAGATCACCGCCAACATCTTCAACCTGCCCTGCGAGCGCCCACACCTGTATGAGACCAGCGGCCTGGGCGCCGCCATGATTGCCGCCGTGGGCCTGGGCCTGCACGCCGACTACACCGCGGCCGTGGCGGCGATGACGCGCATCGGCCAACGCTTCGAGCCCGAGCCGCAGCACGTGCGAATCTACGATCAGCTCTACCGGCGCGTCTATTGCCGCATGTACCAGCGGCTACAGCCGCTGTACCGCGACATCCGCGCCATTACCGGCTACCCTTCACTCGATTGAGTTGGCATTGCAAGGCGCCCGGCAGCCTTCATCATCACCTCACACAGCCTCCGGTGCCATGCCCAGCGCGAAAAAAGACAACGCGGTGGCCCGGATGTCGAGGCGCTCGAACCGGGTGAACCCGGCCGCGCGGGCCAACGCGCGTGCGCGCTTCTCGCCCCAGCACGCACCCAGACCCGGGCCCCCCTGCGCCAATGATTGCGGCACGCAATGCAGACAGCTGATGCCGTAGAACATGCGCGCAAATGGATTACCCAGATTATTTTCCAGATCGTCAGCCGTCTTGGGTTCAACCATCAGGTAAGTCCCCCCGTCGCTCAAGGCGGCGCGGATATGCTGCATCGCGCCCAGCGGATCCGGCAGGTCATGCATGACGTCAAAGGAGCTGATCAGATCCCACCGGGGTTCTTTCGGAAGTGCTTCGATCGGGGACTGCAGGAATTCGATCCGGTCGGCCAAGCCGGCTTCGACGGCATAACCGCGCGCGATTTCGATCGAGCGCGCGTCCAGGTCCAGCCCGGCGATGGACGCCTCGGGAAACGCTTTCGCCAGTATGACCGGCACGATTCCGGTGCCGCAGCCCACGTCGAGCGCCCTCCCGCCCGCCTTCAGTCGCGCAACGGTATCGGGCAGCCTCGGCAGCCAGTTGCTCACCAGGCGCGCCTCGTAGACCGGCCGATTCATCGCCTCGAGTGCCCGGGGCAGATCCGCGCCGAAATCTGCAAAGGAGATACCGCTTCCCGACTTGAACGCATCGGCCAGCCGTGGCGCCACGCTCATCAAGCCGGGAAGGCCTGCGAACAGGCCGCCCAGGTAGTATTCGGACGATGGGTCGGTGAGGAACTGGGCATGTTCGTCGGGCAGCACGAACCTGTCCGCAGCACCGTCATAGTCGACATAACCCGCACCGGCCATGGTTGCGAGCCATTCCTCGACATACCGCAACAACACGCCCGAGCGCTCAGCCACATCCGACGCGCTCAACCATCCGGCTCCAGCCATGGCCTTGAACAGCCCGGCCCGGACGCCGACGATCAGCAAACTCGTGGCCAGCGCGGTGGCGACATCGCCCACCACCTTAAGCATGAATTGGGTCGATTTTTCCTTGTCCATCAAGTCTCCTGAAGATGCCGCGCCGGAAATGGCTGCGTTCGAATTGCGTGTGCAGGCCGGTGTGTGGACGATCCTTCCTCAGGCCGTGTAACACCTCGGTGACCGTCTTTGCTGATGAAGGGCAATGCCACCAGCAGGATCGCAATGACACGGTGACGCTGCACCTCAGCGGACACAGGCGTCAGGCATCGAACTGCTGGCGCTTGCCGAATCCGCGCAGGTTGTCGATGAAATACAGGCGCGTCATCTGCAGCCGGTACCAGTGCACGCGCTCGAGCGCCTGTGCAATCGCGGCCGGCGCCGCGCCCGGCTGCACAAAGGCGAACCGCTTGCCGTAGTGCAACCGTGCACGATCGACTTCTGCGCCGGTCGTCTCGCGCGCGATGCCTTCGATCTGTATCCCCTGGATCTCGCGCCAATCCTTGCTGTCACCCTGTATCGTCGCCGCGCATCGCGGCTGTTGCCCCAGATTGCAGCTATGCCGGCTGCCAGGAGAAGAGAGGAACACAAGATCGTCGCCGTCGCGTGCGTAGAACAGCGCCGCCGCCCATGGGCCATCGTTACCCTGTGTCGCCAGCGTCATCACATGCTGCTGCGCGAGATAGGCTGCGACCTCGGGCGGCAGGGTCAGCGCCATGGCGGATTGTTCTGCAGTGCGCTCGGGCGCTGCTCAGGTTCAGCGTGGGCACCATCCTGCCGGCGCTTGAACCGGCAGACAAGCTGGAGACGCGTCTGCGGGTGAGAACAGCGAGAAACGATACGCATACCAAAAGTAGTCTACATCCCGGTTCGTTGCACGGCGCTGCGTCGCAACCAGGCCCTGTCTGGTATCAAAAGGGCGTCAAGAAATGTAACTTCCTAGGGTTACCCCGCACACAGGCTCGCTGCCAATCGGTCATTATCCCGACGTTGAGCGTTGCTTCCGAGTCTCCGAGAGGATCAATTCCTGTTCCCCCTGCCAGCCTGCGGTCGCAGAAACACTTGATACAAGTTGTCCAACCCCGATCCGTTCCACTCCCTCCCAAGAAGGTCGATCTCATGAAATACAAGTCCAGACTGCTCCCTTTATCAATCGCTGCTGCTGCCATGTCCCTGGGTACCTTTCAAGCCGCCCAGGCCGAGGAGCAGATCGTCAAGATCGGCCACACCGGCCCGTTGTCAGGTTCCAATGCCTTTGCCGGCAAAGACAACGAAAACGGCGTTCGCATGGCCATCGAAGAACTCAACACCAAGAAGCTGGTGGTGGGCGGCAAGACCTTGAAGTTCGAACTGGTGTCTGAAGACGACCAATGCGACCCCAAGACTGGCATGGCCGTGGCGCAAAAACTGATGGATGCCGGCATCAAGTTCGTGATGGGGCCGTATTGCTCCGGTGTGGCGATTCCCGCATCCAGAGTCTATGACGGTGGCGGCGCGATCTTGTCCACGGTGGGCAGCAATCCCAAGGTCACGATGGGCGGCTACAAAAATGTGTTCCGCATCATCGCTGGCGACAACCTGATTGGCAGCAGCATGGCCGAATACGCCTTCAATACCATGAAGGCCAAGAACGCGGGCGTGATCGACGACCGCACGGCCTTCGGACAGGGTCTGGCGGACGAGTTCATCAAGGAAGCCAAGGTACTGGGTCTGAACGTCGTCGGGCACGACTACACCACCGACAAGGCGATCGACTTCAGCGCGATCCTGACGAACATGAA
>CAJDVP010000012.1_pt1 | contig 22352 bp, 20 predicted proteins | sample 7391311 | NCBI WGS metagenome assembly CAJDVP01 (sample SAMEA7055711, study PRJEB34461) | soil metagenome | biome: terrestrial ecosystem; feature: Peninsula; material: soil | place: Antarctica | collected 2016
ACCAGTACGTGAAGCTGAACAAGAAGATCCCGCCTGAAATCCTGACGTCGATCTCCAGCATCGACGATGCTGGTCGATTGGCAAATACGATTGCCGCGCATCTTCCGCTCAAGCTCGAAAGCAAACAGACGGTGCTCGGGTTGACCAGTCCGAAGGACCGGCTGGAGAACCTGTTCGAGCAGATTGAACGCGAGGTCGACATCCTCAACGTGGACAAGAAGATCCGTGGCCGTGTGAAGCGCCAGATGGAGAAAAACCAGCGCGACTTCTATCTCAATGAACAGGTCAAGGCCATCCAGAAGGAACTCGGTGAGGGTGAAGATGGGGCGGATATCGACGAGATCGAGAAGAAGATCAAGTCGGCCCGCATGCCCAAGGACGCGTTGAAGAAGGCCGAAGGCGAACTCAAGAAACTCAAGCTGATGTCGCCGATGTCGGCCGAAGCTGCGGTGGTTCGCAATTACATTGAGGTACTCGCCGGGCTGCCCTGGAGCAGCAAAACCAAGATCAAGCACAATCTGGGCAACGCTGAAGATGTGCTCAACGAAGACCATTTCGGCCTGGACAAGGTCAAGGACCGGATTCTGGAGTACCTTGCGGTGCAACAGCGTGTTGACAAGGTCAAGGCACCGATTCTGTGCCTGGTCGGCCCCCCAGGTGTGGGCAAGACGTCTCTGGGCCAGTCGATCGCCAAGGCCACCGGACGAAAATATGTGCGTGTGGCCCTCGGCGGCATGCGCGACGAGGCCGAAATCCGTGGGCATCGGCGTACCTACATCGGTGCGATGCCCGGCAAGGTTCTGCAAAGCCTGTCCAAGGTGGGCACGCGCAATCCGCTGTTCCTGCTCGACGAGATCGACAAACTGGGGACGGATTTCCGCGGCGACCCTTCGAGCGCCTTGCTCGAAGTGCTCGACCCGGAACAGAACCACAAGTTCAGCGACCATTATGTCGAGGTCGATTTCGATCTGAGCGACGTGATGTTCGTCGCCACTTCGAATTCGATGAATATCCCGCCGGCCTTGCTCGACCGCATGGAGGTGATTCGCCTGGCGGGTTACACCGAAGACGAAAAGACCAGCATCGCCTTGCGTTACCTGCTGCCCAAACAGCTCAAGAACAATGGCGTGAAGGACAACGAGCTCGAGATCGGCGAAGCGGCCGTGCGCGATATCGTGCGGTATTACACCCGCGAAGCAGGTGTTCGCTCGCTGGAACGTGACCTGTCCAAGATCTGCCGCAAAGTGATCAAGGGCCTGCAACTCAAGAAGATGACCGCCCCGGTCCTCGTGACGCCAGACAACCTGAACGATTTCCTGGGTGTGCGCAAATACACCTATGGCCGTGCCGAAGACAACGACCAGGTCGGGCAGGTGGTCGGTCTGGCATGGACCGAAGTTGGTGGCGACCTGCTGACCATCGAGGCTGCTGTGATGCCGGGCAAAGGCGTCATCACCCGTACCGGCCTGTTGGGCGACGTGATGAAGGAGTCAGTCGAGGCTGCGCGTACGGTGGTGCGTAGCCGCGCCGCACGCCTGGGCATCAAGGACGAGGTGTTCGAGAAGAAGGACATGCATATCCATGTGCCCGATGGCGCAACACCAAAAGACGGCCCCAGTGCCGGCGCGGCAATGACCACGGCAATTGTCTCGGCCCTGACCGGTATCCCCGTCCGTGGCGACGTGGCCATGACCGGCGAGATCACGTTGCGGGGCGAAGTGACTGCCATCGGTGGCCTCAAGGAAAAGCTGCTCGCCGCATTGCGTGGCGGCATCAAGAAGGTATTGATCCCGGAAGAGAACGCCAAGGACTTGCAGGAGATTCCGGAGAACGTCAAGAACGGCCTGGAAATCGTGCCGGTCAGGTGGATCGACAAGGTGCTGGAAGAAGCCCTGGTGCGTATGCCCACACCCAGGGTCGAAGAAGAGCCAACTCCCGCGTCAGCTGCGCCAGCCGAGGTGGCGGTGGTGGCGCAACCGCGTTCGGATGCGGGTCGGTCGGTCAAGCATTGAAGCTGCGACTTTGCGGGTCCATGCAGAGGTAATAATTTGCATGCCGGACTCTGAGGCTGCTGAAATCTTGTTATATACTTCGGGGCTTGAAACGCGGGAATAGCTCAGTTGGTAGAGCGCAACCTTGCCAAGGTTGAGGTCGAGAGTTCGAGACTCTTTTCCCGCTCCAGACATCAGAGAAAGGGAAGCCCAGGCTTCCCTTTTTTGTCACTGCCAACCCTTCATGGTGGTGGCACACGGCAAGATGGCATGCGGCGCGATAGCAAAGCGGTTATGCACCGGATTGCAAATCCGATTAGCCCGGTTCGACTCCGGGTCGCGCCTCCATTCAAAGCCCTGCGCGGCACGCGCAGGCAGCCTGCGTCGGGTGATGCAGGCTTGGCTCTTTGCGAACCAGCCCGGATGGTGGAATTGGTAGACACAGCGGACTTAAAATCCGCCGCTTTCCTGCATAAGGGGCGTACCGGTTCGACCCCGGTTCCGGGCACCACCACTTGACGACGCGCAGGGCAGTCCGCCCGATACGATTCCCACGCATGCCGACATCCAGCGCATCCCGGCCTTACTGCGTTGCGGACTTTACTGGTCGCCGGCCGGCGGTCAGCTGGTGCGACCGCAGGTGCTGCGCGTCGCCTGTACATCCAATGACCTGCCGACCAAGCTCCAAGACGACCGCATCCATTTCCAGCGCGTGGCCAGGTTTCCATGAAGCTGGCGTGGCACAATGCTGGCTTGAGTCGCCTGGCGCCAGCATCCGGGATTTTTCGGGCCAGCACCTGTGGCGATGTACCCAAAGGACCACCCACCCGACATTGCAACGTCCACGCCGGCTGTTGCCACGCCCCCTGGTTGCGCTTCTGATTCCCATCCTGTCTCCATGTCACGCTCCGACCCCCCCTTTGAAATTCATCTGCATGGTGAGGTTCTTCTACGTGCAGCGGTTCAATTCGAACAAATCCAGGAGGCGCTGCGACCGCTCTGGAAATACGCAGGCGCACGCTCGCTGGCCGATGGTGCCCGCAGTTCCTACGAGGACGAACCGGGTATCCGTTTCGATGCGTCCACGCACATGCTTCAGTTTTGCTGGACGGTGGGTGGCGACGAGGATTTCCGTCAGACTCTCGACGAGATGTGCATGAACCTCAATGACCTGGCCGATACCGGCGCAGCGATCGAGGTCAGTTTTTATGACACCGAGTTTGACGACGAAGATGAAGATGATGATCCGGACGCTGAATCGCGCGATGATTTCATGATGTTGTTTGTCGGGCCCAATCCGGCCGCGATCATGCAGGTGCAGCGCGACCTGTTGGTGCAGGATCTGGTGGCATTGATGGAGCGCCATTTCGACGGTTCCGAGTTGTCCGGTGTGGTGGAAGAAGTCGACAAACTCTTTACCCAGCGTTTCGACGCCTTGGTCAGTTCACTGGAGATCGGCAAACCCCGGCGTGGGCCGGGCGGGGGCCACGGCGGGTCCGGACATGGTGGGGGCCGCAAGCCGCGTCATTTGCACTGATGTGCATCGGGAGACCTGCAAGCGCGCGGCGTTGATCAACCGTGAACGAACGGGGAACGCATTGCGCAAGAAGATCAGCGTCGATGAACTCGAGCCGGGCATGTTTCTCGATGAAATATGCGGCTCTTGGATCGCCAATCCGTTCTGGCGTTCCAGTTTTGTCATCTCCGATGACAAGGACATCGCGATGCTACGCTCCAGCAAGGTGCGCGAAGTCTGGATCAACGTACGCAGGGGAACCGACGTCTGGCCAGCAACCGAACGGGCGCCGCTGACACTGCTTTCGGACGATTCGCCGGCGCTGGCCCCGCTGTTGCCCCCGATGGCGGCGCGTAGACAAGTTCCGATCGCCGATGAACTGGCCCAGGCGCAGCAGATTTGTGCGGCCGGCAAGCAGGCCGTCATGTCGATGTTTCGCGAAGCGCGCATGGGCAATGCGATTGATGCCGCCAGTGTCAGCCAGCTGGTCGAGGAAATCTCGGATTCGGTGGCGCGCAATACGAGTGCCTTGATCAGCCTGGCGCGGCTCAAGACCGCGGATGACTACACCTACATGCATTCGGTCGCCGTGTGCGCGATGATGATCGCTTTGGCGCGCAAGCTTGGTCTGGATGAGGAGCAGGTGTGCTCGGCAGGAACTGCCGGTTTGCTTCACGACGTGGGCAAGATGCTGGTGCCAACCACCATCCTGAATAAGCCGGGCAAGTTGACCGACGCTGAATTTACGCTCATCAAGAGCCATCCGTCCAAGGGTCATGCCTTCCTGCTGGAGTCCGGAACCGTCGATCCAGTCGTGTTGGATGTCTGCCATCATCACCATGAGAAGGTCGATGGCTCCGGTTACCCCAAGGGCCTCATTGGCCCCGAGATCAGCCTGATGGCCAAGATGGGCGCGGTATGCGATGTGTATGACGCCATCACGTCGAACCGCCCGTACAAGGCGGGTTGGGACCCGTCGGAGTCATTGCGTAAGATGGGCCTGTGGGCCACTGCGCATTTCGACCTGGCGGTTTTCCAGGCGTTTGCCAAGACGCTGGGTATCTACCCTGTGGGCTCGCTGGTGCGGCTCAATTCAGGGCATGTCGGTGTCGTCAGCGAGCAGTCCTCGACGTCGCTGACGATGCCCATCGTGAAGCTGTTTCACGTGATTGCCACTGGCCAGCGGGTGCAGCCGTTTGTCATTGACCTGTCGCGCCCTGGCTGCGAAGAAGTGATCATTGCCCGGGAGGACCCGGTCAAGTGGAACTTTCCCGATCTCGACAATTTGTGGTTGGGTGACGTGGACTGATCCGCCCACGCCACGCCAGGCGCGGAGCCACCGTTGCATAACCGCTGCGGGCGTGGGTTCTGGTTCAGCTACCCCGGGTGATCGGCGTCTCGACCGGTTTCGGGTTCGCCGCGTATTTGCCCAGTTCCATCTTCGCGATTGCGTTGCGGTGGACCTCGTCCGGGCCGTCGGCAAACCGCAACGTGCGGCTATGCGCGTAGGCATATGCCAGAGGGAAATCATCGCACATGCCACCACCACCATGCACCTGCATCGCCCAGTCGATCACCTGGCAGGCCATGTTGGGCGCAACCACCTTGATCATCGCGATCTCGTTCTTGGCCACCTTGTTGCCGGCCACGTCCATCAGCCATGCCGTCTTGAGGGTGAGCAATCGAGCCATGTCGATCTTGCAGCGGGCTTCGGCGATTCGCTCGCGCGTGACCGACTGATCGGCCACGGTCTTGCCAAAGGCCACGCGGGACGACGCGCGTTTGCACATCAACTCCAGCGCGCGTTCGGCCAGACCGATGGTGCGCATGCAGTGGTGGATCCGTCCCGGGCCCAGGCGGCCCTGGGCAATCTCGAAACCACGGCCTTCGCCGAGCAGGATGTTGGTCGCCGGTACCCGCACGTTCTCGAACACCATTTCGACGTGGCCGTGCGGCGCGTCGTCGTAACCCATCACATTGAGCGCGCGGATGATGCGCAGCCCTTTGGCGTCTGCCGGAACCAGGATCATGCTTTGCTGTGAGTGTCTGGCCGCGTTCGGATCGGTCTTGCCCATTGTGATGAAGATCGCGCAACGCGGGTCGCTGGCGCCGGAAATCCACCACTTGCGGCCGTTGATCACGTAGTCGTCGCCGTCGCGTTCGATACGGGTCGCGATATTGGTGGCGTCGCTCGATGCCACGTCCGGTTCGGTCATCGCAAAAGCCGAGCGAATCTTGCCTTCGAGCAGCGGCTTGAGCCAGCGCGCCTTGTTTTCCTCGGAGCCATACCGGGCAATGGTTTCCATGTTGCCGGTATCGGGCGCCGAACAATTGAACACCTCACTGGCCCACGGCACGCGGCCCATGATCTCGGCCAGCGGTGCGTACTCCTGATTCGTCAATCCGGCGCCGGAATAACCGGACGCTGACGCGCTGTCGACCGGCAGAAACAGGTTCCACAGTCCAGCTGACTGTGCTTTGGTTTTGAGTGCCTCGACTGTCTGCAGCGCCGTCCAGGGCTTGCCTGCCGCCCTGTTCCCATCGAGCTCGGCCTTGTATTCGGTTTCGGCCGGGTAGACGTAATCATCCATGAAACGCTGCAACTGCTGCTGCAGGTCCTTGGTGCGGGGGGAAAAGTCGAAATCCATGTGAACTCCTGTGGAAAAGAGAGGCGGCTGAGCCCCGAACCTTCCGGGTCGGGTCAGGCGCGTTGGGCAAACTTCCAGGCCATCTCGGCCAGAACACGCGCGTTCGCGCCGGAATTGGCGGCCTGGGCGCTGGACGCCGTGCCGGTTTCGGCCCGCTTGGCAATGCCTTGCAGGATCGCGGCAAGCCGGAACAGGTTGTAGGACAGATAGAAATTCCAGTCGGCCTTGAGCGCATCGGGGGTGGTCAGGCCCGTTCGTTCGCAATAGCGCCGGATGTAGGCGTCCTCGGTCGGAATGCCCAAGCTCTGGACATCGAGGCCACCAATGCCGCGGAACGCGCCTGGAGGAATGTGCCAGGCCATGCAGTGGTAGCTGAAGTCGGCCAGTGGATGGCCCAGCGTGGACAACTCCCAGTCGAGCACCGCCAGTACGCGGGGTTCGGTTGCGTGGAACATCAGGTTGTCCATCCGAAAGTCGCCATGCACGATGCGGGTGACGCCGGTGCCGCGGGCACTCTCGGGAATGTGATTGGGCAACCAGGCGATCAGTTTGTCCATCTCGGCAATCGGTTGCGTGATGGACGCCGCATATTGCTTGCTCCAGCGACCGATCTGGCGCTCGAAGTAGTTGCCGGGCTTGCCATAGTCCGCAAGTCCCCGTGCGGCCGGATCGACGGTGTGCAGTGCAGCGATGACGCGGTTCATCTCGTCATAGATCGCAGCACGCTCTGCCTTGGACATGCCGGGCAGGGCCTGGTCCCACAAGACGCGTCCCGGCACAAACTCCATCACGTAGAAGGCGCGGCCGATGACGGATTCGTCGTCGCACAGGCAAAACATGCGTGCCACCGGCACGTCTGTGCCGAACAAGGCGCCCATGACCTTGAATTCGCGCTCGATCGCGTGGGCCGACGGCAGCAGCTTGGCCACCGGTCCCGGTTTCGAGCGCATGACGTATTGACACTGCGGCGTGATCAGCTTGTAGGTGGGGTTGGACTGGCCACCCTTGAACATTTCGACTGTCAACGGTCCCTTGAAACCATCGAGGTGCCGCGACAACCAGACCGATAACGCGGCGATGTCGACCTGGTGTTTGTCGCTGACGGGCTGGGTACCGATGAAATGGTCGAATTCACTCATGTCGTCAAGGGTCTTGGTTTGGTCAGTCGGATTCGGCGATACGCATCAGCATCGCACTGTCGCGCACGATCAGACCGCCGGGTTCGATGCAGATACACAACTCGCGCTCCATCGTCTTGAGCTCCTGGTTGACGCGCTGGCGTGAGGCGCCCAGCAGTTGCGCCAGCTCTTCCTGCGCAAGATGCAGGCTGATGCGCATTTCCCGCGCGTTGTCCAGGCTGGCCACGCCATAACTGCGCACCAGATGCAGCAGTTGCTTGGCCAGTCGGGCGCGTAGCGGCAAGGTGTTGAGATCCTCGACCAGACCGTACAACTGGCGGATACGCCGCGCCTGCAGTTGCAGCATCGCCTGGTACAACTCGACATGTTGCGACAGGATCTTCATCAGATCGGCGCGTGCCACGCACAACAAGGTGCATTCGCCATGCGCAAAGGCATCGTGGGTTCGGCGGTCCCCGTCGAAGATCGTCACATCGCCGAACCAGATACCGGGCTCGACATAGGTCAGCGTGATCTGCTTGCCCGAAAGTGAGGTCGAACTCACCCGCACCGCGCCCTTGGCGCAGGCCATCCATTCTTCGGGTTGGTCGCCGCGTGCGCAGATCAGCGCACCGTTGGCGAATCGTTTGACATAGGCACATCGCAGGATGTCGTGGCGCAATGAAGGTGACAAGGAACTGAACCAGCGACCGGAATTGATCGCTGCACGTTCGTCAATGGTAAGGATGGGCTCGTCCATGGGCTGTCCTTTTGGTGACTGTCAAGCTGTGCGGCGCGCCGATCGCCGATTGACGTGCATCAAACCCTTGCGCGCCAGGACCTTCCTGGCAAGCGCGATTCAGGCTTCTTCGTGCAACAGGCTCAATCCGAGCGCACCGCGCCGGCGCAACCAGGGGCTCGGGCGATAACGAGGGTCACCATACACGGTCTGCATGTTGAACAACACCTCCAGCACGTTGGCGGGGCCGTATCGGTTGCCCATCTCCAGCGGCCCGAGCGGGTAGGCCAGACCGAGTTTGACCGCCGTTTCGAGGTCCTGCGGCGAGCAGATTGCCTGCTGGCACATGTCGGCTGCGATATTGACGATCGTGGCCACGACGCGCTGAGTCACGAAACCACCGCTGTCGCGGATCACGCTGACGGCTTTGCCGTCACCTGCAAACAGCGCATGCGCGGCATCGCGCATATCACCCCGCGTGGCAGGATTGGTCGCCAACACCCGTCTGCGGGTCGTGCTGTCGTCGACCAGCATGTCGATGCCCACAGTGCGAGTGGGATCAAGCCGCTCGACCACGGCCATTGTGGTCACGTCGAAACCCAGGGGAGCAACCAGGATCAAGGCGACTGAAGAGGGGCTTTGCCCAGTCTCGATCTGCGCGCCCAGGTCCTTGAGCAGTTGCAACAGTTGCGGCCTGCGTGCGGCACGTGGGGAAACCCAGACCGGGGGCAGGGTAGCGACCTGCGGCACCGCCGGTTCAGGTGCTATCTCGGCCCGGCCGTCCGTGTAACGGTAAAACCCCCGGCCAGATTTGCGCCCCACGATGCCACCAGCCAACCGTTGCGCGGTGATGGCGCTGGGGCGGTAGCGTGGCTCGTCGTAATACTGCCGGTAGACCGATTCCATGACTGGGTGCGATACATCGAGCGCAGTCAAATCCATCAACTCGAACGGGCCGAGTTTGAACCCGACCTGGTCCTTCAGGATGCGGTCGATGGTGGCGAAGTCGGCGATGTTCTCGCCTGCAATACGCAAGGCCTCGGTGCCGTAACCGCGGCCGGCGTGGTTCACGATGAACCCTGGCGTGTCCGATGCCTGCACCGGCGTATGGCCCATCTTGTGCACGAACTGCGTCAACTGGGCGCAGACCTGCGGATCGGTCTGCAACCCGGCGATAACCTCAACCACCTTCATCAGCGCAACCGGATTGAAGAAATGCAACCCGGCAACACGTTGTGGTCGTTGCAAACCGGCCGCGATCGCGGTGACCGACAACGACGAGGTGTTGGTGGCAAGAATGGCCGTTGCTGGCAGGATGCCCTCGAGCGCTGCAAACAGGCCCTTCTTGGCGTCGAGTCGCTCGACGATGGCCTCGATGACCAGATCACATGCGGCCAGACCGTCCAGGGAGGCGGCACAGCCCAGACGCTGCTTGCAGGCAGCGACTTCGGCCTCGTCCATACGCCCCTTCTCGCGCAATCGGTCCCATTGCGCGCAGATAACGGACTGGGCTTTCTCGCTGGCCTGTGGTTGGTTGTCGAACAAGAGGACCCGGCTGCCTGCCTGTGCCGCCATTTGCGCAATGCCGCGCCCCATGGCGCCTGTCCCTACGATGCCTGTGGTCTGAAAAGTAAAGGTCATGTGTTGGATTATTGATCGAAACATCATCCGAACCCGATGTTGGCTGCCGCGAACGGCTGTGTCCACGAACGGCCATGCGAGAATATTTCCAAGTCATGACACGTCTGAGACGTCGATTGCCACCCTTATTGCCATGCCAACAACGGACCAGGGTGGGTCGTACGTTGCCGCACTGTTGCGTCAGGCACAATCGGCGCGAACCGTGCGACGTTGGCGGCTCGGAGTGTTGTGGTGGCGATTGCCTCCCCCGAAGCCGGGTTCCTTCCATTTGAGACTTTCGTTCCAGGCCGATGCCCATAGCCTCCTTCTTGTCAGTCTTGCCTCAACGGCTGCTTGTGTCGCTCGTGTTGCTGGCCAGTTTGCAGGGCCAGGCATTCACCTTGGGCCCTGTGCAAGGCGCCGTGCTGATCGGGCGGCCGCTCGATGTTGCAGTGCCCGTTCAACTTGATCCGAACGAGACAGTCACCAGCGACTGCTTTGAGGCGGACGTGTTTCATGGCGACACCCGCCAGGACCCGTCGGGCGTGTCGGTACGGCTCGAGCCGACGTCCTTGCCAATGACCGCCCTGGTTCGCGTCACCTCTCGCAGTCGAGTCGACGAACCGATCGTCACGGTTTACCTGCGCGCGGGTTGCGCACAGATGGTCAGTCGCCGTTATTCATTGTTGGCCGACATCAGCAGCGAGCCGGCCGCACCGCTGGTGCCCCGGGTGGCAGCGGTTCCGCTGGTAGAGCCTTCGACTGCATCGACCGCGCGTGTCGCTACAGCTGGCGCCGGTTCGGCCGCTCCAGTTTTGGCAACCAAGCCGCGGGCGGAGATGAACCCCCAGGCAAGCGCGCGGTCCCGTGGCAGGTCCGAAACGACCAGACGCACGAAGCCTGCGCTATCGAAGCGCCAGGCGCCGGTGCGGCCGGGGCCGGAAGTGGTGGCCCCCCGTGCCCCGGCACCGGCGGGCGAATCGGTGCGTGCGCCGACGGTCCTGCCAGCCACTCGCGGTGCGGGTCAGTCGCGCCTCACGCTTGATCCATTGGAGATGTTGTCGGAACGGGTGGCAACACTGGAATCCAATGCCGCCGCTGCGCCAGCGCAGGTCAGCGAGCGTGACGCGCGCGAGGCAGAACGACTCGATCGCCTGGAGGCCAGCGTCAAATCGCTGCTGGCGCTGGCGGAGAAAAATGAGGCCAGCGTGCGGGATGTCCGCTCCCGGATCGAACAGGCACAAGCCGATCGATGGGGGAACACGGTGACTACCCTCTTGTTCGGGTTGCTGCTGCTCAGCCTGTTGGCTATCGTCTACCTGTTGTTTCGCATGCGCCGCCCACAGGAGCCTGACGGCGGACGCTGGTTCGATGCCCGCCAGGCGCCCGATCCTGTGGCCCGACCAGCGCAATCGTCTTTGTCCGAGGCCGCTGTGGCGCCAGTTTCGTCACCGGCGCCGCTGCCCACGTCTACGTCATTGCAACCGGCAGACCGCCTGCCGATCGAACCCACCGAACCGGCGGTACAGCGCAGCGGCGTGCGCAATGATCGAGCCGGCAATGCCCAGGTCGACGTCAGCCTGGTCGAGATGAGCGAGTCGACGTTTGATCGGCTGATGCAGTCCGGCGCCGCCCACGATGCGGTGCGGCAAACGCGCGAGACCGTGCCGTTGATGCCGGCTGAAACAGTCCCGCTCGTTGCAAGCGCCCCAGCCGTGCCACGAGCGCGTATCGACGCCAACGCGCTGATCGACATCCGCCAGCGCGCGGAGTTTTTTGTCACTTTGGGTCAGACCGACCAGGCCGTGCAGGTGCTGGAGGCGCAGATCGCCCAGGATGCGGCGTCGTGTCCGCAGATTCACCTGGATTTACTCCAACTGTTTCACGCGCTGGGGTTGAAGGCTGACTTCAACCAACTGAGCGAGGATTTCACGCAACTGTTCAACACCCACGTACCCGACTTCGCGCATTTCGATCAGGAAGGGCGATCACTCGAGGAGTACCCGGGAGCGGTTGACCGCCTGATTGCGGCATGGCCCAGACCCACGGTGCTCGATACCTTGGAGCAGTTGATTTATCGCAGCCAGGTGGGCGTTGCAGCGGACGCCCCGTTCGACCTGGCGGCATTGCGTGATCTGTTGCTGCTGCATGCAGTGGCGCAGTTGGTGCTGGGCGCTGCTGACGAAGGAGCAGGCAGTGCTGACGCATCGGCACCGCATGGGGCCGCGGAAATGGTTGGACGGGTCGATATCGACCTGTCCGAACCGTTAACTTCGCGCGATGCCTCTACACCGGTGAGGCCGCAGGACGGTGCAACGTCGTCCCTATCGGACAACGTGATCGTTACCGACGCCACGCCGTCTGGAAACCTGATCGATTTCGACCTGGGCGAGTTCGACGTCACCGGAAAGTCAGGCTCCCCGGGCGACTGAGGACGCTGGTAGCCGATCAGCGACGGACCTGCAGCGCGCCGGGGTTCACCATGTTGCTGGGCGTGCCGCGGATGAAGTTGATGACGTTGTCGAACGCTTCGCTGAACATGCGCTCGTAGTTTTCCTGCTCGACATAGCCAATATGCGGCGTGCAGATGCAGTTCTCGATGCGGAGCAGGGCGTGGCCCTGCAGGATAGGTTCGGCCTCGAAGACGTCGACGGCAGCCATGCCTGGCCTGCCACGATTCAATGCAGCGATCAGGGCATCGGGTTCGATCAACTCGGCACGTGAGGTGTTGACCAGCAAGGCAGTGGGCTTCATGCCCGAGAGGTCGTCGAGTCCGACCAAGCCAACCGTTTCCTCGTTCAGCCGCAGGTGCAGGCTGAGCACGTCGCTGTGTGCAAACAGCGCCTCCCGGCTCTGGGAAGTCGCAAATCCGTCCTTTGCGGCCTGGTCGAGGGAGCCGGCCCGACCCCAGACCAGTACTTGCATGCCGAACGCCCTGCCATAACCCGCGACGAGTCTGCCAATCCTGCCGTAGCCCCAGATGCCGAGCGTCTTTCCGGCCAGCAGATTGCCGATACCGAAGTTGGGTGGCATTGACGCGGCCTTGAGCCCGGATTGCTGCCATGCGCCGTGTTTGAGATTGCCAATGTATTGGGGAAGCCGGCGCATGGCAGCCATGACCAGCGCCCAGGTCAGCTCGGCTGCGGCCAACGGTGATCCCGAACCTTCTGCCACTGCAATACCGCGCTCGGTACAGGCCTGCACATCGACATGGCTTCCGATCCGTCCGGTCTGTACGATCAGTTTGAGTCGGGGAAGCTTTTCGATGATGGAGCGGGTCAGATGGGTGCGTTCGCGGATCAGCACAAGGATGTCCGCGTCCTTCAGGCGTACCGACAGTTGGCCCATGCCCTTGACGGTATTGGTGTAGACCTTGGCCGCGTAAGGCTCCAGTTTGCTTGCGCAGGCCAGCTTGCGCACGGCATCTTGGTAGTCGTCCAGAATCACGATATTCATGGCCGCATTGTGCCTTGCGGCACGGCATAGCCCGACCGCCGTGACGATCGCACCGCGCGGTGCCCAGTGACAAGCCGGCCGTGCGGTGCCGATTGCCTCCTCGGAGTAGCATTTGCCCTCCCTCAACAATCTGACAAGGAAACCCGATGTCCATTTCCATGCATTCGGCCAGCGTACCGATTTGCAGCACCATGCTGGCCAATCTCGGCCATTGCATCGACAAGGCCCAGGCGTTCGTGGAGGCCCGCAAATGTGAGCCGACTGCACTGACCCAGTACCGCCTGGCACCGGACATGTTGCCTTTCACCCGTCAGGTGCTGATTGCCTGCGATGCGGCCAAGAACGGCATCGCACGCATTTCCGGTGTTGCGGCGCCGAAGTTCGACGATAAAGAGGCCACGTTTGCCGAGCTCAAGGAGCGCATCAACAAGACGATCGCATTCATCGAGTCAGTGCCAGCCGACAAATTGATCGGCACCGAGGCCCGTGAAATCACCTTCCCGGTGGGCCGCGAGGCAACCCGCACGATGGCAGCGGAAGCCTACTTCAAGCACTGGATGTTGCCGAACCTGTTTTTTCACGTGACAACCGCCTATGCCATCTTGCGCCACAACGGCGTGGAACTGGGCAAGGGCGACTACCTGCTGGGCGCAGGCGCCTGAGAACACCGCGGCGCTGGCAGTGTGTCAAGCACCCGGCTGCATCGCCGTTTCGCGCTCGACCATGCGATCGAGTTCGGCACAGACGTCGGCCATTCGGCCGGACATCAGGATACGACCAGCCAGCGCCGACGCCTGACCGACTTCGATCATGCGGATCACGCGCAAGGGCGATCGTGTCGCACGGTGCGTGGTTTGTACGGTTGCAGCAGGTGCAGTCGCAACGGCGCGCAGCGCAAGCGCCGACTGACTTAGCGGAAAAATTGGCTGGTGGTGGCCTGACACCCGGGCGACTTGTCGGGGTGTCTTTCTGGCGATGTGGTGCAAATGTTGCATCCACCGACCCCAACAGGCCACCCATCGGGCTGGCGCAAGCAATTCCTGGTTCATGGCTTGGTTCCCGGTGTGGGTTACATCAACATGGTGTTACGGATCAGTCCGACAGCAAGACCTTCGATTTCGAATGGCTCACCCGGTTCGACCACGATCGTCTGGTAGTCGGGATTCTCTGGATGCAACTCGATCAGATGTTTGTTGCGTTTGAAACGCTTGACAGTGACCTCATCGCCCAACCGCGCGACGACGATCTGGCCGTTTTTGGCGTCCTTGGTGGCTTGCACTGCGAGCAGGTCGCCATCCATGATGCCGGCGTCGCGCATCGACATGCCACGCACTTTGAGCAGATAGTCCGGACGGCGCTGGAACAGGCTGTTTTCGACATAGTACGTCTGGTCGATGTGTTCCAGTGCCAACACCGGCGAACCGGCGGCAACCCGGCCGATCAGGGGCAAGGCAAGTTGTGCCAGGCCAGGCAGCGGCAAGGAGAACTGCTTGCCGCGTGACTCGTTGATCGAGCGCAACGCTTCGCTGCGCAGGCGGATGCCGCGCGATGTGCCGCTGACCAGTTCGATGACACCTTTGCGGGCCAGCGCCTGCAGGTGTTCTTCAGCGGCGTTGGCCGAGCGAAAGCCCAGTTCGGTTGCGATCTCGGCGCGGGTGGGCGGAGCGCCCGTGCGGGCGATGGCACTTTGAATCAGGTCCAGAATCTGTTGCTGGCGGGCAGTAAGCTTCACCTGGAATTGCGGCGTATCCATCGTGGTCACTCCTGTTGGGTTTGGTGGTCGGATACTGTTTTAATACACAGTAACTGTATTTTTGATCAGTTTTTTGGAATTTGCAAGCCATGACGCCATCTTTCGAGAAAAAAATTGTGGTGCTTGGCACTGGCGGCACCATCGCCGGGCTTGCCGAGGACGCGCATGACACGGTTGCCTACCGCGCAGGGCAGGTCGGCATCGGGCAATTGCTGCAGGCTGCGCAGCAGCGTGGCCTGCCTGGAATTGGCTTGTTGGCCGAGCAGGTGGTGCAACTCGACAGCAAGGACATGTCCGTGCAAGCATGGTCGACGCTGGCATTGCGTTGCCGTTTCTGGCTCGACGACCCGTCGGTGACAGGGCTCGTCGTCACGCACGGCACCGACACCATGGAGGAGACCGCCTTTTTCCTGCACTGCGTTTTACACCATGCGGGGGGCTGCAACAAACCGTTGGTCCTGACCGGCGCCATGCGCCCGTCGTCTGCGCTGGCGCCGGACGGCCCGCAGAACCTGCGCGATGCATTGACGGTTGCCGCAGACCAACGCGTGCCCGGCGTGTGGATCGTCTTTGCTGGCTTGTTGCACGCTGCGCGTGACGTGGTCAAGGTACATCCGTACCGGCTAGACGCGTTTTCCAGTGCGCTGGCCGGGCCGGTCGGCGCCGTGGAGGAGGGCCGCCTGCGTCTGTTCCATGGGGTACCTGCCGTCCCGGATGACCACGGGCAACCTGATGGGTCACTGCATCCTGGCTGGCAGGCCTGGCGTTTGTGGATGCAGCCCGAGACGGTCTGGCCGCGGGTCGAGATCGTGACCAGCCATGCGACCGCGGACGGTCAACTGATTGATGCACTTGTATCGGGCGCGCAGGCCCAGGGGCGACCGGTGCGTGGCATCGTGGTGGCCGGCAGCGGCAATGGCACCGTACACCAGTCGCTGGAGCTTGGCCTGATGCGTGCGCAGTCCGACGGGATCGTGGTGCGACGCGCCAGTCGGTGCACCGGGAGCAGCATGGTGGCAAACCCTGCCGCGGATTTACCCGATGCTGGCGGCTTGTCGCCCGTCAAGGCGCGGATCGCGCTGATACTCGAATTGCTCGCCGCAGATGCGGTCAGCGGCTGAGGTGATGGCCCGTCAGCGAAGGGCCTCGAGGACACGCTGGCGGATCTCGTCGACCGTACCGGTTCCGTTGACGGTCCGGTATCGAGGGGCATTGTCGGGATCGGTTCTGGCCCAGTTTTCGTAATACGCCAACAGCGGGCGCGTCTGCGCGCTGTAGACCTCGAGCCGTTTTTTCACCGTCGCTTCCTTGTCATCGTCACGCTGGATCAAGGGCTCACCGGTGACGTCATCGACATCGGCCACCTTGGAGGGGTTGAACTTGACGTGGTAGCTGCGGCCCGAAGCGGGGTGCGAGCGGCGCCCGCTGATACGTTCAATGATGGCATCAAAGGGCACATCGAACTCGAGCACGTAGTCAAGCTTTACGCCGGCCGCCTTGAGTGCATCGGCCTGAGGAATCGTGCGCGGGAAGCCGTCGAACAGGAAACCGTTGGCGCAATCGGGCTGCGCGATGCGGTCCTTGACCAGGCCGATGATAATGTCGTCGCTCACCAGCACACCCGCATCCATGACCTTCTTGGCGGCCAATCCCATGGGTGATCCGGCCTGGACGGCCGCGCGCAACATGTCACCCGTCGATATCTGGGGAATCGCAAATTTTTCGCAGATGAAGGTCGCCTGTGTACCTTTTCCCGCACCAGGCGCGCCAAGCAAGATGAGTTTCATGGAATGTCTCGGATAAGGGGAGATCAGCGGCTGCAGCCCAGCTACTGCGCTGGCTCCGCGCCGGTCGAAAGCTGGCGCAAGAATAGCATGCAGCCCTTACCCGAACTTACTTCACCGGCCCTGGAAGATCTGACGTACCCGTTCCAGGTCCTGCGGGGTATCGATACCGGGCCCAGGGTCGCGGTCAGTCACATGCACGGCGATGCGGTATCCGTGCCACAACGCGCGCAACTGCTCCAGTGCTTCCGCCCGTTCCAATGGCGCCGGCGACAGTCGCGGGAACAGGCGCAGGAAACCAGCCCGATAACCGTAGATGCCGATATGCCGCATCGGCGCGGCCTGCTGCAGCAAGGGATGGTCATTGTCCAGCCACCAGGCGCGCTCAGCATGGTCGCGCGCCAGAGGTATGGGTGCGCGGCTGAAATACAGTGCAAAACCCTGCGCGTCGCACACCACCTTGACGACATTCGGATTCTGAAATTCAGCCTGCGAGGCGAGCACGTGCGCCGCGGTACTCATGCTGGCCTGCGGGTGCTGATCCAGTAACGACGCAACGGCGCCCACCAGTCGCGGATCGATCAGGGGTTCATCACCTTGTACGTTGACGACGATGTGTGCGTCGTCCAGTTGCAGCAGGTCACAGGCCTCGGCCAGCCGGTCGCTGCCCGATGCGTGGTCGGCGCGGGTGAGCACCGATTCGATGCCGTGTTGCGAGCATGCCTGGATGATCGATGCATCGTCCGCGGCCACCACGACCCGCAGTGCGCCGGCCTCGGATTGCGCACCAGCCACCCGCTGCGCGACGCGTACCACCATCGGCACACCGGCAATCTGGGCTAGAGGTTTGTTGGGTAGCCGGGTTGACGCAAGGCGCGCCGGGATCAGGACGGTGAAGGCCACTGCGGGCGTCGCATCAACCACAGGTTGTGGGTGTTGGTTTGCTCACAGCCCCAGTTCTTCATCCGTCATGGGGCGCGCCTCGTTTTCCAGCAGAATCGGGATGCCGTCACGTACCGGATATGCCAGTCGTGCGCTGCGCGATACCAGTTCCTGGTGTTCGCGGTCAAATTCCAGCCGGCCCTTGGTGACCGGGCAGACCAACAGAGCGAGTAGGCGTGTGTCCATCCGGCGATGATAACTTTGCGCGCACCTGCTGCGTTCCTCTGGCGATCAGCAATTGCTGCAGCGCGGTCCAGAAGCCGGCATCCAGGTCCACACACAGTGGTACGGCAAGGGCGTCGGGTCGATGGCGCCACAATTTGACTGCATCCTTTTCCGTGCACAACACGAGGGCATCGCCAGGCGTCGACCATCGCGCAGGGTCGAAGTCGGCGTGGTCCGGCAACGCGACGGTGCGGGTCAACTGCAGGCCGCGCGCGCGCAGCATATCGAAGAATGCCTGGGGCCGCGCGGTTCCGGCCAGTGCCATCACAGCCGGCGCCGGTTCCCCGGCTTTGGGCACCAGGGTTTGCAGTGCGAGGCGCGAGCCGTCTGCCCGTATCGCATGGTCGGCCAGAGTCCGTCGCATGCGGTGTGCATCGGCGCCGACGGGTGGCGGGCCTGCGCTGACGATCAGATCGACCTGGCGAGGCCAAGGTTCGCGCAGGGGGCCAGCCGGCAGCAGGAAGCCGTTGCCAATGCCACGATCGTCGAACAGGCAGATCTCGATATCGCGGTGCAATGCCTGGTGCTGCAATCCGTCGTCGCAGACCAGCAGGTCCAATTCAGGATGCGCGGCCAAGACGGCCCGGGCAGCCAGAGCCCGCGATGCGGCTACAGCCACTGGCGCTCCGGTGCGCCGGTGGATCAGCAAAGGTTCGTCGCCAACGTCCCGTGGCAAGGCATCGGTGGTCACCAGGCGGCAGTCGCCAGTCTGGCGCCCATAACCGCGGGACACCACACCTGGGTGCAAGCCCCATGATTGCAGGTATTCGACCAGCGCGATCACCACCGGGGTCTTGCCTGCTCCGCCGACCACCACGTTGCCAACCACGATCACCGGCACTGGCATGTGATGTACGGTTCGCAAGCCGATGCGGTAACTCAGATGGCGCAAGCGCCACGCAGCACCATACAGCACGGACAACGGCCACAACAGCCAGGGCAATGGCCCCCGCTGGGCCCAGGCCTGTTGCAGTGTTTGTCGCACCGCAATACCGACCTTACCGATTGGCTGCCTTGCCGCTGGGCTGGGTGGCAAAGGTCACCTGTGACAATCCGGCACGGCGCGCAGCCTCCATCACCGTGATCACCGATTGGTGCTTGGCGCTGGCGTCTGCGTTGATCACGACGACCGTGTCCTTGCCGGCCTTGGCCGCTGCCGCAAGCGCAGTGGTCAGCTGCTCGGTGCTGCGCCCGGCCAGCGGCACGGAATTGACCGCGTAGGCACCTTCGCTGCTGACGCTGACCAGCAGCTCTTTTGGATAGTCGCGCAGGGTTTCGGTGTCCGCCATGGGCAAACTGAGCTGGATTTCGGTGAACTTGCTGTAGGTCGTCGTCAACATCAGGAAGATCAGCACCACCAGCAGGACGTCGATGAACGGGATCAGGTTGATCTCGGGCTCATCGCGGGAGCTGCTGCGAAAGTTCATGCTGACTTGCGCAAACCGTTGAGATGGCGTGCCAGGCGGTCGGCCGACAGTTCCAGGGTCAGCAGGTAGCCGTCGACGGTGGCGCGAAAATAGCGCCAGAAGATCAACGCCGGTATGGCAATGATCAGGCCAAATGCGGTGTTGTACAGCGCCACCGATATGCCATGTGCCAATTGGGCCGGATTACCACCCGGAGCCCCCAGGCTCGGCCCTTGTGAGCCGAAGATCTCGATCATGCCCACCACGGTGCCAAACAGACCCATCAGCGGCGCCGCCGATGCGATCGTAGCCAGTGCGCTGAGGTAACGCTCCAGCCGTTGCGCCACCAGGCGCCCGGTACCTTCCATGGTGGCACGCAGATCGGCCTCGCTGCAGCGCGGGTTGTTGGCCAGCGCGTGAAAGCCGCTGGCCAATACTTCGCCCAGGGCAGAATTGCGTTCGAGCTGGGTCACCATGTCAGCCGATGGCAGGCCATTGCGTGACACAGCCAACACTTCGTCCAGCAGCTTGGGAGGCGCGACCTTGGCAGTTTTGAGGCTGATGAAACGCTCGATGACCAACGCCAACGCCAGGATGGAGAAGGCGACCAGCGGCCAGATTGGCCAGCCTGCGGCTTGTATGATGGAAAACAAAAAAAACCCCGCACTGTTGGAGAGCCCGGCAATTATGGCGTACCGTCATGCGCGGGTCGAACCACCGGCGTCTGCGAGGCATGCCCGAACAGGCAGTTTCTCCCACAGAACCGGTGGATAACGTTGTGCAAAACTGGTCTGAAAGCCCGCGATGTGACGCAGGCATGCGGCTTTGGGTTGGAATGGTCAGAAAAGCGGCAGTAAAAATATCAATGAAATCAATGACTTGTTTCATGGAATGGTGCTGTGGACCGGTGTCTGCGCAAGGCCACCCGGTTTATGCACGCTTGTGGAAGAGTGACAACGGTGAACTCGGCGTGCCGCAACTTTGTCAGGTCGGGTGGCATGGCTGAATCGGCGTTGCGCATCTGGTCTGTCGGTGACCTGTGCCATGCGGTCGCGGACGCACTGGAGGCACGTTTCAATCCGGTCGCCGTGCGTGGCGAGCTCTCCGGTTTCTCGCGCGCCGCCAGCGGGCATTGCTATTTTTCACTCAAGGACGCCTCCGGGCAGCTGCGTTGTGCGATGTTCAAACGTGCGGCCGGATTGCTCGATTTTGTTGCCCGTGATGGAGATCTGGTCGAGGTGCGGGGACGCCTGGGTGTCTACGAGCCGCGGGGCGACCTGCAGCTGATCGTCGAATCGATGCGCCAGGCAGGCGCCGGAAGCCTGTTCGAAGAATTTCTCAAGCGTAAGGCCCGATTGCAGGCCGAGGGCCTGTTCGATGCACAGCGCAAGCGGCCATTGCCGGTCGTTCCGCGCGCGATCGGCGTGGTCACCTCCCTGGGAGCAGCGGCGCTGCACGATGTGGTGACGGCGCTGCAACGGCGCTTGCCGCATGTGCCGGTGCTGGTGGCGCCCGCGGCGGTGCAGGGTGCGCAGGCGCCGGCGCAGCTGGTGCAGGCCCTCGAGAGCCTGTACCGATTGATTGCGACCGGTGTGTCGCTGTCCGGGCCCGGCACTTCAGACCACGGGGTACCGGTGCCCGACCTGATCCTGCTGGTGCGTGGGGGTGGGTCGATGGAAGACCTGTGGGCATTCAACGACGAGGCGCTGGCGCGGGCGATCGTGCGCAGCCCGGTTCCGGTGGTTTGTGGTGTTGGTCACGAGACTGATTTCACGATCGCCGATTTTGTCGCCGACCTGCGGGCACCGACTCCGACCGCTGCGGCCGAGTTGGTGGCGCCACCGCGCGAGGTGTGGCTCGGTGCGCTGGCGCTGCTCGGCGAACGGATGCAGGAGGCCGTGTCGCGGCGGCTGGACCGGCAGTCGCAGGGCCTGGACAACACAGCGGCCCGGTTGGGCCGTCCGTCCGGCCTGGTCGCCAACCAACGCCAGGCCATGGTATCCAGCGCCAGACGACTGCGGCTGGCGACCCGCGCCGTGTTGCAACACCATGGCCGCTCTGGCCAGCAGTTGCTGGACCAGTTGCCGCGGGCCCATGCGCGGGCCATCGAGGTGCTGGCGCAGCGGCTCAATGGCAGTGCCGTGCGGCTGGGTTTGCTGGATCCGGCCCTCGTCCTGCAACGGGGTTACGCCTGGATCACCGACGCGCAAGGGCATACGGTGACCGGTTCGGCGCAGACGCATACCGGGCAAAAACTTCATGCCACGCTTGCGCGCGGCAGCATCGATATGCGCGTCATTGAACGGGAATAGACAAACTTCCTACAATCGCGATCCTGTATAACCATTCAAGAAGAGGTCACCATGGAACATACCCTGCCGGCACTCCCGTACGCCATCGACGCGTTGGCGCCGCATTATTCGCGTGAGACGCTCGAGTACCACCATGGCAAGCACCACAACGCCTACGTCGTCAACCTGAACAACCTGCAAAAAGGCACCGAGTTCGAAAGCATGGCGCTGGAGGACATCGTCAAGAAGTCCAGCGGCGGTATTTACAACAATGCCGCGCAAACCTGGAATCACACGTTTTTCTGGAACTGCATGAAGCCCTCCGGCGGCGGTGAACCGTCGGGCGCGCTGGCTGCGGCGATCAAGGCCAAGTGGGGCAGCCATGCGGCGTTCAAGGAAGCCTTCGTCAAATCAGCTGTCGGTAACTTCGGCTCCGGCTGGACATGGCTGGTCAAGAAGGCCGACGGATCGGTCGACATCGTCAATATGGGCGCTGCCGGCACGCCGCTGACAACCGCCGACAAGGCCTTGCTCACGGTGGATGTCTGGGAGCATGCCTACTACATCGATTACCGCAACGCACGGCCCAAGTTCGTCGAGACCTTCCTCGACAAACTCGTCAACTGGGAATTCGCGCAGAAGAACTTCGGCTGATCAAGCGCCGTACCAGACGCAACAGGGCCGGCAATTTGCCGGCCTTTTCTGTTTCTCGGCCATTGATGGACGCTGGCTGCGCCCGGCCAGTCGTGAAACCGTCGGCTCTCTTTGGACCAGGTGCAGTCCTCAGCGCGCAGCAGCGAATGGTTTGCCAGTCAATCGGAAACCCGCCTTGATTGCCCGTTTGGCAAACCAGCCCTGGTGCA
>CAJDVP010000013.1_pt1 | contig 22302 bp, 18 predicted proteins | sample 7391311 | NCBI WGS metagenome assembly CAJDVP01 (sample SAMEA7055711, study PRJEB34461) | soil metagenome | biome: terrestrial ecosystem; feature: Peninsula; material: soil | place: Antarctica | collected 2016
CTGATCCTTCGATTGCCGGCTCCAGACTGTTTCGGGGCGCGCCTGCAAAATGAAAATGTTGCCGCCTGCGGGTATGTCCTTGTCGATGGCCCACTCGATGTCCATTGGGCAGCCGTAGTGTTGTTCGATCTTTTTGCCCATCCAGGCCAGCTCGGTGATTTCATCGTCGATCAGCGACTGCACCTTCTGCCGCTCGAACGGCACATCCACCTTCTGGGAGGTCTGCGTCCGGGTGTCCACGGTGTAGCAAATCAACTTCTCCGAGACCGTACGGTCGATGATGTCCAGCGTGATCTTGTTGACCACGAAATGATCTGGCGTGACCTCACCCGACACCACCGACTCGCCAAAGCCGAAATTGGAATCGATCACGATCACCGAGCGGTCCCCGTTGCCAGGGTGCACGGTGAACATCACGCCCGCGGTGTAAGAGTTGGCCATCTTCTGCACGCCTACGCTGATGGCCAGTTGATCATCCGCAAAGCCTTTGTTGGCGCGGTAGGAGATGGCGCGCGCGGTGTACAGACTGGAGATGCAGCAGCGCATGTGATGCAAGACTTCATCGATGCCACGCACCCAGAGGTAGGTGTCCTGCTGGCCGGCAAAACTGGCGTCTGGCAGATCTTCGGCCGTCGCGCTGGAGCGCACCGCCACCGGCGCAGCCGGCATGCCGGAGCGTAGCGACAGCTTGCGGTAGCACTCCGCCACTTGGTCTTCGATCTCGACTGAAAAGGGATGTTCTTCGATCAGCGCGCGTATTTGGGCACTGATAACCTCCAACGCTTCGAGATCATCGCAATTGGCCCCGCGCAGCAGCGTGGCCACTGCCGCGTCCACTCCCGACTCGGCCATGAACTGGCGAAAGCCGGCAGTGGTCAGAGCAAAGCCGGGTGGGACCCGCACCCCGGCATGGATCAGTTCGCCCAGCGAGGCGCATTTGCCGCCCACCAGCGGCAGCGAGGTCTTGTCGCAGTGCTCCAGCCAGCACACCAACGGAGCGGCGGAACGGAGCGGCGGAGGTTGCAGCGCCAACCAGCGCTGCGGTGGGTGCGGAGGTAGTAGCCGAGTTCATATGCAGCCTTCAGCGCCGGATGGTGATCACGCCGGTGGAGCCATCCACCCGGATCATCATGCCGCTGCGAATCACCTTGGTACCGTGTCCAGTGCCCACGACCGCTGGCATGCCGTACTCGCGACAAACGATGGCCGCGTGGCTCATGACGCCGCCCACATCGGTCACACAGGCTTTGATCTTGGCAAAGGCCGGTGCCCACGATGGAGAGGTGGTGGGCGCCACCAGGATTTCACCTTCCTGCAGTTGGCCGACTTCGGCCACCGTCTTGCACACCCGGGCCGGGCCCTCAACGATGCCGGGGCTGCCAGCAAAGCCCTTGAGCTCGGTGATGCTGTCGGGGTCCTTGACCTCCTGCACGCTGGCCCAATCTGCCAACGACTTGTTTGTGACGCCCCACAGCACAATGGTGAAGGGCTCCTGGATGACTTCGGGGGCGATGCCAATGGCTGGCGGCGGGCTCCACTCCTTGAATTTCTCCATCACGCCCTTGCGCCACTCGATCTCGGCCGGCCAGGTATGGGTGCCGCGCGGCGTGACGCCGGTAGCCCAGGCGGTAACGATGTCCCACAAGGCCGACTTGATTTCGTCGCGGCGCAACAACCACACATCTTCCACGTCCTTGATGACGCCGTGCTCCTGCATGATGGCACCGACTTCACGCATCTTGTTCCAGAACACCGAATGGAACCAGTGCTCGACGTAGAAGAGGTGGTTCTCGACGTAGGGAAACACGGTCTTGGCGCAGCCCAGCAACTCGTCGAACTGCTTGCGGTCGTCGTCGTTCTGGATCAGGTCGCGATACTCGGCGGTGATGCGGTCACGCTCGGCGCAGACCTTGGCCGTCGGTCGATCAATGTTGACCCCTTGCTTGAGCTTGCCGATGTAAGTGTTGATGCCCGACAGCGGCACGTTCATCTGGTCGTTCCAGGAGCGGTCATGGTGGAACCAGCCGGTGCCAGTGGAAACATTGAACCAGGGCTCACGCGAGAGGTTGAGCGATACCAGCCACTCGACGCCTTTGGGTTGCGCCTTGAGTGCGGCTTCGACCTCTGTCCACTCCGGGCTGGAGGTGACCAGCGCATCCACACCCAATTCAATCGCTTTGCGGGCGAGCCCCTTGAGCTCCTCGTCAGGGCGATACATGATGACGTCGATGCCCGAGATCATCTGCGTCACGCGCTGCGGCGGGATGCTGGGAAACTGCTTCTGCACGAAGTCCATGAAGAACACGTAAGCGGCGTAGCCCAGGTTGAGAAACTCGAAGTGATATTGCCAGCACTTGATGCCCAGATTGATCAAATCGTCGTAGTTTTTCAGCAGGTGGTAGCCCTTGGACTCGCCCAGCGCCTCTGTCACAACCGAGATGTCTTCCATGTCCGCCAGCTTGGGGATCTCAATGGCTTCGAGCTGACGGATGGTGGCCTCCATCTTCACTTTCCACTTGGCCTCCAGGGCATCCCAGTTCTTGTAGTAGTAGCCCGCGCGCTCCATGAAGTGCGGCACCCGACTGCCTATTTCTTCAGGGTCCTTTACCGGGACTGGCGAGATATAGACATATCCGTTGATCATCCGGTGGTCGACACCACGTACCGGCGGTATCATGAAAACGCGGTTGTTGAACTGCGACAGGGCGAGGTACCAGGCTTCGTCCCAGATCGTGTCGAACGGGTACAGTGGCTCCGGGTAGTGCAGACCGTCGTAGAACCAGAACGTCTCTTTTTCGTACTGGTTGCGCACCGGGTCGTCGGTCACAAACTGGTACTGATACGGGTACATGCGCTCCCACCCCTCGGTTCCGGGGATGGTCTTGGCCTTGACGTCGTGCGGGACGGGGAATTCCATGCTGTCTCCTGTTGTGGGTTTGTCTTCCTGGGTCACTCTGCAGGAGCGTGTGCCCCTGCACTGGCCGCTCACCCATTGACTGTTCCATGCAGGATGCGTGCCAGCATCGTGGAAGATCAGTCAGACAAGGTGGCGCCCGCTGTGTGGCGGGCCATGAACGACCGACGCGGCGAACAGACTTCAGGCCGATGGCGCTTGCTCAATTGAGCAATTGCCAACCCCGTCACGTCGTGCTTTTCACCATTTGAGCAATCGCAAAGGGTCGGCCGCGGCACCCGCACCGATTCACCGCCGTGCCTTTTCCAGGTTTTGCTCCAGCGTGGCTGCCGACAACTCACCGATTCGCGAGGCGACCATCTCGCCGCTGGCGTTGAAAAACAGCGTGGTCGGGTAACCCTGTTGCTTGAACGTGGCGCTGGCCTGGCGCTTCTCGTCGAGCAGCACGTGGTTGAGTGACAACTGGCGGGCGTGCAGCCAGCGCGCGACATGGGCGCGTTGTTCGCCTTGATTGATGAACACGAAATGCACGTTTGCGTGTTCGCGCTGCGCCGCCATCAGCATCGGCATCTCACGCACACACGGTGGGCACCAGGTGGCCCACAGGTTGACGACAGTGGGTTGGCCGGTGAAGTCTGCCAGCCGGGCCGTCGGGCCCTCCAATGACGCCAGTTCCAAGTCCGGCAAGGTCTGGCCGCGCCCGTCGGGCTGGATCAGCAGCAGCCCGGTTCCCACAAAAAACACCACAGTGCCGGCGAGCAGGCCGCGTTGCAGTGCCTTGCGCAATTCCGGACGCTTCTGATAACGGCTCAGCGCATAAAGCCACATACCGGCCAGACCGACCGTGGCGTTCCAGCCGCCGTCGCGGATGTCAAAAATGCTCAGTGGCGACGCGAAATACAGCGTCTTGTATTCGAACACGAACGCCAGTCGCGCAACCACGGCACCGACCAACAGCGCATTCCACAGCGCGCTCTCGGCGTCGACACCGCTGCGTTTGCCCACCCACCGCCCCACGAACAGGCTGAGACCAGCGGCGGCGAAGACCAGCAGCAGCGTGTAGGGCAGCAGCAGCGGGCCAATGGAGAAGGCGTTTTTCATGTCGTGCGTGGGGTCTCACTTGATGATGGGCGGTGGCCGAAATTGGTGCGCCCGCGATGGCGTCACACATCGTGGGATGCGAATGGGGGTGTTGCGTTCCGTGGTGACTGCCCGCCTCGGTGCATTTCATGGGGCAGGCAATTTCTGCCGGTCTTCCATCCGATGACGGATGCACCGCATTCGGTGATACCCGACCATCGCCCATGAGCGACAAAGGATGCGTTGCCATCACAAATTGTGTGTCGAAGGTTTGCAAGTTAGCAAATAGCTAATATGATCAACCGTTACGAAATCGAATACACGCGCGACGCCGTCAAGGCGTTACGTGGAATGCCGGCAGATGTGCGTGTCAACATGCTGGCCAAGATTGCATTGTTGTCGGCAAATCCGTTTGCCGCACTTAACGTCAAAAGGCTGGTTGGCAGAGTGGGTTATCGGTTGCGAGTTGGCGAATGGCGGGTGATTTACGAGATTGACGATGGGCGCCTGCTCATCTTGGTCTTGGCTATCGCCACTCGGGGAGGTGTTTACAAATGAAATCGATCCAGTTTATCGAACGCGACGGCAAACCCGAGTACGCCGTGGTGCCCATGCATGTGTTCGAGCGAATCGCGCCTTTGCTGGCGGACATGGAGGACGAAGCTTTGTACGACTTGGCAAAAAGCCGGGATGACGGGTTCCGTGTTTCGGCCATGGTGGCGCAAGCGATCATCGGCGGCACACATCCTGCCAAGGCCTGGCGTGAATATCGTCAGCTGACGCAGGATGCTGTGGCGGCGTTGGCCGGTATCAGCAAGGCATACCTGAGCCAGATCGAGACCGGCAAACGGCAAGGAGCCGTCAAGACGTTGCGCGCGATTGCCTTGGCGCTTGGTGTGACGCTGGATGATTTGCAAGACCAGTAGATGGAACACCCATCGCGGTTGGCGCAGGCGTTCACGCGTTAAACGCCACACTGCGTCGCCAAATCGCAAACCGCTGCAGAGTTGCCTGTCGGGGCTGATGAAAGCCAACGGCCTGAGCGACAAGGACGTCGCCGCATGGATCCGTGTCGTGCACGACGGCAAACGCCCGATACCATGTGAGCATGTGCCGAATGAACAAGATCGGTAGCGAATGGTCTCTATTGTGATGGCGTGGAACATGAGGCGTTTGCACGTGCTGCGGACTGCATAATTGGTGGAAATCTGCCCATCACCACCGATCAATTGAGGCCCTGTAGCGCATTCAGGAAACCCCGCAAACCCCTCAGAACGGTTCGACCACTAATATCGGTCTTGCGACGGACAAGAAATCGCCACTATGCAGATTCAATGGACAGAACGGATGCAAGTCCGGCGGCCTCTACCTGGCATGACGCACTCTAGCCTATGCCAGCCTCGCGCTGAGCGCGCGCCAGGCCGCCACTTATTGACAGGCGAAGGACAGTAATGAAATGTGTTGATGATTTTCGGCTGCGTTTTGGGAAACTGGAGTTGGTGCCCATCATCGTAGGCGGCATGGGGGTCGATATATCGACAACCGAACTCGCCCTGGAGGCCGCGCGTCTGGGCGGTATCGGGCATATCTCGGACGCCATGGTGCCTACGGTAACCGATCGGCGCTATGACACGCACTATGTGAAAACCAAGACGAAGCGCTACAAGCATAACGTCGCCAACTCGGATAAATCGGAGGTCATGTTCGACCTCGGTGAGCTCGACGAGGCAGTGCAGATGTACGTTGGCCGGACCATGGAAGCCAAGGTCGGTAGTGGCCTGGTATTCGTGAACGTGATGGAAAAACTCACCATGAATGCGCCGCGCGAAACGCTGCGCGTTCGCCTTGCCGGTGCACTCGATGCCGGTATCGATGGCATCACACTATCGGCGGGCCTGCATCTCGGTTCCTTCGCGCTCATGGAGGATCATCCGCGCTTTCGCGATGCCAAACTTGGCATCATCATTTCGTCGTTACGCGCCTTGCAGCTATTCCTGCGCAAGAACGCAAAACTAAAACGACTTCCGGATTACATCATCGTCGAAGGGCCACTCGCGGGAGGCCACCTCGGGTTCGGCATGGATTGGGCGAAGTTCGACCTACAACCCATTGTTGAGGAGGTCTATCAGTATCTCAAGAGCGAACAACTGGATATCCCGTTGATCGCGGCCGGGGGCATATTCACCGGCGGCGACGCGGTGGCATTCCTCGAAGCCGGCGTGGCGGCGGTACAAGTGGCGACACGTTTTACCGCGACCCGCGAGTGCGGGTTGCCGCCCGATGTCCAGCAAGAGTATTTCAAGGCGAGTGAGAGAGACATCGAGGTCAATACCATTTCCCCCACCGGTTATCCAATGCGCATGTTGAAGAACAGTCCTGCGATCGGCGACGGTATCCGGCCCAATTGCGAGGCCTACGGCTACCTGTTGGATGGAGCGGGTCATTGCGCCTATATCACGGCCTACAACCTCGCACTGGGACCCCACGCGAACGCGAAGAAAAAGGCCAAGCATCTTTCCGTCATGGACAAGACCTGCCTGTGCACCCATATGCGCAATTTCAATTGCTGGACCTGCGGTCATTACACCTATCGGCTGAAAGATACGACTCGGCGTCTGGACGATGGGAGTTACCAGGTCTTGAGCGCCGAGCATGTGTTTCGCGACTACCAGTTCAGTACCGGACAAAATATTCTGCTGCCAGACTAGTCATCAAAGATTCGATGATGCACATTGGCGATTGACCGCCTGGGCATACAACGTGGTGGTAATGACTGACTTGCCCCGACGATGGTTATCGGTCTCCTACCACCAGTTCGCTGTCGTCCTGGTAACGCGCAGCGATAGTCTGGATTTCATGCTCGATGTTGACGAACGCATCGAACACCGCGGGGTCGAACATGGTGCCGCGCGACTTGCGCATGATCTCCATCGATTCGGCGTGCGAAAACGGTGGCTTGTAACAACGTCGGCTGATCAGTGCGTCGTAGACGTCGGCCACCGACATGATGCGCCCGGACAGCGGAATGTCCTGGCCAGCCAGGCCGAGTGGGTAACCGGTGCCGTCCCATTTCTCGTGGTGTGTCGATGCGATTTCGCCGGCAATCATCAGGAAGTTGTCGCCTTCGATTTTCTGCGAAGTGCTGTGGATGATGTTTTTGCCGTATTCGGCATGCTTCTTCATCAGCTCGAACTCCTCTTCGGTCAGTTTGCCGGGTTTGAGCAAAATGTGGTCGGGTACACCCACCTTGCCGATGTCGTGCAGGGGGGCCGACACGAACAGCAGATCGATGTACTCCCGCGACAAAGTTTGGGGATATTGTCCGGTGGCGCGCAACTGCTCGGCGACGGCCTTCACATAGTATTGGGTGCGCTTGATGTGGGCACCGGTCTCCGGGTCGCGTGTCTCGGCGATTGCGGCCATCGACTCCATCGTGACCTGGCGTGCGTTGGCCAGCTGCCTGTACCAGACATACGACTGCCTTTTCTCGTCGATATAACGTGTCACCGTCAACAGCGTGAATAGCAGGGCTGTCAGCGTGACAGGCGCGGCCGGCGAGAGGAATATTCCGGTCGTATAAAACAGATATGCGCCACCGACCACAATCAGCCCGACCATGGCGACAGCAGCAAGCGACAGAAAGAGCGTGTCCGCATACTGGATGAACATCAGCGTGAGGATGGCACCCACGGCGATACACAGCAGCAAGATGGCATCGTCTGCCCACGGCAATTCACGCGCGAAATGTCTGGCCAGGATGTTGTCGGCAACGACGGTTTGCACCTTGAGCCCCGGAAACTGGATGTCGAACACCGTGCCATGCAGGTCGTTCAACGCGGCGGCAGACGAGCCGACAAACACGATCTTGTTCGCCAGCGCTGCCGGATCGACGGTGCCATTGAGCACGTCGACCGCCGAAATGGCCGGGTAGAGATCCGGCGGCCCATTGAAGCGCAGCAAGAGGTATCCACGCTTGTCAATCGGGATGGAGTGGCGTCCGGCGCGGATTACCGGCCCGTAGCGGTCTTGTGCGATGGTGGCTGAATCCAGCCCCTGTGACCGCAGGAAGGTAGCCAATGAGAGATGCGGATAGATCACGCCGGCGTGCTGGATCAGCATCGGGACCCGACGCAACATGCCGTCACTGTCACGCTCCGTATTGAGAAAACCGTTGAACTGCAGTTGTGAGGCGATCTGCGCGGTGTTGTTCAAGATTCCGGGCGCGTCGTTCAGTGCCAGCAGGTCGAGACGGCCATCGAAGTGGAACTCGGGCTTCTGCAGCTTTCCAGCCTTGTTGACGTGATCGAAATAGAAATAACGAGCGCCGACCACACCATTGTCAGCCAGCACCCGACCGAGGAAACCATCGTTGTCCGTGACGCCACGCGGTACACCACCGAACGTGATGTCGAGCCCAAGATCCTGCTTGAAGGCTTTCTGGATATTTTCCAGCGAGGTTCGATCCGGTTCGGAAAACAGGATGTCCAGGCCGATGGCGGCGGGTCGGGCGTCGGCCACCTTTTGCACCAGCGACGCCACGCGGTAACGCGGCCACGGCCATTGGCCGGTGGCCGACAGGCTCACGTCGTCTACATCGACTACCACGACACCACGCGCCATCTGCTTGTTGGCCGAGGTTTTCAGGAAAGCATCCAGAAACAGATTGTTCAGGCGGGTCGGCAGACCCGAATCCAGACGACTGGCCAGGCCCCAAGCCACTGACAACAACAGGCCGAGCAGCCACATCCAACGAACCCACTGGCCCGATGGTTTGTGCGACAGATCGGGCGGCCCCACGCGTCAGGGCTCAGAGAACCACGACTTCGACGCGTCGGTTGCGAGGCTCGGTGACGTTGGGCGCCGTTGGAACCAGCAGGTCTCTGGAGCCGAATCCTCGCACGGTCACGCGGTCGAGCGAGGGCATTTTGTCTTTCAGGATCTTCTCGACAGTGGTCGCCCTTTCACGGGCGAGCTTGGCATTGATCTCGTCCGTCCCCGTGGTGTCGGTATGGCCGATGACGAAGACCTCGGTCGGCGCCCGCGTGCGGATCGTGTTCACGATCTGGGCAATGGCCGCCTGCGACTCCGGCTGCAGGTCAGCGCCAACCCGGAAATACAACAGGAACCGGGTGGGGTGTGTCGGCTCCGCCTTGAGCAGGTTGGCGTAGGACTGGTTCACCTCGTTGGCATCGAGCTGGCGCGGTGCAGCCAGACCGGTGCTGTCCTGCATGACCGAAACCGATTGAAACGCGTTGTCGATCACGCGGGAATCACCCGCTGCGGTTGTGACCGTAACCGCGCCCACCGTTCCGTCTTCGTCGGGCAGCAGCACGACGGTGGTCGCCGGTTCGGCTGGTTTTTGCGTAACGACAGGTGGGGGTGTGGCGCATCCGGCGAACGAGATCAACGCAACGATACATGCCCAGACGACAACGAATTTGTGTATGGACATGCTCAATTTCAATCTGCGCTGACAATGAAGCGGGTTCCGCGTACCCCGATAGCGGCTCTGGGTGTGGACAGGTCAACCGAGTCGGGCGACAGTTTGCCGAGCTTGCCGGAAGAGTAGATCGCCGATCCCTTTTTCAAATACAGAGCGAAATCGTACTGTTTCGTCTCCGGCTGAAAAACGTAACGCCGGATTTCGACTTCGGTGGATGCATCCACCGCCAGTGTCGTGCCGTCGATAAAAACAATCCCGCCGTTGGAGTTCGGCCCGGAGACCACGACATCTGAGCGCAAGATGGGTGTGCCAGCAACCGGGACGACAGTCGTCTCCCCGCGTACCAGCTTGACATCGCCCGAGACACTCTTGAAAAGAGCCACATGCGTGTCCTGTGCCATTGCGGCACCGGCACAAACCAGTGATGCAGCCAAAATCAGTCCGATACTTCGCGCCATTGCCGACTCCTTGTTGTGTGCAGAGCCGCAGGCCACTGAATCACCTTCCAATGGCCACCGGCACAAGTGCAGCATATCTGTCAAAACCCACGCCGACTCACTCCAGTGACGGCACCTTGATCAGTTATCGACCAGTCTGCCAAAAACTTGACAGCCCGGCAGGTCGAGTCGACGCTAGCTGGCCGCGATCGCGCGTGCGATCGACGCCTGAGCCGCTGACGCGCTGCGTCACACTGCCATCGACTCCGCCCACGCCAGCGCCTGCAGATGCGCCCAGTTGATCTGCTGATTGTCCAGTTTCAGCTGCTGCGCAACGCGGGCGAAGGCGGCGTCGTCGCCGGTTTCGCAGGCCACGCATAACTCCAGCAGTGGCGCCAACGGACCCCGTTGCGACAGCAGCGCGGAAATCACCACATCGGGCAAGGAAATTGCCGCCAGCACCTTGTCCATCGGCATGCCGAGCATGGTGTCGAGCAGCGAGAAAACGCCGGTCACGAAGGCGTTGTCGCAATCTTCGTCCGGCAACCGCTGTTCAATGGCCAGCAACTCCATCAGGCGGCCGCGCACGATGGCGGTGGCGCCCACGGCCGGCGCAATACCGCCGACGTGCGAGGTGGTGAGCAACAGCGCGGCCCAGCGGAACAGCTTCTTGAGACCCAGCATCATTACCGCGTGGCGGAACGAGGTGATCTCGGCCTGCATGCCGAAACCTGATGAATTGATGAAACGCAGCAGGTTGAATGACAGGTTCGCGTCGTGTTTGAGCACTTCCTCGATTTCGGCCGTGGAGGCCTGTTGGCGCACCTGGTTGATCAGCTGGATGATCACCGCCTGCGACGGGCGGATGGTCTGGCCAGTCACCACGACCGGACGTGCAAACCAGTAACCCTGGAACAGCAACACGCCGAGCTCCTTGGCTTGCTGGTGCTGCGCGGCGGTCTCGACCTTTTCCATGATGATTTGGGCGTTGGTTTTTTTCTTCGCCAGCCGCACCGTGGGTTCGACCAGTTCGGGGCGCAACAGCAGCAGGTCGATCTTGATGAAGTTCGCCAGTGGCAGCCACGACAGGTAGGCAGCAGTCAGCACAGTATGGTTGAACGCGAGGCGAAAGCCGCGTTTACGCGCATCGGTCAGGCTGAACAGGCGGCGATCGATCTCGTCGGGGGTATTGCCTGGTACTGGCGGCATCTCCAGCACGATGCGATCGGGTTGCACGAGTTCCAGATGTCCGCTGGCCAGGCTGTCGTGGGTGCAGTTGATGAACAAGGTGTGGTTGTCGATCAATGCAGCGTTGTCTGCGTGCGAGAGCACGTTGAACAGCAACTGCGCGTCGCTGGCGGCGTCATGCAGTTGCGACGGTCGACTGCGGTCGAACAACTCATAACCGAACACGTTGCCGGCGTCGTCGACGATTGCCTGGCGCGCGATCGCAGGCCCGCTGCTTGCCGGCGCGTCGTCTTGATGGGAGTGCGTGTCGGGGGTTGGTGCAGCGGAGTCGGACATGGCAATTCGGGAGTGATTCAGACAATTCTATTGAGCACGGCGCTTGGGGCGGTGACGGATGTGCGAGTCGATCAGCGCCTTGTCATGACGCTGCAGCGTCGTGTTGCAGCATGGCGAGTTCGGCCTCGTCGAAGCCGGCGGCGCGGCGTGCCGGCAGATTGAATGGGCCGCGCAACCGAGGCGCGCCATGTTCGCGCGCCAGTGCCGCATAAGTGGTGACCGGGTCCAGGCCGCGCTGCGCGCACAGGTGGCGGTACCAGTGGTTGCCCACCGCGACATGGCCGATCTCGTCGCGCAGGATGACATCCAGGATACTGGCGGCCGCAGTGTCGCCGGCCGCCAGCAGCCGGGCCTTCATCGGTGGCGACGCGTCCAGGCCACGGGCCTCCAACGTGCGGGGCACCAGCGCCAGTCGCGCCAGCGGATCGTGACGGGTTTTTTCGGCCATCTCCCACAAGCCGTTGTGCGCCGGGAAGTCGCCGTAGTCGTGGCCGAGCGTCTGCAGGTGCGCACGCAGCAGATCGAAATGCAGTGCTTCCTCGCGCGCCACGGAGATCCACTGGCGATAGAAGGCATCGGGAAGGCCAGCGAAACGCCAGACGATATCCAGCGCCAGATTGATCGCGTTGAGTTCGATGTGTGCCAGTGCGTGGATCAGTACCGCGCGGCCCAGTGGCGTATGGGTCGAGCGTCGCGACAGCGCATTGAACGGCACCAGGACCGGTCGCGCGGGCCGGCCCGGCAGGTTTTCGGGTTCGTTCATCACCGCATCGATGGCCAGTGCGCCCGAGACCACCAGGGCGCGTGTGCCGGCCGCCTTGGCGCCAGCGTCGCGGCACAACAGGAGTTCGCGTGCCTGCGCACGCAGTTCGTTTCGCATGCTCTCGATTGTCGTCGTGTGCGTCGCAATAATGGCGCCAAAGTCCATATACTGTGTCGGCCAATCAGGCCGTGTTGGCGAGATTGACCAGACCACACGCCATGAAGGACGCTTCGTATGCAGATCGACGCCTCTGTTTATCTGGACTTGGAACGTTATCCGATCGCGGAACCCGGAGCGTCGCGTGATGCACTTTTGGCCCGCCTGAGGGCGGAACTCGACGGCGACGGCTGCGCCGTCCTGAAGGCCTTCGTGCGACCGGACCGGATGGCCGAACTGGTGTGCGAGGGCGATCGGGTCGCGGTGCATGGCCATCGAAACTTCAATCGCACCAACGCCTATTTCACGAAGGACAACCCGGCGTTGCCGGCCAGCCATCCATTGCGCCGTTTCTACGACCGCTCCAATGCCTTCGTGGCTGCCGACCATTTCGGGCCGGACAGCATACTGCGCAGCATCTACGAGTGGCCGCCTTTTGCTCCGTTCATGCAGCAGGCGCTCGGTGAAACAGCCTTCTATCGCTATGCCGATCCGCTGGCCGACGTGATCATCAACCTGGCGCAGGAAGGCAACGGTTTTCCGTGGCATTTCGACACCAACAATTACACCGTGACATTGGCGATCCAGAATGCCGAGTCGGGCGGTGACTTCGAATACAGTCCGCACCTGCGCACGGCCACTGATGAGAACTATGCGGGCGTTGAGTCCGTGCTCGACGGTGACCCGCGGCTGATCCGGACGCTGCACCTGGAGCCCGGCGACCTGCAGATATTCAAGGGGCGCCACGCCTTGCACCGGGTTACAGCCCTGGCAGGTCCGCGGCCACGTTACGTTGCCATCTTCAGTTTTGCCGAACATCCGGGCATGGTGGGAAGTCCGGAACGCACGCGCCAGTTGTATGGACGCGTCTTGCCGATCCACCTGGAGCGTGCGGGACAACGGGCCGACGCGCTGGTGGACTAGGCGGCTGTCGGGCCCCGTCGCGGCCTCACAAGGTCTTCAGGCCCAGAGCACCGGGCCTTTGGACTTGTACCAGTTATCGATCTTGTCCTGTACCTCGGCTTCGATGCGACTGCGTTTGATCTTCATCGTCGGTGTGAGATTGCCGTTTTCGATCGACCAGGGCTCCTTGGCAATCACGATCATCTGCAGCCGTTCGTAATCGGCCACACCGGCATTGACGCGTTTGAGCAGCGCGGCCATCTCGATCTCGACCTCGGTGCGTACGGTGGCCTTGGACAGGTTGCCTCGGATGTGTTCGGCCAGCACCACCATGCAATAAGCCGAGGGTTGACCGACACCGGAGACCATCGAGAGTTCGACCAGCGGGTGTTCGTTGATGCGGTTTTCGATCGGTGCCGGTGCGACGTATTTGCCCTTGGCAGTCTTGAACAGTTCCTTGACGCGTCCGGTCACCTTGAGCAGGCCGTCGGGGCGTCGCTCGCCCATGTCGCCGGTCTTGAAGAAACCGTCTTCGGTGAACGATTCGGCATCCAGGTCCGGGCGTTTGTAGTAACCCTTCATCTGCCCTGGCGACTTGATCAGGATCTCGTTGTCGGCGCCAATGCGCACCTGCACGTCGGGATAGGGGATGCCCACATAACCCGGCGCGTTGTGGGTTTCGGTTGAATGATGCGAGAACGCAAAGTCCTCCGTCATGCCATACCCTTCGAGCAGGTTCAGTCCCAGCTTGCGGTACCAGGCGATCAGGTCGGGGGGTATCGGTGCGGACGCGCTGGCGGCCAGTATGACCTGGTCCAGGCCGAGTCCGGCGAGAACCTTGCGCCCGACCAGTTTGCCGACGATCGGCAGGCCGAGCAGGAAGTCGAGTCTTTTTGCTGGCATCTTGGCCAGCACGCCTTGCTGGAATTTGAGCCACAACCGGGGCACCGACAGGAACAGGTGCGGGCGCGCCCGATGCAGGTCGGCCAAAAAGGTGTCGAGCGACTCGGCAAAAAAGATGTGCAGGCGCCCGCTGTACCAGGCCGGTGCGGCCACCACCGCACGTTCGTAGGAGTGCGCCAGTGGCAGGTAGGACAACACGCGCCATCCCGCACCATCCTGCATCCGGCCGCTCATGTCGTCGGTGTAGCCTTGGCCGACGGCTGTGACGGCGCCGAAACTGATCATCGCGCCCTTGGGTGTGCCGGTCGATCCTGAGGTGTAGATGAGCATCGCCAGATCGTCGGCTGCGCGTGACACGTTGCCGGCCAGCGGTTCGGTACGGGCGATCAAGTCGTCCCACTGGTTAAAACGGGTTGCCGGCGCAAGCGGCAATGCAATGCAGGGCAAGTCGGCCGACACGCCGGCTTTTTGCTGTTCCCAGGTATCGAGCTTGCCGACGAACAGCAGCCTGCTATCGCTGTGTTCGAGCACGAAGCGAACCGTCTCCGGCCCTTCGGTCGGGAAAATCGCCACCGTCGTGCCGCCGGCCAGCCAGATTGCGAGTTCGGCGATGAAGAAATGGGCGCAATTCTTGGAAAGGATCGCGATATGGCTGCCCGGTCCTATGCCCCGGCTTTGCAGATGCGCTGCCATGCGCCGGGCCTGGTCGATCGTCTCGCCCCAGGTGTAGTTGGCGACCTTGCCCGCGCCGAGCGGCTGGGTCAAAAAAACTGTGTCTTTCTTGTTGACTGCATGGTCCTGGATAAAGTCCAGGATCAGCTTGTGTTCTGCCATGGTGGTGTCTCCTGCTGTGATTGACGCTACATCGACAAGGAGCCTTCGCGGAACTCGGTCTTGTCGAGCCATACATTGATCAGCACCGGCTTGCCACTGCGCGCCAATGCCCGGGCCTTGTCCAGTGCGGGTTGCACTTCAGCCATCGTACGCACCACAATGCCTTCAGCGCCGAAACCTTCGACAACCCGGTGGTAGTCGGTGCGCGCGAGCACGGTGCCGACATCGTCGCCCAGCATCTTCACCTGCTCGCGCGCAATCTGGGTCCAGCCGGCGTCATTGCCGACGATGGCGATGACCGCAATCTTGTGCCGCACGAAGCTGTCGAACTCGACCAGACCGTACCCACACGCGCCATCGCCGAAGATGATCCAGACCTCGGCCTCGGGATCGTAACTGGCCGCGCCGAGCGCAAAACCGGCGCCGACACCCAGGGTGCCGAATGCGCCGGGGTCGAGCCAGCGCAGCGGCGCACGCGGGTGCAGCACGTATGCGGCGGTGCCCACGAAATCACCGCCGTCGGCGACCAGCAAGGCCTTGTCGCCAGCCGTCTGCTCGACCATGCGCAGCAGGGCGACGGGGTTGACATGTTCGCCGGGCGCGGCGGCCTGTTCGGTGATGCCGGTCTCACGCTCTGCGTCACGCGCCTGCAGCTGTGCTATCCACGGTTGCCAGCGCTCCGGTTGCAACGCCGCCGTGGTGTCGGGTTGTGCCAGCGCCTGCAGGAACAGGCCCACGTCGCCGATCACCGGCACGTCGGGGCGGCGGTTGAGTCGGGCATCCTTGGCGCTGCGGTTGGCTGCGATCAGTGTCGCGCTGCGCCGGATGTGCTTGCCGTAGTCGAGCCGAAAATCGCAGGGCACACCGGCCAGCACCACGCAGTCGGCTTCGCGCAATGCCTGGCGGCGCTGGTGGCGTAGTTGCAGCGGGTGCTGGCGGCCGAGCAGGCCTCGCGCCATGCCGGACAGGTAGACCGGTATGCCGAGTTGCTGCACGGCCGCTGCGATCTGCTGCGCCTGCGCAGCCTGCGCCATTGTCTGACTGCCGATCACCATCAGCGGGCGTTGTGCCTTGGCCAAGGCCGCACGCGCCTGGCGTACCTTTGCCGCTGGCGGTTGCGGTGGGTCGACCGCGCGCACCTGTGCCGTCGAAACCTTTTCTGATCCTGCGAACATTTTTTCAACATGCCGTTTCAGGTACCAGCGCAACATTCGCTCACCGAGTGATCGACCCTTGCCAGCCGCATCGGCATACCACTGGCGGATCGTGGCCTCGTCGTACAACACATCGACCGGGCATTCGATGAACACCGGCCCCGGAATTCCGCTGGCAGCCAGCCAGAACGCTTCGTCGACGGCGGGACCGAGATCGCAGACACGGCGGATCTTGGTGAAACGTTTTACGTGCGGCTCGACCAGCGGGCGCTGGTCGATGTCCTGCAAGGCGCCACGCCCTTGCAAGGCGGTCGGGGCGGCGCCGCCAAACAGGATCAACGGCGACTGGGCCAGCTGCGCGTTTTTCAGCGCGGTGATGGTGTTCGTGATGCCAGGGCCTGCGGTGACCGCGGCCACGCCGGGCAAACCGGACAATCGGGCACTCGCGTCTGCGGCAAACACCGCTGTGGCCTCGTCGCGCACATCGACGATCTCGATTCCCCGTGCGCGCGCGGCTGCAAGAATCGGCGAGATATGGCCGCCACACAGCGTGAAGACATGGCGCACGCCATGGGCCTGCAAGGACAACGCGACGCGCTCGCCGCCATGCAGGTGTTGCCCAGGTTCAGCCATCGAGTTTGTGTCCTCCAGTGCATGGGGTATGTTGTTGTTGCGGCTTGGGGCCGGTTCAGAGGAAGTATCTCAGCGGCACTGAGTTTGGGCAAGCCGGAGCGACGTGGGTTTGCACAGGGGGGCTTTTACAATCGACCGCAACTGGAGAAATCAATTGGCGACTTATGCTTTGGGCGATCTGGCCCCCACCATCGATCCGTCCGCCTGGGTGGCCGACAGTGCCCAGGTGATCGGCAACGTCACCTTGGCAGAGGATGTGAGCATCTGGTTCGGCGCGGTGTTGCGCGGCGATACCGAGCACATGCGCATCGGCCGCGGCACGAATATCCAGGATGGAAGCGTGTTGCATGCCGATATTGGCATGCCGCTCACGGTGGGCGAGAACGTCACTGTGGGCCACAAGGTCATGTTGCACGGCTGCACCGTCGGAGACGGCAGCCTGATCGGTATCGGCGCGGTGGTGCTCAACGGTGCACGCATCGGCAAGCATTGCCTGGTGGGCGCCGGCGCCCTGGTGACCGAAGGCAAGGAGTTTCCCGATGGTTCGATGATTATCGGCAGCCCGGCCAAGGTGACACGCGCACTCACGCCCGAGCAGATCGAGGGATTGCGCAACAGCGCGCCGGGTTATGTCGAGAACGCCCGGCGGTTTCGCGCCACATTGACGAAAATCACCTGACGCGTTGCGGGTTGGTCCCGCCAGCGTTTTTAGGAATCCCTTTTTGTCCGAAGTACACAAGTTTCTGTTTGATGGTCTGCCGGTGCGCGGCATTGTGGTAAGGCTCACCGACGCCTGGACCGACATTCTGGGTCGTCGTGCCGCCAATACCCAGACTGGTGCATACCCTGCGCCGGTGACGCAGATGCTGGGCGAAATGCTGGCAGCTGCCACCCTGATGCAGTCCAACATCAAGTTCGACGGTGCGCTGGTGATGCAGATCATGGGCGACGGTCCGGTCCGGCTGGCGGTGGCTGAGGTGCAGTCGGACTTGTCCATTCGCGCCACGGCAACGGTCATCGGCGCGGTCGCGCCCGATGCGCGCCTGAGTACGATGGTCAATGTCGACAACGGCGGTCGATGCGCGATCACGCTCGATCCGCGCGAGCGATTGCCCGGCCAGCAGCCATACCAGGGAGTGGTCCCGTTAAACGGCGACCATGGCGAAAAACTGGACAAGATCAGCGATGTGCTGCAGCACTACATGCTGCAAAGCGAACAACTCGATACCACGTTGGTGCTGGCCGCCAACGACACGCTGGCCGCCGGACTGTTGATCCAGCGCCTGCCCGTCAAGGGTGGCGCCAATCTGGACGCCGCAGGCCTGCGCGCGGACGAAGATGAGATCGGCCGCAACGAACACTACAACCGTATTGCGATGCTGGCGTCGAGTCTGAAGCGCGAGGAGTTGCTGTCGCTCGATGTTGATGCGATTTTGCATCGCCTGTTCTGGCAGGAAGACCTGCTGCGTTTTGCGCCGCAAGCGCAGGACCCGCAGCCGCATTTCGCCTGCAGTTGCAACCGCGAAAAGGTCGCAGCAATGATCGTGTCGCTGGGTGAGGAAGAAGCCGCCAGCATCTTGCAGGAACGGGCCGACATCGAGGTCGGGTGCGAATTCTGCGGCATGCAGTACCGCTTCGATGCGATCGATGCGGCCCAGCTGTTTCGCCCGGCCAGCCAGACGCCGGGGTCGAGCACCAGCGCGCACTGACGGGGAAAGATGAAAGCTGTGGCGGCACGCGCACTGCAGCAGCGTGTCACTTCGTGATCTGCACCAGGATTTCGTTTGGTCGCACCATGCCCAACTCCATGCGGGCTTTCTCCTCGACCATGTCCATGCCTTCCTGCAAATCCTTCACTTCCGCGGCCAATCGCGCATTGGCCTGACTTTCGCGTTCGTTCTGCGCTTGCTTGTCCGCCAGCTGCGTTGTGAGCGCCGCGACGTTCGGAATGCTGCCGCGCCCGTACCACAACTGCCCGTGCAATATCACCAGCAATGCAATCAATGCCAGTGGAAGTATGCGGTTGCGCATGATGCGGTGGTGTCAGCGCAAGCTGGAGCGGGCGGGCGTGGGGATCAGCGCAGGTTGTAGAACGCGTCGCGGCCGGGGTAGGTCGCGATCTCGCCCAGGTCTTCCTCGATGCGCAGCAGCTGGTTGTATTTGGCCATGCGGTCCGAGCGGCTCAGCGATCCGGTCTTGATCTGGCCGGCGTTGGTGCCCACCGCGATGTCGGCGATGGTCGTGTCTTCAGTCTCGCCCGAGCGGTGGCTGATCACCGCGGTGTAACCGGCGCGCTTGGCCATCTCGATTGCGGCAAAGGTTTCGGTGAGCGTGCCGATCTGATTGATCTTGATCAGGATCGAGTTGGCGATGCCCTTGTCAATACCTTCCTTGAGGATCTTCGTATTGGTGACGAACAGGTCGTCTCCGACGATCTGCACCTTTTTGCCCAGACGCTCGGTGAGTTGTTTCCAGCCGTCCCAGTCGCCTTCGGCCATGCCGTCTTCGATGCTGATGATCGGGTATTTGTCGACCCATGTGGCCATGACGTCGATCCACTGGGCGGCGTCAAGGGTCAAACCTTCGCCTGCGAGCACATAACTGCCGTCCTTGTAAAACTCGGAAGCAGCGCAGTCCAGGCCCAGTGCGATCTGCTCGCCGGCCACATAACCTGCAGCGTCGATCGCCTCCAGGATCATCTGGATCGCTGCCTCGTGGTTGGCCACGTTAGGCGCAAAACCACCCTCGTCACCCACCGCCACGCTGATGCCCTTGTCGCTCAGGATCTTCTTGAGCGCGTGGAACACTTCGACGCCGTACCGCAGCGCTTCGCGGAAGTTGGGTGCGCCCACCGGGATGATCATGAACTCCTGCAGGTCCAGGTTGTTGTTGGCATGCGCGCCGCCGTTGATGACGTTCATCATCGGCACCGGCATCTGCATGCCGCCCATGCCGCCGAAATAGCGGTACAAGGGCAGACCCGACTCTTCGGCGGCCGCACGGGCGACGGCCATTGACACCGCCAGCATCGCATTGGCGCCCAGGCGCGACTTGTTGTCGGTGCCGTCCAGGTCGATCAGCGTCTTGTCCAGAAAGGCCTGCTCGGATGCGTCCAGTCCCATCACGGCTTCGGAGATCTCGGTGTTGATGAACTCGACCGCCTTGAGCACGCCTTTGCCCTGGTAGCGGCTCATGTCGCCGTCACGCAGTTCGATCGCTTCGCGCGATCCGGTCGAGGCGCCGGAAGGCACGGCGGCACGTCCCATGGTGCCGCTCTCTAACAGCACGTCGCACTCGACGGTAGGGTTGCCGCGCGAGTCCAGGATTTCGCGGCCGACAATATCAACGATTGCACTCATTTTTCGGTTACCTCAGGGTCGGAGAATGGAATGGGGAATGACAAGGCACTTAGTCGCGGAACGCAGTTTCGAGCAGGTCGCCACGCTTGACCACCTGGTCCAGTGCCTGCAGTGTTTCGAGCAGGGCACGCATGTGTTTGAGCGGAACCGCGTTGGGTCCGTCGCTTCTGGCGTTGGCCGGGTCCGGGTGGGTTTCCATGAAAATGCCCGCCACGCCAGCGCCAATCGCGGCACGCGCCAGCACCGGTACCATCTCACGCTGACCGCCACTGCTGCTGCCCTGGCCACCGGGCAGTTGCACCGAATGCGTGGCGTCGAACACCACCGGTGCGCCGGTCTCGCGCATGATGGCCAGCGCGCGCATGTCGCTGACCAGATTGTTGTAGCCGAAACTCACGCCACGTTCGCAGACCAGGAAATTGTCTTCTGGCAAACCTTTTTCGTGTGCGGCGGCGCGGGCTTTGTCGATCACGTTCTTCATGTCGCCGGGCGCCAGGAACTGGCCCTTCTTGATGTTGACCGGTTTGCCCGATTGCGCGACCGCACGGATGAAGTCGGTCTGGCGGCACAGGAAGGCCGGCGTCTGCAACACGTCGACGACGGCCGCGGCCGCGTCGATCTGGCTGGCGTCATGCACGTCGGTAAGCACTGGCAGGTGTAACTCGCGCCGCACCTTGGCCAGGATCTCCAGGCCGTGTTCGAGCCCCGGACCGCGAAAACTCGCCCCCGAGGTGCGGTTGGCCTTGTCAAAGCTGCTCTTGAAGATGAACGGGATGCCCAGTTCGCGCGTGATGTCGCGCAACTGGCCGGCGACATCCATCTGCAATTGCTCCGATTCGATCACGCAGGGGCCGGCGATCAGGAAAAACGGATGCGCCAGTCCGGCGTCGAAGCCGCACAGCTTCATGGACAGCGCCCGCAGGCAGACGTTGGAAGATTCACGCAACCGCCTTCAGGTTCCGGCTCTGGCCCTGGCCTTGGCCCTGGTGATCCAGCGTGGCTTTGATGAAGGCGTTGAACAACGGGTGACCGTCCCACGGCGTTGACTTGAATTCCGGGTGGAACTGCACTCCGATAAACCACGGATGGATGGCGCGCGGCAGCTCAATGATTTCGGTCAGCTGTTCACGCTGGGTTTTGGCCGAGATCACCAGTCCCGCTGCGCGCAAAGTGTCCAGATAGTGCACATTGGCTTCGTACCGATGGCGATGGCGCTCGGTGACGACGTTGCCATAGATGTCGTGCGCCAGCGTGCCCTCGACCACGTCAGAACTTTGCGCGCCCAGGCGCATCGTGCCGCCTAACTCGGAGTCGGCGTCGCGGTTCTTGATCGATCCGTCGGCATCCTGCCATTCGGTGATCAGCGCGATCACCGGGTGCGGACAGTCCGGCTCGAACTCCGTGCTGTTGGCATCCTTCAGCCCGGCGACATGGCGCGCGTATTCGATCGTGGCCACCTGCATGCCCAGGCAGATGCCGAGGTAGGGAATCTTGTTCTCGCGCGCAAAACGGGCGGTGGTTATCTTGCCCTCAATGCCGCGTTTGCCGAAACCCCCAGGCACCAGAATGCCGTCAAAATGCGCCAACTGGTTGACCGTGTCCGGGCTGATGGTCTCGGAGTCGATGTATTCGATGCGCACCTTGGCATGGTTCTTCATGCCGGCATGGCGCAGCGCTTCATTGAGCGACTTGTAGCTGTCGCTGAGGTCGACGTATTTGCCGACCATCGCTATCTGGACCTCGTGTTGGGGATGTTCGGTCTCGTAGACCAGGTCGTCCCAGCGTTTGAGATTGGCCGGTCGCGTGTTCAGGCGCAACTTGTCGCAGATCAGGCCGTCGAGCCCTTGCTGATGCAGGATACGCGGCACCTTGTAGATCGTGTCGACGTCCCACATCGAGATCACGCCCCAGGCCGGCACGTTGGAAAACAGCGAGATCTTGTCGCGCTCGTCCTGAGGTATCGGGCGGTCTGCGCGGCACACCAGGGCGTCGGCCTGGATGCCGATCTCGCGCAGTTGCTTGGCTGTATGTTGTGTGGGTTTGGTCTTGAGTTCGCCGGCGGCGGCGATCCAGGGCACGTAGGTCAGGTGGACGAAAGCGGTGTTGTTCGGGCCGAGCTTGAGGCTCATCTGGCGTACCGCCTCCAGGAACGGCAAGGATTCAATGTCGCCGACCGTGCCGCCGATCTCGACGATCGCC
>CAJDVP010000049.1_pt1 | contig 21922 bp, 23 predicted proteins | sample 7391311 | NCBI WGS metagenome assembly CAJDVP01 (sample SAMEA7055711, study PRJEB34461) | soil metagenome | biome: terrestrial ecosystem; feature: Peninsula; material: soil | place: Antarctica | collected 2016
GATTGCTCCCGTGCTGCCGTTCGACTTGCATGTGTAAGGCATGCCGCCAGCGTTCAATCTGAGCCAGGATCAAACTCTATAGTTCGATCTTGAATTTTTCGCTCTTTCGAGCAACTCATAAAAACGGAATTGAAGTGAACTTCACTTCTATTCTCATGAGCGTTTGCAAGTCAATTAAGACTTGGTTCCGAAGAACTTGGCAATTGCCTTCAAACGCCCACGCTTATCGGCTGTAGATTCTTAATGAACATCAAGCCGGCTTGTTACCGACTTGACTGCTTTGCTGTGATCAGCGAAGCCTTTGATTGTGACACAGTTTTTTCGACTTTGTCAATCTTCTGAAAAAGATTTTTTCAGAAGATTCCTGGACTTTGCTTTCGCTCTGTTCAGGCAAGCCTTAAATTCTATACCGGTTGTTGAGCGCTTGTCAAAATTTCGAGAAATCTTTTGAAACCACCTGCTGACTGCTTTTGCAAGTCAAATCAGCGCAGCGGCAGATTCTATACCGGTTTTTCCGACATTTGTCTGTCGCGCTCTCCTTTTGTTGCCCAGATCGAACCGCTTGATCCAACCTGTTTCTGGCAACCCGGGAGATGAGTATACGTCGGAAGACAGTTTGCCGCACCAGCTTTCCTGACACAACGCCGCTACATGAAGCGCCAAAAACTGAACATTGGCCTGGACCCATCAGAGGGCTATCAGGCACTACGGAGCGCGATCGCTTTTTAATTGGCCCAGTGTCGGGATGACGCTGCGGTCTGGTCGCACTGATGAGCGATAGCGCAAACGAAATCGTGCACCTCTTTTTTTGCATTACGCGATTGACAGGCGACGCGGATTTGATTGACTCAATTTCAATACGTAAAAGTACGCAAGAAATTCAGATTGCGTCCTCCGCTCGCATTCCCCAGTGGCCCCACGATAAATGCTGCGACGCTTGCCAAGTTTTGAATTGATCCGCGGATTGCTTTGCCGCGTTCGGCTCTCACCGAGGGTCGAGCTGACTGGCCCTAGTTAAGGGGTTCGCGCATTTCTCCACTCCCCCAAACTGCAGGCGTGATTGAGCGGATTGGATTGCTGCTCTTTCGATCGTGGCTCCGGCACATGGCGCGCAAGGCATCGGCAGGGCCACCCAGTTAGTTCCAACCAAGTCGACGATGCCGAGGGTAGGCTCGACTTGTCCACAGGCCGTGGACCTAGCATGACTCGTTTGCTTCTTCGTCACAACCGGCATCAAGCAGCTACGCTGCGACGGGCCGGATAATCGACGACTTATGGCATTGATCACTCTATTGGACGCGCAACTCGCATTCGGGCACGTCGCACTACTCGACCACACCAACTTCACGCTGGAAGCAAATGAACGCATAGGACTTATCGGACGCAACGGCACTGGCAAATCATCTCTTCTCCGGATCTTGGCCGGCATGGAGAAGCCCGACGATGGAACGCTCCACGTACAGCAGGGACTGCGCCTGGCGTTTGTCGCGCAGGAGCCGGTCCTGGACGAGAAGCACAGTGTCTTCGATGCCGTCTGCGTCGGCCTGGCGGATGTGAGGGCCCTCGTCGACGCCTATGTCCAAGGCATCGGAGATCTCAACGTGCTGCAAAGTGCCATCGAGTTGCAGGACGGATGGAACTGGGAGCAACGGGTACAAGAAACGCTGCAAAGGCTGCATCTCGATCCTGCAGCGCGCGTGGATTCTTTGTCCGGCGGAACACTCAAGCGGGTCGCACTGGCACAGGCACTGGTTGCACAGCCTTCGGTCTTGCTACTGGACGAGCCAACCAACCACTTGGATCTGGACTCCATCGAATGGCTGGAGACACTGTTGATCGAATTCAAGGGAAGTGTCGTTGTCATCACGCACGATCGCAGCTTCCTTGACCGGGTGGCGACACGGATCGTGGAATTGGACCGTGGCGTATTGCGGTCATACCCAGGAAACTTTGCTTCATACATCACGCAAAAGCAAGACCAACTTGCGCAGGAAAGCACGTCGAGTGCAAAAACTGACAAATTGCTGGCTCAGGAGGAAATATGGGTCCGCAAGGGTGTGGAAGCGCGACGCACCCGCAGCCAAAGCCGCATCCAGCGACTCGAACAGCTTCGTGCCCAGCGAGCGGCACGACGTGACGTGGTGGGCAGTGTCAAGCTGGACGTGGCCAAGGGCGCTGCCGGTGGGAAAATCGTCGCAGAACTTGAGGACGTGTCATTGTGCTTCGGGGAAAAGCGCATCGTGAGCCATTTCAGCGCCACTATCCTGCGCGGCGACAAAGTCGGACTGATCGGACCCAATGGTGCGGGAAAGACCAGCCTGCTCAGGCTGATTCTTGGCGAGCTGTCGCCAACCAGCGGAACGGTCCGCCAGGGCAGCAATCTGCAGGTGGCGTATTTCGACCAGATGCGCGATGCATTGGATATGAATGCCTCGCTGGCGGACTTCATCAGCCCAGGCAGCGAATGGATCGAAATCGGCAACCAACGCAAGCATGTGAAGAGTTATCTTGGCGACTTCCTGTTTTCACCAGCCCGCGCTGGTTCGCCCGTGCGAAAGAAACCGTCTGCTTTTGGCGCGCTTGTTCGCACGACCCGCCAACGTGCTGGTCCTGGACGAACCGACGAACGATCTCGACATCGATACCCTGGAATTGCTCGAGGACTTGCTGGGCAATTACGACGGCACGGTCTTTCTCGTCAGTCACGACCGAAGCTTCCTGGAAAACGTGGTGACCAGCACGATTGCATATGAAGGCGACGGCAACTGGCGCGAGTATGAAGGTGGCGTCCAGGATTGGCTGATGCAATCTGCCCGTACGCGCCAATTGCAAGCACTGACAACAGCGGCGGCGAAGTCCGATCGTTCGGCCAAAGTCGGCAAGCAGCCAGCCGAACTCCCCGACGCAACGTCCGCGATGCCCCCGACTGTTCGTGCATCGGTGGGCGCAAAACTCAGCTTCAAGGAGCAACGGGAACTTGACGCAATTCCGCGAGCCATCGACGCGCTGGAACTGGAGCAAAAGAACTTGCGCGCTGAGCTCGACGACAGCACTCTATATCGACGCGACGCGGAGCGCGCCGCCGCGCTGCACGCACGTGATGCCGAAATCGAAGATGCCTTGATGCAGCTTCTTCACCGCTGGGACGTCTTATCGGCACGTCAGGCAAAAGCCTGACAACTCACAACTTCACAGCCTGAATCGGATCAGTGTTGATCGGGATCGACATCGTGACACAGGTGCCAACGCCAGCGGTCGACTCGATCAACACCGTGCCGCCCAACGCAACGATCGCGCGACGCACAGCGTCCATGCCCACGCCGCGTCCAGAGATCTCCGTGACTGCGGTCGCGGTTGTCAAACCCGGCACAAACACCAGTTGCCAGACCATGGCGTCATCCAGGTTTTCGGACATCGGTAGCGCGTGTTTCTGCGCGGCCAGAAGGACGTTCTCGCGCGAAAGCCCTGCACCATCGTCACGCACGCCTATTCGCAGTTTGTCGGATTCGCGCCAAGCCGACACCTCGATTTGTCCGGCCGGTGGCTTGCCGAGCTTGGCACGACGTGCAGGCAGTTCGATGCCATGGTCACAAGCATTTCGCACCAACTGCACAAGTGGATCAACCAGACGCTGCAACAAAGCGCGGTCAATGGTCGTGTCCCCACCAACAACCTTTAGAACGAATTGCTTTTTCATCCGACTGGACAATTGGTGCAACAAAGGCGGGATACGCGAGAACAGCATCGAGGCCGGAGCATTGCGCAGTCCGTCCAGCCCCGAGGCAAGCCGTTCAGCATGTTCATGCGAATCAGCACGTGCCACAGATCGTTTCGGTCTGTGTCCTGACGCTTGCCCTTGGAATAGGCTTTGTCGATGCTGCTGGCTGTCTCGTGTCAGTGGCTGCGCGGGTCGATCGGACGAAGCAGCACCAAGACCAACGCCGGGTCCTGGCGCGGCATCCGTCCCGGACACGGTGAAGGCATCCCGATCAACACGGTTGGCCAGCAAGTCAATCAATTCTCGATCAATACAAACCGTGCGGACCAACAAAATCCGATCGCCATCGTCTCGGTCCGAGATGGCGACCAGCTCTCCCAGTCCTGTGAATTCCGCGAACAGATCAGTCACCGTCACGCACACCATCTCCGCGTCTGCCAATCGGGCCACGATACGCAACAGTCGCTCGTCGCGCTCGGCTACCGTCCCGCGGGTACAGTTGCGCAACCGGTCCAGCAAGTCTTGCGCTGCCGATGCAACAAGATCGCCAGCCGCGACCAGTTGCTGAGCGGTATGTGTCGCCTCACGGAGCAGGTCGATGGTTTGAGGGTCAGGAGGAACACCCGAGGACCGCCAAGGCTCGAGGACCGATTCGAACAGATGCATCAGCTCCGACACCGAATGCCAGCCGAACGCGGCAGCCCCTCCCTTCACCGAATGCGCCTGGCGAAACAGCGCATGCACGACTTCGGATTGGGCAGAAGCCATATCGACTCGACCCAGACTTGCTTGCATCGCGCCCAGATTCGCGAGCGCCTCATCCAAAAACAATGTGTCCGGCAACATCAGCAAAGCGATTCAAATGGGTGGCGGTGCAGATAACGGGCTGGCCAGCGGACCCTTGCTGTCTGCGGCCACGATCTCGCACGGGCCGAATAGCCACGCAAGCGCGAAGGACTGTAGTGCCATGCTTTCGGCAAGCCAACTCTCACGCGCATTCGGACCGATTGCCGACCGAGTGCGCAAGCCGGCGTTTCACGCGACATGGCAAAGGGCCTTGGCACTAGAATTTGCACACCACAAGGTTATCAGGGTTCCGCCGCAAGGGGGTTGCCCCGATGCGACCCGGGGATCGCCAAACTGCCGGTCCGCGTGACCGACCGCCTCCGCGCCCCGCCTTGCAAACAAGACCAGAGCGCTCTGCATGAACGACGAGACCACCGACAGCGCCATCCGGATATTGCATCTGGAGGACTCAGCCGTTGACCACGCACTGTTACGCCGCGCTTTGCAGCGCTCGGGGCTCGATTTCATGATCGACCATGTCGAGACATTGGCCGACTTCGGCCAGGCAACCGGTTCGACAACCTATGACGCGATCGTTGCGGACTACCGTTTGCGCGGGTTCACTGCGATCGACGCCTGGGAAACACTGCGTACACAGACGCATGCACCACCGTTCATCCTGTTGTCAGGCGCGATCGGCGAGTCCGCCGCGGTGGCGGCCATCAAGCTGGGAATGAGCGACTATCTTCAGAAGGACGACCTCGGAAAACTGGCGCCGGTGGTATTGCGCGCCATCGAGTTGCAACAAACCCGCCTGGCCAAGGATCGTGCGGATGCCGAACTGGCGAATTCCGAACGCAGATTGGCAGAATTCGCGGAACACCTGCAGGCCACGATCGAACAGGAGCGTGCATCGATCGCGCGCGAGATCCATGACGATATCGGCGGGGCTCTGGCCGCTGCCAAGCTCGATCTGGCGTGGATCGGACGCCACTTGTCCGATCCGGTGACGCTGGGCCATGTGAACGCAGCTATCGAAATGCTGCAACATGCGCTCGGTGCAAGCCAGCGCATCATGATGAATCTGCGTCCGGCGATACTTGACCAGGGACTGGCGGCAGCGGTGGACTGGCTGGCAAGCGGTTTCGAGCGCCGCACCGGCATTCGGATCCTTCTGCGCGCCACACAGCCCGACCATGAATTACCCAAGGCTGTTCAATTGGCAGCCTACCGAACCGCCCAGGAGGCTTTGACCAATATCGCGAAACACGCGCGCTGCGACCTGGTCACAATCGACTTGACCGACAGTGGCCAGGTCCTGACACTGGAAGTCACCGACAACGGCCAGGGCATGTCGCTCGCTGATCAGGGCAAGCCCAAGGCGTACGGACTCAAGGGCTTGCAGGAACGTGCCAAATCGGTCGGTGGTTGGCTGGACATCAGCACCGGTGTAGGCAAGGGCACGTCCATCATCTTGTCGGTACCGTTGGATGGCGCTCAAGCGCCTGGCATGAAGGAAACATCTGAATGATCCGCGTAATACTTTGTGATGACCACGCCGTGGTACGCCGCGGCATCCGGGACACGCTGGCCGATGCGGTCGACATCCAGGTCGTCGGCGAGGCCGGCAGTTATTCGGAAGTACGGGAGGCTCTGCGCAATACGCCATGCGACGTACTGGTGCTCGATCTGAGCCTGCCCGGGCGCGGTGGCCTGGAAGTGCTGAGCAGCCTGAAGGACACTGATCTGCAAGTGCGCGTCCTGATCGTCTCCATGTATCCGGAAGACCAATACGCCATCCGTTGCCTGCGCGCCGGTGCCCAGGGTTATGTGAACAAGGCCGGTGACCCGAGCGAGCTGGTGGCCGCAGTGCGCACGGTGGCACAAGGCAAGAAATATGTCAGTCCGGCAGTGGCCCAGATGCTGGTCGACAATCTGCATGCGCCATCAAACGAGGTCTTGCACGCTTCCTTGTCCGAGCGAGAGATGCAGACACTACTGAAAATTGCGTCAGGCAAACGCCTGTCGGATATTGCCACCGAACTCATGCTCAGCCCCAAGACGGTCAGCGTCTACCGGTCCAGGGTGCTGGAAAAACTCAAGCTGTCCAACAATGCGGAACTGACGGTCTACGCGATCCGCAACAACATGGTGTGACCGCGCCGCGGCCATCTCACTGTCGGCGCTGTTGCGCCACCTTTTCGCGTGCAGCCGGTCAGCGGTTGAACAGATCCATCATGCGCTGCAACAGCGATGCAAACGGCTGCTCCAGCATGGGCAGGGTGACGGCCACACCAATCAGGCCGACCGAGAGCGTGATCGGACACGCGAGACGATGCCCAGCGCCAGATTGGTAAACACCAGCATCGCCACCACCGGCAGGGAAATCCAGAACGCGCTGGCAAAAACTTCTGCGCCCAGGCGGTGCATGCCAAGCTCCTTTGCCGCGAGCAGGAAGTTCTGGTCGACCGGAAATGCGCTGAAGCTGTGCATCACCGCCATCAGCACCATCAGGTGGCCGTTCATGACGATGAACAACAGCATCGCCATGTTGTTGTAAAAGCGTCCCATCGCGCTTGACTGCGCGCTGGTGGATGGATCAAAAAAGGCCGCAAAACCCAGGCCCATCTGGAATCCGACCACCTGTCCTGCCAGTTCGAACGCACTGAAGATCAGGCGCGCCGCAAATCCGATCGCCAGCCCGATGCCCAACTGCTGCACCACTGCGCCCAGGGCATCCGGGCCATTGATGTCGATCACTGGTTGCTCGGGCATGCTGGCCTGGGCCGCGTAGGCAATCAGGAAAGCCAGTCCGATCTTGGTCCGCATCGGAAACGAACGCGACGAAAATATCGGCGCCGCGGTGAACACTGCCAATACACGCAGGAACGGCCACAGGATCGGCGACAGCCACGCCATGATCTGCGCTTCGGAAATCGAGATCACGGGCGTACCGGCGTCAGATCAAGGAGCCGGGAATCGTCTCGATGGTGCGCCGGATGAAGTCGATCAATACGCTCAGCATCCAGGGTCCCGCGATCGCCAGCGCCAGCATCGCAGCGATCAGCTTGGGAATGAAGGTCAAGGTGGCTTCGTTGATCTGCGTGATGGCCTGGAACAGGCTGATCACCAGGCCAACCAGCAGGACGACACCCAGGATCGGGGCAGCGACCATCAACAGCGTCAACATCGCGTCTTGTCCCAACGTCAAGACCATTTGCGCGTTCATGCGGTCCCTTGTAACGGTTAGGGAGCAAAACTGGCAGCCAGCGAACCTACCAGCAGGTTCCATCCATCGGCCAGCACGAACAGCATCAACTTGAACGGCAGCGCCACCAGGACGGGGGACAGCATCATCATGCCCAGCGACATCAGTACGCTTGCCACGACGATGTCAATGATCAGAAACGGGATGAAGATCATGAAGCCGATCTGGAATGCCGACTTGAGTTCGCTGGTCACGAAAGCGGGAACCAGCACCCGCATTGGAACGGTTTGCGCGGTCGCCCCTGCTTCGAGCTTGGCCAAACGGACAAACAAGGCCAGGTCCGACTGACGGGTCTGTTTGGCCATGAATTGGCGCATCGGCACTTCCGCCTTGTCCAGCGCCTGCTCGAATGGCATTGTGTTCTTGCTGTAGGGCAGATACGCCTCGTTGTAGACCTGGTCCAGCGTCGGTCCCATCACGAACAAGGTAAGAAACAACGACAACCCGACGATGACCTGGTTCGGTGGCGACGACTGGGTGCCCAGCGCCTGACGCAGCAACGACAACACGATGACGATGCGGGTGAACCCGGTCATCATCAACAATACGGCCGGCAGGAAGGAAAGGGCGGTGAAGAACAGCAGCGTCTGGATCGGCACTGAAAAGCTGGTTCCGCCGGGCCCGCTGCCCACGAGCAAGGGAAGTTGCCCTGCCTGTTGCGCACCGGCGAGCCCATGGAGCAGGCTGCCTGCTGCGAGCACCATGACCTGGCGCGCAACGACTCGCAGCCAGCGTGGCCCATCGGAATACTTGTTACGCGACACGGAAGGAGCTCGTCAGGAACGCGACGTCACCACGGACAGTGGACTTTGCGACGTTGCGGCGTCCGCGTGCAGCGTCAACGGTTGTGCGGGCATGCTGTGCAGGCATGCCACCGACTGCGCGGTGACGCCCAGCACCAGGCAGACGCGTGCGTGCGCCGGCCCGACCTCGACCGTCACCACCCGCTGCTGCGGCCCCACCGCGACCGCTGACACAACCTTGCTGCCCGCACCCAGGCTAGGGCCAACGCTGCCCGAACGCGCCTGCAGCCACTTGATTCCCATGGGCACCATGGCCAGCAGCAGGACAAAAGCCGCAACGGTGAGCAATGTCTGCGTCATGCCGCGATTCACGCCTTGTTGATGCGACGAAGACGTTCTGAGGGTGTCACGACGTCGGTCAGGCGGATGCCGAACTTGTCATTTACCACCACCACCTCTCCCTGGGCGATCAGGTAACCGTTGACCAGTACATCCATCGGTTCGCCCGCCAATGCGTCGAGTTCAACCACCGAACCCTGACCCAGCTGCAGGATGTGCTTGATGGAGACCCGCGTACGACCCAGCTCGACCGACAACTGCACCGGAATGTCCAGCACCATGTTGATGTCGTTGACCGGCCCGTCCGAAGGGCCTGCGGCGCCATGCATGGGGCGCGACATGTCACCGGACAACACACCCCCGGCTTCGTCCAGACTGCCGGCAGCATCCTTGGGATCGATCAGCGCCTCGGCCCAGTCGCCTTCGCCCGAGCCCTCATCTTCCGCCGGACGCGCGTCTGCTTGCGATTCATCAGTTGCCATGTTTCTCTCCCATCCAGTCCAGATCGAAACCTCTCAGGCTCTTGTCGATCCGAATTGCATATTTGGCGTTGTGGGTACCGTACTGGCATTCGAACATCGGAACACCATCGATCCGGGCCTGGATACGCGGCGCACGATCGAGTTCGATGAAGTCGCCGGGTTTCATCGTCAGCAATTGCTCGACCGTCGTGCGGGTTCGCGCCAACTCGGCGACCAGGGTGATCTCCACCGCCTGGATCTCCTGCGTCAACACATTGACCCAGCGCCGGTCGACCTCCATCGAGTCACCCTGTGTGGACGAATACAAGACGTCGCGGATCGGCTCCAATGTGGCATAAGGCATGCAGAAATGCACCGCCCCCGCGACTTCACCGATCTCCAGCTGGAACGCCGTGCAGATCACCACCTCGCTGGGTGTGGCGACGTTGGCAAACTGCGGCTGCATTTCCGAACGCTGGTACTCCAGATCGATCGGATAAATACCCATCCAGGCTTTTTTGTATTCATCGGCAATCACCTTGACCAGGCGCGCGATGACACGATGTTCGGTGGCAGAAAAGTCGCGCCCTTCGATGCGGGTCTGAAACTTGCCCGTACCGCCATACAAGGTGTCGATGACGCCGAAGATCAACGAGGGTTCGCACACGATCAGGCAATTGCCCCGCAACGGGCGAACCGCCATGATGTTGAAGTTGGTGGGCACCGAAAGCTCACGCAGGAATGCACCAAAACGCTGAACCGCAATCGAGCCGATGGAGACCTCGGGCGTGCGCCGGATCAGGTTGAACAGTCCCAGACGCAGATTACGCGCGAAGCGCTCGTTGACGATCTCCATCGTCGGCATGCGACCACGGACGATGCGCTCCTGGCTCGAGATGTCGTAGGGCCGGACCTCGCCTTTGGTCGCCGCATGTTCTACTTCCCGCTGGCTCTCGCCGGTGACACCCTCCAACAGGGCGTCCACCTCTTGCTGGGACAAAAACGATTCAGTCATGCTCGGTGCCGTGCAAAGGTGTTACTGGACGATGAAGCTGGAGAACAACACCCGCTGGACCGGCTGATCCACCGGGGCGCGGCGGCGCTTGCGCGTCGATCGGGTCTTGTTTGCAGCCTTGGGCACATCCGCCTCGTCTTCATCTTCTTCGATGCCGCCGAAGGGCTCTGAGGCCTCACGCAGGATGTCCCTGGCCAGTTTTTCCTTACCCTCGATTTTCAACAGGTCTTCGGAAGTACGCTGCGAGACCAGCAACAGGATGCTGCTGCGAATCGTGGGCAGGTAGTGCTTGACACGCTCCATGGAAGCGGCATCCTGCAACTCCAGGGTGATGCCAACCTGCGCGACCCGTTCGCCACCCTGGTCGGCGAGGTTGACGACCATGTTGTCCAGCGGTAAATACGTGGGCGGACTGACTGAGACCTGTTTGGCAACCGGCGTTTCCTGGTCGTCGAACTCGGCCGCCGCGCGTTGCTTGTTCACGTACATGATCGTGCCCAGGCCAGCCAACACGACGATCAGCACGGCGGCAACCACGATCACCAGCACCTTCTTGCTCTTGGGTGGCGCGACGGCGGCTTCAGCTGGTTTGGTAGACACGATTCATCCTCGGTGGCACTTGCAAAGATGATTATTTCGCACGCGCCTGGCGTCGATGACCGGATAAGAGACGGGAAACCATGGCATTCCCGACGTCCTGAAAGACCGAGCCCTACACGAACAGGTCGACCGCCCCGCCTGATGCGCCTCGCACTGCCGCGATCGAGGGCGCAGACGCGCGCGTATCTCGCACCGATCCGGTTCGAACGCCGACCGACGGTCGGTCCGAATTGCCGCCATGCCCGCTACCGCTTTGCTGTGTGGAACCGCCGACAAATCCACCCGAAAGAAGCAGGCCTTCACCGGCCAGAAGTTCCTTGAGCTGCGGCATCGCGTCCAGCAGCAACTGCCGCGCCTGGGGCTGGTCGGATCGAAACGTGACCATCGCCTCGTCACCCTTGACGCTAATACGTACGTCGACCGAACCACCTCCGAACGCATCGAGTTTCAGTTCCGCGCTTTGCACGCCACCTGCGACCCAGTAATGCATCTTCTGCGCCAACGCCGCAGCCGGGACCGGCGTCGATGCTGTGGGCGCATAGACCGCACTTGCGCTCTGGTGGCTTGTCCCTGTGGGAGCGGAATCGGACCAGGCAATAAAACCGGGCGCCGCATGCGCTGCCACGTGGCGCTCTAGTCCACGTTCAACGCTGCGTGCGCCCGGACCCGCACGCAGTCCGGCCAAACCAGCCTCGAACATCGAAACCACGCTGGCACCCGCTTGCGACGACACCAACGGACGCAACAGGGAGATGTCCGGCTCCTTGGCGACGGTCCCCTTGTGGGATTGCGCACCGGCGGTGTCGCTCGCCTCTGCAGCGGCAAGCGCCATCTGCTGCGCCATGTCGCTGTTGTCAGTCGATGGCATATGCGATTTGCCACCAGCCAGATTGCCGGCGGCCGAACCATCGGGAGCCGTCTGCAGGTTACTCGTCCCGGGTGCGTGTTGCGATACGCCATGTCGCTGCATTGAACGCTGGCCCTGTGGGTTGCCGGCAGGCGCCAGCGCACCGTCCGCAAGGCGCTGCGTGGTTGCCGCGTCGGGAGACAGGGGAGCTGCCGGCGCGGTCTGCATCGTGAGAACCGCGGCTGCGTCCTGCGCCGCCGTATCGTCCTGCACCAACTGCTCCGACTCAGCCGTCGGCGGAGCGGACGGTTGCGATGGCTCTGCTTCAGGCTCCGTCAATGCGTGAAGCATGGCCAGGAATCCAGCGCCATTGGTCGCGTCCTGCTCTGCATCACCTTGCTCACGGGTTCGCGTGCAAGAGCCGGCCGGCTTGGACGGCGGCGCTTGCGTCTGGGCGCTGGATGTGCTGTTGATATTCATGGGTTGTCCTGGTACGCAGCGTGGCCCATGGTGACCGAGTACACGCGGGCCGCGAATTCATCCGTCTGGCGTTGCTCCTGCCGCTCTGTGCTCCGGGCTTGCTCGCGGAGCCGCCTGGCCAGTACCCGCTGCAGCCCCGCCAGTCGGACTTCAGCATCCAGCAAAGCCTGCCGCGCTGCCTGGCATTGCTGCTGCACATCGGCGATCACGCCATGCTGCAATGTGATGGTCTGGTCCAGACGCTCCATGAACTGGTAGTAATGACCCACGATCTGGGGCGTGGTCTGAACCTGGGCCGCCGCCGACCAGCGAGCCTGGGTATCAGCCGAGTAACTCTCCAGTTGCGCCATCTGCTGCGTGGCGTTGTCCTGCCGCCGCAACATGCAGGCCAATGCCTGGCCAGCATCGTCGCGTTTGCGCTCGGCCAATTCGATGGCCACGATCAGACCGCCGTGTATCGTCATCGCAGGCCTCGTGTGGGGGGAGCGCACCTGCGACTCATCGGGCGGATGCCTCGAACACCGCCTGCATCGATGCCAGGCTGTCGGTCAGTGAGGACTGTTCATGCATGTCCTGCTGCAAAAAGGCTTCCATCTGCGGATGCAAGGCAATCGCCTGGTCCAGGCTCGGATCGGAGCCGTTCACATAGGCGCCGATCTGCACCAGATCGCGGCCCTTGTCGTAACGGGCGCCAACAGCGCGAAAACGGCGTGCCTGCTCGAAATGCTCGCGCGACACCACGTTGTGCATCACACGCGAGGCCGACTGCAATACGTCGATCGCCGGATAGTGGCCCGATTCAGCCAGGCTGCGCGACAAAACGATGTGACCGTCCAGGATCGCCCTTGCCGCGTCGGCGATCGGGTCCTGCTGGTCGTCGCCTTCGGCCAGAACGGTATAGAAGGCCGTGATGGAACCGATGCCGTGCAGGCCGTTGCCACTGCGCTCCACCAGTTGCGGCAACTTGGCAAAACACGACGGTGGGTACCCTTTGGTCGCCGGTGGCTCGCCAATGGCCAGTGCGATCTCCCGCTGCGCCATGGCATACCGTGTCAGTGAGTCCATCAACAGCAGCACATGCCGGCCCTGGTCACGAAAGTGCTCGGCAATCGCAGTGGCATAGGCAGCCCCCTGCATGCGCAACATCGGCGGCGCGTCGGCCGGCGCAGCCACGACCACCGACCGGGCACGACCTTGCGCGCCCAGGATGTCCTCGATGAACTCCTTGACCTCCCGCCCCCGCTCGCCGATCAGTCCGACCACGATCACATCGGCACTGGTGTAACGCGCCATCATGCCCAGCAGCACGCTTTTGCCCACCCCGGAGCCGGAAAACAGACCGATCCGTTGGCCACGGCCTATCGTCAGCAGGGCATTGATGGCACGCACGCCGGTGTCGAGCACCTCGCGGATCGGCGCCCGGTCCATGGCATTGACCGGCCGGCGATCGAGCGTACGCGATGCCACATCGGCAATCGGACCCATACGGTCCATCGGTGCACCTTGCGCATCGACGACCCGGCCCAGCAAGCCATCACCCAGCGGAAGGCGCAGGCGCCCGGTGTCCAGATCCGATGACGGTTGCGCGACCAAACCAAGTTGTGGCGCCGACACAAAAACCCCGGCGGGCAACACGCTGGCGCCGCTGGACAGGCCATGCACGTCCCCCGCGGGCATCAGGTAGGCCCGGTCATTGGAGAACCCCACCACCTCGGCCAGTACCGACTCTTTTCGCGGCGTCTGGATCAGGCATTGGCTGCCTACCGGCACCCGCAAACCACTGGCTTCGAGCACCAGCCCGGCCAACCGCGTCAAGGTACCCTGCCGCTCCAGGCATGTGCCCGGGCGGACCCGATCGCAGGCCGCATCGAGCAGGGTTTGCCAGGCTGCCGACGGATCGGCGGCAAGTGTCTCGTCAATCATCCCATTGCACCTGCAATCCGAGCTTGGCGATGGCGCGTTGCCAGCGGGATTCCAGTTCAGCGTCGATGACCGCGCCGGCCGATGTGATGCGGCAGCCACCCTGGCTGATCGTGGGGTCAGCAGTGAGCGTGAGCGCAAGCGTTGCAAACTCGCCCTGCACCACATCCTGCAGCACCTCCAGATCAAGCGGATGCAGGCGAACGATGGCAGCCTTGCTGTCGTCTCCCAGCATCAGCAAACCCTCGCGGATCACCGGCTGCAAGACGTTGGGATTGACCGACAACTCGTGGCGTACGACCTGACGCGCCAGCACACACGCCAGTTCCAGCACGCCGCGTGCCATCACCTGCTCGCACTGCGCCAGCTGTTCACGCGCCGACGTCAGCAATTGCGCAAACCGTGTTGCCGACGCACGACCTTCATTTTCGAGATAGGCCAGGTGCTGCTGCTCGGCCTTGAGGACAGCGGTGGCCTGGCCCTGGGCAAAACCCTCGGCGTACGCCTGCTGGCGCACCACCTGCTCACGCTCGGCGTCACGCTCCGCCTGTATGGCCTGCGCCTGGGCAAGCGCGCGCGCCTGGTCGTCGGCCTCGATTTGCAGCAGGTCAGCATCCACGTCGCCGAAGTTCCAGCGCGCGACCATATCGATCTCTTCGCCGGGAATGAAGCGGGACAGGTTGCGCATGGGTCGTACCTGGCGTCAGACCATCGCGTCTTCGGAGCCGCCACCGCCCACGACGATCTGGCCCTCGTCGGCAAGGCGTCGCACGGTCTTGAGGATCTCCTTTTGCTGCGCCTCCACCTCGGACAGACGCATCGGTCCGCGCGACTCCAGGTCCTCGCGCAGCGATTCCGCCGCACGCGAAGACATGTTGGACAGGATTTTGTCCTTGAGTTCGGGTTGCGCACCTTTGAGCGCGGCGATCAACACGTCGGAGGCCACTTCCTTGAGCACGGTCTGAATCGCCTTGTTGTCGAGCTTGATCAGATCGTCGAACACGAACATCTTGTCCATGATCTTCTGCGCCAGGTCAGGATCATGGCCACGGATCGACTCGATCACGGTGCCCTCGACGTTGGCGCCCATCAGGTTGATCATCTCGGCGGCCGCCTTGACGCCGCCAAGCGACGATTTGCGCACCTTGTCAGTACCCTGCAGTACCTGGAACAACACCTCGTTCAGGTCCTTGAGCGCGGTGGGCTGGATGCCCTCCATCGTGGCAATGCGCAGCATCACCTCGTTGCGCTGGCGTTCGGTGAACAGCTTCAGGATCTCGGAGGCGTGGTCGACGTCGAGGTGCACCATGATCGCGGCGACGATCTGCGGGTGTTCACTGCGCAGCAACTCCGCCACCGACAAGGCATCCATCCACTTCAGGCTCTCGATGCCCGAGACATCGCCACCCTGCAGGATGCGATCGATCAGCAGGGTCGCCTTGTCGTCCCCCAACGCGCGTTTGAGCACGTTGCGCACGTAATCCCCCGAGTCGGACACCAGCAGGCTCTGGGACGCAGCGATCAGCGTGAATTTTTCGATCACACCGTCGACCCGGTCGCGTGTGATGCCCTTGGTCCGGGCAATCGCCTCGCCGAGCTTTTGCACTTCCTTGGGCGACAGATGCTTGAACACCTCGGCCGCTTCGGCTTCGCCGAGCGACATCAGCAGTACCGCCGCATCCTTCAGTCCGTCGTCAGCCATGCTTGCCTTCTACCAGATGCAATTCGCGCGGGTATGCGTCATATCTTCACGACCACTCAGGCCGGGGCCTCGTTGCCAATCCAGTCCTTGACGATGTTGGCCACGGCCACCGGATTCTCCCGGGCCAGTTTGCGCGCTTCCTCAAGCCGCAACTGCGATTCGGTCGGCGCAGGCTCGCCCGAGGTCGCGCCATGGGTGAGCAGCGGCGGGCGTTCGGTGTCATCTGCCACGAGTGCATCAAGTTGGGCCAGTTCCTCGGGTTCCTGTGTCTCTGGTCGCTTGGCCATGGCCTTGAGTCCCGGCCGCACCAGGCCAAACAATACCAGCGCCGACAGCACCACGGCACCAATCGGCCAGGCCAGACTGCGTGCCAGATCCTGCATCTGTGGCTGCTGCCACAGCGGCTGGTCGGTTTGCACCACCTTGTCGACAGCAAACGGTGCATTCACCAGATTCACCGAGTCGCCCCGATCCTTGCTATAGCCGATCGTCTCGCGGACCAAGGCCGTCATTTTCTCGATCTGCTCGGCGGTCAACGCCACGCTGATGGCCTTGCCCTTGTCGTCCGTGGACGACTGGTGGTTCACCACCACGGCGGCGCTCAGACGTTTCACCTGTCCGGAACTGCCGCGCACCACCCGCACCGTCTTGTCGACCTCGTAATTGATGGTCGACTCGCGTTTGCCGCTCGCCGCGGCCGCTCCTTGTGCACCGGCGCCGGGGGCGCCTGCTGCTGCCAGTGTCTGCGCCGGCCCGTTCACGGGGGCGGACGCATTACCGGGGGGCTGGTTGGTGACCGCCCCGGGCACGCCGGAAGGTGGTGTCGGTCCACCCGCGCCGGACCCGGATTCGATCAACTGCTGGCTGCGTATCGCGCCGCTGTCGGCCGTCTGGTTGGGTCGATGTGATTCGGAGGTGGAGTCGGTCTGCGTGAAATCCACGTCGGCGGTGACCTGCGCACGCACGTTGCCCTTGCCGACGATCGGCTCCAGGATGTCGAGGATGCGCCGGGTGAACGACTGCTCGATCTGTTGGGTGTATTGCAGTTGTTCGGCGTCGATGCCGCGGTTGGCGCCGCTGCCATCTGCCGATTCCGACAATAGTTTGCCGGTGTCATCGAGCACGCTGACAGCCGTCGGCGCCATCTCCGGCACGCTGGACGACACCAGATGCACGATGCCGGCGAGTTGGGCGCGGTCCAGCGAGCGGCCCGGATACAGGCTGACCAGCACCGATGCGGACGGTTTTTGCTGCTCGCGGAAGAATCCGTTCTGGTTGGGCAGCGCCAGATGTACCCGCGCACTTTGCACCGACGACAAGGCCTGGATAGAGCGGGTCAACTCACCCTCAAGTCCGCGCTGGAAGGTCAGCCGCTCCTGGAACTGGGTCATGCCGAACCGGCTCGACTCCATGATCTCGAACCCGACCACCGATCCCCTGGGCAGGCCCTGGGACGCCAGACGCAGCCGGGTATCGTGAACCCGGTCGGCCGGAACCAGGATCGCGGCACCACCATCGGCGTGTTTGTAAGGGATGTTCATCTGCGACAACTGCGCCACGATGGCGCCGCCGTCCTTGTCCGCCAGATTGGCGTACAACACCCGCCACTCGGTTTTACCGCCCAGCAACACCGCGCCAATCACCAAGGCAACCAGCAGCACGGCACCCATGGTCAGACGCATGCGTTGGCCCGACTCCAGGGCGCCCAGGCGCTCGGTCAAGGAAGGGTTGGCAGAAATGGTGGCAACGGCGGTCATCAAACAGTCCGGAACGGTGTGGCGCACAGTCGCAGCCACAACGAAGGCCATTATTGGACCGCAGCCCCGAAAACATTAGGTCGATAAGTACCGCAATCACCTGCCAATTCGACTATTTCCGGCGTCGCACCCTGGCCTAGCATTGCTGCATCACTTGGACCGTCCACGGAGGACACGATGGAACTACGCCTGACTCCCACCACCCTGCCCACCGCCCTGCGGCCTCAGGCACTGGCGCGCCCGACGCCTGACAAGGCCGTGGCCGGTGCCCAGGGCGGCTTTTCCAGTGCGATGACAAGCGCATTGCACGAAGTCAGCGCTGCACAAAACCACGCGCAACAGATGCAACGTGAGGTGCAAATGGAGAATCCGTCGGTCAGCCTGGAGGACACCATGGTCGCGATCCAGAAAGCCCAGATCGGCTTTCAGGCCACGCTGCACGTGCGCAACCGGATGGTCCAAGCCTACACCGACATCATGAACATGCAGGTCTGATTGCGCGTTCGGGGCGGCGGCGACCCGTCGGTTCAGTGCAGTATCTGCTGCAAGCCCTCGAATTTCTTCTCGAAGTGCGTCATCCACGGTTCGGCAAGATAACGAACCTGCGCGTCGTTGGCCAGAATGCGGCGCATGATGCCGGACTTCTCTGAGCGCTGCTCGACGGTCAACTCCTGGCTGGACGAGGCGAAGCGCAATTGCTCGATCAGCACCGCACAGGTGCCCTCCAGCCGCACCACACCGTCCCAGTCATCGGCTTTGGCCGCTTCGAGCATGCTGACGCTGGCCGATTCGAGTGCCCGGTAGTAGTCGATCAAGGTGTTTTGCATGGTGACTCCGGACAATCAGGCCGCCTGCAGCCGGGGAGCGGGTTGTGCCGCGGGTGTCTGACCCATCTGCTTCCAGCCACTGGCAACCGGCTCGACCAGCCGAACCACCTCATCAAGTGCCGCCACATCGTTGCGCGCATTGGCCTGGGTCAGGCGCAACACGCAGTAGCTGTACAACTCCTGGAGATTGGTGGCCAGCGGGCCACCCTGCTCCAGATTCAACGCACCCTTGAGGCCTTCTTCGAGAATACGCACAGCGGTGACGATATGGGCACACTTGCTCTTGATGTCCCCACCCACCAAGGCGTTGCGGGCCGAACCCACCGCCACCAGTAAACCGTCGAACAACATGTCGACAAGATCGTACGCGGAGGCCTGACTGACGCTGGTCTCTACGCCGATCTTCTTGTAGGCATTGGCTGACCGGGGACCCATAGGGGAAAACATGCGAGCGTTCCTTGAAGTGATATTTTCTTTATCGGCACAACCGTGCCCAAATCAAGCCCCGGTGAGCCAGAAAAACCGTGCCTTTACCCCTTAGTTCGCCAGCGCCAATCACGTTTTGGATTTGTTCCACAACGTGACTTGCTGGGTCACGTAGGCATTGAGCGCATTCAGGCTGTTGAGTTGCACGTCCAGGGCGGCGTAACGGCGATTGAGCTGCGCCTCGACGCGCGCCACCTTCTCGTTCAATCGGGTCTGGTCCTTGGCGTTGAGATCCAATGATCGCTTGAGCGATGCATCCTTGTTGCTGAACATGCCATCGGTGGCCAGCAAACCCTTGGCAAAGGCAGAGAACTTCGACGCAACGCCATTGGTCAGCGGATTGCCGTTGTCGATGCGCAAGAGGTTCTTGAGTTCGTCGCCGTTGTTGACGGCGGCGTCAAGCTTGGCACTGTCAATGGCCAGATCACCGCCGAGTTGCTGGGTGATGCCGACATCGTTCAGGCGCTGGTAGGCCGATCCACCGGTGGCAGATTGCAGGATGCCGCGCAACGCGTTCTGCAGCCCGATCGCCGTGGAATCGCCCTGCAGCAGGCCCGCCGACTTGGAGGCAGGGTCATATTTGGTTTGCTCGTTGATCGCCTGATTGACTGCGTTGTAGGCAGCGACAAAGTCGTTCAATGCGGTAGTCAACGCCGACTTGTCTTTAGTCACTGTGATCTCGGCCGGATCGACGCTGACCTCATTGGCCGTCAGCGTCACGCCCGAGACGACATTCGCGAAGGTGTTCGTGGACGAGCTGACGGGTACGTTGTTGATCCGCAGCTGGGCGTCTTCTGCGTACTGGATGGAGGCGCCGTTCACCAACCGCGACAGACCGGCGGCATCGGCTGGATTGCCATCGGCATCACTGACCACACTGAGCTCAAAGCCGGCTGCCACGCCCGTCGCGTTCGACCGCAGCAACAGGCGTTCACCGGACACATCGTTGAGCACGGTTGCCGTCACACCAGCTCCCGCTCCATTGATCTTGCTGGCCAGATCGCTCACCGTGTCGGAGGCACTGACCTCGATATCGACCGTACCGCCACTCGCCTGCGGCGTGAACGACGCGGGAACAATCGACCACTGGCCGAGCTGCAATCGCAAGGTACCGGCGCCAAGTGCGCCGCCCACCGGCAACAAGGCTCCGGACGCGGTCGCCTGGGCTTTGGCCAGGTTGTCGACCTTGACTGAAAAGCTGTTCGCCGCGGTGCCACCAATCGCCGATGCGGATACCGTCTTGCTGTTGGACGAGTCCGCCTTGACCGCGTTGAACGTCGTCAGGCTGCCCAAGCGGCCCGCCGCGTCGGACAAGGTGGAGACCAGCGACTTGATCTGCCCGAATGCGGATATCCGGGTCTGCACCGTTGCTGCCTGCACTTGCAGCTTGGTCAATGGCTGCTTCTCGAGCGCCACCAGCTGCGAGACGATGGACTTCACGTCCAGCCCGCTGCCGATGCCTGGGGAAGAGATGGTCGCCATGGTTTTCTCCTTTGCCCTTCATGGGCCTGCTTTTGCATTATCCGGATCCGGGCCAATTCCGATCCAAGGAAATACACAAAAATCACTGGCTTGACGAAAAGGCCGGACCACTCCCTGCGCCCGCAATCCATTTTCCAAAAGCCGAAAAGGCGGCGGATCGCATGGATCCGCCGCCGGGTTCACTGGAACTGCTGGCGCTTCATCGCCAGTCCATCCATCGGATCGGCCTTCGATTACCGCAGCAGGGCCAGCACACCTTGCGGCAACTGGTTGGCCTGTGCCACCATCGCGGTGCCGGCCTGCTGCAGGATCTGGGCACGGGACAGGTTGGCGGTTTCCTGTGCGAAGTCTGCGTCCAGAATGCGCGAACGCGAGGCAGACAAGTTTTCCGAGGTCACCTGCAGGTTGTTGATTGCGGTCTCGAAACGGGACTGCAGGGCACCGAGGTTGGCACGCGCGCCGCTGATGAAGGCAATCGCAGAATCCACAGTCTTCAGTGCGTCAGTGGCTTTCGTGAATGATGTGATGTCCAGACCGGCAACGTTATTGAGGGTGGACGAACCATTGGTGATGGCTGTCGACGCAGAAGCAACCGAGAATGACTTTTCGGAATCCAGCGTGATGTATCCACCAGCTGTCGCGATGTCGGCATTCGTATCCATCGCCAGCACTACAACCGCGCTTCCCCCATCGTTCAATTTGGCCGTGACACCCGTCTTGGACGATTGGTCATTAAATGCCGCAACCGCTGCATCAAGACCACCCGATGTATTGAAAGATACTGTCACTGGAGTCGAATTATCTGACTGCATCGTCATGGAATAGCTGCCACCAAGCAATGCACCCGAAGCCAAAGTCACCTGAAGCTCGGTGCGCGCAGTGGCACCGATTCCCGTAGCCCCGCGAAGATTGTTGATCTGATCAGCGGTGGCTTTTGCCGTCGCATTTGCGCCAACGGTAAATGTCTTGCTTCCCAGGGCACCGTTGAGTGTGACGTCGTTCGCTGAACTGGTTACGCCATTGGCGCCCCAAACAGCAGCGGCACCACCTGCAGCATTCGCGCCTGCACCATCCGCAGCAGCATTCTGATTGTTGCCGTAAACATTGGTGCGCAAATTAGCCGTTGTCGCGATGATGGTCTGGTTCGCATTGGCGCCCACCTGGAACTGCTGGGTGCCGAAGGTGCCGTCGAGCAGTTTAGAACCGTTGAACTCGGTGGTCTGCGAAATGCGGTCCAGCTCTGCGACCAACTGGCCGACCTCGGCCTGCAGCGCCTGGCGGTCGCTGGCACTGTTGGTGGCGTTGGCCGATTGCACGGACAGTTCACGCACCCGTTGCAGGATGTCGCCGGAGGCCTTGAGCGCTCCTTCGGCCGTTTGCGCCAGAGAAATACCGTCATTGGCATTACGTACCGCCTGGTTCAGCCCGCGGATCTGCGAAGTGAATCGCTCCGAAATCGCCAGACCGGCGGCGTCGTCTTTGGCGCTGTTG
>CAJDVP010000114.1_pt1 | contig 21512 bp, 21 predicted proteins | sample 7391311 | NCBI WGS metagenome assembly CAJDVP01 (sample SAMEA7055711, study PRJEB34461) | soil metagenome | biome: terrestrial ecosystem; feature: Peninsula; material: soil | place: Antarctica | collected 2016
ACTTGTCGACATGGGCATTGTGGCGTTTGCAGAATGGGCAAAAGGTGGCCCACAACACCACCAGCGCCGGCCGACCTTGCCAGGAGGATGGCTCGATCACACTCCCGTCGAGCAGCCGCAGACGGGGCCAATCGATGACCGAACCTGCGGCCGCGGGTTCGGACCATGCGGGCAGTGTCAGCGCAGCGCCAACGCCTGCCATCAGGCATGTACGTCTTTTCATTTCAATCCCTGCTGCTCCATCAGCAGATAGGTGTTGTAGGCATTCATGCGGTTGGCGGCCTGAAACAGGGGCATTTTTTCGAACCGGGACCAGTCGGTCTTGGCGTATGCCTCGTCAAATGGATCCATATTTTCTGCCGCTTCACCCATACTCTTGCGCAGGAACACCAGATAGTCGCGGGTCAGCGTGAGGTCAGCGTGCCCAACGACGCGATCCACTGACGACTGTCGGCCTGACCCACATACGGGATGCGACCACGAAACACCAGATCACCGGCAAACAATACGCCGGCCTTCGGCACGAACACCGCCAGATCTTCCGGCGTGTGAGCAGGTCCGACATGACGGATCTGGAAGACATAAGAGCCTAGTTGCAGCTCGGTCTGCTGATCTGCAAGCCAGCGATCGGCCCCCAACAACTGCGTCTTGTTGTCGATCCAGGGCGCCAGGTCCTTGCGGCTGGCCTCCAGCCTCAGCTTTGCGGTTTCCGAGTTCAGGTATTCGCGGCCGGCCGGATGTCCCAGAATTTCTGCCCCCGCAGCCTTGAATACCTGCAAACCATAGATGTGATCGGCGTGAAAGTGCGTCACGATCACATATCGAATCGGTTTAGGCGTGATACGCCGGATCTCGGCAATAAGGTCGTTGGCCAGCGCCGGCGAGCCCAGCGCGTCGATGATGACGACCCCCTCCTCCGTGACGACGAATCCCGCATTGGAGATGAAGTTGCGATTGGCGGACGAACCCAGCGCCGCTTCGCCCTGCACCATCCACACGTTTTCTGCCACGGCGACAGGCTGCACCGCCGGTTGTGCCCAGGCCAGGCCAGGGCCGACACAACCCGCAACCAACACGCGGAGCACGACGCTCCGCAAACAGCCAGACAACCAGCGCAGCGAAATCATGACAGTCAGATCCAGGTGCATTCGTTTGCTCCAGGGCCGGCGCAGCCGGCCAGATGTTGGCCGCGTGGCCGGATGCACACGATCAGGGTTTGATGTACGCAAAGCCTTGCTTCTGCAATTTGGCAATACGCACCACGCCCGACGGGGTGAAATCGGCTTCGAGGATGAACTGGGATTTGTTGAGGTTTCGGCTGACCAGCGTGATCTCGCAGATCTCGAACATGACGCCGCGGGCCTTCAGCGCGGACACAGGCCCGGCGTACAAGGCACCATTCTTGTCCTTGGCACCTTCCAGCAGGAAGTCGATTCCGTCGGCGTGTGTCACCACGGTGATCTTGGCCGAGGGGTCGGTATCGAGATGGTTCCTGATGCTGCGCACAGCGGCGAGTGCCTGATCTGCGGCATTGTCGATGTGGTAGACCACTGTGTCTTGCGCACTGGCCATCATGCTGGCGCATGCGAACACCAGTGCACCGATCCATTTCAATGCCGCCATGTCGTACTCCTTCTTCCATTTGAAATTGTCATGCGCATTGTCACCCTTGTAGCTCCAATGCGTCGCTGATGGCACGGACCCCGGCACCGGCGCAGGAGTCGTCCGCCTCACCCCCTGGTGCGCCGGAAACGCCAATGGCGCCGAGTACCGAACCGCCACTCTCGATCGCCTGTCCGCCACCGATTGCCATGACGCGTGGATGGTTGCGCAGCCCACTCATCGACTTGCCGGCCTGTGTTTCTTCACCCAGCGCCGCGGAGGCGATCCGGAAACTGGCAGCGGTCCAGGCCTTGTCGGTGGCGACCCTGACGGTGTGGACACCGGCGAACCGGTCGCGCAGCACGACCTGCACGATGCCGAATCGGTCCACGATCACGACCGTCACCTGGTATCCCTGCCTGCGACAGTCGTCCATTGCGGCGCGCGCCGCAGCAAGGGCGGTTTCCGGAGTCATCAGTTTGACGCTGAAAGTACTGCTGCCTTGCGCTAGCGCGCCGGATGCCGCAGCAACCAGGGTGCCCGCTGCAACCAGCGTGCGCAAACGCCCCATGACGTATTTTCTGTTTCGCATGCACAACTCCTGTGACTGTCGGCGCTTGGGGCTCAGCCCGCCGCCAGGCCCGGGTTGCCCTTGACACCGATCAACCTGGGAAGATCGGGTGTCCGCGCCTTCACGTGCCCGCCCTGGGACTTGAGCCATTCCTCGACCACATCCCAAACCGGCTTCACACCCGGCGCCGTCGCCGCCTCCTGGGCGACCGGGGCCCAGCTGGCGACCTTGTAGGTCTTGCCCGATTCGATCGGCCGACCGCCGAGCCGCATGTCGGAGATACGGCCACCCATCTTCTGGCCCGGATCACAGGCGTAGCTGAGCCCACCCACACGCACCATGTCTCCACCCTGCTGGTAGTACGGATCCGGATTGAACAGGTTGTCAGCGACATCCTCAAGAACGGTCTTGATGGTGTCGCCCGTCATGTCATTGACAGTGGCGTAGGGATAGGTGATGGCCAATTGATCCATCAACAGTTCGCGCGTGATCGTGGCACCGGGCAACAACGAAGTGCCCCAGCGGAAACCGGGGGAGAACGCGATCTCGGCACCTTGCACCTGGATCAGGGCATCACAAATCAACTGGTCCCACGACCCGTTGAAGTTGCCACGCCGGTAAAGCAGGCCGTCGGTCACCGCAAGTGCCTCCGCCAGCTTGGCCTCATAAGGCTGGCGCACCCGCGTGATCAGGGCATCCATCTGCGGGTCGGCCTTGAGCTGGTTGGCAAAGATCGGCAGCAGGCGATAACGGAAATCAACGACCTTGCCGCCCTTGACGTCGAAATCCATCACACCCAGGAATTTGCCGTTGCTGCCGGCGTTGGTGACCAGGGTCTTGCCACCGGCATTGGATACCGGCACTGCAATCGGCACGCCATCGTGGGTGTGGCCACCGAAGATGGCATCGATGCCACGCACCCGGCTGGCCATCTTGAGGTCGACGTCCATGCCGTTGTGCGACAACACCACCACGACCTGGGCTCCCTTGCCGCGCGCCTCGTCGACCATCTTCTGCATGTTCTCGTCCTGGATGCCGAAGCTCCAGTCGGCCACCATGTAACGCGGATTGGCAATCGGCGTATAGGGAAACGCCTGGCCGATGATCGCGCAGGAGACACCGTTGATGTCACGCAGCACATATGGTTTGAACACCGGGTCACCGAAGTCGGCAGTCTTCACGTTCTGGGCCAGGAAGTCGATCTTGCCCTGGAAATCCTTCTCGATGATCTCCTTGACCCGCTCCATGCCGTAGGTGAACTCCCAATGGCCGGTCATGATGTCCACGCCCAGCAGTTTGCAGGCATCGACCATGTCCTGCGCGTTGGTCCACAACGCGGTGGCCGAACCTTGCCAGGTGTCGCCACCATCGAGCAACAAGGAACCGGGCCTGCTGGCCCTGAGTTGCTGCACCAGCGTGGCCAGGTGAGCGAAGCCACCAACCTTGCCGTATTGCCGAGCCGCGCGCTCGAAATCCAGATAGGTGTACGCATGTGCCGACGGCGTCCCAGCAGGAATACCGACACGCTTGAGCAGCTCTTCACCCACCAGATGCGGCAATTGGCCCCGCATGGAGTCAATGCCGATATTCACACTGGGTTCGCGGAAGTAGATCGGCTTGAGCTGCGCGTGGCAGTCGGTCATGTGCAGAAAAGATACATTGCCGAACGGGGCGAAGTCATAAAGGCCAGCCTGGGCCGTCGCCGCATCGGCATTCGCAAAACGCGCCAGTCCCATGCCCGCAACAGACGCTGCGCCCAGCACTTGCAGAAACTCGCGTTTGGACAAATTCATAAATCAGCAACCAATGATATTGAACAGAAACGCAAACCCGCACTCGGGCGGGTTTGCAGGGGAGGCACCTACTGATTGACTGGCGACTTGGGATCCAGCAGCAAAGCCATCAGGTTCTTGAGCTGGGTTTCGTCCAGCATCCCTCCATGGCCAAAACGCGGCATGACCGAACAGGCGTTGTAAGCCTTGGCGTTGTACAACCTGCCCCAGGTGTATTCGACGACAGGTTTGGCGGCAGCGCTCGACAGGTCGCTGACGCCGCGGATCTTGCCGTAGTTGTACAGGCTCGGGCCGATCGTGCCGTAGGAGATCTCCTCCTTGGAGAGCTGGTGGCAGTTGTAGCAATTGCCACCGTTGGCGCTGGTGGCGGCGGATTTATCCGACCATGTCATGCCACGCCCGTTCTGCGCCAGCTTCTCGCCCGCCTTCCAGTCGCCAATGAACTTTCCATCCGAGGGCATCTTGACTGTCTTGAGTCCGGCGGCCTCGATCGACTTGGCAAGGGCGTCGGGCAGGCTGTGGCCCTGCGCCTTCGAACACTCGGCATTGACAAAGTCCTGTTGTAATCGATCGACCTTGGCAATGCCCTGATCGCGGAACGATGCCTGCAACATGGCCGCCAGTTTGGCGTCATAGTCGACGGCCGGTCCGGGTGTGGTGCAACCAACTAGCGTCGCCACCGCTGCGAGCGCCAGTGTCTTGAAGATTCGTTTTTTGGTCATCAATGTGTCTCCTTCAGCGTTTGATGGCTGGCGCGATCGACTCCGCGCCTTTTGCGTTGACACCCATATAGACCCCGAGCGCGATCGTCACGTCGGATGCGTAGCCCGGATACGGAAAACGTTGTTGCCGGAAGCAGTCGTTCAAACGGCGCTGCATACCCCACAACTGGCCATTTCCGACCCGGTACGCCGGCCAAGCGGCAAATCCGACGCCGTCACCCGGGTTCGTGGTCAGTTCGGGCAAGTCCTGCATGCGGATGCGTTTGCCCTCTTCGCCATGACAGGATGCACACGAGAAGTCATACGGGCCAGCGCGGTAGAAGAAAGCACGTTTGCCGACTTCGTACATGGTCTGCTCTTGCGGATGGCTTTGCGGCAGGCTCAACCGCATCCCACGCGAGGCGGCGGACACATAGGCCACCAATGACTCCATGTTGGCCTGCTCACCGCGACCGAACGGGGTCTTGGCGATCGCGGCCGCGTCCATTCCCTGCAATGTTTCCATGCAGGTCAACAGGCGCGATTCGAGGTCCTGCACCCGGTTGGTGTCGGCAAAGTAACGCGGCAACTGCACAAAGGCACCCGGAACCTTGCCAGGGCCCTGGCCCAGATCACATTGCTCCAACGACGCATTTTTCGGGCCCCGCTTCGTCTTCCAGAGCTCCTCGCCTTTGGCCTCGAACAGGTCGGAGGGATTGCCATCTTCGAGCATCTTGCGGTATTCGGCAATGCCGTCGGCTGTCGACTTGGTCTGCGTTTGCGCCGATGCGCCTGTAGCGCAGGCCAACAATACAGTCATGATCAATTGCAGCTTCATAGTCTCCTCTCGTTGGTATTCATCTGGGGCTGCACACACACGGCACAGCTTGCAAAGCTCCGGTCGCGAACTCAGGAAACAGTGGCCTCGTCGGTCCGCTTGTCGCCCTTGTTGTCGACCCACGAAATCGTGATCTTGTCGCCTGCCTTGGCGCCTTTGACCACGAACTGCAGGAATGGATTCTTTGACACCGCTGGCCCCCATTGCGCCGTCATGACGGTGGTGCCATTGAGTTGCGCCGTGACGTTCTGGATATGCCAGGCAGGGATAACCTTGCCCGCGGAATCCTTGCGTTGTCCGGTTTCCATTTCATGTGCCATCAGCACGCGGACGGTGGCGTTGCCACCTGTGGCTTGTGCGCGAATGCGCATCGGATCTGCCATGGTTCTTCTCCTGTGTTTGTGAGCGGTTCGTCGTGCAGGCTGTGCGGCTCAGCCGCCACAACCACCCAACGTGACCTTGACTTCTTTCTGGGCAAACAGCATCTTGCCGTCCGCCATCATCGCGACCGCATAGACATTCGACGACTGTCCCATCTTGACCCGGGTCGACACGCTGGGCTCGATGGCATCACTCATGTCGAACATGGCGGCCAAGATCGAAGGATTCTTTTCAACCAGTATCAGCAGGCGCTTGACACCAGGCAACGTCGTGGCCGCCCCAACCGGGACGACAGCACCGTTTTCTGCGATGTCGGGCCCGGTGACCGTGACGTCCGTGCTCTCGGTCGGCGTGCTGGCACCGAGCACCTTCACCAGGTCGGCCATGCTCTTGGCCTCGAATGCGGCGCTGTTGTAAGCGCCTTCCTGTGCCAAGGCCATGGACGGCAGCATGCCAGCCGAGGCCAGCAACGCGGCCACCTTGGCGGCGTGAATGAAAACATCTCGACGGTTATGCATGGTGAACTCCTTTATTCGCATATGCTAATTAACCAAAATCAATTTGGATCTAGGGAACTTCCCTAACTGGCTCACTTGCGTGCACCATCCATCAACCATTGGGCGATCAGTTTCGCCTCGTCGTCTGCAAGTGCCTGCGGCGGCATCAGCACCGCTCCCCATACGCCGACGCCCCCACTCTTGATCTTGCCGGCCAGGTAGGCAATGCCGTCGGGTCGTGCAACGTATTTGCGTGCGATATCCTGGAAGCCGGGGCCCAGTATCTTTTTGTCCAAGCCGTGGCATGCGACGCAGGCCCGTTTCTGCGTCAACGCGATCGCAGCCTTGTCAGATGCGCCGCCACCTTCGGTCACCGCTCCAGCGGCGGGCTTCGCAGCGGACGTGGCTCCCGGCGGTGGCGCGCCTGCCGGCGTCGGGGGCGCGGTCACAGCCGTGTCTGCGCCCCGCTGCGGGCCGACAAGTCGATTCTGCTCGGCCAGATTACCGTGGGAGTTACGCGCAAAGTCAGGCAGGCTGGAGGCGACGGTGCCAGTGGCGATGCAGTCCTTCATGCAGGCCACCGCAGTCACATCGGGCTTGCCGGTGCCGATGGTCTTGCCCGGCCACAAGCCGTGGTCGGTGAACAGGCCATTGCGATTGGGCAACATGCCTTGCACCTGCGCCATGTTCTGGTCCGACAAGGTAAAGTTCTCGGGCAACACCCCCCCCAGATTAAGCAGGTAGGCTGTCACCGCATACACCTCGTTGGTCGTCAGGGACTTGGGCGCAGTCCACGGCATGGCGCGATTGATGTAGTCCCACAAGGTCGACAACTGGGCCAGTTTCATCATCGTCGTGCGACCGGGAAACGCCCGATCCGTCAGCCTCGCCACCCGCCCTGTCTTCATGTCCTCTTTGGTCGTGCCACCTGTCAGCGGGGTGAACACCTGGTTGCTTTCGCCGAAGAAGCCGTGGCAGGACGCACACTTGTCTTCCCACACGTCCATGCCCTGTTCCACTGAACCTGAGCCTTTCGGCAAGCCCTTGAAATCGGCACGCACGTCGATGTCCCACGCCGCCAATTCAGCCGGTGTTGCCGGGCGACCGATGTCGGCATACGGCGTCGTCTGCGCCTGTGTGGCAAACGCAACAGCAAACAACAGGGCGGTGAACAGCTGCTTACGAAAGCTGGACATTCTTCACCTCGCCACTTTCCTGCACCAGCCAGGTCTGCACCGCGTTGTTGTGATAAATCGAGCGCGTGCCGCGCACAGCGCGCAGTTGCTTGTAGTTGGGCTGCACGTAACCCGTCTCGTCGATGGCCCGGCTTTGCAGCAGCACCGGTTTGCCGTCCCACACCCAGTCAAGGCTGAAACGCGTCAAGCACTTGGACATCACCGGCGAACCCAACTGCGCTGTGCGCCAGTTGCGCCCACCATCCACGGAGACATCGACCCGCTTCACCTTGCCACGGCCCGACCAGGCCAGGCCACTGATGCTGTAGAAACCCTTGTCCAGCAACACCTGCCCGCCCGAAGGCGTGGTGATCACGCTTTTGCATTCCTGGATGCTGGTGTATTGACGGTGGCGACCGTCGGGCATCAGATCAACGTAATGTATTGTCTCGTCCTTGGATGCGTAGGGCTTGTCGCCAACCTCAACTTCGGCCAGTACAAAACGCGCGCGTCGCAGGTCGACGCCGCACATATCCAGCACGATCCGCAGCGGCACGCCGGTGAACTCGCTGCAACTGAGCATCCCATGGGTGTACTGGCAGGTCGGCACCGCAACGTTGCCCCATTCCATGCCGGTATTGGCGCCACACTCGATGAAATGAAAACGCGATACCGACGGCAGTCGCATCAGTTCGTCCATCGTGAACACCCGTGCCGCCTTGAGCAGGCTGGGATCGGATCCGTTGACCATCAGTCGGTGTTTCGATGGATCGACATCCCACCAACCCTGATGGTGACGCTCGAAATGCAGACCACTCGGCGTGACGATGCCAAACATCGACTGCAGCGGAGCGAACGACACGGACGACTGCGTGGTTTGCGTCAGCCCGGGGCTCTGGCGCCGCTGCACGTTGATCTCGAACTGCGATGGTTTGCCATATCCGTCGGTGACCACCGGCTGGCCGAGACCTTTGGTGTGGGCCGGCAGTTCCAGGATGTTGGAGTCTCCCTGCCCTGAGACGGCAGTGGCGGCCTGCACCTTGGATGACAGCACCGCTGCCGCACCCGTCGTTCCAGCGGCGACGAACGCCTGGCGCAGAAAATCACGGCGACCGGACATCACCCGGCGGACATCGGCCGTATCCAGGAAGTTCTCGGGCGCCTTGACCAAACGTCCGGGTCCGTGGGTGTCCAGATTCAATGCCGCTCCTTCATTGTTTGCATCTGCGCCTCAGCACAACCAGCTCGGCTGCCTTCGCAAACACGGCGTCAATGGGATCATCTGCTTTGCGGTTAAACATCATTACATCAGTTCAAACGCATATTAGCGTTGAATGATTGTGTTCGAATAGGTGTTTACCCGCGCGACTTGCGCGCGCGGGTCCTGACACGTCAGAGCCTCAGCTGTCCTGCCAGATCACCTTCTTGCCGGACGCCTCCCAGCGTTCGTAGTTTTTCGCGTACAACTCCTCGATCCGGTTGCGCTTGACCTTGAAGGTCGGCGTGATGATGTCGTTCTCGACCGACCAGGTCGTGGCAGCCACCACCAGGCACTGCAAACGCTCATGCGGATCGAGCGTCTCGTTGACCGTCTTGAGGTGAAGTACCAGCGATTTGTCGATTTCGGCGCGTGCGCCTGGATCAGCGGCCCGTTTGAGGTATTCGGCACTGAGCATGACAATGCCCAGCGGTTGCCCCAGATTCGCCCCGGTGACCACACAGGCCTCGATGGCTGCGTGCATGCCCAATTTGTCCTCGATCGGCGCCGGAGCCACATATTTCCCCTTGCCGGTCTTGAACAGGTCCTTCACACGACCGGTGATGGTCAAGACGCGATGGTTGTCGAGGTGGCCCTTGTCGCCGGTACGCAACCAGCCGTCGTCGGTCATGGCTTCACGGGTCTTTTCGGGCTCCTTGTAGTAACCCTGCATCAGCGCCGGGCTGCGCATCTGAATTTCGCCGGTCTCGGGATCGATCCGATCTTCGACGCCCTCGTAGGCAGGCCCCACGGTGCCCTGCTGCTTCTTGCCCGGTTCGGTGATGTGCGACACCGCCAGGTTCTCGGTCATGCCGTAACCCTCGTTGATGTCCAGGCCGATCTTGCTGTACCACTGCAACAAGGCCAACGGCATCGGCGCGGCACCACCGGCCGCGATGCGGCACTGGTCCAGGCCCAACGCCTTCAATACCTTGCGCCGCACGATGCCGCCAATGATCGGAATTGCCAGCAGGCGGTTGAGCTTGGCTGGCGGCATCTTGTGGTGCACGCCTTGCTGAAACTTCACCCACAGGCGAGGTACCGAAAAGAAGATTGTCGGACGCGCGCGTTGCAGGTCGGTCGCAAAGGTATCGAGCGAGTCGGCGAAAAACACCCGCATGCCGGTACGCAACCAGCCGTGCTCGACCAGCACCCGTTCGACCACGTGGGCCAGTGGAAGATACGACAACATGCGGTCCTCAGCACCCATCGGTAACCGCTTGATGCCGGAGTCCAGCGCCCAGGCGAAATTGCTGAAACTGTGCATGACCCCCTTGGGCATGCCGGTCGTGCCCGAGGTGTAGATCAAGGTGGCCAGTGCGTCCCCATCACGGACCGGGTTGCCCGGCAGGGGTGGGTTGTCCTTGCAGATTTTTTCCCAGCCCGGATACGACTTGATCGCGTCGGGTGGCGACAGCGGATAACTCAGGCACGGCATACCGGCTGGAACACCGGGCTTCATCTGCTCCCAGCCATCGAGCTTGCCGATGAAACAGGCTTTGGCCTCGCTGTGCGTAAGGATCTGCTTGACGGTATGCACCGCCAGCGTGGGATAGAGCGGCACCGACACATAACCGGCCATCCAGATCGCCAGGTCGCTCATGATCCACCAGGAGCAGTTCTTGGACAGGATTGCGACCTTGGAGCCGGGCTCCCAGCCTTGCGCCTGCAGGTAGTTCGCCATCCGGCGCACCTGGTTGGCGACCTCCTCCCAAGTGGTGTCCTGCACCACCCCAGCACCCATCGGCTGGCTGAACGCCACCCGACTCGGTGCAGTTTTTTCCCAGTGATACAGGCGCTGCAAAGCCAGCATGTCAGGTGCCATCGTGGTCATCGTATCTTCTCCCTCGGTCAGGTCAGGTCAGCCAAATAAAATTGCCGGACGCAGCCCGGCGCACAAACCATTGCCCATCGTCACGCGACACCGAGGCCAGCCACCACGGCATGCCGGACGGATCACGCCCGGCTCAGACAACGTCTCAGGATTTTTTCAGGATGGCGTACAGCTGGTCTTTCAGTGCCAGCTTTTCCTTCTTGCGCATCTCGATTTCGTCACCGGTCGCAGGCGTGATGGCGGCCTCCATGTTCTTGATCTTCTGGTCCAGCGCATTGTGCTGTTCAAACAGCCGTATGAAATGGGGATCCGTGGCTTTGAGCTCGGTGATCTTGTCGCGGAATTCTGGAAACATCGCACCTCCTTGGTTGACGGACGGCGTCGCCATTGCGCCTCCTCTGATCGACACTGTAACCTGAGACACGCGCCATTACCTTGCCTCGCGACAAGTCCACGCGCAGGCGCGGCGGGCGGCCACCGACCCGACTCAGCGCTCGGGAAACAATTGGGTGAGCCCGAGCGGGGGCCCTATGCACAGGCGTTCAGGTACGGTTCGATGCCATCCAGGCCATCAGCGAAGAGCGCATTGCCTCTTCGACCGTCATGTCGAGCGGCTGTGTCCAGCTGCGGGGAACAAAAACGGTGTAGCCACCGATCATGTAACCCATGGGCAAGTACACCGCAACCCGATCGTCGCCGGCCATCGGGGACGGCAAGCCGTCCATCGACTGACGCGTGACGAGACCTACGATACGCAGATCCTGGCCTGGCAAACTCAGCACCACCACCTGCTGCGGTGCACCGCTTTCTTGCGGCGTGAAATAGTCGGCAAAGTTCTTCAACGACGAATAGATGCTCTTGACCACCGGCAATTTCGTGAACGGAAATTCCACCCAGGACAACAGGCGCGATGCCAACGGATGGGACACCAGGAAACCGAGCACCAGGATCAATGCCACGGCGAACAGCAAACCAAAACCGGGCAGGTAGAAGACGCCGAACAAGGGGCGTAACAGCCACACCGACATCGATTCCACGCCCGAGATGAATAAAAACAACAAGTAGACCGTCAATGCCAACGGCAGGAACGCGATCAGTCCACGGAAAAAATAGCGATAGACGATTTTCATCATGCGATGAGCCAGACGACAATGAAGGCAAGGCGTTGCGAGGCGGCCAGCATAACAGCCGCCCTATGGTGCGCAGTGCCTGCAGCCGGCGCGTCGCGCAGCGGCTGCGCCCGATAAACAACCGCGCTTGCAATGCCCGATTCTGGCCCAAGCTAACATGAAGAGTGGCTGCGCGTCGTGTCCTTTTGAGGGCGACTGCGTGTGCGACACCTTCTTCGAGAACATCTTTGGAACTCCTCCGAGCCGACAGAATCCATTCTTCATGAACGCAATCAACGCATTCGTCAACCGACTCATCCGTGTGCTTCTCAGGTTGGTCCTGATTGCCGCGGCTGCGGTGTTCCTGTTCAGCCTTTTGATCGCAACACTGGTCGTGATGATGGTGGTGACCGTATGGGCACTCGTCACAGGTCGCAAACCGGACCCAGCGCGGGTTTTCGGCCAGTTCCGCCAGACGTCGGCCCGCTACACACGGGGTGCCTGGCCCCCAGGCGGCGGCGGCCGGCCGCAGGACATCGTCGACGTTACGGCCCACGAAGTGCAGGAACCACCGCCTTCTCGAGACACCGAGTCCGGCAGAGCAACGCCGCAGGACAAGGATCCGATGGCACGCATGATGCATTGAAGACCAGCGAGGCGTATACGCACTCGCTGAACCGCAGGTCAATCCAGCCGGTACACCTCGACCTCGGCGGTGCGCCCCTTGACCCGCACCGCTGGCAAGGCCTGCATCATCGGTATCGGCTCGCGCAGGCCGCTGCGCGTGACGCCGCTGATCAGGATGTGCGACCCGAAATCCTTGTTCAGCGCCTCGATCCGCGACGCCACATTGACCGCGTCGCCCACCAGAGCGTACGACATGCGCTGCGCGCTGCCGATGTTGCCGGCCACCACCGTGCCCGAATGAATACCGATGCCATGCTCGAGCGTGCGCAACCCGGCCTGGCGACGCTTGTGGTTCCAGGCCTCAAGCCGTTGCTGCATCTCGATCGCCGCGGCAACCGCGTGATCGGCATGGCGTTCGTCCGCCAGTGGCGCTCCGAACACCGCCTCGATCTCGTCACCGATATATTGCAACACGAGCCCGCCATGGGCACGGATGGCCAGCTCCATCTCGGAAAAATAGGCGTTCAGGCCTTCGACCACTTCGGCAGCCGGGCTGGCCTCGACCCAGGTGCTGAAGCCACGCAGGTCGGCAAACAGGATGGACACCTCGCGCTGGTCGCCTGCCAGTGCGGTCCGGCCCGACAGGATCTCGTCACGCACCTCTGGACTGACATATCGGCCGAAGGTGTCGTGGATCAGTTGGCGGTCACGCAATCCGGCCACCATGCCCTGCTCGACCTGCGCCATCGTCGCTTGCAATCCCAGCAGCGGGGCAGACACACTGTCGGCCAGAAAACGCGCAAGTACGATGGCCAGCGCCAGGCCGGTCACCACCAGCACCGCCTGGACCAGCATCAGGTTTGGCCCAATCGTGTAGGCCGTTTCGACGTTGCCACCACGCAAACCTTGCATCCGCACGGTCGTTGCCACCGAAATCACCAGCATGGGCACGATGGAAGTGAACAGGAACACCACCAACAGACGTGTCCGCACGCGCAAGTTGCGCGCGCCGGTCGCGGCCAGATCTCCGTTGGGAAATAACACCGGCAGTCGTTCTCGCCAGATCCGTTCACTGGCCAGGAACACAAACAAGGCCACGGACGGCCCCGCCACCAACGTCATGCCAAAAGCCCGGCGCACGGCACTCGCTAGATTGAAGGTGCCGGTCAACCAGGGCCATAACGAACCCCAGACGAGTGCAGCCAGCCCCCAGCCGACCAGAGACAAGAGTGCCAGGAATCCCGGCAGTTGCAACGCGCGCCGGCGCAGCGTGGCATGCGTTGCGTCATTGGGCAACGCCTTGTCGGTACGCACGAGCGGCCCTGCCCATCGGCGTGCCGTGATCCGACCCGCAACCAACAGCAAGGAAAACGCGGCTACGAAGAAGACGATGTGCCACCTTCCAACCGGAACGACGGCCTCCAACGCAAACGGGTCCAGATAACGCAACGGTAAAGCCACCAGCAAGGCACCACCCAGATTGCCTATCAGCAAGACCATGAGCAGGCGCGACGGCGTCGACAGAACCATGAGCAACTGTCCTGTACGCTGTCAGAAGATGGGCAAGGCGGAGCGGATCTTGAACACGTTGCTGGTCTGCATGGCATCTCCTGAGTTCACACGATCATGACGAAGCGCCCCGACGTCGCTCGTCTGCCGATTCAGGCCAGGTCGCGCAACGGGTGAGCGTGGGCTGGCCACGGGCTGTCGAAAAACGGCGTGACCATGTCCGGACGGACTTCGTCGATCTGCACCGGATTCCAGCGCGGACGGTGGTCCTTGTCAACTGCCAGGGCGCGCACCCCTTCGACCACCTCGACCTCGGCGCCTCGGCGGCCCAGATGTGCCGGATGAAAACACCGGCGCACGAGATCCCGCTCCATACGCAACTCGGCCGCCAGATCCATCGTGCGTGCCCGGCGCACTTGGTCCAGCGTGACGTGCAACATCAAGGGGCTGCGCCGCGCCAGCACCGCGGCGGTCTCAGCCGCCCAGGCGTCCAGCGCGGTTTCGGCCTGCAGCGCCTGCATGATGGCGCGCACATTGGGCCGGCCGAACACACGATCGACCGCGACCGGCGGCCAGTCGGGCAAGGGCTGCTGGACGTGCGCGATGTCGGTGATCGCTTGTACCAAGCTGTCCTTGTCGTGTAAACGGCCGTCGGCCAGACCCGCCCACAGGCCGTCCTGCGTTGACGACGGCACGAGTTGGTCTGCCAGGCCGGCGCGGATGGCCTGGCCACCATCGATGACCTGGCCGGTCAAGGCCAGGTATTCGCCCAGGTGCCCCGGGCAACGACTCAGGAAGTAACCCCCTCCCACATCCGGAAACAGGCCGATGCCGGTCTCGGGCATGGCCATTCGGGTGCGCTCTGTGGCGATACGCAGTTGCGCGCCCTGGGCCAGACCCATACCGCCGCCCATCACCACGCCGTCCATGAATGCCACCAACGGTTTGGGATAGTTGTGGATGAGGTGGTTGAGCTGGTACTCCTCGGTGAAGAAGTCCTCCAGCGCCGGATCACCCGCCAGTGCGGCCTGGTGAAAGAAGCGGATGTCGCCGCCGGCACAAAAACAGCCGAACGGCCGGTAGCCGGAATCATCCGACGGGTCCTTGCTGCTGCCGCGTATCGCCACCACCTGCACTGCGTCATCGTCGCGCCACTGCAGCAATGCCACCGTCAGAGCCCGGATCATTTCCAGCGACAAGGCATTCAGGGCCCGTGGCCGCGCCAGGGTGATCAGACCGGCTGCGCAGGCCTGTTCGGTTATGACATGGTGCATGCAACTTCCTCAATGGCTCTTGTACAACGATTCAACCTGCGCCGAAGCCGGCTCTCCTCAGTCGTCGTCCTGCGTGCCATAGCTGCTGTCCCAGCGTTCGGCACCCGGATCGATCTGCGGCACACAATCGGGTCGTACAGCGTCGGCGCGGAACATCCACCATAAACGGCGATTGGCGTATCCGACGACCTGCACCTTGTCTTTGTCGACACAGGATTGCACCGCATCGCCCAGTGCGAATATCCAGCGCTGCGCGGGCGCCTCGGCCTGCCAGCGCACCGCAGCGGCATATTGCAAGGGCCAGGCGCGCTTGAAACCGAAGGTGGCCACCGGGCGATCAGCCATCAACAGGTTCTGTTCCTTCCACGCCACCAGCCCGATCTCGCCCTGCGCACCGGCGATCACGCCGGCCTTGCGCATCACGCCCAGGGAGGAATTGGAATCGTTGAGCAATATCGACGCCCAGGTGCCCCAGAGAATCCAGAATCCCGCCATGCCAGCCAACAAGGCATGGACGCCACGACGGGGCCGCAGCGCAACCACCGCCACGAGGAACACCACCCCCATGCTGATGCCCATCCACCACAAGCTGCGCCCGCCATCGGCCAGGCCACGTTCGGCGATCTGTTCCTGCATGCGGGTCCAGTGGCCCTGCATGGCCCAGATGCCGCCTGCCAGCAGAACCAACCCTGCCACCAGCGCCGCCAGCCAGGCGGTGACACGCATCCAGCGTGCGGACACACTGGCCGACAGGGATGGCGCCAGTGCCAGTGCCAGCATCGGCAACACCGGCATCAGGTAGACCTCGCGCTTGCCACCGGCCAGACTGAAGAAAAACACCACCAGCAGCGACCAGCCCAGCAGCAGCAGCAAACGCGCATCGCGTTGCTGCCAGCCACGGACCCAGCCGCGCCAGGCGCCCAGATAGGCCAGTGACAGCGGGAAAAAATGCAGCACCAGCACCGGCAGGTAATACCAGAACGGCTGCGCATGCCCGCCAACCGAACCACTGTAGCGTTTTGCCGTCTGCCGTAACAGGATGTCGTTCACATAGGAGACGTATTCGGCGGTGCCGCGCGCGTGCGCCGCCAGCAGCATCGGCACCAGCCACAACGCGATGGCGGCCAGGAATGCGACCGCGCCACCGAGCCAGCGCAATGTCGAACCGGTCGGCCGGCTGACGCCTTCCCAGCCGCGCGCTCGCGCCAGCAGATAGGGCAACAACATCAACAAGGCCAACACGCCGACACCCTTGGTGATGACACCCAGGCCGGCGGCAAAACACCCGAGCCACCAGGCACGCCAGTTCGGGCCCTTGAGCAGATGCAGCAGCAGACCCCAGTTGGCCAGCGTGATCCACATCATCACCAGCGGATCGATCTGCGCGCGTTTGACCTGGTAGACGAACTCGAACGTCACCAGCACGGCCGCGGCGGCGTACAGACCGACGCGCGGATTCCACAAGCGTCGGCCCAGGTCCCAGGTCAGCACCAGGGTAACCATGCCGGCCAGCAGCGAGGGCAGCAGGAACGCGATACGCCAGTTGCCGATCAGCTCGAAAGCAGCGGCCTCCATCCACATCAGCATCGGCGGCTTGTCCGCATACAACTCGGTGCCCCGGTGCGGGAACAACCAGTCGCCCGACTCCACCATCTGTTTGGCCACCAGCGTGAAGCGCGGTTCGTCCGACGGCCAGGGATCGCGCAGCCCGATGCCCGCGCCCAGCACCACCAGGGCTACCAGCATCAGCAGCCAGAACAGGCGACGCTCCAGCGCGTCGGTGCGTACAGACGATGGATGCGCCGTCATGGCAGGTCGATGCAGATCCCGCTCATTCGGGCGTTTTGGGTCTCTTGTCGCGCCACAGGAACTGCAGGTTACGGAAATAGACGAACAGGCCGGCGCCCTGTCCGATGATGAACACCGGATCCTCCCGATAGATGGCGTAGGCCAGCAAGGTGGCGCCGCCGCCGACGCTGAAATACCAGAAAGCGGTCGGGATCACGCTCTTCTTGACCTTTTCACTGTACAGCCACTGGACGATGAAGCGTGCCGAAAACAGTGCCTGTCCAAGCAAACCGATCGCCAGCCAGGTCTTGTCAATGTCCATCATCGGTCCTTTGTGTTGTCCTTTGTACCTGCGCGACATGAGCGCGCCGTTGCAGCCACATCACGCCCAGGATATCCACCAATCCCACCCATAGCCGGTTGCTGATGCCGTAATGCGATTGCCCATGCATGCGGTTGCGGTGCGCCACCCGGACCGACTCCACGGTGCCACCGGCACGGCGGAACAATGCCGGCAGAAATCGGTGCATGTGGTCGAAATACGGCATGTCCAGGAAATCATCGCGGGCAAACAGCTTGAGCCCGCAACCGGCATCTGGGGTTGCGTCGCCGAGCAGCCCGCTGCGCACGCGATTGGCCACACGCGAGGACACCCGGCGCAACCAGGTGTCCAGGCGCTTGGCACGCCAACCAGCGATCAGCACCGGGCCAGGGACGGTCGGATCCTGTTGCAGGCTGCGCCAGCGCGCCAGCAGGGCCGGTATGTCAGCCGGGTCGTTCTGCCCGTCACCGTCGAGTGTGGCCACGACCGGGCCACGCGCGGCGCGCACGCCACTGCGCACCGTGGTGCTCTGACCGCAATTGTTGTGGTGCTGCAGCACCACCAGCCAGGGGTGGGACCGGGCATATTCCAGCAACACCTTGGGCGTGTCATCGGTGGAGAGGTCGTCAACGAATACCGCCTCGAATGCAACGACACCGGTCAGGGCTGCCTCGATCTCATCGAGCAGTGCGACAACGTTGCCGGATTCATTGTGCACCGGCACGACAACGGAAATTTCTGGAGCGCTTGGGTTCATGAGAGCAGGATCGCGTAACAGCCGGGCATTGTCGCATCGGCCAGCGGCTGGGCGCGGACAGACTGGCAGCACTCCCGCGCGACGTGCCGCAGGTGGCCCAGGGCGGTCAGTCGAGCAGCGGCCCGTGTGCGGTTTCGACCGACATCCGCAGCGCCAGGCCGTCATCGAGCGACTTGGCGCGTTCGACGTAATACCCGATGCCCGGCATTGCGCGCAGGTTGTAGGCAATGTCCGCCTCGGCGCAATGCTCCAGGATCACCCACAGGCTCGAACCCTTGCCACTGTGGTTGGAATGTCCGCTGGCATCGAAGTTCTGGCACATCAGCCGTGCCTGGGCGCGGCCGATCGGTGTCGGTAGGGTGCCGGGGTAGCCGGCGGGCGGCTGCAGCACCTCGTCATCAGGGCCTTCGAATCGGCCAGACGTACGCCATCGCGCAGGCGCGGGCTCATTGCCGCGATCGGCCAGCTTGCGCAGGTGCTTCTCACGCACCGGTCGCACCCGCGCAGTGGGAGGTTCGACCTGCGCCGAACTCATGTATGCCACACGACCGGCGAAGAACTGTGCGAGTGCGCCGTCGCGCGCCTGCTGCTCTGATGCGGCCTCGACGACCTGCATCTGGTACTGCTCCCGGACCAATCGCTCGATGAAAACAAAAAACCGACCCGGCACCACCGGACTGTTAACTGCGTCAGACTTGATCACACGGTTCTCCTCGCTGCGCTGCTGGCCCAGGGTCTGCATCGCTGTCATCGATCGCGGCGCGTTCGCCTCAAGGGCGTCAAAAGCCGCGCAGATCGTCCACCGGTACCAAAAGCGGCTGCCCGATGATATGCACCAAGGTCTGACTCAGCGTGTCGATGTCGTTATCGAAGCAGCCATGTGTGGCACGTATACGTCGATCGGGCAAGGCGGTCACCACCGAGTCTGTGTCAACCACTGTGGTGCGCCCGGTCTTGAACAGTCCGGCGCGGCTGGCAGCCTGCTGCCAGGCGCGCAAGGTATCGCCAGCGCTCGAGGTGCCGTCCCAGCCCTTGTAATCCGGCTTGAATACGTTTTCCAGCCCCAAAATCGGCGTACGCAAGTCGATCTCGAGCGCGTTGGACACCAGGTACAGCAGCGACTTGCGGTAGACGGTGGCCACGGTGTCGTTGCGCTCGACCCGATCCGACAGGATTTGCAGATACAGGCGCTGCATCAGTTCGGTATGGGGCGTGTAGTGGCGATTGGCGAACTGCACCGAACACGCCGGCGCATACAGGTGCACGCTACGGATATGACCAGCCATGCCGCGCGCCGCCATCGCCGTGAGCATATGACCCAGGATGATCGCGCCGGCCGAATGGCCAACCAGGTGCAGCTCGAAATCCTCACCCCAGGTACCCGCCAGCTTTTGCAGCGCAGTGATCATCAGGTCGCCGCCGCGGCCGCTGTCGAACACGAGTTCTGCGTTTTCCTTGATCTCGCTCCAGATCGGTCGCGCGATCGGCCGGCCAATCGACTTCTCGACCAGCAGGTCGGTGCGTTCAGCGATCCATTCGCCGGCACCGCCCGCCAATGGCGCCTGCTTGCGGATCGCCTGGCTGAAGATGTTGCCCAGCGACTCCAGCAGCCCGGTTTTCCAGACCAGGAACAGCGGGTAACAACCATTGTTGACAAAATGGCGTCCCATCGCGCGGGCCCGTTCGATGGCGGCCTCTTCGCTGTTGAGTCCGCCATGGGCGTAAATCACCAATCGGCGCGGCGACTTGCCGGTCTGGGCGCGAAACCATTGGTCCGGCAAGCCGGTCACCTGATGCAGCAAGGTGCGGCTGAGTTCATCTTCGGTCAGGTAACGTTCCATGCGCCCGTCGTTGCCCAGCACCACGCTGTGCCGGTAGGCCTGGTCGCGGCTCCACCACAGGTTCTCCCAGGCGCCACCACCGGCCGCGCCTACTGGCGCCGACCCGGTGACGCTGATCCGCCCGACCACGAGGCCCGGCACGCCCATGGCCACGACCCAGGCGTCCATGCAGTTGGCAAGCCAGTCGGCATAGCCGAGCAGCGCGAATCCGCCCGAACCCCAGGACGTGCCCCAGGAGTTCTGCACGATGAAACCCCGGCTGTTGAATCCGACCAGCGCAAATGAATGACCGCCAGTCTCCGACGGACGCCCATCGAACGGGATCATCGCCAGGCTGTCATGGCCGCTGGGCGCACGGCGCTGGTTCGGCAACTGGTTCCAGCCATCATGGGTGAAGGCCGAGACGTAGACCGCGCCGACCTCCTGGATCGCGGCCTGCATGTCGGTGATCGACTTCTTCTCGATCCGGTAATACACGCCCAGCGTGGTTGCGCTGGCGCGCGCCGCATAACCGTAACGAGGTTGCTTCTGCGGTCCGCTGTAGGGCCAGTCCTGCTCCAGGCAGACACCGTGGTTGAACCAGCCCTTGAGGGCGCCGCGGCAACTCGATCCGTCGTAATCTTCGCCGGCATATTCGTCATAACGACGCGCGAAGTTGTACAACATGCGCGGACTCACCGACTCAATCTGTTGTGGCAGTTCAGCCTTGCGCCAGCGCAGGTAATTGACGACGCAGGCCAGTCCGAAACCGGTACACGCGCCTTCCTGCCCCTGGTCCAGGATCAACCCGGCCCGGCTGTAGGTGGGCAGAAACTGGCGCACCTCATCGTTGGTCGGGAAAAAGTCCTGCAAGCCACGCGGCGCTGGCGTGTAGGGCCGATCGCGCAAATCGACCGGGTCCTTGCTGACGGTCAGGAAACGGCTTTTTGCCGCGATATGCGCCTGTGCCGCTGCGCTGGCGCGCCGGCCTGTGCGCCGTCCGGCCTTGGCAGGCACTGGCGCAGCGGGCTCGGGCCAGACCTGCTCAGCCAGTCGGAACACGTCCTTGAAACGGTCCAGCCCGTGGGCACCACCGTTGACCAGTCGGCGTGCCTTGGCATATTGGCCGGCCTGCAATGCGCTGCGCGTGGCCTCGGCCCGATCGGCCAGGAATACCGCCAGCAGCAGGGCAGCAACTTCCGGTGCGTTGGCCAGATCCGGGTTGGCCTCCAGATCCACTCCCAGCAGCTTCCCATACTGGCGGTAGTTAGCGCGCCCGGTCAGCTGGATGAAGCCGCGGCCCTTGAAGCGGGCGCCGTCGCCGGGTTCGGTATTACCCAAGGCGGTGCGCCCGTCGTAAGCGCCAAACGGCGCACCACCGGGCCGGGTATTGAACTGCGACTGCATCTCCGAAATTGGCAGAAAACCTTCACTTTCGGCGCGGATCGTGCCCAGTGCCGCACAGATCATCGCCCGGTCGCGCAGGCCACAACTCTCCAGCGCGGCGGCCAGGTAAGGCAGGTACCGATTGATGTTGGCCGGTTTGGTGGCGGGAAACAGGCGCCGCACCGCGTCAAGTTCCAGCGGCACGGCCATTGGCTGCGCACGGCGCAGGCCCATTACGCATTGGCAACGCGGCCCGATCACACCGTCGGC